>Ga0182738_1008510_pt1 | contig 10182 bp, 7 predicted proteins | sample eDN5th30CBELigMG_FD_128876 | JGI IMG/M metagenome (GOLD analysis project Ga0182738, IMG submission 128876) | Enriched Miracle-Growth compost microbial communities from Emeryville, California, USA - eDNA 5th pass 30_C BE-Lig MG (version 2)... ... | reverse complement strand
GCATCTTGTTTTTTTGCAATCAGAACCAAATCTGTTTTTAATTGGAGCCTAAAAGGCTTTTAAATCAATAGTTTTTAGGCTATTTTTGGGAAACAACGGAGGTTTTTAGACGGACTGACGTTGTAAGCAAGCCTGAAGAACGACCCTGCTCATAAAAAAGCAGACAGTGGAAACGAGCTCTTTGACGAATTGAAAAACCCGACACTTCAACCGACCCAAGTTTAAATTTTTACCCCTCCCGCATTTTTAATTTTTTCTACCAACGCTCATTTGGCACATTGGTAAGCCGCTCAGACCAACCCAAAAACCAAGCTTACCAAAGAGCCAAATTTTCCCCACCCGCAAGAACAGGAATTCAAAAAAAGATTGTAAATTTGACAAAAATTGTCCAGATTGTATTTTCAAGAAAAATAAGGAAATGACCATTAAAGAGTCTTTTGGAGAACACATTAGGAAGTTAAGGGAAGAAAATGGGCTTCCTTTAAGAAAAGTTGCTGCTGTACTGGACATTGATCCATCTACACTTAGCAAGATTGAAAGAGGAGAACGGTCTGCGAATAAGGAAATGATCCCTGTTTTAGCAGAACTATTTAAAGAAGATACAGAAACACTTGGTTTGATTTTGCTCAGCGACAAAGTGGCCTACGATTTAATGCAGGAGGAAAACCCAAATGAAATTCTCAAAGTAGCGGAGGAGAAAATAAAGTATTTAAAAACCAAAAGCCATCAGCAAGGCAAATTAGATTTTGACAAGCAATGACCATTCAAGAACTTGTAGAAAAATATCGTTCGGACAGAGTAAGTTGCCTCAAAACAACTTACAATGAAACGCAAGTGCGTAACGACTTTATTGATCCGCTTTTGAAGTGTCTTGGGTGGGATGTGGATAATAATAAAGGAAAAACGCAATTCCTGAGAGATGTTATTCAGGAAGAATATATTGAGGTAGAAGACGAAACAACTAAAAAGAATCCTGATTATACGCTACGCATCAACGGTACCAGAAAACTATTTGTTGAAGTCAAAAAACCTTCAGTTAACATTTTAAAATCTGCCAAAGCTGCTTTTCAAACGAGAAGATATGGCTGGAATGCCAACCTTGGCATTTCTATTCTAACCAATTTTGAACACATTATTATCTATGATTGCAGGTTTAAACCGGATGTTTCAGAGAATGAGCAAGTAGCCCGAGTCAGAATTTTTGGTTTTGAGGAATATGTTGATGCCTTTGACGAGATTCAGCGACTGGTATCGTTTAATTCTGCAAATTCCGGTCAATTAGATGACCTGTTTTCCATTTATGAGCGAAAAGGACAAACTTTTGATGACTATTTCTTAAAACAGATAGAAAATTGGCGGCAAAAATTAGCCATTACTGCTATTGAGAAAAATGAGAGTCTGAATGATGAAGACATCAACTTTTTGATTCAAAGGCTGCTTAACCGGATTATCTTCCTGAGAATTTGTGAAGACCGAACGATAGAAAAGTTTGAAACGCTGAAAAATATCAAAAGCTATGATGAGCTGAAGCATCTTTTTCAACAGTCGGATAAGAAATTTAACTCCGGCCTGTTCGACTTCATTGAAGATACTCTTTCTCTCAAAATTGACATTGACTCTGAAGTGCTAATCGAGATTTTCAATGAACTCTATTATCCATTAAGCCCGTATGATTTTTCTGTTGTTGACCCGACAATCTTAAGCCAGATCTACGAAAGGTTTTTAGGAAGCCGTATTGTTCTCGAAGAAGGAAGGCAACTCACCATTTTGGAAGAACCGGAAGTTTCTGCATCTAATGGTGTTGTTCCGACTCCCAAAATCATTGTAGAACAAATCATAAAAGACACCTTATCTCCATTAACGACAGGGAAAACTTTTACTGAGTTAAGTACGATCAAGGTCGGGGATATATGCTGTGGCTCAGGAACCTTCCTTATTTCTGCCTATGACTTCATGCAGCAAACGCTTCTGGAAAAATTGATTGAAGAAGATTCAGATAACAAGGATTTGATCTACCAACTAGATGAAACCACATTTGCACTTACGCTTAAAGCTAAGCGAAATATTCTTGAGCTGAATATTTATGGTGTTGATATAAATCCTTATGCCGCCGAAGTATCCGAATTCAGTTTGCTGTTGAAACTTTTAGAGGGAGAAAATAAAGCTACGGTTGACAACTTCATTAATCAACATGCCGAGAAAGTTCTGCCAAGCCTCAAAGGAAATATTAAATGTGGGAACTCACTGGTTGATTCCAAGTTCTTTGAGTTTATGCCAGAGGCACTTGAAAATGACCAACTGCTGCATAATGTCAAACCATTTGATTGGGAAATAGAATTTCCATTTTTGAAAGATACAAAGGGTTTTGATGCTATCATTGGCAATCCTCCTTACGTACGCATTCAAAATCTTGTAAAATATGCTCCTGAGGAAATCAAATACTATCAATCAAGTATCTCTGGATACAGTGTTGCTAAAAAGGAAACCATTGATAAATATTATGTTTTTATTCAGCGAGCCATTGCCCTCTTAAATACAAATGGGTTGCTTGGCTACATTGTACCGCATAAATTTTTTCTTATCAAAGGTGGCAAAGCATTACGAGAGTTTATAACAACGAACAGTCAAATTTCAAAGATCACACACTTTGGGGTTACACAGGTATTTGCGGATCGTTCAACATATACGGCTATCCTAATTCTTCAAAAAGCTAAAAAGACAGACTTCCAATTTAAGCGAGTTAGAAAAATCACACCTGAATTACTTGAGAAACAAGATGCCTTTGTTTCATACCAAACAGAAGCTTTCAATGCTGATCCATGGATATTCCTTTCACCGGACACTGAAAAAGTCTTTAATAAGCTTCGTTCTGAGCAGTCCGTTCCGTTAAAAGAATTGGCAGAAATATGTGTGGGTTTACAAACCAGTGCTGATAAGATTTACATTTTTGAGCCGGAAAGTGAAACATCAGATACATATAGGTTTATCAAAAATGGGAAACAATGGGAAGTTGAAAAGAACATCTGCCTCCCGGCTATTTATGACTTGTCATTTAGTTTATTAGATACCATAGCAGCCAATGCCCGGATTATATTTCCTTATTCAGTTGAAAATGATGGAGCCCATTTATTCAGCGAAGAATATTTTGAAAGCAACTTTCCGCGTGCCTGGTCATATTTACAGGAGCATAAGCCGCAATTGGAGAAAAGAAGCTTGCAAGGGAACAACCCCAAATGGTATCAATTTGGACGTTCTCAAAGCCTGACAAGATTTCACAATACGCCAAAACTTGTTTGGTCTGTTTTAGCAACCAATCCGCCCTATGCTCTTGACAATAACGATCTTCAATTCACCGGTGGAGGAAATGGGCCCTATTACGCACTAATTAATCGATCAGACTATTCACTGCTCTACTTCCTCGGTATTTTATCACACCCTCTGTTTGAGAATATGGTGAAAGCAGGAGCAAGTGAGTTTAGAGGGGCTTATTATTCTCACGGCAAGCAGTTTATTGAAAATATTCCAATTCGTCAGATTGATCCCGACAATACTTCCGAAAAAGAAAAATACAACACCATTATTAAACTGGTAGAGTCCCTGATCAAAACGAAAACACAATTAAAAAGTGCAGCTTACGGATCAAAAAGAACGGTACTCCAAAGAAAAGCGGACACGCTCTTTGATCTATTAATTCGAAATATAAATCTCTTATATGGCATCAACGGGGAGGAATTTAGTCTGGTCATGAATGATGATATGTTCACCACAGAATTAGCAATAGAAGAATAATGGGACAGGTAAAAGAAAACATAAGTGCTCAAAAGTTAAGAGGTGGTTATTATACTCCTCAGGCTATTGCTGACTTTTTATGCCAATGGAGTATTGACAAAAGCACCAAACGAATTTTAGAACCGAGTTGTGGTGATGGTAACTTTATTGAATCGGCCATACTTCGGTTCAAAGAACTGGGGATTGAAGGAGAAAACTTAAAAGGCCGAATCAAAGGGATTGAATTGCTGGAAGAAGAATCACTGAAAGCCAAAGCCAGAGCTGCCAATTTGGGTCTGAATTCCAATACCATTGTTAACAACGACTTTTTCCATTATCTCAGCAGTAATGGAATAGACAAATATGATGTGGTCATTGGTAATCCACCTTTCATCCGATATCAAAGCTTTCCCGAAGAGCACCGGAAGTTGGCTATTGAAATGATGCAGAATCTTGGTTTGAATCCCAATAAACTCACCAATATCTGGGTTCCCTTTTTAGTCGTTTCAGCTTCCTTACTGAAAGATAATGGTAGAATGGCCATGGTGATTCCAGCCGAACTGTTCCAGGTGAAATATGCAGCAGAAACAAGGGTTTTTCTCTCTAAGTTTTTTGAACGTATCACCATCATCACCTTCAAGAAATTGGTTTTTGCCAGTATTCAACAAGAAGTGGTCTTGCTGCTTTGCGAAAAGAAAGTGCGACATGGCAAAGGAGTAAGAGTAATAGAGTGTGAAAACCTGGAGGAACTAAAGGCAATCAATTTCAAAGCGATCAACGGTTCCAATGTGAAGCCTATAGATCATACCACTGAAAAATGGACAAAGTACTTTCTCAATGAGGATGAAATCAATCTTTTAAGAAGGTTGAAAAAAGATAAGCGGGTTATAACCTGCGGCGACATCATGGAAGTAGATGTTGGGTTGGTTACCGGTAGAAATGAGTTTTTCATGATGAAAGAGGAGCAGGTCAAGGAATGGAAATTAAAAAAATACACCATTCCGGTAGCCAGTAAATCTAACCAATTGAAAGGCATTACATTTTCTGAAAGGGATTTTTCCGTTAATTCAAAAGCTCAAAATTCTATCCATTTGTTTATTCCGCCCAATGAAGATTTTGAGAAGTTGCCAAAGGTCTGCCAAAGGTATATTGAGTATGGTGAGCGAGAAGGATTTAATACTGGATACAAAACACGAATAAGAAAAAGGTGGTATATCACCCCATCTTTATGGGTGCCGGATGCTTTTGCATTGCGACAAGTAGGCGACTACCCTAAACTTATCCTGAATGAAACCGGAGCATCTTCCACAGACACTATTCACAGAGTAAGATTTAATGAGGGAGTAAATAGAGACATGGCCGCCATTTCATTTCTAAACTCACTTTCGTTTGCGTTTTCAGAAATCACCGGACGTAGCTATGGCGGTGGGGTAATGACTTTTGAACCCACAGAAATTGAAGAAATACAAATCCCCGTTTTAGCTGATTTAGAAATAGATTTTGATCAGGTGGATGGTCTTATTCGTCAGCGAAAAATTGAAGCGGTATTGGACATGATGGATGAGGCTTTGTTGATCAAACATCATGGGTTCGCTAAAGCTGAGGTGGAAGTTTTGAGAGGAATTTGGAAGAAGTTGTCTCAACGGAGGATTAATAGGAGAAAATAAACTAGTTATGAAGCATGATGCATATAGGCAAATAGGTTATATACAACAGGCCTTGTCACAAAACAGAAAGCCTATAGGTGTTTTCCTTGGAGCGGGTTGTCCCCTATCAGTTAGAGTAAATCCATACTGCGACATAGAAAGCAAACTGGAAGGCTCCTTCCCTTTAATACCAGATGTTGCAGGTCTGACAAATATTATTGGGGAAAAGTTAAAGGGGGAAAAAGATTCTCCATCGGATTATGAAAAACTTGTTTCGCAATTAAAAGAAGATAATCCCAATAAATCTCCAAACATAGAAGATATTCTAAGCCATTTACGCTCATTACGACAGATTTCAGGAAAAGGAACAGTACGAGAATTTATTGCAAAACAATTGGATGATTTGGATGAGGATATTTGTAGAATCATTTCCTCTGAGGTAGATAAAGAGTTACCGACAGAGGATAGCCCCTATCATAATTTAGCAATTTGGGCCCGGTCTATTCCCAGACTTAAACCAATACATTTATTTACCACAAACTACGACCTTCTAATGGAACAAGCATTGGAAGAATCAGCCTGTCCATATTTTGACGGGTTTATTGGAAGTAAAAATGCATTTTTTGATCTTGGAACAGTTGAAGACGAAGCACTTTTGCATGCAAGATGGTGTAGGCTTTGGAAAATTCATGGCTCAATTAACTGGAAAATCGATAAGGCGAAAAGAATAGTACGAAGCATTAAGACTGAAGAGAACGAAAGCTATCTGATTTACCCTTCCCACTTAAAGTACGATCAAAGTAGGAAAATGCCCTACTTGGCTATGCTTGACAGATTGAAAGAGTTTATTCTAAGTTCTTCTTCAATTTTATTTCTCTCCGGATATTCTTTTAGTGATGATCATATTAACGATGTGATTTTACAATCTTTAAGAAGTAACCCGAATGCAATGTGTTTCGCATTTCTCTTTGGAAGTTTAGAGGACGATAAATACTTAAAGGCTAAAGAATGTGCAAAACAAATTTCAAATCTTAGCCTTATCGCATTTGATAAAGGTATTATCGGTAGACAAGAAGGAGAATGGATTTTAATAAATGATGACTTAATTGGCGAAATACCAGCTCATGTAATTGGAAAGAAGGAAATTGAAGAAGAATCAGAAGCATATAGATATGAATTTAAACTTGGAGATTTTGCCAAATTTGGTCAGTTTCTTAAAGAAATGAGTGTAAATCCTGAAGACGAAAAAGATGAAGAATAAATCTACTCTAATAGGAACTGTTCAGGATGTTAACGGCACGTCTGTAAGTGTAAAATTGTCTAGCAACCAATCTACAGGGCTGTCTTTTGTTGATGGACAAGGGTATAGAATTGGGCAGGTCGGAAGTTTTGTAAGAATTCCTATTGGTTATGTTGATTTATTTGGTATAGTATCTCAGGTTGGCGCACGTTCTGTTCCAGAGAACCTTAAAGATATTGAACCGGAAGGATATCGTTGGCTTACGATTCAATTAATTGGAGAGGGTTATAAGAAAGGTAAGTTTCAAAGAGGTATTTCTCAATATCCAACAATTGAAGATGAAGTACATCTAGTATCAGAAGGCGATTTAGCAAAAATCTATGGCGAGGAGGGGCGGCAAAATCATATGGTACGGATCGGTCACATTGCGGGTTCTGAATCAATTGACGCTTTGGTTGATATTAATAAATTGGTGACACGACATTCAGCCATTGTAGGAACTACCGGATCTGGAAAATCAACAACAGTAGCTGGGTTGTTAAATTCAATATCAGATGAAAGTAAATTCCCTTCGGCACGAATTATTGTTTTGGATATTCATGGCGAATATGGCAAGGCACTGAAGGACAGAGCTAATATTTACAAGGTGAATCCTGAAAGTAATGCATTAAATGAAAAAGGTCTAAAGATTCCATTTTGGGCGTTAAATGCCGATGAGTTACTTCAAGTAACCTTTGGTAATTTTGGGGATAATTCAAAAAGTAAAAATATTGTTTTAGAGAAAATATTAGATCATAAAATTAAGGCACTTAAACAATACCCAAAGAGTAATTTGTCTTTAGAGACACTCAGTGTAGATAGTCCTGTTCCTTTTAGTTTGAATAGTCTTTGGTATGAATTGTATTGTTCAGAATTTGGCACGTACTATTCCGATAATGGTAAGGCACCTATTGAGGCAAACTGGGCTTATGAGCAAGATGAAAATGGAAACGAAATCAAAGGGGACCCAAAGCGAGGAATACCTCCTAAGTTCAAAAAAGTTAAAAATGTACAAGGCGATCCAGAAAAAATAAATTATCTACCTAATCCACTGAACATTAGAGGACAATTGGAAAACTTAGGCGCTAAACTTAGGATACCAAGGTTTGATTTCCTATTGAAACCAGATGATTGGACCCCAAATATTGATGGCAAAGTGGATAAAGATTTAGATGACTTTATTAAAGATTGGATTGGAACAGATAAACCCGTTACAATTCTAGACCTATCAGGAATACCATCTTCTGTTTTAAACGATATAATAGGTGTGTGTTTGAGAATAATATATGATGGATTATTCTGGTCTCGCAATCTTCCTGAAGGCGGCAAAGAGAGACCCCTATTAATTCTAATGGAAGAAGCTCACAGTTATTTGAATGATAATTTCGAAGGATTAGCATCTTCAATTGTTCAACGAATTGTAAAAGAAGGTAGAAAGTATGGGATAGGTGCCATGATTGTCAGTCAAAGACCGTCTGAAATAAACTCTACCATACTATCGCAATGTGGTACATTCTTTTCCCTTAGGCTATCAAATAACACAGATCGATCTCATATTAAGGGTGCTATTACTGATAATTTAGATGGATTAACAGATATGCTCCCAATTTTGAGGACAGGAGAAGCGATTGTTTTGGGAGAAGCGGTAAAACTTCCCATGAGAACATTAATTGAGGCACCCCCAAAAGGCAGTAGACCTGACAGTCAAGACCCTGTAGTTTGTAGTGAACTCCCTCCTGACATATCATTTAATTTGACAGGTGGTTGGGATGCTCCAAAGCAAATAAATGAGAATTATGACAGGTTTGTGGAAACATGGAGAAAACAGAATCCGAAAGTTGCAAAATCCTTAAAAGAAAACCAATAATAAAATGGAACACTACACAGATTTCAGTTCATCAAATGTCGCGCGTATCAGTTACGAGGAAACAAATTCTACTCTTGAGGTTGAATTCCACAATGGAAGTATTTATCAATATTATGATGTAGGAGTGAATGTTTGGCAAGACTTTAAAGCAGCACCTTCAAAAGGACAGTTTATTCATCAAAACTTGAAGGGAAAATATCGGTATGCTCGAGTTTAAATTAGTTCTAAATGGGAAAAGTATCATTAAACCAAAAGCTCAAACGAGTAGAGATATCCGGTTTTGAACTGGAAAATGAAATCGTATTCAACTATTTCGACAAGCTCCCTGCGTCTGAACGAGATGAAAAGCTAATCCGTGCGATTTATATCGGTGTATTGGCTTTGATGGAAGACCGTATTTCCGCTTTTCTCTCCAAAACCAGCAACGAACTAGGCACCGAGCTGGAGAGCCTGAAAATGATCTTTGAAATGAAGAAGGAGCTTTTTTATAAGTCCACCATAAAAGGTGTACTTGCAGAAGACGAGATAGCGGAATTCCTCAATCAATACTTTTCCGAAAAGAAGCTAAAAGACAGAGCCATTCTTACAGGCAATACAGCAGGGAATTTACACAAAAACAAAACGGGTGATATTATTTGTGAGTTGGACGGGAACCCCGATTTAAAGATTGTTATAGAATGTAAGTTTGACAAAAGCGTACGTCTGGGAGATATTGAAAGTAAAGAAATCTTCACCCGTAAAACAGATACTGTTTGGAGCCAATTGATAGAAGCCCAGGCTAACCGGGATTCCAAAGTAAGCCTGATCGTTTTTGACATTTCTTTGGTAGACAATTCCATCCTGAAAAACTTTGAAAATGTAGGATATATCCCCGGTATCGGACTGGTAGCCATAATCAACTCTCAAAAAGGAGACTATTCCAACCTTGCCATTACCTACATGCTGGCAAGAGATATTGCTTTGAATGCCAAGGAAACCGAGCATGATAGAGACTTGCTGGCTATCCTTGTCAACCGAATTATCAAAGATATCAATGAAGTGCTTTGCATCAAATCACTTGTCGAAAACAATATTGAAAACAACAAATCCATTTTAAAACAGCTTGAAAAGTCCATTCTTTTAATGGAGTTTAACCAGGAATACTTAAAAAAATTCCTAAGTGATGGCACCTTGACCAAGAAGGATTTACTGGACTTCTATACAGGCGAGGACATCAAAGACAAATATAGATTGATTGAAAAAGATATTAACGAAATATAACCTAACCCAGCAGCCACACACATTGTCAAGCCCCACAAGCCAACGCTTCAACCAAAGCTTGCCAAAGAGTGTGTCTGCCCTGCCCGAAAAGAAAAAATTAAAAATCTCCCTTCTCTTCAGTAAAAATTTAAACTCCAACACGCAGACCGGAAATGCTAATGAGAAGCAGGGTAATTTGAGTTTGGATATAGCGACAAACATAGACCTGCAAACAAGGACAATGAAGAAGGCCAGCTTACAACATTGGTGCCTGATGCACAACTACCTTTTACCATTCCTACGGCGTGCCGTAAATTGCCATTTGATGAAATCTTTTTTCAATCAATGAATGTTTGCAGATTTTAAAATTGAAGTTGATACCT
>Ga0182738_1008507_pt1 | contig 10184 bp, 4 predicted proteins | sample eDN5th30CBELigMG_FD_128876 | JGI IMG/M metagenome (GOLD analysis project Ga0182738, IMG submission 128876) | Enriched Miracle-Growth compost microbial communities from Emeryville, California, USA - eDNA 5th pass 30_C BE-Lig MG (version 2)... ... | reverse complement strand
TTCAACCACTCGAAGTTTCAATCCACGTGCAAACTTGAAACTTGGATCAAACTTCTCATTTAGTCCTTGTCCTGCTGCACCATTAGTCCTAACAACTCCAAGATCCAATCAAAATGAAGATAAATTAGGCATTGGAATTGATGAAAATACCATCAGAGCTCCATTTTTTGTGACAAAGAGGGGTGATTTAAATCGTGATGTTTTCTTGACAGAAATCTCACCCAGAAAACCCTACATGGGTCCTGTTATATCCAATATATTCAACAAAACTGCCAGCTCTATGAACTCACAACCAGCTGCATCTAAAGATTTTGTTGCCCTTCACTCAAAAGGGTTCCAAACCAGTGAAAATGTTGATTTATTCAATCATGTCCTCAGACTTTTGCTTAAAAATCACCATCTCCTCAAAACTGAATTGGTCAATACCAAGTCAAAAACCTCGACCTATAAGCAGAATACTGAAAGGGGCGCACAAAATCCTGAGGACAGCGATGAAGACAGTATCGACTATATTCCCATTGAAATCAAGCAATTCGTACTTGATGTCAGCAAGAAGGAGCTTGAAGTGCTTGAAAATATCGTTGCAATGTATGAAAACCAAACAGGAAATCGTCTCAACACAAATGAGACTGGCAAACCTGATGACAACTATACTACTGCTAAACTTGAAGTGGATATGGCCAAAGAAAATGATTTTCTTGAAGAAATCCTCAAGAAAATCAACGACTCTGGAGTTGAGAGCATCAGTCTCAGCCAAATGGTCAAATTCAAACAAATCATGCGAAAACGTGTTCAAGTCTTCACCAGACTCCAAACACATATTGAAATCTCAGGGCTTCTCCAATCGAAACCAACTACAGCCCAAGAAGCCCAGTTCAAAGAGGAACTCCAACACACTTTCAGACAAGTTCAAAAAATTGCTGAATTACACCCGCTCCTTTCTTTTAGAGATCACTCCATCAATCCCGCAGGCTTGGGCTTTGATAGTAGAAACCTCCTTTCCTCCAGAGATGGCATGCGATCATCAAGGACCCCATTCAATCCCAAGACAGAATTCTCAACCAACAATACTGACAGCATGGTCACCTCTATTAAGAAATCCATTGAAACAACTCGGGTCCTCAACAGAGTTGTCAAGGAATTAAAGAGAGATCGCAAGACTGCCTCTCCTGTTCAAAGAGCTGGCAGCTTAGAAGAGATATCAGAAAAAGCTGTCAAATTCCAAGAACCAGAACATTGGGAGAAACGTCGCCCAAAAATCAGATCATTGACTTCCCTCACTCCAGTTCAGGACTCTGATAGAAAAGAAGGCGAAGAGACGCCGAACCAAGCTGGTGATGATGAGAAAAAGGAAGCTCTTGAAAAACAAAATACGATTGCTGCCATCGTCAAAGAAGTTAAACGAAAAAGAAGACCATCACTTACCCTTCCAAAACGCAAGACTAACAAACATTTGACTCACCAGGTCTCCCGAACTGATCTCAACAAAGAGGATGCTCCAGCTCCTCTCACACAACAAGAAAGAAAAAAGAGGCTTGAAAGACTTTTAGCCAAGAATCCTGAGCCATTGGATACCAATCGCGATGAAGAAGAGGAGGAAGAAATTAAAGAAGCGAACGAAGAAAGAGACAGAAGAAAAATGGCGCTCAAAGAAATTGAAAGAGCCTGGAAGGAAAAAGATTTTGAATTCCTTAGATCCTATCTCAGAGGGCCAACCATAAAAGTGGGCTCACTCAAGGACACAGCAGGCGATCAGGACAAAAAAGGTCCAGAAGAAAATGCCAGAAAAAAGAAAAAGAAAAAGAAGAATCCAAATGTCAGTACCAACAGCGGAGGACTGACAACCTTGGCCAAGGACAAGTTCAGAAAAACCAGTTCAGGTATAATAAAGGGAGGGGATCAAGATGCACAGCATAGTCCACGTGAAGGATATGCCGACACTGATTTAATCGAAGAAGAAGATGAAGATGAGGATGATGTCTTCTCTCAAACTGTCTCGAAAAATAAGAAAAACTCTCCTCTCAAAACTAAAAAATCATTCCATATCGATATCAATAAAGCTTTAAAAGGTAAACGCTCTGGTACAGGAGATGGTAAACGCCAAAAGTAACATATTTCGATTATTTCATCATAACTTTAAAATTTTAGGATTAGTAATAGACATGGCCTTCTTGACGAACAACAACATCCTCCGGATCAAGTTGAGAAACAACAAAATACTGTTGCGAATGGTAAAAAACCGAAACTCGCAAAAAATTCTACTGACCCTATTGGATTTTCAATGATCAAAGGAGAAACTATGGGAATGAGCCAATGGCAGAAAGGAGAAGCTCACGTCGAACAAGGCAAAAATGAACTCTTCACTCCAATGAGTAGATATGCAATGGGAAATATGGCTCTTGACAATGAAAAAGATAAAAAAATCCTCACAGAAGGAACTGGAAAACTCAAATTCAAAGAGGCTTCCAAGGTTCTCGAGAGGTTGACTGGAACGAAAAAAGAAAACCTTGATGAAAGTGTCCAGAGTAAAATAACTGGCAACGATCCAAAGTCTTCAAATAATGAAAGCATGGTGAGCGGATTTGGAGGAATTGGTTCGAGTGGCATAAAAGAAACCTCCCAAGTCAAAGCTGACCTAAAATCAAAGAAAACTATGCTCAATAAAAAAGATGATGAAGTCCAGTCTAAAAATATAAGTCTTGATGAAACTAATAAAACAGGGAATGAAACCGATGATAAAAAAAGGGGCTTGAATGTTTCTGGAACAGGAAAGAAAACCGAAACAAGCACTTCATTGAATTCTTCTAAAGTCTCTGAAAAAGGAAAAACTCTAGAAAGAACCAGAACTGGTCTTGGTGGAAACTTGAACAAACTTCAGGCTGTCATCAAAGAAGAAAAATCTCCTGAAAATAAAACTGTTGCAAAAACTCCAAAATCCAAAAAAATTGCTCCTGCAAATACCGCTTCAATCGAAGAAACAGTTGATGGAAATGACGAAAAACAAGAAGAAAGCAAGGACCAAAGTCAATCAAAAGAAGCTAAAACTGCCAAGCTTAAAGAAAAACAGAAAACCATAGAGCAAGAAAAAACTAAAGAGAAAGAAGCAAAAATTTTGGAGATCAGAAAATTGAATTCTCAGGCAACTGGTGGTCCAGACACCAACCAAACCATGACATCAGAGGAATCTAAATTTACCAATTCGCCACAAAAACAAAACTCAACCAGTGAAATGTCAAGTCCTAAAGTCAAATCTCTCAAAAGCAAAGAATTAGCTGCCTCAGTCAGAAACAGGTAAGAACTGAACTTATTAACCATTCATTCATCTTTCATTTAGGAACAATCAGGGTACTTTGATTAACACGAGGGATGAAGCAGCTTCACAAATCTCTGAAAGCTCTCCTACAGGAAGCCTAAATACAGTTGAAGAAGCTTCAACAGCAGACTTAAAGTCTAGAAGAAGCAAAATTAGCAAAAGAATGGAATCGCCAAACCCAGAAGGAGAAATCTTCCTGAATAGACGCCGATTGACTCGCAATACCCTCAGATCAGAATTCGAAGGAAAGAAAACTGAAGATCTTCTCGATGATCCTATGAAACTCCTCAGCACTGTTTTAAAAGTCGAAGAAATTGATCAGGAAACAAAATTAGATCTCTTCTTCTGTAACTCATTCCTTTGTTCTCATTAACCGCTCACTCTCCATAGATGGAAATCGAAAGCAAGCGATGAAAGATTTTCTGAAAGAAATTGAAGAAACTATTGAACATAATGTTCTTAAACAAGATGAATGCATGAATTTACTCGATGGCTTTTATGATACCAAATTAAATATTCTCCTCCTTGTAAAACTCAATTTTTTGCACCCTCGCCTCACTCTCCTTAGACTCGAAAATCAGATTTACGTCCTCAACAAAGAGCTGTTAATTTTGATGCGCATATAGCTTGGAAACGAAGCTCAACAAAAATTATCAGTCCAGAGTTTGATCCTGATGATGATACTCCTCAGCCTGCCATCCCATATCATCTTAATAGCAAAGCTGCGCTTGAATACCTTCATGAACAGGCTCGTAGACAAGCTTTCGCTAAAAACCGTGCTTTAGTTCAGACGATCAAAACCTATGACGAGAAGAAAGTCAGCATTTTAACCCATGGATATATGGGAGTTGCCAATGATATCAGAAACGGTAAAGGCATGCTCAGTCCAACTGTTATGGAGACCTTGCTCCAAAACAAAAATGCTACTCTTCTAGAAGTAATGAAGGAACCCGAACCAGAAGAGGAGGAAGAGATCTTTGAGCAAGAATATATTGAACAGCAAGAAAAAGAGGCTCAAGAGTTGATGGATAGAATCGAAAGAATTCGAAGGTTCTTGCGAGAATTAAAGAAACGAGATCCTCCCCATTTCAGAGAACTTATCGAAACTCTCCAAGAAAATAAAAACTTTTATCATATCATGATGAACGACATTAATGACGGAAGAGACCGTCAAAACACCATTTAAACAGAATTTTTTGTACTTTACTTTTGATTTTATTTAATTTTTAAAGAGTTTTTGTCATTTTTTTAGTCCTGCATAAAGACATGTTGTTGTAGTCATATTGAATGTAAATAAAAATACAGTACTAGAAAATTTTAAGCAACATACTCACCTTAGAGTTCTGAACTATTATTTATTATGGAGATGGTGATGGTGGCCATCAACTTTTTCTTCAATCTTTTCTTTTTTGAAAATTCGGTATGTTTCATACCCACACACACAAGCAAAGAGAGTAATGCTTGCTAAAAATATTTGAGAATAGTCATAACTTCCTGTATGGTTTTTTATGAGTCCGTTCACCGCTGGATAGATCATAAGACCCAAATTATCTGCAGCATTCACGATACCAGTCGCGACCCCCAAATATTTCTTTGGAATGAGCACATAGATTGATGGCCAGAGACTTGTGGCGACGATAGCATAGCAAATACCATACAATATGCAACAAGGAATTGGATGAATAAAAATAATCAAAATATGTGTCACAGTAGCAGTGGTAACACCAACCAATAACCAAAGAGCACGATTCCCGGTCGAGTCGATCGTAAATCCAAAAAATGGCAAAGTTGCTGCAGCGACAATTCTGAATAGAGAAACTACCTCAGAGGCATGCACACTCGCGTGGCTCAGCTCTGCTGAATAATAGCCCTTATCGATAATGTAACTTGGACCAATGATCAAAAAGCATTGAATTGTTGACAACGTTGTTGCACCTGCAATCACCACCAGCCAATAGACTTTTGGAAAAGATTTTATTTGCTGGAAATATGTCTTGGAGTCCTCTTCTTCTTCTTGTTCGTTGGGAGTAATCTCCTCTGCTTGTCTTTGCGGTTTTGATGAAGCTTCGACCTCGATAAGATTTTTAGTTTCGTCTTCACTTTCATCTGACTCCTCTGCAATATAGGCATCGATGTTTACAAGATGGTGTCTTGGTTCGCTCTGAAGATGTTTCATTTCGATATACTTATCAACAAGACAGGCTATTATAATCAAGAAAGCATTAAACGCGCAGATATAAGTCGCCACTTCAAATGGATGATAGATATGGTTATTCTACAAGAAAATCAGTTAAACCGTATAGCACAACACCGAAATTACTCCAAGTCTTGGTGAAAACACAAATGAAAGAAAACCTCCAATGCTGAGAAAACTCTCAATAATCGCCTATTTCGAATATTAGAGAACTTGATTGACTCAAAGCTCTTACAATTACAAAGGACATTTGAAAATGATTGAAATACTGACTCAAAAATAGTCCTTCGACTATGTGAATTGATTCACCTGTTGCTCCTATCAGAAACCTTCCAATGTACATCACCCAAAAAGACATCTCTCTGACTCCAACTTGAGTTATGAAAGCTCCCAATGCAACGATCAATCCAATAATCCAATAATTGACTCGAACAGAAAACTATCAAAAGTAAAACTTCAAAACTTTCTTTCAAAGAAACAAACTTTGTCAATCAAGACTCCCAAGAAAATTGTCAGCACAACATTTGGAAGCGCCATCATACTGTACAGTAAACTGAATTTCAATTCAAACTGCTTCATTGTATAACGATCCTTCAGATGTTCGTACAACAAATCCTTTATAGAAGCTGGTGTGTCATATGAATAAGCAAAGGATAGACCGCCGACCACACAAAACGACAAAAGAAGCCATTTTATCTTTGTTTCGCACTTGGAATTCATCACCTTATTGTCGATATTAATTGATTGCCTAATTAAAATCAAATGTCATTTTTAAAACGGATTCTATCAAATATTCGTTTCTCAATTTTTTTCGTACTTTTTGTCGTTTTTTTTTAAGAGAAAAGTCAATTATGATTTTATAAAATTTAGCGAAGTAAAGGTTTAAAAATTATCGAAATACTTATTAGGTATTTATCATATCCCTAGATTAGAAGCATTTTCGGTGGACTACGCTTGGACCATATTCACTATATTCTTTTTCTGTGATCCACATAGCTTGGAAAGTGGACAGCGAAGATAAAATACTTCCACCGATCCAGACAGAGAATTTTCTTTCGGCAGGGGCCGAAGCATCCCACTCACTCTTGGGCTTTAAACTTGATCCGAGTTCTCCAATTTCTTTAACAACTCTTTCCTTCATCTTTGCGAATAACGTTGATCCTCCGGCAAGGACGACATTGTCAATTATATCTCTTCGAATTTCAGGATCGCACTTCATAATTGATTGATAAAGCATTTCATGAACTCCCGGACAGTCTTTGTCGAGAAGAGAAGGGGTGAACAATGCTTCGGGACATTTGAATTGTTGCTCATTCAAGGTAACAACACTTCCATCTGGGAGCATGTAGTTGACGTCCTTGCTTGAATTCTCAGAAAAGAATTTGAGTTCTTCTTGATAGTTCATTGCTGTGTAGCAGGTCTTTTCTTTGATTGTTCTCACCAGGTCAATTTCGGCCAAAGCAGAAAATGAAATACCGCTCTCTTTCAACAATCTCATCAAATAATTTGTCAAATCTCTTCCTCCTATATCTGTTTGCATGATGGCGTGTGGAAGACTATAGCCTTCATAAATTGGGACTGTATGCGTAACTGAATCACCAGAATCCAACACAACACCTGTTGTCTTTCCTGAAGAGTATAATGCCAAGACAGCTTGACTGGCGATAAAGAATGAAGGAACTGTAAAGACTTCAAAAACCAACTCAGTCATATTCTCCCTATTCTTTGGGGTGTTTTTGGGAGTTTCTGTCAATAAACAAGGATGTTCCTCAGGAGGGACCTTGAGCTCATTGAAATAACAGTGATGCCAGATCTTCTCAACTCCTTCCCAATCCACAATCAGCCCATTTTGAATAGGTTGAGTCACATTCAAAGTTCCGCGCTTCTCATAAGCCTCTTCTCCGACAAATGTATCCCTTTGATCCATTGCAATACTTATTCCAAGGACTCTACTTTTGCCAACAATAGAAGGAAAACAGGTCTTTGGGGCATCTTCGCCTGCAAGACCTGCTTTAATATACCCTGAACCATTGTCAATAACAACCGCAGCGATTTCAATGTCTGACGATGCCATTTGAATTTTGAAGCGTTTTAGTTTTTATTACTTTTTTTAATATCAGAGACTTCAAAATAATAGATATTTGTCAAAAATTCATCTCCTATGAGAAATCCTTCTGATTCCAAAGATGACAAAAAAATATTTTTTGAATCTTTTCGATAAAATCAGAACCTTCTGGCTTTTTCTAGTTTTTGTCAAGAAGAAGAGTTTTCCTTCAAAACTCAGACATTGTTGTTTTTCTCAAACAAAAATTACAAGGTCAGTTTTTCAAAAAAAATATGTCAAAGGAGAAATTTCTGGAAATTTAGAGTTCCCCAACCCTTTTCAGAACTTTTATAATTCTAGGTTTCCAGAGAGAAGAAGCAAAGATAATAATTACACAGAACCCTTTTTTGGCCAAAGAAAATTTCTGACAAAAAATTTTTATTTTTCTAACTTTTCATAAATCTGCAAAAAAAATTGATGCAAGGTGTAATATTTTTATTTTTGAAGTTTAAAAATCGAGTATTGATGAGAAACGATCATGGATCCATGGTTTGGAAACATGTTTGACCGGCTTTAAAACAAAGGAATACTAAAATATTTACATATCTTGAGTCTCTGTGTCCTCAAGAACTTTTGTTTGGAGTAGATTTGAAGAAGAAGACTCATCTTGCTCACAGAGATTTTTTTGACTTTGAAAGTGTTGAAACTGACCTGAGAAAAATTTTGGATTCTTTGAAAATCAAATTCTCCCTGAAGCAAAAAAAAAATTTAGAAAAAAAATGTTGATGATTTTTTCTTGCTGATGGCTTAAATTCTCGCCCTGTTTCCAAGACAAAAAAAAATTTTTCTTTGCTGATATGCAAAAAATCAAGAAAATTGCTTTTGGATGGGTTTGAGAACATTGCAAAGGTTTGAAAAGACTTTGTCTGAAAGAATTGGTCTAAGATATGTTTAAGTCCCCCAAAAAGACTGAAAATCCCATCAATCATCCTAATCACCCTCAAGCTTAGAAAGGAATTTCCCCAAGATCATAAATTCTGACAATGCTCAAATTTGATTAAAACAGTAGTTTTCCTTAAATTATTCATCTCAGAGGCGAGAAATGTTTCTCCATAATTTTATTTTTGAATTCTTAGAGCAGAGCGTCCAAATCTGGAGAAAGTTTTATCATAATAATAATCAGTCAATCTGAGTTTTCAAGTAGTTTGAACTGATGACTTGACAAGTGAAATCTCGAATGTCTCTACAAGATTCATTTTATGGTAGAATTAAACTTCCATTTCTCCGTTCTTCAAGATGTGACGAAATAAAGAGAGACAAGAAAGATCATGAAATTATTGCTTTCAGAAAAGGGTCTGGTGAAAACCTACAGATATTTGCTTAGCAATACTATGCAAATATTCGTAATTCTGCTGAAGCTGAAATTTAACTTCTTTTTAATTTTTTCGAATTTCTCAATTGAAAATCGAAAAGAAAATTCAATTCAAAGAAAATCATAGGATTAGAATATTTAGAAACTGAATTTCATGAATAAAGCAAGTTTCATTCAAAAGAACCTGGCTTAAAATAAAGAATTTTTCATGAATCAAATTCAATATCTGAAGAAATTGGACTAAAATCATTCCTGCAGTGGACAAATTCTTTAATCCTTAGTTTATTTGAGAAGATATAAACTCGATCAAACTTTTCTGAAAATTCGATTTTCCGAGAGAGAAATCTGAATCAACAGTGCTCCGAGGACCTGACTGGCTTCCATAACGTTCAAAGACAAAATTCAGAGGTTTGACTATATTTTTCCAAAGTTTATTAATCCTAAAAACTTTTTTCTCCTGCTCAATTCAGGAAAAAATAAGCTATAATAATTAAAAATAAAATTTTATCTAACGTATTGGATTTTGAAATATAATCAACATATTTTTGCTACATTTCCTACTCTTTTATGCCTGATTTTCATAACAAATAATCTCGGTTTTTCTCTGAAAAATCCTTCAATCAATTCACAAGATTCCTCAAAAAACCCTCTTTTGAAATTCAAAACTTTGAACCTTAAAAAAGTTGAATTGACGTGTTATTAAATCAATCTTGTCGCCCATTCGAATTAATAGAACTCTTGATTCGATTTTTGAAACAACCAACCTTGATACTTTCATCACCATTCATCATGCAAAATGAGCCATCAGCTCTCTTTCTTTGAATAATTATAAAGAATATTCTTTTCGAAAACACTTGATGTTAGTTTTTTTCTGTTGAATGAAAAAAAATTGAACAAGCAAGGCGAAAAAATCGAGAACTCAGAGGACAGAATTGGCTCATCGAAATTGCAGCTTGGGAAAAGCAGGTTTAACGATGTCACTTGTTCTTTATTTTGCATGGAAAATACTTTTTTATTCAAATATCCAATGAGATAGCATTATTCGATTATGGGCCCTAAATACCCTATAATTTTTCCTTGATTTTTGATTGGAGCAAAATTTGACAGTCAAGTATAAAAGCAGCCTCACTTTAAAAATACACTTGTTTTTAATTTTCCAGATTTTGTTGCAATTTTATATCTTGTCAAAAAATGACTACTCAAGTTCTTCCTACAGCCCAAGACACAATTATCTCCAACACCAAAGCTTCTCTCCAAGAAG
>Ga0182738_1008506_pt1 | contig 10184 bp, 5 predicted proteins | sample eDN5th30CBELigMG_FD_128876 | JGI IMG/M metagenome (GOLD analysis project Ga0182738, IMG submission 128876) | Enriched Miracle-Growth compost microbial communities from Emeryville, California, USA - eDNA 5th pass 30_C BE-Lig MG (version 2)... ... | reverse complement strand
TGTTGGTTCATTAATGAGAACCTGAGAGCATTTCTGAGATTTAACAAGGCAGTTTCATAGCTCCCAAGCATCTGGTGTGTCTCGCCGAGTTTAACATAAATATTGACCGTATTTCGATGTTTTTTTCCAAGAGCTTGAATGAAGATGGGCAGAGCTTTCTGGAATTCTAAGAGAGCTGAATTGTATTCTTGAGTATTGTACAGAATCTCCCCATATAGAGAATGTCGAAAGGCTCTTCTCAAGTCTTCTTGTTTTGATGGCAAAGTCTTTTTTGAGAATATAATTTTGCGAATTTTATGGGGAGAAACTTTTTGACATTTTGAAGAATTTTGTGAATTGATGTTGACCTTTAAATCGTCATGTACATCTAAAGGAAACATTCCGGTTTGAAAACGTTTTATAATTATTATTAAGATTTTGGCACAAATACTGAGACTGAATTGAGATAAATTTGTGATTTTATCCTTCATGTTATTGAAAGAAAATTTAATCATAACCGTGTTTTCTTACCAAATCTGACTGAAAGTTAATTAACTCTATCTTTAGAAAGTTCTTTATGGGGGTGTCAGGATTGAGAAAATGGCATTTTTGCGGGGAGCAGAAGAAGGGGTCGAGAGTATAAGGGACAAAAAGTGCGAAAAGCACGATTTTCAGAAAAATGTCCGTATTTTCGGTTTGTGGAAATAATGGATTGAAGATATGAGTTTAATGTTCTGTTGTGGAGTTTTCGGAAAATTAATAAAAATTGGTTTCTTGTTATTCTGATTTTGACGGCTTTCAGAAGATTCTCACTCTGGAACAACTCCAGAACCAAGACTGCGAGATACTTGTCCTTTTTCTTTTTAAACTCTTTGACAACTCAAAATGCCATCAAATGAGAGAGGGCATTGGATATTTGAGAAGATTTTAGAAAATTTTTACTTCAGGAAAGTTTTTGAAAATTTTAAAAGAATTCTTTGGACGATCGGTGCATCGGTAAAAATTTTTTTCTCGAGGAAATATAAGGGATTTTTTGGTTTCAGACAAAATAAGGAAAACGTAAAAAATAATGATCCCCTTCGCTTTTGAGAAGTTGTGGCTGGTTTTTATCTCTGACAAAAAGCAAAAATTCTCACCAAATCACTCGCTTCCTTTCCGAAAAAAAAAAAAATTGAAATTCCTCCTCACAGATACCACTTCACAGAAAGAGTGAGATCGGTAAATTTCTTGAACTCATCTTTCAAAAAACTTGTTTTGCAATTTAAAAACATTTTTTGGTCGAATTTCTTCAAAATTCAGGTTTTCAGGAAAGTCTCCGTCAGAAAAAAATTTCCTCCAAAAAATGCAATCTCCAGAGCTCTTTTGATAAAAATGTTTGTCGACTTTTTGCCTCAAGAAAGAAAAGTAATTTTGATAAAACGAGGGATTTGGCCAGATCATAATTCCAAATAATATATTTGTTTTGAATTAAAAAAAAAAATAAAGCGAGTTGATATTATTTTCTTATAAAACGATCAAATTTTTATAAAGGACAGATCAGGACTATTTGGTGATTAATATACCTTGGAGTCTTTCTTCCATCATCATGATTTCTTTTTCTAAAACATCATTTTGATCTCTGAGAAGGGAGGTGCCAGTTTTATTTTCTAAAAGTTTTTTTCTGACAATAGGATCATTTTTATTGATTTTTTTGCCATTTATTTTATTGGGTAAGGCAATAGAAATGAGTTTTTCTTTGACATTTTTCAATAATAATGACTTGCCATCTGGCTTGGCATTGTTATTCTCTTTCGTATCTTCGATTTGCCTTCTTGCTGTTTTTGTAGCAATGTATCCTCTGTCTAAAGGAAGTTCTTTTGTAGGGCAAATATAGCTAAAGGCAATCTTTCCGTTACCATACTCAACATAGTCACCCCAGCAAATACAGACCAGAATAGTTCTTGGAGCCATATAGAGACCATCTTTATTATGAGGGATGTCGGCAAAAACTGCTTGTTTCATAGTTGGATAGACATAATATCCGCCTCCGTGATTTGGTTCACATGGTTCATGAAGGATCTGGCCAAGCGAATACTCTGTTTTCCCATCGAAAATAGAAAGATATCTGTCACCCAACTTGGCAACCATCTTGAAATAGTATTTTTGAAGTTTCAAAAGAGGTTTCTGTGGCGTCTCCATTATTGCTCTCAAGAAATCAACTGATGTTTTTAACAAAAAAATTTTAATAAAATTTTAGCAAATTGATTAAAAATTTTTTAGACGTTAGAGTGATGATTGGTCCGGTGAAATTTGAATTTCGTGGAGTTTTCTCATAAATAGAGGAGATTGACAGAAGATTTAAAGGGGTATTGAGTGTTGATGAAATTCAAGTCAAATATAGATTTTTGAAAAAACCCTGAAAAAAACTTTTCTCTCGAAAACCAGAGAAGTTAAAAAACAGTACTGTGATTTGGAAATTCATAAAATTAAACAAAAATTTTGAAATTATTTGAATAATAATGCATCGCCATCAGAGTCCTGAACAATCTTTTGGATCTCCTCCAAAGACTAGTGCAGCTGACAAAACAACAGAGAAAGCAACCTTATCTGATTTAGACAAAACAATCAAGGAAGCTCAACAAAGACTGAATCAGAAGAAACGAGAATTTGATTTTATAGCCAAGCTTGATAAAAAGCAGGTTTCAAAGTACGTCCTTGGAGCTGACCCCGAAACGCTTCCACATATCATAACACAAGACTATAGTAAAACGCAGGAAGAAAGATATTCTCCAAAAAAGTTTGGGAAAGAAAATGAGCCCAAGACTGCAAATTGGATGAGCTTACCTGATAGAAAGCCTAATATGGTTGATTTAGCAAAATACATGGAGAAGGTCAAGGATGACTTTTATGAGCCTATCTCAAAGGAAGGAATAAAACAACTTCATGAGCAATTGCGAAAAGCAAGAGACAAGAATTCAATTACAAATATCAGAGACGACGATGAAAAGCTCGCTGAGAAATATCATACAAAGTATGGAGCTGTATTAAAGGACCAACTGAAGCAAGAAGTCGAGAGAAGAAGAAGAAATAAATACTTGATTGAAATGCATGAAATGAGAATGATTTTGTCTCAAAAAGTAAACATTAACGAGCCTAAAATCTGGAAGAAGGAGCCAATTGATGCAAGTGAAGCGAAGAAAGTTCGAGAAGTTTTCGAGGAAAAGCTAAACTCTTTCCATGACAAGAGCTTGTTGTTCTCCATCGATTATGAAACTGACATTATCAAGAAGATTGATGCTTACATGAATAGCAAATACAGAGATATTAACCTTGACAGGGAAATCCCAGCCATCGTCAAGGAGTATGAGAATCTACATCCAATGACAGTTCGTGAAAGTTTACGTCTCCAATTAAACGAAAAAGCCAACTCAACTAGTAGTCCCAAAAAAACTAAACACTGAGAGAAATATTTTTTGTCACAGCAATTCATGAAATAACAGAATTTGTTTGTACTATTTTATAAAATCAATATTTTTTCTTTATTATTTTATTATAAAAATGATTTTCGAAAAGAAGATAGACAAGTAGAAATTTAATAGAAGGATGTTGAAAGTTTTTATTCAAGGTGTAGAAATCTGGAGTTAGGTCTTAACTTTTCTTCGAGCTTTAATTGCAACTTTTTTCGAGAGTTTTTATTGATAGCAAACATTTGAAAAATTGCATTTGAATATGCATCTTTACTTTTGATTTCTTTCATTTTTCTCAGCTTTTCTTCGTGATCCACTTTGAAGAATTGAGAAATATTCAAAAACAAGAGGTTTTACATTTATCAAGAAATTTGGCTTTTTCGTTTGGGATAAACTCTTCTCGAATTTTCTGGGTGAGAGCGCTGCAATTCGAGGAAGCATAAAATGATGAATCTCTGCTTTTGACCCCTTTGACTATGTTATGTCTCATTTTGGCTGTCAAAGCAAGAGAAAACGGCATTGTTTCATTATTATACTATTTACAGAGCCTTGAAAAAAGGAAATAATATATAAAAACGTACCTTTGTGAGTTTTCTGAAAATTTCATCTTGATGAATTCTGCTTTTGGTCTCCTCATTATCTTGTTGAATAAAACTATTTTCTAAGGACTTTGCAAGGTTGAAAAATGAGGCATTTTCTGATTTAGATTTATCACATAATGAAAAAGAAGGATTCGTCGCTTTCACAATTCGAGAATTGAAAGTTCTTTTAAAAAGATGTGACGAATTGTCTCTGGTGGCTGCGACTTTGTTTAAACTTCGAAGATCATTGATTCCATCCGCAACTGATCGAAACAAACGATGCAATGAACCTTGGCTTTTGAGTTCTACGAGAGAATTTAGTAGAGAACATTTCTCTCTCAATATTACCTTGTCTCTTGAATTTTTCTTTGGATCGATCCATAGCTTGAGCCATAGATTTTTGAAGTTCAGTCATTTCTTGTGATGCGTTCTTTTTTCGAGCGCGGGCAGTTTCTTTTTTCTTTATAAAAAGACTCTTTTTGATCATATCTTGTCCCATTTGTTTAAAATGAGGGGAGATAAAGTCCATACTGTGAAGAACTTCTTCACTTGCTTGTCTAGATTTGAGCTCTAATCTTGAGTGTATGTTTTTGAAAGTATCACGACTTGCACATCTGATGTTTGGAGTTGTGGTTCTGCTCACAGGGAAAAGTTTATCAGATTGGTTTTTGGAAATATTGAATGTTTTCATTATTTTAACACTATCCGCACTTGATAAAGGAAAAACCATTTGATGGTCTTGGGGTAGAGGGTAGTTGAACGACTCCTTTTGAGAAGGAGCTTGCGAGATTGTTTGAAGTGAATGTTCATAAGATGCTGAATTCAATGTTGACCGTTGAATTCCATTCCCACTTGAATTGATCCTCTGATGAATGATATCTAAATAGAATTTTTATGTCAATGTCGATTTTTCAGATTAGAAGTACTTTTTAACGTTTGAGAACTAGACGGTTGAAACAAATCATACTGATGAGTCATTTTTCGATTTCGATTTAGATCAAGAATTGATATCCACTTAAATTAATCCCAAATCTCTCTCCAACATCAATATTTTTAAACCCAACAAATTTAAGAAAAGTAATCGGGCTTCCCAATTCTTTTCCAGATACTGTCATCCAATCTCTCTCTCAAAAAGCACAAAGCGCGACAAAACTTTTTTCTGGAGACAGTTTATTAAATCCAAGTATTTTTAATCCCAATTCAATAATTTTGAATTATTGACCCTCAAAGTACGCAATCTCAACAATAGAGAAATCGTTATATGATAAAAAAAAACCATTTTGAAAATTGAAAAAAAATTTTGATTCTCTAGAAAAGACTCAGATCCAACGAATCTCTTGAATGACCTGGGAGAGCCCTGTTTTAAACGGTTTCAAAAAAGAGTTAATGTGGATTGAATCTCGGGGGGTTAATTCTAAAGAATTTGGTTTGAAATAATATTTATGTACATGATTAATGAAGCCAAAAGGTTATAATTGATGATCGAAAATGTTTGTAAATATAAAGCATCAGGCCTTTCTACAAGTCAAGCGTTTATATTCCTCCTAACTATAAAACAATGAAAATATAATTACGAATGATCGATTGATTTCTAATATGTTCCTAAAACTATAATTCTGGAAATCTCAAAAATGGGCAATCAGAAAACGAGCAAATTAATAATCTTCTTCATAGTCATATTGAGGCGATCCTTGGCTGACATATCTTTCGTGTCTTTGAGAACCTGGACTTCCATGTGATTCATAATCTTTATAGCTTTTAGATGGGCTGCTTTCGTCATGGTGGTGGTGTTCATAATGATGAACACCTGAATTTTTTCCTTCATTGACATAGATGGACTCCTTGAGTTCTTTTTTGTCGAGCAAGCCTTCAGCCAAGTCTTTATCTGCTGTGAAGTCATGCGTATTTTTGAGATAGGTATAAGATTTTGCCTGCAAATTTCCCATTTGGCCTGAGAGCAGGCTGGGGCTGTGACCAGCATTCTCATTTTCTTTTTCATTGTGGACTGGTAAATAGCCTTTATATTCAGAAACTGGTTGAAGTTTTATATTGAGAGGAGAGGTTGAAGTGTGGGCATCAACGCTACCTGTGGTATAGAGAAATCCTTGTCCATTCAAGAGACCAGTTGTATCAACACTGGCGCTGTACAGTTTATGATCCAAGTTTCCAGTTTCAAGAGTTGGAGATTTATATGGCATGTCAGAAGCTAAGCCTGGCATATATGCAGAGTATGAGGCTCCATAATGGTGAGCTGTGTAGCCAAGATTTTGGCTTCCACCAAGGAGATAACTGCCTCCCAATTCTTCTTTGTGTGGGCTCACACCTGAAGCTTTGGGTTTTTCTTCTCTGATGGGACTGGATTCTTTATGGGGAGTATAAACCTTGCTGGCAGGACTCAACGTTAAATCAATGGGATAGTCTTTCATTCCACTTGCAAGAGTTGGAACCACTTCGTCGCCCCTGATGTCCTTTGAAAGTGACTCAAAGGCACTCAAGTGCTGAATAAGGCCTTGATTATCTGGTGATTGATAAGTTGGCAAATAAGATCCGCCTCCAACTTTTGAGATGCCATGGGAAGGGCTGGCAACTGTAACTGGAATACTCATGCCTGCATTAGAAAGATAGCCTCCAGGTTGAGGCTTGACTGCATCTGAGCCTAAAGTCTGGACTCTAGAACTACTGCCTCCCTTCTGTGCGCTTACATCAGGAGAATAGGCAGAGTAGAGTCTGGGCAAGTCTTGACCAGCCATAGGGCTTCTTTTATGCAGCTCCGAAAGAAGATCTTGGTTGTGAGGAGGAGAAGAGACTGAAATCAAAGATTTCTTTGCAGAACTTAAAGTATCAAGTTTGTTGATGTAGCGTTCAAGCTGACTGATGAGGTCAGAAAATGAATGGGTGTCTTTCCTAGATCAATGATGAGAAAATGAGCACCGGGTAGAAAATCAAACCAGAGGAAAATATCCCAGTAAGTGATGATTCCTTTTTTCTCTTTATCAAGTTCTTTCAGTAATCTAACAAGAGGAGAGAGTGTTCTTGAAATGAACAAGAGAGTTGGTTACTTTTTGGCGACTTGGGTGATTTCGTCGAGTCCTTCATAAAGCTTAACTCCTGAAGCACTTGCAATTGTATTTGCTTTGGTTAACACACTGATAATATCAGTCTCAATGATGAAACCGCGGTTTTGAGGATCTAAAATTCGGTACAGTCTTCTTTCCTTTGAGATAGTAGGTCTATATTGACTGAAAAGAGTTGCTCCTGAACCCAGATCATTTGGTGAAATCACACCATCTCCATTCTATCATTGATGATTGATGGTTGGGTCTAAATAAAGGGATAACTTACTCTATCACAAATTTCAAACATTTTATTAACAATATCTTGAGTTTGGATTCCATGTTGTTCTGTCAGAGAATTGAGATAGTTCTAGTCAAAAGATGTTAATTTTTTTTTAGGAACAAAGAAATACTCCGATGATTTGAGCAAAGTAATTTTTGTTGACGATATTTTCACCTAAATATCTAAAGACCTCATCAACGATATCTTCAGTGTAGATTAAATTGGCATCGAGGATTCTTTTAATCATATTGACTGAAACATACTTTTCAGTTCTTAATCCGAGACCGAATCCAATTTCTGCTTCGCCTCCCAAGCTAACGCCACGACGCTCTTCAGTTGGATTTTCAGTTTCATATTCTGTTCTTCTGTCTGTGAAGGGTTTGTTGATAGAGGCAGTGGTTTGACCATAGCCAATTCCACTGTGAGAAAGCTCCTTAGTCGTTCTTAAATGATGATGGTGGTCGTCTGACTCTGTGACCTGTTGACTTTGGGTTGCTAAGGTTTGGGCAGCTGCGCTTTCTTCGAGCTTTCTCATAATATTCTGGTACATTTCTCCATTTCCAACATCTCCAAGCAAGCTTTGCAAAACTTCCTTGGTTCTTTCGCTGACCCCGCTAATTTTGAAATTGCCTTGGCTTCCTTCGGTGGCATGGTGGTGTTTTTCGACAGATTTGGCAGCTCTGTGGTCAGGTTCAGTTGAGCGAGGAAGAGCTGCTTGTTTCCATAAGTTTGGATCAGTTGTGCTCCATTGTCCTGAGGTTTCTTTGGCAGCACTATTTGCTCCTCTTCTTAACTCAGCCTTGGCGCTATTTGATCCATGTGCTCCAAAAGTGATTTCTTTAATTGTTTGTCGTGCTCTTGTTTCATTGGCATTGGCACCATTTGATTTTTTTAGTGGTTCCGAAGATTTGGGAGTTTTTTCAACCGAACTTTTATAATTTGTCTTGAGTCCCAGGGAAGCAAGAAACTCTGCGCTTGTTCCTTCATGTACGAGATCGGTATGACCTCCAGAATAAGGACTTTCATCTTCATGGGCTTCGCTATGTCCTGTGAGGTTGTAAGTTTGATGGCCAAATCTGGGGTTATGCTCTTTTGTTGCATACTTGGGTGTATTGCCACCACCGATACTATTTAAGCTGCCTGTTGCGGTTTTTGGAGATTTGGCTCCAGTATGTTTTCCAAAGGTAGTAATTTTTTTCTTTGAAACATCAGAACTTCTGCCTCTAGTGCCGCCTGGTGATACATCATAGAATCCTCCTCCTTGTAGATGTTGATTTAGTTTCTGTATACTTGCTTGTACTCCGCTTCTAGGGTTGAGATTTCTATTATCGGTACTTTTGGTCATGGAGGACTTTTCAAAGGTTCTTGACTCTCTTTGTGGCTGAGAAGAGCCAGGCCCTGCCATGTCTAATTTAACAGCCGAAACTGGGACAGTCTTCTTTGGTTTTGAGGCCTCAGGGACTGTGGTGTGTCTAGACCTTTGACTTTGCAAAGCATCGAGAGCTTTCTAAATCGCTTTTAATACATTTGGCTGGTCTTTGAAGTAAATTACCTTTGAGGCCTGTTTGGGGTACAAGAATGCATAAAAAATAGTCTTGATATCATCCTTTGGAACTAGGCAAATTGAGACGGAAATTTGAAAATTTCAATACGATTATTTTCACGAACAGAGGATATCAAAGATTCGGCATCAGGATCTTGAGCTTTCAATGAGTTGATGAGTCTTTCCTTTTCGACGAATGATAAAACTAGAATGAGAAATTAGATATGGGAGAAAAATCAAGAGAAGAATTTGGAAATGATTGAAAGAAATTGACGAGAAAAATTGAGAATCATCATGAATGAGATCATAAGGAGGGATTTCCCAAGAAGAATCATTAAGTTGAGAAGTTCCCAAGTGTTTTGAGAAGAAAAAGATCTGGAGCCAACAAAGAATAATTTGAAAATAGAGATTGTTTTACACTTGCAGTTTCTATTCAAAAATGAGATATTTTCCATAATTCTGGAGGATGCATCCGAAACTGGCTGAGGAGACGTCGCTGTTTGCAATTTTCGATTCATGGGGTGCTTTTCTTGGAAAAATAAATTTATCTTGTTTTTTCAATTTTACAGCAGTTAATTAGTTTATTCAAGATATGAATAAATGTCGTTAAGCATTGGTTTGGAAAAACCAAAATTGTTTTTTAATTTTATCTCTCTAGAAATATGAAACCTTGAAAAAAAGAATTACACTCTAACCTCTAAAAAACGAGAAATTGAATGATCTTTCTTTTAAACTTGGAAATCTTTCTTTTCTCTTATTAAGGACAAAAGTGAAGAATTCCTCCCATTTTTCAAATATGCAGAAATTATTTTTTGAAAGGGAGTATAATATTCAGATTTCTTGTAATGTATCGATAATGAATAAAATATGAATTGTCAGAAAAATACCAGGAATAGCAATACAAAAAAAAAAAGGATATTGTTTAATGAATTAATCATTTAATATTATTCTTCAAAGACATGATGATCTATTCCAAAGTGTTGACATATTGTGAAAATCCTTTAGAGTGTTTCTCTAAGAATTTTTAAGCGAATGAATGGAAGCAAAAATTACTTGGAGTGACAGTTGGGGTTTCGTGTGTTTTGTTTTGCTCAGCAGGCCTAAATTGTGAGCCATCAAGAGCCAATGTGTTACGAGTTGAGTCTGGTTTGGCTTCTCCTGCGAAAGAAAATCAAATGAAATTATTTATTCAAGATTACTATAGTTCAGATGGAATGATTGTTGACTCTTTTGGAGGTTCTTTTTAAGTGACCTCTGGTTGCATCTACTAATCAGAAATGGTTTCTTATATCCTGATGG
>Ga0182738_1008505_pt1 | contig 10184 bp, 2 predicted proteins | sample eDN5th30CBELigMG_FD_128876 | JGI IMG/M metagenome (GOLD analysis project Ga0182738, IMG submission 128876) | Enriched Miracle-Growth compost microbial communities from Emeryville, California, USA - eDNA 5th pass 30_C BE-Lig MG (version 2)... ... | reverse complement strand
ATCTTGATGAATCTATTGCCCTATTCTCTTCAAAATAATTTAAAAGGGAAGAATTGTTTATTTATACTTTAAGAGAAGTTAGATTCAGAAAACAGATTTTTTGAGAGACTGAAATCGAATTCAAAAAAAAAGTTGCATTCGAGCATTTGATAATCCAAATTGAAATTTTTTTAATTTTCAGGCGTCTTGAGATCGAAAAAGAGCAGGAAGCATATTTTTGACTTTAAAATTAAGAGATAGATTACTTGGAAAACTGAAAAGCAGAAATCTAATGAACAAAATTGAACAAGTTCAAATTAACGTCTCTTCCAAGAAAAATTTTCAAAGTTTTTGCTGAAATCTTTCTTGGCTCTTCAATTCTCTCCAATTGAGAAAAGGATTTCAAATCAAACCTTTTTTCCCGAATTCTCAAGGAAAAAAAAATCCGAATTCTTTTTGATTTGAGATTTTTCTGAGTTTAAGTCAATTTTTGGGGTCAAAAGAAAAACAGTCATTAACTTGTAAAACAATTCACTCTTACATGATAAAATCGCAGTGCAATCACTTCAAGATTGAAAAATGCTTGATAAGGGTCACCATAAGCTCAATTTCCAGAATAAAGAAATCGTCAAATAAAAATAGCTCTTCAGATCCAGTTTTTCCTCCTCATCCTTTTTTATTGGCAGGGAGTTTACCCTTCAAAAAGATAATTATCCTCAAATAGTTTTCGAAGAAGATCCCGTTTTCCAGAGTTTCTTTGTCATCATAAATGAAAGCCCTCTGGAGGGTTCGATTCGAAAAAAGCTTCAGAATAAAGAAACAAACATTTTTGAATCAAGAAAAAATTCACTGAAAATAAAATATTAATTTAGAATTTTAATATTAAAACCTCGACACCTTCATAATTTTTCGCCAAATCGTCGATTTAAATGAACCCTTTGATTCCTGCTTTTAATTGTGGTTGTTCAGGTAATTATTTAATCAAACATTGAAAGATCTGTATTTTTTTCTTTCTTTTCCAACAAAATAAAGGGAAAAAATGGTGAAAAACTTACAATGGATTTCGAACTAAGGTTTTCTTGCCTTTCTTTGGGAAAGAGGCATTGGTTCTGAAATTGATGATCAAATTAATTTTTTGCTCTTTCAATTTTTAATGAATGATTCAAACTTAGAAATCCAAAGACCCAAAAAAACTTCAAACTTTCAATTGAATAAAGAGAAACTCTTGAAAGATATTTATTCAATACTTTGCTGAGTTATTTCAAAGTACAATCTCACCAAGCTCATAAATATAGATATGATATCATGCATTATCGGTCTTATAACTAAATTCTGACTGAGATGTTTTAATGATCAAGGTTGATTTGGAAAAAAATTGGAGCAATAAATCAAAGTTAAAAACCCTTGACTTAAAATAAACAACTTCAAATTAATTCATTCAACAGCACAATGCGTCCGCTTGCCGTTAGACTTTCTCGCTGATCTGAAAGTGTCTTGCAGAATCAGCCAAGTTGCCCACACTGAGTTGCTCATCCTTCTAGTGTTAGAGTTTCTTTAGAAAAAAAAAATCGAAAAAGTGATTTTTATGAGACAGAAAATTCCGTTAGAAGGCTTAATAATTTATTTGGCTCCTTTGAGCAAATTTTCCACATCTGTCAATGGCAATCAGCAAAATAAGGAGTCAGAGAGAGGATAAAGGGCTGAAAATCAAAGTGATTCCTTTGAAACATGACTTTGAAAATCCTGATGAATTTGACAAAATATGGGGAGGAAATTCAACATTTTTCGGTGAATTCAGGTTAGGCTCAAGAATCTTTGGCCACATATCACTTTTCATCCATAAGTATGTTACTGACCGTTTTAAATTAGTATCATTTCAAAAATTTTCTTCCAGAAACAGAGTTGTTTTGTTTCAAGAGTCACGAATCAAAGGATCTCAAGATCAGCTACTCATGATATGTGAAGAGTATTCAATAGTCCAGACCTCCTGACGAAGTGATTAACGATAAAAGATAAAGGCTTGATCTCAATTCTATGAAAAAGATTGTTCGATGATTTTTGTTATGTTTTTATTTTTAAAAAACTTCACTCTATTTTAAGAAAAGCACCTCAGAGCTCGTTGTTAAAATTGAAGATTTTTAAACAGGCGTTTTAATTTCACCAATAAATTCTCTCAAAAATCAAACTTTCAACAAAAAATTCAGCTAGAAAACCAATGAAGTTGATTGATAAAACAAAGGGCTTGAATTTCAAGAGAATGACATCAATTCGTTCAAATTAATGACCTGATAGAAATTATGATCTTAATATAGATTTGATTTTTTTTAGAGTTTTTTGGATCATTTAATTAGCAAACCTTTGCCAGGAACTAATTTTAAACGGCTGCTGGGCGCGTTTTTATGCATCAAAACGATTCAGTAGAAAAAGTGCTCCTTTGCTCTTTGAGAATGGCTTCGTCTCAAAATAAAAGAAAAAGGAATCCGATTATCCTCTCGCCTAAGGCTAAATCAAAATGATAGATTTTTATATTTAAGTTCACGATTAAATTGCTTGATGGTTAAATAAAATTTTAATTCGTCAATAAAATCTCAAAAATGGTTATGAAAATCAATGTCGCCAAATCCTCAATTGAAACCATAAGAAATGGTCAGTTATTTCGAGCTTTCAAGCCTTGAATTCAGACAATCACCAAGACCAAGCAAGTTGCTTTGAAATACCATGAAAACGCATAATGTTCATATCTCAATTGGAATTAAAAGAATTTTGAAACATCTTAATTTAATCTGAAAGGTCATCGGTAGTTAAACTGGCACCGTCAAATCAACGTTGGAGCTTCGAAATGAAAGTTGATAATTTTTTAAACAAAAAATTTGTTGTATTTGGTCATTTCTCCTGAGTTAAACAATCTATCCAAATCTTTTTAATCCATTGAAGAAAAAAGAAATGGACTTATCCACAAATCTTTGATCTCTATAAAAGCGTTTTGAGAACTCAACAAATCATCTAATCCTAATTAATTAATCTCCACCTTTTTCCTACTTTAAATTAGAAATAAATTTCTATATTCTACAGTCAAATTAGTCAGCAAGAAAGTCCTCTGTCGGATGTCTGACATTTCCTCTCATTCTCATTCTCATGAAATCAACATTTCTCAATCCAATGCTCCCTTACACATCAAATTTGCTCTTTTCTGCCTCAACAAAATTGCGATTCCCAAATGGCTTGGCTATGTCTCCTTCTTCCTTTCTCACATCCAGACCCTTTGCATCATCATTAAAAGCGCTTGTTTGGCTCTCCCTAACGACACTCCTTCAAGCTCACCAGTAATCCGCTTCTTTATCAAGCTCTTCGTCATCGGAGACTGGCTCAACTCAGATAATAGTGCTCCTCTTGTGGTTGGAACTCTGATCACTATGCTTTACATGATAAAAGTACTAAGCTTGATGTTCTACATTCATTTTTGTCTTTTGCTGAAGCAAAGAATCCCAGATCTCGTTCAAAATTATTGGGGAGTTGTGCATAGTCTTCATCCATTATTGGTATTTTTTTGGATTCATACGTTTTGCATGGAGATCCTCAAGTATTCTAAAGAATATGATTTCAGCAAGAGAATTGAGGTGTTCACGACAGTAATGGCTTACTTTAACATGGTGATCAATTGTGTGCTTGCAGTATATTTCTCCATGATTTCAGTGACATACAAAACGAAAGACGTTTTATCATCAAAAACAAACATTCTAGAGACCAAAAGCGTATTGTTCAAGATCATCATCCCAATTTTATGGGCGACTAATGAAAAAAGTGAAATGATTCAAACATTTGTCCTCGTATTGAGTCTTATAAATGGAATTTTACATGATTGGATCTTCATCAAATACTTGCCATATTACAAAATGAGAACATTGCTTCTTAGCGCAGTATTACAAGCTTTCCAGACCTCTTTAGCTCTTGTTAGCTATATTATAAAGATTATTGAAACTAAGAGATCAAAATCTAATGATATTGGAATGTTTTCAGTTCAAATCATATGGCTGTTGACAGCACCAATTTTGGCGAAACTTTATTACACTTTTACTTGGAAGGTTCTTCACTATATCTTTACTTGTGAAATAAAGAATGAAAAGAATATCTATTATTTAGTCCACAAGAGATATATTCTTTTCTACTTTCTCAAATCAAGAAAGATAATCAATGGAGGTGTTAATACACTCACATTTGCTGATATCATGTATCAAGCAAAATTAGCTGAAATCATCTTGAAATCAACTGAACTGTCCTTTGAAGGGCTGAATATCAATAGAACCTTACTCAAGAGAAGCTTGAAGATTATCTATGTTGAAACCCTTCATCTCCATCCCAAGGCCATTTTGGCAGAGATTAACTTGGCAGATTTATATTCTAATTTCGAAGAGATGTTTATTGTGTCAAACAACCTACTAGAGGACGCATTTTCAAAAAGACCAGGGTATAATGCGCAAATTTCTGCTCACAGAATTCGTTTTGAATTGCAAAGAAAAATAAAATTCCAATCTGCTGAAAAGATGGGAGAAGGCTTGAACACCTACAACTATGAGCTAAATCAAGAGATTCATGAACAAATAAAAGGTCATATTCAAACACAAACTGATATGCAAATCAAATTTTGGAAAGAATTTCTGTCAAATAAGCCAAATCTAATGAATTTGGCAAACATTGCTTTTCAAGTCAAAATTCAAAGGCAAATTGTTAAAAGATTGTGGAGTCAGTTTTTAAAAATTCGCGCAGCATCTTTTTTATCCCCTTTAGAGGTCTATGGGATGTATTCCTCGCTTATAAACAACGATTCTGTTGAAGGAGAAAAATATCTTGAACAATCACGCGAAGATACTAAAAGGATGAAGTCGCATCTTAAAGCAGATGAGCTATCCAATGAAACAATGTTTTCTGATAAAACAATCAGAATCACCATGTCAGGGATCCGAACCAAGATAGGAAAAATAATAGATTGTTCGAGTAATATCACCAACTTTTATCGTTGGCAAAGCAGTGACTTAAAGGGAAGTCCTATAGTAACTTTAATGTCGCCATTTTACAGACACAGACATGACAGTTTCTTGCTTAATCACCTCAATACTGGCAAAATTCACATTTTGAACAATACAAGAGTTGTTCCTGTCAAACGATCTAACGGGTACATTCATCCCAGTTGGATTCACATTAAACTAAGCCCTCTTATGGAAAATGGAATGATTTATGTTGGCCTTATTCGACCTTGCAAGCCAAGCCAAAGAATGCTACTCATCAGGAAAGACGGAAAAATTGACGATATGTCCCTTGAATTTGCAAGAGACATGAATCTCAAAGGCAAAGAGAATCAAATTGAGTGTGATATCTTCAATTTATGTCCTGAATTCAGACAAATAAATGAAGCTTTTAACATCATTGCAGAGAACACAATCAATGATTGTATGAAGAAAAATGATAATGATGATGATATTTCTCCTTTATTCACAGCTGCAAAGAAAAGATTCTCCCAATTGACTCAAGAAAATTTCATAACCTCAATAGAAACAACAAGAATCACCGAAAGACTTCTTCTTGGTGGGAACAGACGATATACAAAAATTGAGACAGGCCGTTTGAGAAGCGATGCTGATGAGGAAACACCAATGTTTTATAGATTTAATGAAAAGAGCGCCTTACCAAAAATGGAAATTAACAAAGCGCAGTTTATCTATGAACAATATATGACCGGCTCTACATTGAGATTTTATCCTAGAAAAAATAACCAACCAAATTATTTCAACCCTCTTCTCTATAAGATAAAGGTGATGAATAGTATTCATGTCAAAGAAGTGATAAAATATATTCTGCTTGAAAAGCTAGAGGGAAATACCGAAGAAGATTTGCACTCAGCCAAATCGTCACCCCAAGAAGACACTTATTTCTCTCCAAAAATTCTCACAAATAAATCTCTCAAAATTGAAGAAATGACCTCGACTCGAATAAAACCAGAGTTTACGCTTAGCAATGAGACACATCCCTCAATTTTAGATGAGTTTCAAAATGATAACTCTCCAAGTAAGAAACCCATGTCTCCAAGCATCCTCAAGGATCCTTTCCAGAGTGCTTTATTATCTGAGCAAAGTCAAGTCAGTCCAATGCCAGAAAGGAGAAAAAGTAAATTTTTAGGCCAAAAGATCGCAGAAGATCAAAAGAAGCTCCAGAACAAACCTAAGCAAAAGCAAAAACTTAGAAAAATAGAGATGAGTGTAGCTTCTTCTTATACGTCAAAGGGGAAGAAAATTGAGCAGCTGATCGTCATAGCATTGAAAGACGAACCAAAGAAAAAATCAGCAACAATTTTCATCTGTCTCTTGACCGTGTTTCTCATCTCAATGTTGGTCCTTCTCGCTGTTCAGGATATAAATTTGCATTCTGGAATCCACGAGGTCCAGTTGCAAATTCCTGTCATAAATGCCGGCTATTTTAGACAATACAACATGATTTCATCAGCTTCAGTGGCTAGGCAATGGAAAGGAGCTCTTCATGGGAATTTTACGATAGATTGGGAGGAAGAAAACCGTGCATTTCAGTCTTCTCTCCGATATTATGCAAGTGAAACAACAAAATACAATGCAGAGTTTTACCAACTTTTAGCAAAATTACCACCTGAAATGCAAACAAAATTCTACCTAAAGAATGTAGAAATGAATGACTTTGATGAAGGTGGAAATAAAACCCTCATTGGAATCTATTCAACCTTTGAAGCTTTTCAGATGATCATTGAGAAGCAATCCGCTTGCGTCAGCACGGATATTCCCTCGAATTTTACCCCTCATATTGACACGTCAAATTTTCAGTTTCTTATCGACAATAGTCTCAATGACTTATTGATTCAATCGCAAAAGCAAATCGACCAACTCATATCTGATTTGAAAGACTCAACAGATTCCACAACTTTGAGTATGGGGCTGACTCTAGGAGGTGTTTTGCTTGCTTGTCTGATATTTGGCATAATCTCATTTCGCTATTTTTTGCAAATAGCTTCAGAGACCAAGATTTTTATGGTCATGGTCTTTAGAATAAAACCTCAGGAATGCAAAAATATACAATCCAACCTTCAAAATTTTGCTTTCGCTTTGGATATCGATACAAAGAATCAAGATCTCTTCATGCCAAAAAAAGGCGAGATGCTCGAAGAAAGTCAAAATAATAACGCAGCAGCAGGAGCTACGAGATTCAGAAGAGCTTCTATGAGCTCTTTTTATAAATCTTTGAGAATCGCTTTTCTCAAACTCTTGCCAATTTACTCTGTGTTCATTTGTTGGAATATTATATTTTTCTTTGTGGGCTCAGACTTTATTGGAAATATCAAAGGTAGTGAGAACAGAATGGAAGTAGCTTTGCAAGCATTAACTGATCAGGCTCTTTATGTCTATGAAACGACATCAGTTTTCTTGACAAATGGGACGGCTCTTGTGAAAAATGGGCTTCTCGTCCCTCTTTATCTCAAAGATCTCCATAACCTGGGACAATTAGACAGTTTTGCTGATAAACTTCGCGATCGAAAAGGGCAATTGACTGCACTTCAGGAGAAGATTCTGTTCGGTTTTCCTTGTGAGAACTTTTTGCCAATTTTAGCAGAAAGCCCTCAAAGTTATGAAGACTATATTGACGCTTATGAAGGTTGCCTAAACCTTACAAAAGGAAAAGATTCGATTGGCCTTGTGAATATCTATTCAGAGCTTTATAATACTGGATTGCTTCTCTACGAGTTCTATTCAAACAGTAACAAGACAAAAGAAGAATTGGGTGATTTATTCTTACTTCAAGTTCAGCTAACATTCGATCCAATTAATACCGCAGAAGGCTTCCTCACATTATTACACCAAGCAACGTATGAGAATTTTGAGAATGACGTTGACAAAATTCCGGCCAATACGCTTTATTTTACGATCTCCATTATTGTGGGAACTTTGATTGTAAGCGTGATCACTTGGTATTTCGCAATGAAAAAGATTCTCAAGACACAAAAAATTGATTGGTTTATTCTTCAACTCATTCCAATACAGATGATATTGGGTAATAAGCATATCCAACAATACTTGTTAAAACACTCGGATGGAATGCTTAATGGAGTCAAAAGCTTCTAAGAAAACTACCGTGGAAAGATTTTTTATTTTTAAAAATAGATTGTTTGATATTTGATTTTCTCTAAAGAATTCTTATTTCTTGTGTTTATTCGAAAATAGAAAAATAGAAAAATCGAATAAATCGTCATGTGTTTTTCTCAAGACCATAAAATCCATAAAAAATAACTTTTGACAAGTATGTTTTTATTATAGTTTAAGAAAAACTTTCAACAAAGCCCAAAAATCACACCAAAAAAATTTTCCACCTTGATTTTGGTTTTTTCCTTTTTTCAAAATTAAAACCCAAGAAAAAGGCAAAATTGTTCAAAAGCTCAAAAATGCTCTCGATAAGCATATGATGAAACAAGGGACGAAACTCTGTCAATAAATTTCAAGAAAATGATTTTTGAAAGATTTCCCCAGAGCCAAAAAAATAATTTGAAAAATTTTTGTCCTCTTTTTTTTTTGAGTTTTGTTGAAAAAAAAAACTCTTTTTTTGTCCCTTAGTTTCAGAAGAAATGAATAAATTTATTCTTCGGAAAAATATATTGAATGATATTGATTCAATCAAGTTTTTAAAAACCAGATATCAAAATTCATTTCAAAAGGCAAGATCGCCTTTTTTTCTGGTAACGGAGGCTTATGTAGCTGAACAGAAAAGGATCAAACCAAGACCGCAATAGTTTGTTCGATCGCAAAAACACATTTCAAGATTTAGACTTTTTTCTTAAAGAGAAAGCAAGACTCTAAAACAAAATTTGAACAAAATCCGAAATCCCTAAAATTTTTCAGATCAATTAAATTCCAACTTTCCAAAAAGAAAAATCTGAGAAAAAAGAGTTAATTTCTCCATAAGCTTCCTCGCTGTTTGAAGTTCTCAAGTATGCTTCTTTTATCTTTGGAAAAAGAGGATGAATTATCTTTTTTTTTTTGACAATTGAGTTTTCAAATTATAAAGAGAAAAAATACACGTGTTAAAGAGAGCCTTCCATGACCTTGAAGGAACGGTTTTGCGATTTGGGAAAATATACAGATCTTCCTTCAAAAAGCTCACAAAACTTTATTCACTTTCTCGTGAATTTCAAGGAGAAAACTCTCACCTCATCTCAATCTTTTGTCTAATTTCAATGAGAAAAAAATTGAAACAGATTTTTTTTTGCGGCAAAAATTGATGATAGCAAAAATTGTAACAATAAAATTTTTTTTTGAAATTTTGAAAGTTTTTTGAGAAGAAATCTGATAAAATAACAGGAGATTAAAAATCGCAAATAGAGACCAACAAGAAAGTCCTTTCGAATCACAGATTTCTGAATGAATAAAAGCTCAATTAAAACCACCACTTTCGATAGCCATCTCAGTAACAGAGAAAGCATGACTTGTGAACAAATATTTCGAGCCTTTACGATCCATCTCTTGAGAATAAAATTTGGCACATTAAAGTTCTGGGGCTACAGATTAATCTCATTTTTATCTCTTTTTCTTTGATTTAAATAAACCCTTTAATTTGATTATTCAGGCGAATTTCCAAACAGGCATGCTTCTAACTCTCTCTTTTCTTGAAATAAAACCATTCAGAGCAAAGTCAACAATGATGTCAGGATATGAAAAACTGATAATGACAAAAGACTTCCAATTTTCATACTTGTTTTTCAAACAAAAAAAGGGCTAAGATGAAATCAAGCTCCTGAAGCCTTGAATGCGAAAATTTTGGTTTTTTACCTTGAAACAGATTTCTCACTTCATGATCTTTCAAGTTGGTTTATTCCTTTATTTTGCCATTGTAAGGCCCTCGTGAGATCATACAATTCACTTCAAGCCTTTGTTGAATGAGAGTCAAATCTTCTGTTATTTCTCTCAGTGAAAGTTTCCCTCGCATTGATCTTTTTGACAACCGTTTTTTGACAGATTAAAGGTGAAGAGAAAACTCTTTTTCCGAAAAGGAGTTTCGTGTCATGGATCTCAATTAATTTTTTTTCTTGGCTGAAGATTAAAAATAAATCAACTCTAATTCATCAAAAAAATTTACAACCCCAAAGTCTCTTTTCGAAATCTGTGAAGGAGAGCTCATCCAGATTTCTGAAGAAAAAGGGT
>Ga0182738_1008504_pt1 | contig 10185 bp, 6 predicted proteins | sample eDN5th30CBELigMG_FD_128876 | JGI IMG/M metagenome (GOLD analysis project Ga0182738, IMG submission 128876) | Enriched Miracle-Growth compost microbial communities from Emeryville, California, USA - eDNA 5th pass 30_C BE-Lig MG (version 2)... ... | reverse complement strand
ACACCCAGAGAGTTTCATGAAGGATTTTATGAAGGAGTTTATTCAACAGGAAGTCAGAATAGAAAAGGACACGGTTTCTGAAAGCCAGATAATTCACAATGAACAGGTTGAAATTCTGAGAGATTGGCTTCCTGAGGAATATAAATTTGATTTTCTAAAGTTGCTTTATAGAGGTTCGGTTGACGGTATGACGCCGAAAATGCTTCATGAGAAATGTGATGACAAAGGACCAACAATTACCTTGATAAAATGCCGATTTAATGACGTTGAATATTCGAGTGTAATTGGAGGATTTTTGGATCAGAACTGGAATGCAAGTGAGCGCTGGACAGGCTCAAGAGAAGCATTTATATTTTCACTGCGCGAGAAGAATAATTCGGCAAAGTGTCCTATTTTAGAAGATCGTTCTTATTGCGCTTTTTATGGGTCGTGGCAAGACGGGCCTGTGTTTGGCAATGGAAACGACATTTTTGTTTCTAATGATTTTCAACGTGGAAGTATTGCTCCAGGAGCTTACTTGAATGCAGAGAAGCTCTGTCCTGGAAAGAGTGTGAGCTTTGTTGTTGAAGAAATAGAAGTTTTGCAGGTGCAAGGGGTCCAAGGGTTAAAATAGGGAGTGAGGATTTTTTGTGTGAATTTTTTTTCACTGTAAAATTGATGAAAAATCATGATGAATGAGTCCAATAACATGTCAGGATCTTTTTTTGTTACTGTAGAAAAAATATATTTTTGTGAGATTTTCTTTCATTAGACTCAAAAGATATTTTTAGGGAATTGAAAACTTCAGCATTATTGTGATCACTCATTGAGTTTTGATAATAAAATATTCCCCTTTTTCATCGTTTTGGAAGAAGATTGTCAATGAAAATTTTTGATGCTTGATTGGAGAGTCTCATAATTTTCTGAAAATTTTAAAAAGGTATTTTCTTATGATTTTTCTTTTGACAGAAAATTTTTTCTCGAAAAATTAAAAAGGTATATTCTCGAAGCAGATCTTATTCCTCAAAATCACAGTATTTCAATACAATCTTTTAATATTGTAAAAATCTGTAATCAAATTATCATTAAAATATATCAATATCTTCTAATCAATCCAGAATGGAACAAGCAAAACTTTTACTCTCACTCAAATGTCCTCAGCATAAAGACCAACTCATAGGAGTACTCGACACGAATCTGGCTTCTCAGAAGCTTGGCTACTGCTATGACTGTATCGTTGAGAACAGCATGCAGGGTACAGTTCCCAAGACAATTAAATCTTTGGATGGATATTTAAAAGAGACCTCAGAATTCTATGAGAAATGCCGTCAGAGAGCCCATATTATTGGCGAGCCTCCTGTGAATTATATTGAAGAATTATCAAAGAAAGGAGAACGTCTTGAAAGACTTTCACATCATATTGATCAAGAAAAGGACAAAGTGATGAAGAACTTTGAAGAGATAAGAAAGAATGTGATACAAATTATTGACCAGAAAGAACAACAATGTCTTGAGCTTCTTGACAAAGAGATTTCTGGCTTATCAGAAGTCTATTTACATCTCGAAAAGCTTTTGGCAAGAGGATGGCCTAAGCTTTCAGAGGTTGAGGGCATGTACCCAGAGCTTGAGGTTTTGAAGCAGAAAATCTCGAAAATTGAGAATACCGAGCAGCTTCAAGGCTTCATGGCAGAAGTTGAAGAAGACATTAGGAGAGAAAACGTCTATTCTATTAATGGTGAGTATGGCCAGGAGAGAAGAAAAAGGGAAATAGACCGTTTGATCCAATGTCTGAGTTTACCAGAGAATTCTTTACCAAAGGTTAATATGGAAGCCTTGAACACAGAAAATACAATGAAAGATTCAATGAAAGGGTTTATTCAGCAAGAGGTTCGGGTGGAAAATTCTATTCTTGAAAGAATGAATGCACCGCATTATGAAAGCAATATAGTCAGCGATGAACAATTTGAGATTCTGAAAGGTTGGCTTCCTGCTGGGTATAAATTTGACCTTAAATTGCTTTACAGAGGCTCAGTGGACGGCATGTCACCTCAGGCGTTCCACGAAAAATGTAACAACAAAGGAGCGACAATTACCTTGATAAAATGTCGATTTAATGGAACACCAAGGGAAAGTATTCTGGGAGGGTTCTTAGACCAAAGCTGGAACTCAAATGAGAGCTGGATAGGTTCATATGAGGCATTTTTGTTTGCATTGGGAGAGCACAGGGGTAATTCGGTAAAGTGTTCGATTTCAGAGCCTCATTATGCTGCCTATGGGTCTGGTCAGTGGGGACCTGTGTTTGGGAATGCTCTGTGTGTTCATAATAATTTTAAAACAGGAGCTGTAGGCCCTCAATCTTATTCAAATACAATTATCCTTTGTAATGGAGATGGAATGAAGACGACGTTTATTGTTGAAGATGTCGAGGTTTTTTGTGTTCAATAGGAGTGATTATGAATACATGAGTGAAATCTTGTAATATGTATAAAAGTTGAAAATTTAGTGAAAATGATTGATGAATGAATAAAACAAAAAGTCCTTTTTCTTTTGTCTTCAAAATGAAGAAAAGTTTTTTTTTCAATAAGACTTCATTGATCTAAGAAAACTCTATTTTTCCAATTATTCAAACCTCAGAAAAAAATCGACTTGAACCGATTGTTTTCTGACAGAAAAATTTACACGTAAAAACATTTTTTATTTGAGATTGGTTTGTTTTTTTCGGACCTTTGGGGAAATATTTATAATTATTATTCTTTTTCTATCATCTCTCAGTTCCTTTTCATGAATAAAGTCGAACCGTCCCTTTCGCTCCGATGCCCTACTCATGAAGCTCACATCATCGGAATGCTTGATCCCAAGCCTAACGCTGAAAAGATAGGATATTGCTATGAATGCATTGCTGAAAATTGTGGAAATGGTTCACTCCCTCAAACTCTGAGAACTGTCTCCACTTACTTGAAAGACAGCTCGGCCTTCTATGAGAAATGTCGCCAAAGGGTGAAAAATATTGGGGAACCTCCTGCAAAGTTCGTTGAGGAGCTGTCCAAGGAAGGAGAGCGTCGTGAAAATTTTTCACAGCATATTAACCAAGAAAAGGATAAAGTCAGGAAGAACTTTGACAAGATTCGAAAGATCATGAATCAGATCATCAATGAGAAAGAACAAGAATGTCTTGAGCTTCTTGAGAAAGAGATTTTGGGTTTATCGGATGCATATAACAAGTATCAGAAACTTTTCAGGATGGGATGGCCTAACCCCTCTGACATTCAAAATCTCTACCCCGGAATCGATGTATTGGGGCAAAGAGCGTCGCAAATTGAGAATATGGATCAGCTTCGAGCTTTCATGACAGGAATCCAACAAGATGTTCGAATACAGGATTTATATTTTGTAGAAGAGGATGCTTTCTTCAGGATAAAAAAGAAAATGGATGGTTTGATATGCAGTTTTAGCATACCAGATTGCTCTTTACCGAAGATTCAGGGTAAACTCTTCAATTCTGAAAGTCTTGAAAACTTCAGAAAAGACTTAATGAAAGGGTTTGTTCAACAAGAAGTTGAAGTTGAAAATTCTATTTTCACAAGACTGAAAGCGTCAGTTTATGAAAGCAAGATTATAAGCGACACGCAATTTGAAACGCTAAGAGATTGGGTTCCGAAAGGCTATAAATTTGATCTCAAATTACTCTACCGAGGGTCAGCGGATGGAATGTCATCTCAGAAGTTTCATGAGAAATGTGATGGTAAAGATGCGACAATCACTTTGATAAAATGTCAATTTGATGGAGCTCCAAGCGAGAACACTATTGGAGGTTTTATAGATCAGAGCTGGCACTCAAACAACCATTATTCGAGCTCAAAGGAGGCATTTTTATTTGGACTTGCAGAACAAAGTTGCAATTCAGTCAAATGTCCCATTTTGAAAACTGAGGTTGAAAAAGCTTTTTACGGGGGTTCCTATGGACCAGTTTTTGGAGACGGAAATGATCTTTATATTCCTCATGGGTTCGCAACTGGAACTATCACTCCTAAATCTTATTCAAATGCAATTGCCCTCTGTAATGGTCATGGGAAAAAATTTAATTGTAAAGAAGTTGAAGTTTATCACGTGAGCTAAAATGTGCTGAAAACTTTACGTATGTCTGTAATTGAAAGAGTACTGCGATATATAAAGATTCCTCAAACAATTTAGAATGAAGAAAATGAAAGCTTCTTCTCTTTTTTATTTGAAATCAGCAAAATCTTTTAGTTAGATTTTTTCTAATAATTTTCAGATTTCCCCAAAAAGTTTAGAAAATGTCCAATTTGAGAGCCTTAGGGCACTTGAAAGAGATCAAGACCTCAGTCAATCAAGAAAATCTTCAAAATTTTAATACAATAATGATTCGAAAAGTCAAAATTCTGAAAAGAAATTTGAAGAAAAAAAATGGAAATTTTTTTTTAGGAATGAGCTGAAGAAAGAAGAATGGAGATTGAATATTTTTGAAAGTTTAGCGACTCTTGTGGTGGAAGATCTGATCAGTGGAAAGGGTGTATTTGGGAATGCTCTGCATATTTAGAATAATTTAAAAGCAGGGGGTGTCAGTTCTCCGCTTTATTTCAATACACTTGCTCTTTCTAATGTACATGGCAGAACATTTGACGTTGGGAATGGTGGAGCTTTTCAAGTTCAGTAATCTGTGTTCAATTCTTGTATGTATAAAAGGTGATAATTCAATCAGCTCATGAAAAAAATTGATTCAGGAGTAAAATAAAAAGGAGTTTTTCTTTTTATCTTTGAAAGAAACAATTTTTTTTTTGAAGATTTCGTTGGCCCAACGAGACTCAATTTTCCAGAGAGAATGTCCTTTTAAATACCCAATTTTTTCCAATTATTAAAATTAGCCAAAAATTGTCAGACTTGAACTGATCCCTTTCTGAGAGAAATTTTTTCCATTAATTAAAACTGATTTCCGTTGACTTTTTAGACCCTTTCGGATATTATTTATAATAATTTTCTTCAGCTGTAATTGTTTCATGGATCGAGTTGCACAACCTCTCCCACTCCAATGCCCTGATCATAGAAACCAGGCTATTGGAATGCTAAATCTGGATCTTAATGTCAAAAAAGCTAGGATATTGCTAAGAATGCATTGCTGAAAATTGTGGAGATGGTTCACTTCCTAAAACTTTGAAGCCTGTGTCCAGTTATCTGAAAGACACCTCAAGCTTCTATGAAAAGTGTCGTCAAAGAGCCCTTGATGTCGGTGAACCTCCTGCGAAGTACCTTGATGAACTATCCAGGAAAGGAGAACACCTTGAAAAGCTTTCAAAACATATAAAAGAGGAGAAAGGGAAATTGAAAAGAAGCTTTGAAGAGCTTCAAAAGACTCTGATGCAGATCATTGATGAAAAAGAGAAGGAGTGTTTTCAGCTTCTTAACAAAGAGATTTTGGATTTAGCAGAAGAATATAAATATTATGAAAAACTTATGATGGCAGGGGCGAAGCCGGCAGACACCCAAAATATCTTTCCAGGAGCTGATATTTTGGAGCAAAAAATGTCGCAAATTGAGAATATGAGCCAGCTTCGAGCTTTCATGGTAGGGATCCAGGAAGACATCCAGACTCAGAATTTATATTCGAAGGAGGAAGATTCTGCTTTCTCCAGGATGACAAAGAAATTAGATGATTTAATACATGGTTTCCGTATCCCAGAAAGCTCTTTCCCGAAGATCCAGAGTCAAATCCTGAATTCAGAAAATCTCACTAAAGACTTGATGAAAGGATTCAGTCAACAAGACGCCAAAATTAAGAATTCCATTGAATCAAGAATAAAGGCTTCAGTGTATGAAAGCAAGATCATAGTTGATGACCAATTTGAAATCCTCAGAGATTGGCTTCCTAAAAGCTATAAATTTGACCTCAAGCTGCTTTTTAGGAGCTCAGTAGATGGAATGTCATGTGAGAGATTTCACGAGAAATGTGATGGTAAAAGAGCCACAATTAATCTGATAAAATGCTGATTTGAAGGAGCCCACCAGTCCAGTATTCTTGGAGGATTTGTTGACCAGAGCTGGCATTCGAGCAGGAGTTATTCAAGGCCAAAAGAGGCATTTGTGTTTTCATTAGGGGAACGGTGCCGCAATTCAATAAAATGTCCCATTTTAGAACATCAGTCTTTACATGCATTTTATGGGCATCCACAATTTGGGCCTCGTTTTGGGGGGTGGATCTGATCTTTATATCCGTAATGGACTCATACATGGATCGATCGATCGGAAGTCTTATTCAAAGACAATTGCCCAACACAACGGCAATGTAAAAAACATTTAGAGTTGAAGAAATTGAAGTTTTTCAAGTTGAATAAGAGAATTATGAATATGTGGTAAAATCTTGTAAACTGTAGGAATACTATTTAATCATCTGATACAAAATAATTTTTTGGTGAAAAAAGAGGAAATATTCTCCCTTTTTATTTTAGGGATGAACAAAGTTTGTCAATAAAAATGGAATCTTTTCAATTAAACCCAATACACGTTTTCTTTCTTGTTCACTATTGATATTCCAAAATTTCAAGGAAACTCAAATTCAAGACTATTTCATCTTATCTTATCTTTGAAAATGCCTGAAGAATAATTAGTTTTAAAATCGTTCAAGCTTTGAAAGTAGTTTCAAGAAAAACAAATTGGATAAAAGCGGTATGTCGCTAGTTTTGGTTCTGAGGAGATGAAAAGAAAGGCTTGGAGTAAACGCAAGTTATAAAAATTAACCACGATATCACAAAATATATAAGGTTTTTAGAATAAAATAAATGATTGTTGGTCCAGAAATATGCATAAAATTCTTCACCCAAAGCAAGTGACACAAAGAAGCCTCGAGCAAAGAATAATTGGTGATTCGGGTAGCAAAGCTTCCTCCATTTTTAGATTTTAAAGATGAACTTCCAAACTTTTTCAAATAATATGCTCAATTTTGAGTTTTATAAAAGGGAGATGAGCTTTAGTTTTTTCTCTTCAGAAAGTTTTGATTATTTGTTTGAATGAGAAATATATTAGCTTTTTACCTCTTGTTGAGGAGTTTGTATGATTCTCTTTGACACCAGGTGCAGATGTCTCGTCTTTTGAAACCTCAACTTGAGAGTGACCAATATATTTTTTTGTTGTTGGAGAAATCATTGGATGAAAGGTAAAATTAAAAGAATGTCTCTCTTGGCCTTTGAAACAAAGAAATCTCCTTCATAATATTTTTTTTCTTTGAATTCAAGGCTCGATCCTTCCATATTTCCGAGAGACTCTTGTAGCTACAAGAAAAATGAAAGATCGTTCAGAGTGTTTGATATGATTTCAAAGAGCGCTCTGAAAATGGCTAATTTTTAGTTCAGGAATCAAATATTGAAATTAGTTAGACTTTTTGAGAGACAAATTAAAAGAAAATGAACGCATATTTATACGATAAAAACGGCTATTTTTTGTAGTTATATTGGATTCTTTGGCAACTATTTATAATTATTATTCATTTACATTTACACCAGCTAAAAATTCCATTCTATGGACAAAGTAGAACTGCCCCTTTCACTTCGATGCCCTGATCATCGAGCTTATGTCATTGGAATGCTAAATGTCCATCCCAATGCCAATAAGATTGGATATTCTTATGAATGCATTGCTGAAGATGATGGAGATAGCACTCTCTGTCGAACTTTGAAATTTGTTTCAAATTACCTGGATGACTGCTCTCTCTTCTATGAGAAATGTCGCCAAAGGACTAGGAATGCTGGTGAACCTCCTGCTGATTATATTGAGGAACTGTCAAAAAAAGAAGAACGTCTTGAAAAGCTCTCGAAACATATTGCTGTGGAAAAAGACAAGGTGAGGACAAGCTTTGAAGAGATTCGAAAGACTGTGATACAGATCATCGATGAGAAAGAAGAAGAGTGTCTTGAGGTTCTTGACAAAGAGATTTTGGGTTTATCAGAAGCATATCTTGAGTACGAGAAACTTCTGACGATGGGATGGCCCAAACCCTCAGACATCCAAAGTGTCTTCCCAGAAACTGATGCTCTGCAGCAAAGAATGTCACAAATTGAGAGTATGGACCAGCTTCAAGCTTTCATAAAAGAGACCCAAGAAGATATTCATATCAAGAGTTCATACTTTAAGGAAGGGGATCATGATTTGTTGAGAATGAGGAAGAAAATGGATGGTTTAGTTCGAGGTTTTCATATCCCAGAATTCTCTTTGCCAACGATTCAAGGCATGAATTTAGAAGATCTCATGAAAGACTTAATGAAGAGATTTAGCCGACAAGGAGTTCAAGTTCAAAACTCTATTTCCACAAGGATGAAGATAGCAACTTATGAAAGCAAGATCGTCACCACTGAGCAATTATGAATTCTGAAGGATCGGCTTCCCGAAGGATATTTATTTAACCTCAAGTTACTTTTTAGAGGCTCAGTCGATGGCAGGTCATACAAGAAGATTCATGAGAAATGTGATGACAAAGGAGCTACAATTACTCTGATGAAATATCGACTTGATGGAGAAGGGGAGCCAAGAATTATCGGAGGATTTCTCGAGAAGAGCTGGAATTCAGAAAATGGCTGGCCAAGTTCGAAAGAGGATGAACAAAGTTGCAGTTCAGGAGAAAGTCCTATTTTAGAATCTCAGCTTGCAAATGCTTTTGATGGCCCTAACTCCTGTTCAAATGCAATCGTTCTTCGAAGTGGCAACAACGGAGATGGATTTCATGTTGAAGAAGTTGAAGTTTTTCAAGTTCAATGATATGTGTTCAAAATTTATGCGTGAAATTTGAAAAAAGTACTTTCATAAATTATTGAGCAGATTTGAACAAAATATTATGATAAAACCTCTTTATTCTTGAAAAATATCGAGGGAAAATACTTGAATTCCGGATTTCGCCGTAGGTCTGTCCTGATTTTGCGTCGATTCAAATTCCAACCCTGATTGTAAAGCAAAAGAAAAACCTCCTCTCTTTTGTATTTGAAATAAGAAACACTTTGTGCCGAGGATTTTGTTGTCCTATGAATGTTGAAATCAAGTCTTTCTTTTTCTTCTTGAAAATATTTCAAATTTTTTTTGTCAGAGTGTAAACTTTGCAAGAATCAATTTTCATATTCTTTTCTTTGATTTTTTCTGAAAGGAAATTGATCTCATTAAACTCAATCTTTACGGGCCTTGATTTGCGTCAATAAAACTCTAATTCGCGAACTGTTTTGTCTGATCTTCCAAAATCAACTTTGAGACTATTCAGATTTTGAAAATTGTTTCGGGAAAACAAGTTTAGTAAAACCACGACATCATAAAATAAATTGAGTCCTTCTTGGAAATTTTGAATACAAAATCATGAATAGCGATTTGAGATCATAACAAGTGACACAGCGAGACCTCCAACCAAGAATACTTGATGATTGAGACAGCATAATCTCATAGATTTTCAATTTTGAAGGGTCGCGTTACTCAGTTGAGATTTTTGAGTCTAACTTCCAGACTTTTTTTTATTTGCTCAATTTCCAAGTTATATGATAAAGGGGGTTTGTATTGTTCCTCGAATAGAGATGGTCTTTGAAGCTCAAACTGAGAATAATTAAAAAAATCTTTGAATTTGGAAAATAATATGAAGACTAATTTTTTAGAATGTCTTTTTTTGGCCTTTGAAGCTTTTTAAATTTCTTTGGAGGATTTTTTTTTCTTGAATTCAAGGCTTGGTTCCTCTGTTTCTCCGAGACTCCTCTCTCTACCAATCAGAACTCCTGATTTTTCAGAGTGTTTGGTCTTATTCCAAAAAAGTGCTAAAAATGACCAATTAAAAAATTTTCTATATTAAAATATCGAAATTGGTTTGACTTGAGCTGAGGCTTTCTAAAATGAAAATTTTAATTAGAAAAAACGCGCTTTTGATTTGATAAAAAACTAGTTTTTGTTTACTTATTCCGGTTTTTGGGCGATTCTTTATAATTATTTCTTTACTAAGAAAAATTATTTTCAATGGATCAAGTTGGATCACCTCTTAAACTCCGATGCCCTGACCATGAAGGTCAAGTCATTGGAATGATAAATATGGAACCTGGTGCTCGAAAAGTTGGATATTGCTTTAATTGTATTTATGAAGAAGGTGGAGATGGTTCGTTCCTTAAAACTTTGAAGCCTATTTCCAAGTACCTGGATTATTGCTCGAATATCTTTAAAAAACGCCCAACAAGAGTCCTT
>Ga0182738_1008503_pt1 | contig 10185 bp, 11 predicted proteins | sample eDN5th30CBELigMG_FD_128876 | JGI IMG/M metagenome (GOLD analysis project Ga0182738, IMG submission 128876) | Enriched Miracle-Growth compost microbial communities from Emeryville, California, USA - eDNA 5th pass 30_C BE-Lig MG (version 2)... ... | reverse complement strand
TCTGTCCGGTAATTTCGAATACAAGCGAATTACAAATTACAAAATTAATCCGCAGGGGGAGTCGAACCCTGGCCCTAATGCACGAAGATTCACTCCGTCCCACTGAGCCACTCGGACTCCCAAAAAGACTTTTACTCAATCAGAATCCCTTTCACACGTTTAAAATTAATTTAAAAAATTTGAAAGCACAACCAAGTCCGAGAATCACATTTGGGAAAGATTCTCTCTCGGAATGAATTATAGATCCATCTTTAGCACATTTGAAATTACTTCAAGGCCTGAAAGGAGAACCTAATATCGCTTCTCTTTATCATTTAAAATTTGTGAAGTTAATCAGAAAAAACTCGATCCCTAAAAATTGGTCACTCAACTTTTAAATTGTTAATTTCAGTCAGCTGGCTCGTTAAAATTCATTTTTTTAATAAAATGGCAATTTTGAAATCTCTTGTCTCAGTTCTTCCTCTTCTTCTTGGTCAAAATAAGTTTTGTTTGGAAAGTTTTTTCAAGTAGTCGCAGGTGAGGGGAGGAAGTGGACTTCGAGAGATTTGAGTCCAGGTGTTGGTTATGTCTGGACAAAAATATCTTCTTTTGGAAATTAAATCGTATTAATATTCAGTGAATCCTTAAATTAGAATTTTGAAACCATAATATTTTTTATTCACACAAAAAATTATTTTTCTCGAAATTAAAAACAAAATGAAATATGAAATTCAGATTGATGAAAGCCAGGTTGATGAAATATCAACGCCCAGAGAAGGTCCTCTGACTGATAAAGCAAGTAATGGCCCAGTCATTTTTCAAATTTTTATGTTCAATGCTTAGTTCATTGGTCCCGACGTGACAGAGAGAAAACCAAAAGAGACTCTCAAACCTTTGAAGTTTCTCAAAGAAATGATTTGAAGCGCTCTTTGGGAGCTTGTTTCATAGGGATTTTGATAGTCTTTATAATTTATGTGGTCCATGGATCTCTCAGCGAACAGAATCCTATATCTGAACCACGACATTCTCATGTGAATACGAGAATGTCCAGAATTGCCAATGAGACAGTTAAAATTGAAGATCCTTGGAATTTTACGTATATAGATATGAAATTTCTTGATTTCAATATCAGCGCTCCTTCTTTGGTCGCAATATTTACCTTGGTCCAAAAGTAATAATTTTCCATAGCTTGCTCTTTCAGATGGATATTTTTCAAGTAACTCCCTCAAAACTGATGCTGGAAGAAGAGTTTTACAAAGGATGATTTGTCAACCTCACGGAAAATTTTTCTGCTTTCATAAGTATCCTGCTGAAGTGATTGAAGATTTGGCAGCAGTGGCCATCATTTATACTCCCAACGTTTCAACAAATACTCCTCTGCTTTATAATTACACGAGAGACTTTCAAAGTTATATGCAAAGCTTTGGGGTGAGCACATGCCTCCTTGAAAGCACAACAGGTGAGCAAGAATTTGTGATGACAACACCAAATAATGAACCTTATTTCATTCAATTAAAGAACGATGAGCATTTTTTCAAGCGAGACAACTTATTAAACGTTGCAATTAAAAAACTATTGGCTCAGACGAAATGGCAAATTTTTGCCTGGATTGATGCCCATCAGGTGTTTTCAAATAGCTATTGGTGGGAAGAAGCAATTATAAAAGCATCTAAGGTGGGAGTGATCCAACTATTTCAAGATTTACGTTATGACAGTTCCAAAAATCAGACAACTTCATTTGCAAGACCAAGCTATATTTATAAACTTGCCCTGAAACAGTATCAATATGATATGAAATTTACATTCCATGGAAATGCTTGGGCGGTATCTCGTGATCTTTATGAAAGGATCGGATATATCTATGATGAGGGAATTTGTGGTAATACCGACTATATATTTGCAATCAGTACACAAAATAACAGCCCAGAATTATGGAAAGAGTTGCAGAAAGATAACTATTTCAAGACAGCAATTCCATGGCTAAAAAGGGTGGCGCCAATTGTTAATAATACAGTTTCGTTCATAAGAGGGAGTATCCGCCACTTGGAACATGAAAGAGCCTTTGCCTATGGTCAGGCCATTGATTATATTCGAAGGACTTTTCAGAAAACTTCATTGCTTGATGTTTTACAAAGAAAGGACGACTTTTCGCTTTTTCTAAATGATTCTAATTTCGAATACTTTGAAAGATTGAAATGATGAAGGCAATCCTAGAGGATAACAAATGTTCTCAACAAAGAAAATATTTCTACCAAACTCCGAGATCTTTACATTTCCCAAATCGATTTATGGTGATGGATTTTATAATAGTCAGAATCATCATATTGTTGATCGGGATAATTGATTGGAAATATTTTCTCAATATATTTATTTCTAAAAAATATTTTTGTCATTCAAATCTTTTTGATTTTTTTTTTTTTTGGGTTGGGAAAATCAAGAATTTCTTTTTTAAAAAAGAGATAGGAGAGGAAAAATCACAAACCACTTGGGCCAAGTGGAACTACCCTTACCCCCATAAAAAATTCATTTTCTTTTCCAATATGATAGAGCCCATTAACGTTCACACTCCTGTGAAATTTTCGGGTGATTTTACGAGTATGTCTTGGGGTATCATGTCTTGAGTTTTTGACCCCAAAAAATGACTTGAATAATTTTTGTTAGGAAAAGTTCTTCAAATTAACCTCCCACTCTCTGTATATAGTTGGATATGTTTATCTAGTTACCTTGTGAAATTTCAGCTCAATATCCCATTTTTTGAGGAAGTTGTAAAATTTTCCTGCTTTTTCTTTCTAAAAAAATTTTGTTCCTGTTACCCCCAAAAGTTGAACAATTTTGTTAGGCTGCCATTGAGATCAGACCATTATAGGCTAATTTAGAGCTTTTCAAAATGAATTGCCGATAAATTTTTGCTATTTGTACGATTCAGGTAATTCCGATAAAAAAACTATCAAAAAACAAAATTCAAGGGGCATGTTGTTGGGAAGTTTTTCAAAAATTTTACTTGAAATCACCTTACTTCCTCTATTTCTTTTCACTCTTCAAAAGTTTCGTAAAATTCAAGCTTTTCAAGACTCAGGAAAAACTTCAGCAAATGAGGTTTTCAAAACTTTTCAAAAAAGAATCCCTCTTCTAATTTTAAGCAGCATCACTGTTCTTTACAACATCATCCTGCGACTCTAAATAGCCTGGGAAGTTTTGATAAAGTTGCGAATTCTCTGCTCTTTTTGAAGAGAAGGGAATTTTTAACAGTCTTTCAAGGAAAAAAAGTGTTTAATACTTCCAAGTTAAAATTTTTTATCAAACGAATTAAAAATGAGTATCCGATTTGAATAGTCAGAAAAAGAGATCGGTTCTCCTTCCCAATTAGAACTGACAAAATTTGAGTTGATTCTTTTTTCATCAATAAATTTTTTCAGTTTTTTTTTTTAAATAATCCCCTGAAATTTGAACTGATAATTTCAACTCACCTTCATCTCCAACAGATGATTTCAACAAAAAAACCTAAAACCATCTATATTCAAGAGGTTTAGATAAAAAAAATATAAAATCTAATCATTTTCTTAGGATGAAAAATAGTGAATTTTCATGGAAAAAATAATTGGAAACAAATCGTAAAGATTAGTTGGCACTTCACTTTGAAAAACTCTAACTTAGCTTACAATGGCCTAATACCCGCTACTGTATCAAAAAATGGGCAAACTTGTGGAGGTAAAAGGAAGAAAAAATTTTTAATAAAAAGTAGGAAAATTCTCCAACTCCTTCAAAACATGGAATTACTAGCGAAAATCTCATAGAGAGGCTAGATATCCATATTCAAATATATGCAGAGGGCGAGAGGTTAGTTTGAGGAACTTTTCCGAACGGAGATTTTTCAAGTCATTTTTTGGGTCAAAAACTCAAGAAATAATACCCCGAGACATACTCGTCAAATCACCCTAATATTTCATAGGAGTATGAAGGTTAATGAGCTCTATAATATTTTCGAAGAAAATAAGTTTTTTATGGGGTAAGGGTAGTCCCACTTGGCCACCACTTGATAAAGATCAAAATCCTTTAAAGATTTTTCAATGATAAATTAAGAAAAAGGAGTGCTTTAGAAAACTTCTTTCCTTCAGAGACATTAATTGTTGATTTGTTAGAATAATACCATGGATTTGCTCCGGCTTTGAAAACAAAGATACTATTAATGAATGTTTTGTTCGGAATAAACAAGTCAAATGATTCACTAACAATACCAACGGTACTAGCATCTCTGTCTTCATTCATATAATGTATCTGCAAGGTGCCCATTCTCTTCACCTTATCGAGATAATCATCAGCAAGTGAAGAAATGCCACCAATGATATTGGGAATATCTCCAATTGTTCCCAATAAAACTTGATACTGAATGACATTGATGCAACCAACACAAGTCATATTTCTGGAGAAATTAAATTCAGTACTTGAATTGGGTCCAATTACCCAAGGGAATTGATAGATAAACTCTGGTACATCAAGCACAGTTCCAACTGTATCAAGTGTATAAACGTAAGGAGAATCGTTAATCCACTTGAATTGAACGACGAAATCATTCTCATTCCAAACATTTGTTGTTGAGGTTCTTCCTCCAAAGAGGAGGAAGAAGAAGAAGAAAAACGTTAGGAAAAGTCGGTTTTTCATTTAGTTCTTGCTTTTTTATATAAAATTTTATGATTAACGATAGAATTGGCTTCTATTTATAATACGCAAACAAAGGTAATATTAAAATATGTATTATTTCTGTGGTAAACAAAAAAATCATTTGTCTTCAGCCTGCAATTTTGGTATCGATTTGACAAGCTTTTGTTGTCCAAGCCAAATTTTTGGGCAATCAAAACAAGCATCTCTCCCATCTTTTTCTTCTCCACATGTAAAAACTTCATTCTTCATTACGTCCTGGTAAATGAGATAATGAAAACAGAGACGACCTTCCATCAACCGAGACATCATTTCATAGACAAGCAGAGTGATGGTTTCTGGATGTGTTAAAATAAATTGCTTTGCTGCTAATCTTGCTTCAGTATGACAATAATCAGAGTTAATGGAACTAAGCAGAGGTCCTTGACTCAAAGCACGGTATATACAGTTGTCAAAGTAATTTATTCGTTCTTCGAACTGACGTTGCACATCCTTATCAATCTTTGTACCAAATTGTTTGACGAAAATCATCTCTTCTTCGCTAAACTGCTGCAAAGGAGGATCTAAAATAGAGAAACTAGTTTGCATCAAAGTTCTTCGAAGAATTAGTATCACTGATGAGGTGAGAAACATGAAACATGCAGTTCTGACAACAACAGACGTGTTGAAAAACATTTTAATAAAATGAATTATATAAAACCATTGGATGAAAAGTATTTTATAAAGCATTTCATTAGAAACTACTTGAGTACTTGTCTTAAATTGAATGCGACTTCAAGAAACAAATATTAAGAATCCCTGTTAAAATGAATTAGGAAATTTCAAACAAAATATTAGACAAACCAAACTTTTTAAACTCAAGAAAAGTCGATACACTTTCCAGTTTTATTCAGAAATTGCTCTTTCGAGGAATTTGAGTTTGGTCAGCAGGATCTGCATCGAATATTTTTTTTTATGTCGACCAAAATTGGTTTTAATTTTTTTTTTTCCGAAAATAGTCGTCGCAAAAATTTAGAGTTCTGAAGCAAATTATTTTAAAAATCATCGATAACTTCACGCTTCCTGGTAGTTTTACAAGAAAAAACAGCATGTCCACCTAATTTCCAATCACGGATAAGAGAATTTGGAATTTCTTGAAATAATAAAACATCATATTTTCTTTGAAAAGTAAACTTCATATGAGTTCAAAGCAATTATGCATAATAGATTTCTAAGTTTAGTCATATGACTACGGACTAATTAAGCATTTGGGTTTCTGAAATCCTTGCATAGTTTTTCAATCTCCAGCTTTTAATACAACTATTTCGTCTAGTCATGTTGTCAAGTTATTTAGCAAAATGAGAATTCAAACCTATTTTCTTAATCGACTACAAGAAATTTTGTTAGCAAGGAGATCTTTCAGATTGAAAATGGAGCCCTTGAAAGATAGGAAATAGCTTGAAGGATCATCAATGACATCTGGGAGGAGTCGATTTCCAGCTAACCCGCTGGGTTTAAACTCAAACTATCCTCTTATTGCCTTGGCAAATGCATCATCTTCATCACTATATTCCTATCAAAATCTTTCACCCAAGGACCCTTCAAGCTGCCTTTCTCAAAAATAAACTTGTTTGTGTTTTCCATTTCCGAAATTTTTAATTCTTACACATTAGTCGAGGCTTAATTTAGCCCCTTGTACCAAGACAAAATGAATGTAATTATGAACAGGCTTGGTGAAGAAAATTTAATTAATGAAGGAAAGAGATAATTAATGAATTGGGTACAAGAATGTTAAACAGTGATTTTCCTAAGGTTTTAGTCAGAATTTCGTTTTTCAAAAAGGTTTTTTCCCTCTTTAGACGAAATTTCATTTTCCAAAATTTTTTTTCCAAGCATGATCTTTCAAAAGGTAATGAGCTTATTTGAGATCAATAGATTGTTATTATAGAATGGAAAAATTAAAAATTTTCAAATTTGGAGAGTTTCATACTGAAAAAAGGGGAAGGTGAGATCATTCGTTCTCTCTTGACAGAAGAATTTTTTAAACATGGATTTGAGGTATAATGAGATTGATTGAAATTTACGCCACTTTTCCCACAACAAATGCAGAAATTTAGAGAGGATTCGGCTCTACGAAGAGAATCAAGAATGATTTCAGGAATAAGTTGAGTGGGGAGGCTCCAAGGACTTCTGATGATATTTCTGACTGGGAAATATATCAAATTGTAGAGACCAGGTATAAGGTATAACCATTGAAACACAATTAATGATTTCCATAACTTGAATAAAAATCGATTTTCAACCTCAATATGCTTATTTTAATTTTTAAAGGGTAAAGGAAATTTATAAAGATTTTATTTCAAAAAATTTATTTGGAAAAATTCCGGAATTTTTTTAAACTTTTTTTCATTTTTTATTGTTGGAAAAGAGGCCTTTCTGAAATTTTGTCTAAAAGTATCAAAAAGTTTTAGTCAAAATTTCATCAAAATTTGAGCTTTAGACAAGATTTGGCTAAACTTAAGGGACTTTTAGACTTAGGAAAATCACTGGTTTCCCACAAACTTGTCATTCGTTTGAATTGCTTCTTCAACAGAACTCTAATACTCCATCCTGGTCTCTATAAGCAAACTTTCTTTTTCTGCCATGAGGCTTTCCATCGAGAGGTTCCAAAATTTACTGGCACAGCCAGATTGAACCCTTCATTGAAACCTTCATGAAACACTCCAGGGCCCGCAACAATATAACAACCAGGTTCTTGCACTGCTTTGAAAATTTTCAAATCCGGAAAAAGCCTTTTTAATTCTTGCGGATCAATCAAGAAATTCTTGTGACGATGAGCTTCTCCACATCGATCATACTTATCAGGAAATTGCCTTCTCAAATATTGAATACCGTATAAACTCGAAAATATCACTTTAAATCCAGAAAAAAAGAATGGAGAATCATATACTATCAATCATTATTATTCAGCTTCATAAACCATAAATATGCCCCTCAAAAATCATATTTACAAGCCTCAAATTTCATTCAATCATCGATTAAAAATTTCAAGAAATGAAATATGATTGATTGAATTTATTGTGATAGTATTTGAAATTCTAGTGATGGATAATTTAATAGGAAGAGAAATAAGCTGAAGAAGAGAAAGAGTTTTTTTTTAATAAGGCAATGCCTTACACCAACGTATCATATACTGGATACATAGTTTAATATAGAGATATCTTTATCATAGTTTTATCCACCTACTCCAAAGTTTATCTCAAGACTCACGGGTTTGGTTTATTCTAATTCCATCTTATCATACATTAGCTATTTATGAGTCTCTTGCAAAGTAGCACCATAAAACCTGAACGTTTCGCCTCTCTATAAGTTCCCCTTTTCAGCTTTTATCTTCTTTCTCATCCCATTGGCCTCTATGTTTATCTGTTTGAGGAGCACTTTGGATGAGAAAGATCTATATTATGTAACAATAGAAAATAGCATTAAAAGAAAGAAAAAAGAATGAAAGATAAACTTTCAAAGAATGGTGGATGAAACTCAATATTGTCAATTTTTCAATTAAAGACGGGCAACATTTTAGTTATCCAGTCTTCATATTTTAGATATTGAACTTTCATTCATTTAATGGTTTTTGTATTGAAAAAATACATGTTTTGATTCCATCTACAACCTTTATGAATTTCAGATCTATAGAGTTTATACGGTAATCCTTTCTGCGTCTTTTTGTAAAAATCCATACCAAACTCTAAAAAAAATAAAAAGAGGAGGTTGTAGACCACTCAAAACGGGAATTTTTTTTCACTTTGCTTTGCCTCGCACAAGATATGAAATGCTTGCCAACTCCCCATCTTCTTTGTGTAAAGTAAAAAATGAGGCTGGGCAGCCTATATAACTCATTATCTGATTGATGCCTTGCATAATGTCTCTTTTTGAAAGAACATCGCTTTTCAGAAATAGGTAAGAACATTTTTGGTTTTCTGGAAAGGAAGAGTACTCAAGACAAGTATCTAGTTTGTCTAAATTACAAAGAGGAGTCTTTGCAAAATCATGCTATATTTCATTGTTAGCTTGCAAGAAAACAAAAAATTATTTCTTTTTTACTTTTAGAGAATTATTTTTAGGAATATCTGTTCATCCCAAAACTAAATTTGGGTTAAAAATGCTGCTTTTTTCAATTTTTGTTTTACTTGTTCTTCAGTGATGGGATAAGTTTTGTCCATTGTTGCTGGAAATCATCAAATTTCCAGACTTCGAATTTTTTGTAAGGGTCCGTTCCAGTCAAGTAACACCCAGGACTTTGGGGAATTATTCTCAATTTCGAAATTTCAAATGTTAGCTTTTCCTGAAATGCATATCGGTCAATTTTTGGTTTTCCCTCTTCAGCTTTATACTTCAAAATGAGGAAAGGGGAAGATTCCAAAAAATGGCTTCTCTGTTCGATAAATTGTTCAAAGCAGTCTATTTTAGAGATTTCCTCTTCATAAGGTTTTTCAAACCAGTCTTCATTCCAGTTGTCCATCTGCCAAAAAAAAATTTTTGTTTTGATCGATTTTCAGATTTTCAGGTAATTTAGATTGTACTTTTAATTAACACATCACACTGTAATTTCCAGACTGTACTTTAATTTCCAGATCATACTCGAGTTTTAAAAAAATCATTCAATATCTCAAGCGCCGAAAATTCAACTTGATTGGAGCTTGGGGAAGTCTTCAAAAAGTCCCAAAATTCTCTCTTCATGATTGTACACAAGAAAGAAAAAGACAGAGGAAGTCCTACGTTCTGTCACCAATAATTCATTATTATAAATAATGCTAAAAAAATCTTCAAGATATTTGGAATGAAACTCTTGCTTGAACTCATTGATTTTTTTTCTCCTCAGTCTTTTCTAATATTTAAATTTTTTCTCACGAGCATAGTCATGCTATCTCTTCTTTGCTTGAAACCGAAAAAAAAGAAAAAACTAATTCTTAATGAAGAATCGTAAAAAAACTAATAAAACAGAAATTTTCTCAGAATTTTTTTTCCTTGTGTTTCTTATGAAGAGCCTGATGGCTTATGAGCAATCTTCATTAAATTTGGAGAAGGAAGATGTCGCCTAACAAAAAGTTTTTAAATTGGTCGAATATTACGGGTATGAGATCAAAGGACCTCCTGAACTAAGAAAGCATGGAAAAAAAGGTATGAAGAAATTGAAACGGATCAACTTTCTCCTCAATGCAAGAGAGTTTTTTCAATCAAATTAAAGTGAGAAAACCTTTCGATCCAGAATCGAAAAAATGTTCTGACACTCGCCAAAATGGGTTCTGCCACTCATTGTTTTGACACTCGAGTGTAGAAACCCAATTTGACGAGTGGAATGACAAAAATATGTGTGTGTTCTGACATAAGATAATAATGGCCGCAATAAGAATAAAGAAAAACTTCGGCATTGAAAAAGTTTGAATTATTTTTCTTAAAACAAGATAAATAATTGTGCCAAGTTTGAAAATGTAGAAAAATAAAAAAAAAACTTTCGCTTGAGATTTCCTGAATAAAGATCCCAATCCAAATTATTTTCAAAATTTGAAATTT
>Ga0182738_1008502_pt1 | contig 10186 bp, 15 predicted proteins | sample eDN5th30CBELigMG_FD_128876 | JGI IMG/M metagenome (GOLD analysis project Ga0182738, IMG submission 128876) | Enriched Miracle-Growth compost microbial communities from Emeryville, California, USA - eDNA 5th pass 30_C BE-Lig MG (version 2)... ... | reverse complement strand
CAATTCAATTCAATTCAATTCATAAAAAATTTCTCTCACCTTCAGAAGAACTTCATCAAGGACGAAAGAGGAAAAGAGTTTTGATTGGATCTACGAACATTAAATTTATTTTTTATTAATCGCAAATAAAATGTATTAATAGAAATGATCTTCTAAAAACAAGAATATCACCCACAAAATACACCAAAATACAATGGATGACAATTTTCTTGATTCGGAAGAATCTTCCGCACCTTTGTTTAACCTTGCTGCCCTTGAAAGCAGCCGTCAAAAAGGTTTCGTTGCCCCTTTAATTCCTCCCACTACTGGAACAAATCTTCTTCATCGAGCTTTTCCCACTTCTGTCAACTTCCCTGAAGAAGTGGAGCCTGTCAAAAAGAGAAAAGGCAGAAAAGCTACTCTTGTTAGCAATAAAAGCGCTGATGACTCTGAGGTCACCTTGAAAGAAATCATTGAGAATCAAAAGTTTGGTGTTCCCACCCAAGAAGAGGTAGTCGAGTCTTTCCTGCTTTATTTATCGTCTCTTAGACAAAAATGAAAAAAGAAAGATTGAAAAAAATGCAAGATAAAAGAGCAGAAAATAGACAAAAAAGAAAAAGCGCCTTGGAGAATAAAGATAAATCTCCAGAACAAGACAAAGACATACAACCTAACCAACAATCTAGTTCCAATGAAAGGAGCATAGATCTCAAGCTATCCATCCCAGGATTCGACGACTCTCTCGCTTTTGCTGCTCCACGTCTCATTTTTCAGGATGGAAAGCCTGTCCTTGATACTTCCCACTTGACTCCAGACATCAAATCAAGAAATAAGGAGTTGACTCTTGCAGATAAAAAAACTATGAAGACAACTTCTATGTCTTTTAAACCTCGTCATCATACAGAAAAATGGAGTCCAGAAGAAACCAAAAAGTTTTTAAAGGTACGAAAAAAAAAACCTATTTTTGTTATATCTCTTAGGCTATTGAGATTTTTGGAGCTGACTTTTCAATGATCGCTAAACTATTTCCTTCGAGAAATCGTACCCAAATAAAGGTACCATTTTTGGAGAAAATATTCCTACTTAATGTCTCCTCCCCTAGAATAAATTTAGAAAAGAAGAAAAGGAAAGTTCTGAACAAATGGAACAAGCTTTCAAAAAGAATAAAGTCATTAGTCAAAGATCTATCATGGATAGAATCGAAAGCTTTAGCAAAAGTATTGGTCAGGATGATTCTGGGCTTCCTCCTGTCTTGACAGCCAAAGATGATTTCCTCAGAAAACAAAGCACAACCAGTCTTGACAGTATGGATATGGTAAATAAATTTTTGAGAACATTTTTCTAATTTTCTCACTAGAATATTATGTCACAATTACAAGATATTTTTGCTAATGAAATTCATCAAGCAAAAAAGTTAACTCTTTTTGAACCAAAATCCACCAGCAATTCTTCCAAAGAATCCAAAGATATCAACACTCCTCTTGAAGCTTCTGACTTGAAGGCTGAAGGCGCTGATCCCATTGGTTATCAAAATCTACCAGAACTCAAAGTTGAAGCGACTCCCTCCGCAGATAAACAACCTGAAAAGAATAAAAACTTGATTATGGGTCTTTTGAACAAATAATTCTTTGAATGAATAATTTATTTCTATTAAAATAATGTTTATAAAGTTGATAATAAACAAATAAAAGTGTTGTATGATCACAAAAAATTAAACATTACATCACATGTATCTAAATATCTATCCACATATTTTTATCTCACAATAAACTTGGTCTCTCATCTTCTTCCAATAAATAATTTACTGGCAGGGTCTAGGGTCTAGGTTGAATTAATTTATCCATTCATTTGTGAAGCCCACGGCTCACATGAAGTTTATTCATTGTGACAGAAACTCCTCTTTTTTGTCATTTTTTCCTACTCATCTCGAAAAAAGTGCTACCCTAAATGCCTTCATCTCTTTCCCATTTATCCCAGAGAAAGATATTTAATCCTAAAGTTTTTTGTAAATTCCCCTGGAAAAAAACTGAAGATGAATATATTTCAATTTTTTTAATTCTTCGCATAAATTATCAAAAAGTCCTCAAATAAACTCTGCACACATGAAAGTACTCCTTCAACCTCTCCGACTCCTTTCTAATCTCCCTAGGTTAACCTTCCTCCCATCTCTCAAAGCAAATTTCCTGTCCCATCTCCCAGCAAAAGCCTGCCTATGTCGCCTAAATGGCAATATACTATTGGTGCTTATGCCAATCTCGATAGAAGCATCAGGTAGTCATGTTAATCAAGTGTAGATACTAAACCCCCCGATAGAACGAATAATGTGACTCAATTCTTGGGAGATACAAGGGTGAGACCAGCAGAAGAGAATCGTGCAAATGATGTAATGAAAAGATGAAAATAAAGTTAAAAGTTATAGATTGCTGAAGAAGAAAAAAGAGAGATGAGACAGAATTTAAACACTGTTCGTAAAAGATTTAATGAAATCAGAGAAGAAGCTGAAAAGAAAAGTGTTGAGACTGATAAGTTGAAAGTAAACATCATCCATCCAAAAATATAATTAAATCCTTCAAAGCGTGAACTTGATAAAATGAAAGTTGATGAAGATTATTCCACAGAAACTATCGAAAGCTCTCAAAGAGTATTTGACGTATTTGGTGATCTATCTCTCACCATAACCATTAGAAACTTGTACAATTGAAAGAAGCTCTTCAATTCCAAAAGACTAAAATCGAAGAAATCACTCTTGCTCAACAAACTTATCTCTTAATGCTTGATAGACTCAAAGTAATGAGGGAATTTGTCTGAATAATCTAACATGCACTAGAAAGATAAAATGGCTGATCAAATGAAAATCAATCGTTTTGAAAGCCAATATAATATCAAAATTCATGACCTTTTACATAAACAACAAGAAGTTAAAAATGACGTCGAATTCAATGGAAAAATCAGAACCTTTGCTCATGAAGCCAGAAAGGTATAAAAATTATTTCAAAATGCGGTATATCTATCATGGGGGAAATTCCAAGTTCGATAAATTAATTGATTATTTAAATAGCAATGTACTGAAGAAGCTATCAAGAGATATGAAAATTTAAACAATCTTGAAAATACCCTTAATGCAAGAGAAGAATATGAAATTGAAAGAGAAAAGAGAACTGAACATATTCAAAATATCGCTGATAATGCCGCTGCTGAAGTCGATTTTGATCAGAAACAATATAATGAATTATTATTGACACATAAATTCTTAAAGTTCTTCTTGAAAAGCAAAATTGATAGACAGGTCCATCGATATGAAGCTTCAGAAAAAGCTTTCCAAAAAATTAAAGCTTCTACTGTAAAATTCTCTTGTTGCTTATTTTCTTAAAATCATACATAGGGTTTAACCGATTTGAATGAAATTATCAGCAAATTTTTGGGAAGAGAAGAGAAATATAGTGAATTATTGATTTCAATTGCCGATTCAGAACGCAAGAATAATGAAGCTAGAAAGCATAATGAACAACTGGCCAAAAGAGTTAAGGAACTTAGAGAGGAAAATAACTTGTTGGACAAAATGAATGAAGAAAGAAAAGATGTTAAGGGGTTAAATATTGAAGCTAAAAGAGAATTAAATGCAAAGATTGCTGCTCATAAAAAATCTTCCCTTATCCTTGAAAGTGCCCATCATTGGGGTGTTCGAGCTTTAATCAAAGTTGACAAAGTATTCATTGATCTATGAAGAAAATCCTAAATAGCTCAATAATAGGCTCAACAAATAAAGAGAGAAAATTATGACGAGCTTTTCCCAGAAGAAAAAATGACTGAGGTCTTTACTGAATTAATCTCTAAATTGAAAGATAATCTCGAAAAATTAAAAGAAAAGGTATTCATTCAGCTCAATTCTCAATCTCTAATAAATATTCAGGATATTGAATCTCCAAGAGAAAAAGTTATAGTTGATGTGTCAACAATGGATAGAGAGTTTGTGGCAAAGAATATAAGAGTTCGACCGCAAGATCTCCATGTTGCTCCTGAAAATTTCAAATCTGAAGGCTCTCAAGTCAATCTTGATGGTGATGAACAACTTGGCATGGGTGATGGTAATTTTTTTAAAGAAAATTTTCAATAATCTTTTTTTAGCTAATGAGGAACCCCAACATGTGAGTATGGTTGCTGAAAAACAAAGAAGATCTTATATTTAATGTATGAAGAAGAGGAAATTTTTTTTGCCAGCAGAGGATACGGCGGCGACTCAGATTTGCTGTTTGTAGATAATGAATAGTGCATTTTTCAATTAAAACTAATTTTTTTGTATGTGTTTACAAGAGTTTTTTCGTATCATTCTGCATCATCATTACCCTGAATTATCAATCATAATTTCATACTGTTCACTCAAAGTAAAAATCTAGGGTATAAAGCAGATCATTCAGATATAATTAACTTTAATTTCGGATCTTTAATGTTTCTGATTAGAAAATACGCCCCAAAATTCTATCACCAGTCTCGCAATAACTTCTCAATGTTGGTCACTCAAAAGAACTTTAACGACTTCTATAATGATCTCAAAACCAACCTCCCAAATGTACAACCAATTCTCCCCCAATCTTCTCTGAATTTCTTCTTAGGCCGATTTCTATTCAATTGATTTTGAACTTACAGGAATAAAAACTAATGAACCTGAAACAATCTCTGATCTCCCTTACGAAAGATATCACAAAGTAATTATCCATCATCTGGGCTTGACATTTCCTTATTTCTTTCTAGTTAAGGGGAGCAGCGAATAAATACAGAATTATTCAAGTTGGACTTTGCTTATTTACAGTGAAAGCTGATAATGAAATCGAAGCGAGACCTTACAATATTTTTGTTTTTCCCAGAGAACGCCCAGGGTACAGTCCTCAAATCCTTATGGATGTTTCTGCTATTGAGTTCAATTCCAAAAATAAAATGAGTTGGGACACTTGGATTTATGATGGTAATCAATTCCTCATTTCTTTCTTGTGTCATTGAAACCTTACAGGAGTAACATATATGACATTGAGAGAGGCAAAGAAGAAAAGAGACGATTTATTAATTAGTTTGAATACTAGCGCTGGAATAACTACTGCAGGAGAAATTATTTTGGTGAAAGAATCAGATCGTGAAAAGAGTGATAAATTCATTGCAGATTTGTTAAGCTGGAAAACCTCTGAGAGCAAAGAACCTTTTAACTTTAAAGAATCCACAAAATATTTTAGAAAATACGTTTACGACCTTTTGAAAAAAGACCATCCTGAACTTCTTGTTAAAACTGTCCAAAATGAAGAAAATATCAATGAGAAAACCATCCAAATCTTCAAAGCCGAAGATGAAGATGATAAAAAATCCTTCATGATGAGAAAAAAGCAACAATTGGAAGAAGAATTATTGGGTCAATTAGGGTTCACCAGTATCATTGAACTCCTCGTTGAATCTAAAAAGAAACTTATTGGTCACAACTGTTACCTTGACCTTCTCTTCTTGTACAGCCATTTCGTTGATTACGTCCCTCATAACTATCATGAATTCAAATCTAAATTATTCGAATTATTCCCTCAGATATATGACACGAAATTTATCGCAACAAATACCAAATTCCAAAACAAACTTGGTCCTTCTAGTGCTTTGGTTCAATTGCTCAATATGTGCTTCAATAAAGATGATACTGATCTTTCTCCAATGAATATCAAACTTGCTGAAGGCTTTGAAGATTACAGTTTTGATAAAGCGAATAATTTGAGATTACATGAAGCTGGATATGACGCTTTTATCACAGGATATGTCTATGCTAAAATGTTCTATGGTTTAACTTCCGAAGAACAAGAACGGGTTGCTAATTCTGTCAATGTCATGAAAAGCTTCCATTTCTTCAAAAATGGCCTTGTTGCTGATGAAGAACCCTTCTTTAAAAAAGTAGATATTATTCAAGATTGGTCTGTCTAAAAAAGAATAATAGAATGCATTAGTGCATGTGATAAGGAGCGGACAGAATGCACCTCTTGATGTGAATGAGTTGAGAACAAAAATTAAAAATTATAATATCCAAGACTCTGTGAAATATCAACGTGTTGAAAATGAAGCTTTCAAAGGTCTCATGCTCATCTGTGAACCAGATTCGTAAAAATCTTTTCTTTTTCTCTGAAAATATTCACCTCATTGACCTAGGGATTTGCAATACATTTTATATAACGATTTGATTGAGAGTATAACATCAAAAGGATTGGAGGCTTTGACGTATAAACAATTTTTGGACCTTAAAATCCAATCTACAAATCCTCTTAAATAATAATCCAGAAAGAATTGTATTATATCTTTTTTTTCATTAATAAATCAATAAGGCCCATAAATGGTATTTTGCAAATGAATAAATGGATAAACATCATAACTTAAATTAAAGCAAAGCATAGATAGCAATACATAAGGTTTTGTATTCACTTATATCATTTTCAAAAAAAATAAATAATTGTTTTTTGTTATGTCATGTTATGTTAAATACTATTCTCTTCTCCTAATAAACAGGAGTAAAGCCTTCCCAACTTTTAATTTTATTTTGTAAAAGCTGAACGAATTCTCCTTCAATTTTGCTATTCAACTCTTTCTTTTGTTTATTGTTCAACATTCTAAATGTATTATGTGCCTGTAACAATGCATTCAGTTCTCTCAGTCCATAATCATCCTAAGAAGAAAAAGATTATATATCTTGACTACATCAATTTTAGAGAATACCTTGTGCTCATTGAAAAAGTTGATTGTTTCGTCCAAATTACCAAACCAAGCTTTGATGTAATTCTCACATAATAATTTCTTTTCTTTTGATCTTGGATCCATTACAGCATCCAATCCTGTCACCACGTTATAAAAATCGTTCAGCATCATATTTCTTCCTTGCATGTTAAACTATTGAACACATCACGTCAGGAATTTCAAGTAATAACAGAAATACCTTTTTGACTCTTGAATAGACGTCGATTAACTTTCTGAAAGTGAAATTAAGCACATCTTTCTTCAAGTCTTTTTGAACTCTGATTGGCATGCCTTCTTCATTCAAGGTGCCAATCTTTTCATGCATATCAAGCACAAATTGAACCACCTTAGTTGTGTATGCATTAGCAACATCAGAAGCTTCCTGATAATCCCATTTCATTGTTGTAATAGGGTTGAAGACGCTTTCATTTTCACCCTTTAATAAATTGGGCAAGAAACAAGCATATACAAAGGTCCTCAATTCTGGAATAACCTTATCAAATGTGTCATAATATTGCTCCACCACCTTGACTTCTTCTGACTCTGTTATCATTTTCTATGTGGGAATTATATGAGAAAACATCTTTCGAAAAAAATACTACCAGAATACGATTCTGCATGTATCTGAGATGATTATAAGTGAATAAGACGGATTCAATGGCGATAGATCTGTGTCCCAGATCGGATAAAACCAAGAAAGAGTAGTCATTAGCTCTGTCATCAGGAATCTCGTTCACTGTCTTGTCAAACTTTTCAATAATCTTGGGCATATATCTTCTCAAATATTTGTAAGACTCTATTTTTCAAGTTAGTATCTTGACCAATTAGGGTTAATCGAACTTTGGTAGAGATAAAGATCGTGCAAATCTTCAAGAGCTAACATTCTTGCATCATCACTCTTCTGATTCTGGAGACTGTTCAGCTGAGGTTCAATTTCTTGATACAAAGCGCCTCTAAATCTCACTGGAACAAAATGCTTGATAACTGCATATAAAAAGAGCTCAATTGTTCCAACGAGTCCCTTGAAGATCTCAAGAGCATGAGGACGAACAAGGTTCATGAGCATTAAATATTTGTCAAAATTCTTCACAATGAAGTTGGAGGTAGAATTTGCCACCACCTCTTGATCTTCTTCAGTTGGTTGTCTGTCTAATTCACTTGTAGTGCTTGCATCATGGTCATCCTCAGTTGACTCTGTAGATATATTTTCAAATTTCAATTCTTCAATTGATGTTGTCATTTGAGTTTTTCTAGGAGACATGATGACAGACTTCGGTTTCTTTAAAGCTGCTTTATCTTGAATTTGGAATGGGTTCCCAGTCACTAAAGAGAGTTAGTTATAATTTTAAAAAATCACCAGGATACCAAAAGAAATTAAAGGAGACGTGATTTTAGAAGGATCTTTCGCTGCGTTGGCATTATTAGTGTTCATAAGAATCTCCTCATCAAGATTCAATAAGCGGATCAATTGTGGTGAAACTTTTGGGAAATTTCTGAGCAACTCCACCAATACTGGATTCTTATAATCCAATGGTAAAGGCAATCTTCTCCATTCTTCTGCTGAGATCATATCTCGTAAGTTTTGTAAGGAAGAGTTATGGAAATGAGTGTAGTAGTCCTTAAGACTATCAAGAAGGCCTTCTCTCAAACTAGTTTTTGAGCATTATTCACTTTGCTTTCGTTCAGAAAAACTTACATTAGCGAGGAAGATTGGCTGAAATCTTCTCCAATCTCAACAAAAAGGTTGCAATAGTGCATCAAGTTCAAGAGATCGTGATATGCCAAATCATAAATATGTAATCTTGAGAAGATCTTGACAATCTTTTTCTGCATAACCTGCCACATCTCTTTTCTAGCTGTCAACACACTCAATTTCAATGATGAATAATATTCAGTCAAATCAAAGGTGTTTTCTGCATCTACAACTAACGTCATACTCTCCTTCTGGTATCCTATAGGATTCGGTTAATTATTCACCCCAAAACTCTTACCTTCGAGGTATCTGCAACAGAGGTGGGTATTAAACATGAGTCCGCTCATTTCATGATAAATTCGATTCAAAAATTTCACAATAGAATCCTTGGGAATTGTTTTTATACTCTCGCTCAATTTTTTTCTTTCTTCATTTGTTGAATGCACCTGTTGAGAAGATTTAGATTTCGAAGTAAACCCTCAAATACTGTAAAGAGGAAGGACTTTTGCGAAACAAACATCTCAATAACTTTGTCTCTGACAAGTTTAATACTTTTTTGAAGAATTTGGGGAATTTGTTCGGATAAAGTCTCATCAGAAGGATAATATGTTTGGTACATATAGAGACACCTAATGTATGATTGGAATTTAGCTTCATCCCATTCGACAAAGACTTGATCCAAGCCTTGATAAACTGTATTTTTCAGCTCTTCAAGTTTAGTTTCAAAGTAATTTTCGCAATTCTGTAAACAATCGAATTTAGCCAACAAGGCTTGCTCGCTCTCGAATTCTGTTCTCACCTTTCTGATGGTGGGAATTAACTCATAAGCTTGGGTTAAATCTCCCTTATCAAGAGTGGCAATAATTCGATAAATCACCCCATAATGCTCCTTGAATTTCTTCAAAAAATCCACAGCTTTCTATTGCTCATTATGAGACTTTTCTATTCTCTTTACGTCGTTACCTGCTTCGTCGCCTTGAGTTTTAGGGCTTTAATTACTCTCAGAGATCCAATAGCTAAATCCTTTTTAATATCTTTTATGGCCTTTCTTGAACCAATTGTGTCTTCCAAATTCAAATCTGTTATGTAATGGAAGAACTCCAAGTTATTTATTCCTTCCTCTAGAATTTTTAAGAAATTTTCAAGAAAGTCGCAGATTACGGAATTTATCATAATTCTTGGCGAATGATTTTTTCATTATGTTGGTGATGATATGATCATATCCTTCTAAATCTGATAAACGGGTTTTTATTCCCTCAATTGTTAGCTCTTCTTTAGAAAAAGCATCATATTCTCTGCGGAGTAATTCACTTTTATCATTGAGCTGGACAAGATATTTATCTTCATCTTTGAAATAAACAGAAATATCAATTTCTGCCTCTGGTTGTTTGAATATTCTCTGCTTCTCTTTCACTAAATCACTTCTTGAACTCAAAATTGGAAAATTTATTTTCAGAAAATCAGGAGAATTTTCACATTCAACCATATTCACTTGAAAATTGGTTTATGTGGTAAGATGAGCAAGAGATTACCTTGTGCTGTGAAACTGGATTGACTTGGGGTGGTAGGTGTAGCAGCATTCGATGGAGTCTTCTTTTTCCAAAAGTCCAACATTTTAAGAGAATAGAATAAAATTTATGACAAGTTTTTAATAAATAAATACTTACATATCCAACAATTTTTCTTACTTTCTTTTTTCAAGGTACCAGAGGTCCTTGTCCTTTTTGGTGGGGAAAAAACATTTATGCTGGGAGGAAAAATATTGGT
>Ga0182738_1008500_pt1 | contig 10187 bp, 6 predicted proteins | sample eDN5th30CBELigMG_FD_128876 | JGI IMG/M metagenome (GOLD analysis project Ga0182738, IMG submission 128876) | Enriched Miracle-Growth compost microbial communities from Emeryville, California, USA - eDNA 5th pass 30_C BE-Lig MG (version 2)... ... | reverse complement strand
TTAGGGTCTCTGGTCGAGATCTTTCGTGGATCTCATGAAAAAGACCCGGCCCCCCTTTGTGAAGGAGGGGCCGGGTCAGGGTTGGGCAAGCGGGTTGTTTTCGCTTGAGATTAGCGAGCGAGGGTCACGACCGCCGGTCCGTGCAGGACGCTTGCCCAGGCCACCACGGCTTCACGGGTCAGTCGGACCGCATCCGCGAATCGGTTTTCGGGAAGAGCCACACCCGTTTCCGTGCTTTGCCCGAAGGTGTCGCTCAGCTTGATCGTATCCTCCAGGTCGGCCAGGAACGCCAGTTCCTCGAGCTCCTCCGCCTGGGTAGCTTCCTCAGAGAAGTTCCGCACCATCTCGTTCACCACGCCTTCAAAGGCGACTTCGAGGGCCTGATTCTTCGCTTCCGTGGCCATCAGTTCTTCGACGGCCAGGTCGTTTTCGAGGGTCATCACATCGTTCAAGGCGTCGAGGAAAGCCAGTTCCTTCTCGTGCCCGAAGTCCTCGACCATGGCATCGACCAGGGACTCAAATTCCAGGTCGGCCTGAGCGGGGGGGGCGATCTCAACCAGCTCCAGGTCGATCTCGGCCTCGGCGTCAATTTCCGTGTCGGTGTCGGTATCAGTCTCTGCCAACGGCTCGATCACATCGATAGGAGCGACTTCGTCGTTGCGTTCGGCGAACGGAGCGAAGGTGAGAGCAAGGTCATTCAGGAGGTTGCTCGCTTCGTCAATCAGGTTCACCGTGGGCATGTCAACAGGTTCAGAGGGGAGTTCCAGGTTCAGGGTTTCCGTCGGAGCATTGAAGAGAGCGAGATCTTCGACGGAAGGGCGATCCTCAACGAGCTGATCGGCGGCTTGACTCTCGACTGGCGGCTCGTCAATCCGGACGGGTTCAGAGTCTTCCACAAGGGCAAGTGCTTCGGTCGTCGAATCGGTGCTTTGAGGTTCGATCACGAAAACCTGGGCTTCTTCGCCCGGCTTAAGTTCCTCATTCCAAAGCTCGACCTGAGCGGTCACCCAATTCTGCGCGGAGTGAGACATCTTCTCGAACTCGTGCCAGCTTGGCACGGTCGAACCCAACCCAGCCACGAGACCCACCAAGATAAGTCGCAATGCCATCGGTCGATCTCCGCGATTTCTTAGGGCCATCATGACAGTTCATTCATTTCAGATGAGGTGGCGATGGGCTCATCCTGTTTCAGAGCAGACCATCCTTCGCTGTTAAACATTTTCGACAGGGAAAGGACGAAGCTTTAGAGACTTGGGCGGAATCAGGCAAACTTGGATGATGGAGATCGATCGGAAGTATGAGGTGAGCTGGTGAGATGGCGGAGACGTGTGTGTTTCGGGGAAGATTTTGTTTCGGGGAGGATTTTCCGACGGCGGGGTCATGAACCGAAGATGGCGGTCTCATAAAAGGTGGTTGGGCACCGGCGCTCGAATCTCAGCCTGACGAGGTAACGCTGGCGAAGGGTAACCCAGCGTGCTTCCAGCACCTTGGCGCACGCACTTTCATTGGCGGGAACTTCGTTCAAACGCATCCAGACCACTCGCCCTTCCAGGGGGGCTTGATCGAGGGAAACGAGCACACCTCCTTCGGAGATGTTCACAAGTTGAGCGCCGAGTAGAACGAACTCTTCCTCCTCCCACCAGCCCATCCAGAGTTGATCCCGGATTGCCCTAAACCTGTTGGATGTACGACGGTTCCGCTTCGAACCGGATAATCCGAACCGGTTTCCCGGATGAGAATCGCTCAACGTGCTTTGCGACAGGGAGTCGGGAGTGAGCGCGGCGTAGGGGCTGTGTTTACCCAGGTCCTGGGTGGTTGTGGAGGCCATGGGGTCTTCTGAACCATCTCGGCCCAATCGGGCAAACAACTTCCACATCTTGATAACGCTCTCCCCAACGACTGAGGAACCGTCACGAGCGACTGACGGAACGAGGAACTCGATGGGCGCAACATGCCTTGGGAGAAGCATAGGTCATGAAATTTCCGCCAAGATAGATTCGCCCTAAAAATCGATGAGCATATAAGGTATTAGCGCCATGCCGTCGACCGAGTCGGTGGGGTCATCCCACTTGATCTCATTTCTTAACCGAATCAAATGGACCAAATTGGTCGCGAGCCGTTCCATCAGCGCCGCCCGGGTGGCGTCGTCTGCTTGGACGAGGTCGGCCTGGGTACGGCTGAGCAGGCCGTCCGGGCGGGCCGGCGGCAATCCCTGCCGTTTACGAAGATGCTCGGCGAACGTCTCGTTCCCCCGGTCCATCGACAAGAAGGTTTCCTCCCCCGCCGCGGCGGCCGTCCCGATCTGGGTGAGCTCGAGCAGGTCGCGACTGGTCCCTTGCGCGGCGATCTGAAACTGGGTGAGCTCTGAGATCAAGGTTTCGAGCTCCGGTCGCGAGACCAAGACTTCCACGGTGACCAGGGGCTTGCCCTCGCGTTGCTCGGCGATCCATCCGGTCCTTACGGAAGGAGCTTTTCGACCCTGGTAGCGCGGGTCGGGACGAACGGGTTCCGAGGCACCATTCACATGCAGGTCCACCAGCACCGGAGCGACCTGTTCAAGCGTCAGCCCTTGAGCGTTCACGTAATCGGTCAGCCGGCCCTCCGCCTGTGCCGCCGCGAGGGCGGCGAGATCGCGGGCATGCTTGATCCGATCGTCGAGAAGGGATTGGAGCCGGGAAGTGAGCTGGTTCGCGTCGGCAAGCTCCAGGGCCAAGGGTTCGACCGGCTTCCTGAAACCGGTTTGTTGATCGAGCGGCCGAAACGATGCTTCCGCGAGGGTTCGCCATTGCGCCTGGTACCGCTGAGCCTCGGTGCGTGAGAGGGAGCCGGGCCGGTCAAGGCGAATCGTTGCGATCGTGATTCCGTGCTTTCGAGCCCGCTCCGCCAGCGCCCGAGCACGATCAAGGTCTTCCGCATGGTCAGGCGCATCGCCAAGAAGCACGAGAAGCTTCGTGGCAAGCTCACCGCTCTGACCCTTCGCCCAATCCAGCCTTTGCAACTCGGCAGTGAGCGGCGAACCTGGCAGCGCTTGCTCCACACCATCCAGCACCGCCTCGTCGATCGAGCCGTCCCCACGTCGGGCCGCCTCGAGTGTCTGGAGCGCGGAGAGGAAATTGGAAGGATTGGTGAACCGGGTCACGATTCGACTCGCGTGCCCGAAGCTAGGAGAGTGATCGCGGTAATCGACCAGAGCAAGCTTGAGGTTGATGTCGCGATACTGGGCCTTGGCTTCCGCGACGAGTTGTTCGGCGAGTCGGCGTGCGGCGAGGATCACCTCTTGCATCGAGGCGGTCGTATCGATGACGAACGCCACCTCCACTCGCTTGAGAGCAGGCAAGTACTGAGGTGGAGGCGCCGCGGGGGGCGGGAGAGGCGGTGCCTGATCGTGAACCAGGCTGGCGACCTGAAACACGGTTCTGACCGACCCATCGGCTTGTGGGATCGACCTGGATTGCAAGATGGGCAACCCCAGGGCGGAGCGCTTCGCCCCTTCCGCCCGCTCCTCGCCTTCCGTTGGGCAGGCCCCCGAATGTCGAGGACATGCGCGGCCGGCCAGGGCGTCTAGCAAGCACGCTTCCTCGCGAAAGAGAACCAAGGGGGGACGCCCGCTCCTTGGCGTGGGTCTCGCCATGAGTCGCGTATTCCACTCGAGAACCGATTCGGTCGGCACCCAGCAAGGAGGAGCGGAACGCTCGTCGCTAATCTGGAAGTGAGTTGGCAGGTCCGAAGGCTCGGCGGCATAGAGGTATCGAATCGCGAAGTAATCCAAGGGCGCGCCCGAGACTTCCCGCTGACCGGGTCCGGATTGGCATAATACACCCAGATCCTTGACCAAGACCTTGCGACGGAGGCCCTCTGGCGTTCTTAGAATCCGATCGTCAGCATCGCGCCTAGTCTGCTTGGGGGGCGGGCTTTTGAGACGTCTCGATTCCTTGCCGGCCGCGCGCTCATTCGCAACACCAATTCCAACGCCCGCCGTGATCGGGTCGGAATTCCCAATCCAGGCCCCTAGCATCGAAAGACCGGCAAGGAAAAGAATACAGAGATAGAAAATCGGCATGCGGTGAAGCGCGGGCATGTCGAGCGTATCCTGTTGGACATTCAGACGCGAAAGGTCAGACCTTCCCACCTTCGATTATGGTACGCTCTGAAGTGTCCGCCGGACAGTTCCCGACCCAGCGCGGTTTTGGACCAGTCCCCATTTGCATCCAGGTTCGATCGAGCAATGCGCATCCCTGATCTGCACCACGAATTTGCGGAGGCTCCCATGAGCCAGCGTCGATCCAGGATGGGGCTGAGGATCGCCGCGGGATTCGCCCGCGGCCTGCTGATCCTAGGGCTGGGTATGGGCTTAGTCTTTCCCGCTTCGACATGCGCTGATACGGGGATCACACTGCTCGGGTGGGACCAAGTGGCTTCGCATATCCCCACGGGTGGGCCCAGCCGTGATCTGTTCGAACTCGCGGCACGGGTCAGTTGGCCACAAGGGCAAAACGGATCCTATGGGATCCAGATCGTGTTGCCTTCGGGCCAGGTCCAGGTTCAGAACTTCACCGTGAAGCCTGGCCAGGCCCCGCGCACGATCCCGTTTTATCTCCCCGGCGCAGCCGTTCGCAACCTACGGCCAAGCCAACTCGCGGTGCGAGTCACTGTCACGGGACCGGGCGGGGCGCCTGGACTCAGCAACACGCTCGTTGCAAGAATCGAAAACTTCCCCCACCCTTCTCCCGCGCCCACGCGATTCGACGAGCAGCACAGGTACGGCTGGGGAAGCCCCAGGAAGAATGAAGGGGGAGCGGCCAGGCTCATCGATCGCGCGGGGCCTCTTGGCCTTCGGTTCGCTTGGATTCCCGCGAACGGCTCCGAATCCGGTTTCTACCTCGCGACGACCGAACTCAGCAACGCTCAGGCGGCTCGACTTCTCAAGGGGTACAACCCCAGGAACGGGCGTTCCGACGAATTTCTGCTTGAAGCCGACCAACAGCCCGCGATCGGCCTAACGCCCAATCAAGCGAGCGAGATGCTCTCCCAACTCAGCAAGCTCGACCGGTCCGGGATTACGTACCGGCTGCCGAGCGCGAAGGAATGGCTCCGCGCGGCCCGCGCCGGGTGTGATACCAAGTTCTGGTGGGGGGACTCCCCGAGCCAGCCGACCGCCGTGAACTGGCTGGGCCCCGAGCCTCCCCTCGACGAGGACGCGACCGCCCCCACGCAACCAGCGACGAGTGAGCCCCGATTCGTGGCGAATCCCTGGGGGCTCTTCCATGCATTTGGAAATGTTGCGGAGTGGTGCGCGGAAGGGGCTGATCAATTCGCACGCCTTGGGGGGCACTTTCGGACCGACCCCGAGGAGGCGGCCGAGCCGATCCGCTTGGAGGACGCGAACTCGACCGGCCTTGATCCTTACGTCGGTCTCCGGCCGGCTTTTGGTCTCGATGCCGAATCCGGAGCCAGGCTGATTCAAAAGGCGCTGGCAAGTGATCCGCGGCTTGCGACGCTTCAAGTGCGCTTCACGCCCGACGAAGCCCGCGCGACCCTGACGGGCTCTCTCCCAGACGCCGGTCTCAAGTTACTGGCCGACCAGAAAATCGCCCCGATCTGGTTCGTCTCCGTGCTCGAGAACCAGGTTGAGGTCCCGAAAATTGCCCCGGGTCATCTCGCGCGGCTCGGCGCCATCAAAGGATCGGTTCGAACGGTGACCCCGCTGGGTCATTGGTATTACGAGGTCCCGCTGGAAGTTCGCTGGGGCAATCCGCTCCCCGTGCAAGGCTCGGACTGGTGGGTGAATATCTTCCTGCCCGGCGGAGGGCACCAGTCCCATCGACTGATTTCCGTCGAACCCGATCGGACCGGGATCATTAAGGTTATGGTTGAACATGCAAGCATGCCGAATGTCCAAGGAATCGTGGGGGCGGGCGCCCGTGTCGGCTTGAGCTTGGGGGGCCAGGCCAGCACGCCAAGCGACGCAGATCTCGTCAGCAATGTCGTCCCAATCCAGTGGAGATCGCAATGATGACATGGGATGGGTCGCCAGGGCATGACTCTCTCGATTCAGAGGAGCGGATGAGGAGGACCGACCTTCCCGGCAACACCTGAGATGTCGGGTGATTCGACCCACTTCCCTTTCCCTTGGCTGAAACGTTCTGACGCCCGACTTCAGATCGGCACGCATGCGACGTGTCGCGAATAGTTCCAATACGAACGACTGCGTAGGATCATCCATGTCCCTCATTCCATCGATTACCCCTGTTCATCCGAAACCCGCGTTACCGAAAACCATCGGGTCGCTCAATTTCGCGCTGGGTTTCTTTCTCTTCCTGATCAGTCTCGGGTTGCTGCATCGGGTTGGTCCTTCGCTCACCAAGAACGACCCTTTCCTGCTCGAGTCGGGCGATGCCCAACGCCTGTACGATCAGATTCGGCTCGGACACCTCGCCGCGATGGAGCGGAACGAGAAGTTGGTGCCCGACGCAAAGAAGAAAGACTGGCTCCGAGCGGAGCGAGCCAAGGTCGAGGGGAATCATTCCACTAGCATCGACAAACAGGTTGACATTAAATCTTTTAATAGAGTCTTGCTGTTGTTCAACTGGTATTTCTGGACCTACTTTATGACCGGTGCCTTTTTGAACCTGTTGATGCTTTGCTCTGGGCTCGGGCTCACGCAATTGAGAATGTGGGCCAGGCGCATGGCCATCTGGGTGGCGCTGCTCAAGGGGGCCCGTGCGATCCTCTTTAGTGCGATTCTGGCGTTTCTCATCGTTCCCAAGGCCCTGGTGGTGCTGGATCAGATCGCACCGACGGAACTAGGGACCGTCTTGATCTCGGTCCTGAACGCAGCGGTCTTACTCTATTCTCAGGGGCCGCCTCCCCTGGTTTACACCGCGGAGAACAGCCCGATCCAGGTCTGCGCGTTCGCCATCTTTCTTTCCTTCCTGCTTCTCGCTGTCACCTTGCTTTACTCGGCGATCACGTTATTCGTGCTGACCCGGGCTGGTGCCACGGAGGCCTGCATGCTCGCGGAGCTCGAACTCGCCGAGACGGAAGAGCGCGAAGGAAGTTGGTCCTGAACGGGCCGATCTCAAATGCGAAGAAACCCGGCGCTCCCAGGGAGGGCCGGTCCGATTCACCTTGCCTTGCCACGCTCAAAATCAAGCGTGGCAGGGGTTGTGGTGTAACGTCGAAACGGATCGGATCTGGTAAGGGAACGGGCTAAGGATCTGGGCGAGTTCGAACGCCTCAATGGTCTCCTGTTCCATCAGGGCATTGCCAATCGCCTCGAGCGCTTCGCGTCGACGCTCGAGGATCAAGCGGGCCGCCTTACGCGACTGTTCGAGAATCCGTCTGACCTCGAGGTCGATCTCGCGAGCGGTGCGGGGGCTGTATTGGTAATCGTTCGCGCCTCCGCCTGACAAGAAGGGGCTCCGGCCATCGGTCTGGTAGCTCACCGGCCCGAGCTTGGGGCTCATGCCGAAGTCGGTCACCATCTTCCGCGCGATCTGGGTTGCGCGTTGCAAGTCGCTCGTCGCACCGTCGGACGCCTCGCCGAAGATGATCTCCTCGGCCACGGTTCCACCCAGTAGCGAGCAGATCGAGCTCTCGAGCCAGGTCTTCGTGTGCAGGAAGCGGTCATCCTCCGGGCGGTAGAGCGTATAGCCCAGCGCCGCGCTTCCGCGACCGAGGATCGTGACCTTGTGGACGGAATCGGTCTGGGGCAGGCTTCGAGAGACCAGGGCGTGCCCTGCCTCGTGAAAGGCGATTCGGAGCTTTTCCTCGTGTAAAAGCACACGCTGACGCTTCTCGGGACCGGCGATGACGCGTTCAACCCCCTCCTGGAACTCCAAGGAGCCGACCTTGGACTTTCCTTTTCGGGCGGCGAGAAGCGCTGCCTCGTTCACCAGGTTCGCCAGGTCCGCCCCGACGAATCCGGAGGTCATCGCCGCGATCTGGCGCAGGTTGATCTGGTCGTCCAGGGCCACCGTTTTGACGTGAACTTTCAAGATGTCTTCACGGCCGCTGATATCGGGCCGATCCACGACGACCTGGCGGTCGAACCGGCCTGGCCTGACGAGCGCGGGGTCGAGGATCTCTGGCCGGTTGGTGGCGGCAATCAGGATGATCCCCCGGTTGGCGTCGAACCCGTCCATCTGAACGAGCAACTGGTTCAGGGTTTGGTCGCGTTCATCGTGCTGACCGCTTCCTTGCCCTCGCGCTTTGCCGATGGCGTCGAGCTCATCAATAAAGATCAGGCAAGGGGCCTTTGCCTCGGCCTGCAAGAACAGGCTGCGCACGCGAGCCGCCCCCACCCCCACGAACATCTCAACGAAGTCGGAGCCGGACAGGGAGAAGAAGGGGACCCCGGCTTCCCCGGCGACCGCCTTGGCCAGCAACGTTTTCCCGGTGCCGGGGGGCCCAGCGAGGAGCACTCCCTTGGGAATCCGCCCCCCAAGGGCCTGGAAACGCTCGGGCGTGCGTAGAAAGTCGACCACTTCCTGAAGCTCGGTCACAGCCTCGATATTGCCCGCCACATCCTCGAAGGTGACGCGCCGATCGTCTTGCTCGTAGACCCGAGGGCGGCTCTTCGCAAAGGCCATTGCCGAACCGATCCCCCCGGACCGGCGGACGATGTACAGGAACGCCAGGATCATGAGTGACATCGACACCATGGGAACGATTATCGTTTCAATCGCACCCGGCGCGGCTTCTCCGTCGAAGTCATCTCCCAGCTTCTCCTTCAACAGTCGAAACAGTTCCTGATCCTCTTCGAGTCCAATCCTCGAGGTCTGAAATCGTTCATTTTTGAAAGGTGTTGAAATAGTTGAGGTGCCGCGGCGATTGCCTTTCTCATTGGCAAGGGATTTCAACTCGCCCGTGATCGAGGAGGTCCCGAGTTTCGCCGACTTGACCTCCCCGCGCTCGAGCCGACGGATGAACTCTCCGTAGGTCATTTTGAGCGGCGGCTGGTAAGTCAGAGTGAAGTAGAGAATTGGGGGAAGCGAGAGAATCAGGATGGCCGCGATTCTCAGGTGGAGCGAATTCAAGTACGGAAAGCGCGATCGAGTCGGAGGCGAGTTCTTAGGAGCCATTCCGAGTTCATCCGTGTGTTCACAGAGAGGATTCAAGGTGGAAGGAAGGGGCTGATCATTCCTTCCTCACAGAGGGGCCTACGCCCCTTGGTTCGATTATTTGGCGCATGTCGATTTCAAGGGTGGGAGTATTTAGTCTAGAAAGGGGAGAGAAGCGGCGTCAATGTTTTCTTCCCGTGCCTCGAATCGAGTCTCCGAATGGGACGTGCGGCGAGCCGTGCGGAGTGATCGAATCGCCCGGAGGAACCAGGCCTCGTGTCAGGAGCGGGCGCGGCTCGACCCGTTTGGCCTTCGAAAGGTCGATCCGCTCGTCGCTGAGGTTGACCTCAAACTTGCGATTCCCCGGAAGTTGCATGGGGAGTTTGATCGTGAATGTACTCCCCTGCCCCGGCTGACTCTCAAGATTGATGTCGCCTCCGAGGAGCTTGGTCAACTCGCGCACGATGGATAGGCCCAGTCCCGTCCCTTGGTGTTCGCGGGTCAAAACCGAGGCTTCCTGGCCCGGAGCGCTGGCCTGGCGGAATTTCTCGAAGATCTTGTCGCGATCTTCCTCGGCGATCCCGATGCCGGTATCCGCGACGTCAATGATGACGAACTTGCCATCGGTCCGAACCCTGAGGGAAACCCTCCCCCCCTCGGGGGTGAACTTGATCGCGTTCGAGAGCAGGTTGTAAAGGATCTGCCGGAGCTTACCCGAGTCTTGCCGCAAGAGGGGAATGGCCTCGTCGAGTCGGCACTCCAGGTCGATGTTCTTCCGTTCGGCGATGGGCCTGGCCAGACTGGTGAGGGCCTCGCAAACGTCTCGGATCGAGAAGTCCTCGGTACGGACTTCCATCTTGCCGCTCTCGATTTTGGCGAGGTCGAGGATGTCGTTGATCATCCCCAGAAGCATCTTGCCCGACGACTGGATATTCGAGGCGTACCGCTTCTGCCGCTCGTTGAGCTGATCGCTGCCGGAGAGGACTTCGGAGAATCCGATAATCGAGTTGAGCGGCGTCCTCAGCTCATGGCTCATGGTCGCGAGGAAGTCGCTCTTGAGGCGGTTCATCTCAAAAAGCGCCATGTTCGCCTGGGCGAGCTCATCCACTTTGTGATCAAGGTCGC
>Ga0182738_1008499_pt1 | contig 10188 bp, 6 predicted proteins | sample eDN5th30CBELigMG_FD_128876 | JGI IMG/M metagenome (GOLD analysis project Ga0182738, IMG submission 128876) | Enriched Miracle-Growth compost microbial communities from Emeryville, California, USA - eDNA 5th pass 30_C BE-Lig MG (version 2)... ... | reverse complement strand
ATCCCACACAGGCTCCCGTCAGAGCCACGTAAACCACGGCATCTTCCACTTTAAGGAGCTCAATATCGCCGCCGTCGCTCTGGATGTAAGGCCGCACCTCGGTGATAATTTCCGCCACCCGCTCAAAAAGGACATCATCGGGCGTCGGCGCTGATGAGCCGTTTTCTGCCGAATTGGCATTTCCTGGCGCTGAGAGATTCTCACTCATAAAAAGGGAACACACTTTCTTTATAATCCTGCAGTGAATTAGCCCTGCAGCACACCTAAATTCGCCAGAGCAACCGCAGAGTTGCGCAGGGATGCGCTACGGCGGCGCGCCCGCTGATCCGGAAAGGCAATTACTGTTGCGCATTGGCCTCGGTTTGGCTTCGTGATTGGCCATGATCGAAAACCTGGTCCAGCAGTTTGCGTTCAGCCTCGGTAAGCTCGGCAGCGGTGCCTACCTGGTGGTATCTCTGGTCGTCCTGCTCGAAACGCTGATCGTCGTGGGGCAGTTCATCCCGGGGTCGCTGTTCCTCGTCCTCGTAGGCTTTCTCTGCTATATGGATGTTTTTGATCTTTATGGAATGATGACATCCGTCCTGGTTGCGCGGCTTGTGGGAGAACTGATAAACTATTACCTGGGTCGGACCCAGGGCCGGGCCATGTTTCATGAAGACAGCCGCTTTTTGAAGCCCCGCTATTTAGATATGGCGCAGACGCGCTTCGAAACCAGCGGTGCCAAAATGCTCGTCACCGCCCAATTCCTCGGTCTTCTGCGACCCTTCGTGACGATGGCTGCAGGCGTCGCCCGGTATCCGCTCGTGCGGTTCACCCTCGCTATTGTCTTTGGCGGACTCCTCTGGACATCGCTCCATCTGCTGCTGGGCTTTTTCTTCGGTGCAAGCTGGCAAAAGGCTTTCGGATACCTGAAAGACTTTTCGCTCGTGCTGCTCGTCGCTGTCCCGGTGGTGATTTTCAGCGGCTGGGCTATCCGGCATCTGCTGACGTTAAGCGGCTATCTCTACCGCTTCCTGGAGCAGCTCAGCGCACGAATCCACGGCAGCCAATGGTACCAGAAACTGCGCGCCCGCAATCCGCGCGTATTCCCATTCCTCGAACGCCGACTCTCTCTGCGCGCCAGTTGGGGATTGGGGGCAACTTTCGGATTTGCCTGCGCTCTCGTAATTGTGAGCCTCAGCTTTCTGATTATCTGGGATGTCCACCGTGGCGCCTTCTGGTATGACTTCGATCATGCACTCGTCAACTTGATGGCTCAGCTTCGCACCCGCGGAGCCGATGCATTCTTTATCCTGATAACCAACCTCGGCGCGCCTGCCGTGCTGGCCGTTGTCGTCATCACTGCTGCGATTCTGTGTGCCATTGCCCGGCAGTTTAAAAGCATCTTCGTCATTGTGGGTTCCGTCTGCCTCAGCATGGGCTTTGCCCTGGCCCTGGAATGGATCTTCCGGAGAGATCGACCGGATGAAGCCCTGCAGGCGGTGTATGCAACCGGCTTCAGCTTTCCCAGTAGCCGCGCGGCCACCGTTTTCGCACTGTTTGGCGGCATCTACTACTGGCTCTGGAAACACCCCGGAGTTCTGCGCGTGCGCGCGGTGCTGGCATTTCTGCTGCTGGTCATGGCATTCCTGGTCGGCTTCAGCCGCATCTATCTCGGCCTGCATTACCCCAGCGATGTTGTCTCAGGGTTTTGTCTCGGTTTCGCTTCCGTCGTTATCTGCGGGACCATCGCTGCCAACTGGGAAGCTCTTGGCGATGTACTCATTGCGGCCGATAAGAAAGCGATGATACTGGTGGGCGTCTATGCCCTCACAACCTGGCTGTACACAGATCGAGCTCGGCTTGTAATACATCCTCCCGTAAAAGCCGGTATCGTTTCCGTGAATCTGCCCAACGGCGCACGTTCCGCTGTCACAGCAGATCTGTTCGTGGCCCGTCTCCAATACTTCCCGCTGATCTCACACACCCTCTTTGGCGGAAGGTACGTACCTGTCAATATAGTCAGCCTGGGATCGCCGAAAAAAGCTATTACCCTGCTCGAAAAGCACGGCTTCAGGCAGGTGCGGTCAGCGGATTTCTTTACCCGGGAAATCGCCGACCCGGTCTTTCCAGCATTTCTGGAAGGGACGCCCGCGGCGGTGACTCTCGAAAAGAAAAATGACGAAGGGCGCTGTCTCGTTCGCTTCTGGCGCACGTCCATCCCAGTCGAAAGAGTAACGTCGGGCACGGCGCACGAAGGATCAGGCAATGGCGAAATCTGGCTTGGCAGCGTTGTCGATCAGGAGCGGGTGGTTCGCTTCCACGTGGATAACTTCAGGCAACTGCCCGACGTTGACCTCTCCGCCGATAACCTTGCAACACGACTTGCCACGCTCAATCCGCGCGCTATAGAACATCTGCGTCCGCGCGGGCTTTACGACTGGCGCAACCTGTTCTTTACGCACGGGACGGCGTTGCTTCTGGCTCCATAGCCAAGGCGCGCGCTTCTCGCACCAGCAGGCGATGGCCCAGCCAAAGTGCCAGGCACAGCGTCGCTGCGTAATTGATAGTCAGTGCACCAATTGCACCGTCAATGCTCCAGCGCGGAATAAGCAGCGCACTTAACGACAGGTTGATTCCGCCCGATACCGTCGTAAACAGCATTCCAAGCCGCGCGCCAGCGATGCCCTGGCTGGAAATCACCTGGCCAATTGTGCTGACGACAGTGATAAGAGTCGAGGCGATACTAAACAGAACGATTTGATACCAGAGAAGCGGATACTCTTCCCCCGACAGCAGTACCGTCAACACGTAACTCACCACGAAAAATCCCGCCACAGGAACAAATGCACGCATCCAGGCGCGGTTCAGCTTTTTCCAGATACCCAGTCGGTTCGTCGTCACGGAAACACGCGGGAAAAAGACCGTGCAAAAAATCGTCGTGGCAAAGGCAGCCGTATTAATGCTCCCCGCGCAATAAAGCCGAAAGATGCCAACCTCGTTCTCGCCATGATAGTATTGCAACTGCAGCGGCTGGATCAGAAATGTCGCAATAAAGCCAAAATTGCTGAGACAGGAGATCATTCCGAAAGTCAACATTTCCCGCCGGTTGGCCTTTGCCAGGTTTCGCGGGTGCAACATCCGGTGAAAGCGCCATAGCATTACCGGGATTGTTGTTCCGTAAGCCACCGCGTAGGCAATCAGGACGGTCTCATAATCGCCCCCTGTGGCAAGCCTGCCCAGCGCCAGCCCCGGCAGCAGCAGCGCTGCAAACGCCACCTCAATAATCCCACGGCTTTTAAAACTTCCGAGAGCCTGATAAGCACTGGTCAAAACCGTGTAGCCAGTAAACATTGTGGCGATGAGCACCGCCCACACCAGTTTGTAATCGTTGATCTGCAGCCAGGATTCCAGCCAGCTCCGTATCGCCCATGCAAACCCTGCCAGGAGAATCATACCGCCCAGCGACACATACGCGGTGAAAGCAACCTGCGGGGCCGGATCGCTCTTTCCAGAGCCATATTTCATCACAGAAAAATGCTGCCCCACGCTCATAAACATGCTAAGCACCTGCGCCGTCAGCAGGACAATTGTCGCCTCGCCAAAGCTGAAGGGTCCAAAGAACCGGGCCACGACTATTGTGGCGATACTGGAAAACACCTTGCTGATCCCGAAGCACAGCGTGACAACGCTCAGGCTGGCGACAAAGGTCTGAGTGCCTGGGGCAAGAGTTTTGAAACGAGAACGGGCGCTCTCTGACAGACGAGACATCAATCAGGCTTTCAGATCAGATTTCACGCGAACAATCATGCTGTAGCCGAGAGGCAGCATATGTGTGTATAGTGGGAGAGTGCGCATGATTTTGGGAGCAAAGAAATTAATAAGGCCGTCGCATAGCAGCCCAAGAGAGTTATTGATAAAATACGTGACAGGTCCCAGGCCCCAAACCAGTCTCAGAGGCGTACACTCCACGAAAAAGTTGAACGTCGTAAACGCAGTGCCCAGCGTGGACGAACTGGCATGGAGACGGATCAGTTCATCATGTTTAAAAACATCTTTGTAAAAATACTGGGTAAGCCGCTGGAAGTCATACGGAATCCCATGCTCCGGAAAACAAAACGGCGTGCTAATGTAAAGCAAACCTCCAGGCTTGCAGACACGGCGTAACTCAGCAATGCACCTTTCCGGATAGCGAGTATGCTCAATCACTTCGGAACAGATAATCGCATCAAAGGTGTTGTCCGCGAACGGCAGATCGTCTAAAGACGCAATGCTGTCGGGCGCAGACCATTGTGCACTGTAATCAACACCATAATAGGTGACTCGGCCATTGAAGCAGCTTTCCCACGGTTTGAAGCCGCAGCCCGCATCAAGAATCTTTGCCCCATCACCAACCATGCTCGCAAACTGCAGCATGGTCTTATAATTGCCCCGGAGATTCAGATACGAGTAATCGATCAATCGCGGCCGGATACGCTGCCGGTTGATTTTCTCAGCGAAACGAGATGTCTCGGCGGCACCGTTGGCAGCAAGATCGTTAAATGCCGCCACGTATTGATCAGTGACTGCATCCAGGCCAAATCTGCGCAAAACCAGCTCACGCGCCATGAGGTGGCACTGCATCCACAAATGCTCATCGGCCAGCAGAGCATGCATAGTGCGCGAAGTCACATCCAGACTGTCCAGAGTGTAAAAGCCAGGCGCCGGTGCAATATCGCTGACTTGCGCACTCTCCTGCAACATACCGTCGGGGTTATGCGTGAGTGACAGAACCGGGACGCCGTTTTTCATGGCCTCGATCAGCACATTGGAAAAGCCCTCCGCGTCTGACGTCAGGACAAACAGTTTTGCATCCTGGTAATAGCTGTTCATCTCGTCGGCTTCCACCCCGGGGATAAAGGTGAGATTGGGCACCTCGGCAGCCTGCGCGGCGACATTATTAAACATCGCCTGGTGCTCAGGATTGGGCGACATAATCATGCAGAACAGGAGATCCGGATTATTTCGCGCCATCTCCACAAACAGCAGGGGGCGCTTCATGGGATGGCCGCGGCCCGCCCACAGAATACATTTGCGCTCCGGCAATTTCCGCCCGATCTGATCTTCCGGTGGCATGCTGTGTCCGTTGGCAATGAGGATAGAGCTAATCCCGAAATTCCGCTTCAGAGCCTGCTGCTGTTTTTCCGTCTGCACGAAAACAAGTTCTGCTCGCTTTAGCGCGTAAAGAAACACGTTAGCCCAAATGCGGCTGCCCCGAAAAACAATTCTGGTCAGCGTGTCACGGCTGGTTTCCCAGTCATGTTCAATCTTGAAAACAAACGGAGCTTTTGCAAACCTCGACGCCAGCCATATCGTGGTAGCCTCAGACGATGCCAGTTTCGTGAAATAGAGATCTGCCCTTTCGCGGCGGGCAGCGGTGAACAGGCGGATGAAAAATTTCCAGATGCTGATCCTTCGCTTAAACCAGGGGTCTTTGTAAGTCAGAGGTCCCGTGCCGGCAACAGCAGTCAGCTCCACAGCGCCAAACTTCCGACTTCCCGCCATGGCATTGGTAACAGTCAGGACCTGCACGTCATACTGGTCCCGACGGCCAAATGCCTGAGCCACGTTCCACAGCTCAAGTTCAGCTCCGCCAAAGCCACTCTTCTCACGATTTGCAATCGGGTAAAGGAGTGACGCAAAGAAACAGAGCTTGCGCGGCGTACGGGCGTGTTTGTTTTTCACCAGGATTCTACTGTCGGATTTAAAATGCCGGTTTACACCCGACCCTGGAGGCCGGTGTAGATTTCCTGCAGGATTGCAGGGATATCATAATGATATTCCCAGTCCGGATAATGCTCGCTGAATTTCGAAACGTCACTGATCCACCAGATATGATCGCCAATACGGTTTTCGTCCAGGTAAGTAATGTTGGCTTTTTTGCCGGAAATTTCCTCACACATGGCAATCGCTTCCTGCATGCTGCAGTTACTGTGACGGCTGCCCCCCATATTATAAACTTCACCGCTGCGCGGGGCCTTTGTAAATTCCTGGAAAGCCGCCACCAGGTCCCGCGAATGGATATTGTCGCGCACCTGCTTACCCTTGTACCCGAAAATGCGATATTCCCGGCCCGTCATAATGCATTTCATAAGATAGCTGAGAAAGCCATGCAACTCTGCCCCCGAGTGCCCCGGTCCGGTTAAACAGCCACCGCGGAAAAGTCCCGTCTTCATGCCAAAATAACGGCCATATTCCTGCACCATCACATCGGCTGCCACCTTGGACGCGCCGAAAATCGAATGCTTGGAATGATCAATGGACATCGTCTCGTCAATCCCCCGGTCGCTCCACGGGTGGTCCGGGTCCAGCTCCCAGCGTGTTTCCAGCTCAATGAGCGGCAGGTCGTTTGGCGTGTCGCCGTAAACTTTATTTGTCGAAGTAAAGATAAACGCCGCATCCGGACAAAACCGCCGCGTCGCCTCCAGCATGATCATGGTTCCCGTGGCATTCACGCTGAAATCTGTCAACGGCTCACGCGCCGCCCAGTCGTGGCTGGGCTGTGCCGCCGTATGCACCACCAGGCTGATATCGCTGCCGTACTCCGCAAAGATTTTTTCGACAGCCGCCTGGTCGCGAATATCAGCATCATGGGGGCGGAAAGCCGGACACTGCTCCTTCAGCGCCGCCGTGGCCCACCGGGTGGATGCCTCCGGCCCAAAGAAATAAGCCCGCATGTCATTGTCGATTCCAGCCACGGTATGGCCGTCCCGGCTGAATTGTCTTACTGTTTCCGCACCAATTAAACCGCTCGATCCCGTAACCAGAACGACACTCATGGATATAACTTTTCCTTTTGCACTACAATGATCAACTATGGATGGGGTTTGGGGCTGAAACAGGCATTTGCGCCATCAGCAGAGCCAGCGAACCATCGGAATTCACATGAGAAATGACACAATCCGTGTGCAACCTTATTTTCACACTTGAATAGTCCAGTTTCATGCCGTGTTAAATCGATTCGGTATGAAGACTCCTACTTATTCCGATTTCGTTTTGCGCCGACTTCATTCCCTCACCGGAGTGATCCCGCTCACATTCTTTATCTTTTTTCACTTTTTCGCCAACAGCACCAGCCAGGGCGGCGAAGAGGCATTTGACCAGACCGTCAAAACTCTGCGAAGTGTGCCCTACCTGCTAGGTGTGGAATGGGCGCTGCTGTTTGCTCCATTCCTGTTTCACATGCTCTATGGCATGTGGATCATCTTTACCAGCAAACCCAATGCGGGCCGGCTGCGCTACCGGCGCAACTGGGCCTATGTGCTGCAGCGCCTCACCGCCATGATAGTCTTCGTCTTTATCATTTATCACGTCGTCGGCGTGCGCTTTATTGATGCCCATGGCCAGACAGCCGTCTATGCCATCTTCCATGAAAAAATGAGCCATCCGTTTACCTACTGGTGGTATGTCGTCGGAATCGCCTGCACCTCCTTTCACCTGGCAAATGGCGTTGTCACATTCCTCATGACCTGGGGCATTACCGTCTCCACTCGCAGCCAGAAAATTGCTGAGGCTGTCATGGCCGTGGCCGGTATCGGGATTTTCGTCATCGGCATTGGCGCCATCAACGGTTTCCTGAAAGAGAAGCCTCTGAAAGTTCCGCACGCCACCCACGCCGCTACAGTCGCCGACGCTCCAATGGAATCGGGAGCACAAGTGGCATTTGAGACACCGGCCAGGTAGCTGCCCAGACTGCGCAACAAGCCCGGCAAAACAGCTTTCCAAAAGGACTTACAGGTCGAGTGGCCTGTAAGTCCTTTGTTTTTAGAGAGCAGCATCTCATCAAAGCCTGGCTTCGGCCGGGCCGAAATACCCCACCCGCCCCGACAGATGAAGACAATTCTGATCACGGGGTAGGCCTTTTCCGTAGTATTTACTGGTGAGCGGAAACCGCATGCCTCGCGGGTTCCGGTGGCCATGAGATTCAATCTCGATTTTTTTCGGCACTTTGCGGCGCGGTCGTTGTCATAGGTTTGTGCCCATGCGGGAATAGTCGAGAGACCCTTCAGTCGTGCATCGTTCGCGCGGCTAAAATGGAGACTGATGCGGTTCATGACCAAATTGAGAGGCCGAGTTGCTGGCTGTGTGATATTCCTGGGCGTAATAGCCGTTCCAGGTGCTTATGCCGATAAAACTCCCGCCCCTGCCGATTTAAACGTGCGCATTGTGGGTACGGCCAGCTTCCAGGGCAGGTTTACCGCGCTCATCGAGGACCTGAACACCCACACCGATTCCTTTTACAAAGTGGGCGACCCCATCTACGGGCACAAGATCGTGGCAATTTCCGCCGACGGTGTGACCCTGGATAAAAACGGTGCATCAAGCTACCTGGCCTTCGATTCCCAGGCAGTCGCAGACCGTGCAGAAACTGCGGAAAAGCCGCAGGAAATTGCAGCGCTTGTCTCACCGGAAGGCAATCTCACCGCCAGCTCTTCAGGACCCAACTTTTATACCGACACCCCCACGAAATCCACCACGCGATGGGATCTGTTTACTCCGAAAAAGGAATCACCAGCCAAAAAGCCGTCCATCGCGGGCAATTCGCTTGAAGTCGCCAGGAAAGCCGTTGCGACTGTGGCGGGCGGGCGCTTTGCCATGCCGCTGGCATCCTTCAAACGCATGAGCAGCAAATTTGGATACCGCAAACACCCCATCGGCGGCGGCTCCAAGATGCACAAAGGCGTCGATCTGGCGGCGAACCGCGGCACCAGGATCCTTTCTGCCGACAGTGGAGTCGTCAAATTTGCCGGCTGGAAAGGCGGCTACGGCTATTGCGTCATCGTTGACCATCAGAATGGCTATGAGACGCTCTACGGCCACTGCAGCAAGCTGATTGCAGATGTCGGCGATAACGTCAACCGGGGCGATCTCATCGCCGAGGTCGGCAGCACGGGCGCTTCGACCGGCAACCACCTGCATTTTGAAGTTCATAAAAATGGAACAGTCATCGATCCCACCCAGTTCTTCCCAAATCTGTAACACCGCTTTGATCTCTGTTGTTGGTTAGCACACCCTACGTATTGCAAGGATCCTCTCGATGAACATCCACGGCACCATTCCCGCAGCCCGCACTCCACTTTCCTCCCTTAAGCGCTCCGTTGCAATCATTTCCCTGGTTGCGCTTTCGGCCGTCGCCTCCGCCCAATGGCCGACAGACTACACACAGCCTGCCATTGTTGCCTCCGGCAGCAACGTTAGAGCGGGGGATGTCCGCGTGAGCCAGAATGACACTGTCATTTTTGCAGCAGATTCCACCAGTGTTGGAACCCACGCCATTACAGCCGTGGAGTTCAGCAAACCGGGCGATAAGACCATATTAACCGGCGACTTGACCAACGGCCTGGACCTCGTCGCAAACAAGATCCAGCTGCTCCAGGAAGAATTCCCCACGGATAAAGCCAACATGGCTGTCCAGTTTTCGCCGTCTGACGTCAATGACGAAGTCTACCCCGCTATCGGCACCTGGTTCGGCGTCTTGGACAATGGAAACGTCCTTGGCCAGACCATAGACAATTTACACCGATTCCTGGGCGCTGGTTTCTCCGACGGTTTGACCCGTTTTCTGACGTTTGATCCAGTCGGGCACGAGCTAATGGTTAAAGACTCAGATGGCAATTCCGGAGCTGAGGTGTCTCTGCCATATAATACGATAAAAAATTTCACCATGCACACAAACAGCTCCGGCGATGCGGACTTTGCCTATACCCGGTATTTCCCTGGTGATATCTCAGCCACCCGCGTCATCATCGGCCAGATTTATGAAGGTGGAAACACGTTGTCGACAGTGTTTAGCAGTCTGGAGTCCGGCTCGATATCGCAAAGTCGGCCCCAGTGGACCAGCTTGTCTGGCACGGCGAATGACATGCTGACCTGGATCGGCGAGCAATATGGCACGACAGCCCTCTACTCACAGGTCTACGACAACAACCTGGCCCCAATTGTCAGCCAGAAGCTGCTCCTCGATAACGTCGTCAGCTATGCTGTCACACCGAGCACCCTCGGCATACCAGTCATGGGCGCGGTCACACGCGATAACACCGTCTATCCGCCGGCAGATACCCTGGTTGCCGGACTCCTCGATCCGGTAAATGGGGTCGCCCTCGTGCTCCCGTTTGCCAGCGGCTTCCAGATGGATTTCAAAACTATTCGCCAGGAAGAGAACGGCGACTT
>Ga0182738_1008497_pt1 | contig 10190 bp, 8 predicted proteins | sample eDN5th30CBELigMG_FD_128876 | JGI IMG/M metagenome (GOLD analysis project Ga0182738, IMG submission 128876) | Enriched Miracle-Growth compost microbial communities from Emeryville, California, USA - eDNA 5th pass 30_C BE-Lig MG (version 2)... ... | reverse complement strand
TGCGGTTGTCGCCGGCCAGAAGGTCGCGGCCGGCGACGTGCTGCTTTCCATCGAGGCCATGAAGATGGAAACCGCGCTGCACGCCGAACGCGACGGCACCATCGCCGAAGTGCTCGTCAAATCCGGCGACCAAATCGACGCCAAGGACCTTCTGGTCGTATTCGAGTAACACCGACGCGGTATCGACGTCCGGGCCGATCCATCTTCTGTCGGGCATGATGCCGAAAGTGGTTTCCACTTTCTGGTATCATGCCCTATAGGAGTGGCCGGCGCTCGCAAGGGAGCCCGGACCGGCATTTCCAACGACCCCGCTGGCCCAACAATTTGCCGCCATTATCGGGTTGACGATACGTTAAACCGATTTAAATACCGGTTCTACCAATTCTTGATGCGGAAAGCGGCGATGGACGCCACCAATATGATCGAAACCGCGAAGCGCGGCCGCTGGGCCGTGGCGACCGCCTTTTTCGTCAACGGCTTCATCACCGGAAGCTGGGCGCCGCAAATCCCGGTTTTCCTCACGCGCCTCGACATGAGCGAAACCATGCTGGGCCTGCTGCTTCTGCTTTTCGGAGCCGGCGCTATCGTGTTCATGTCGTGGTGCGGCTATCTGATCGCGCGGCACGGCTCGCGCAATGTGGTGCGCTGGTTCGGTCCGGCAGCCGCACTCGGTCTGCCGATCGTTGCGCTGGCGCCCAGCCTGCCGCTGGCGGCGCTGGCCATGATCCTGTTTGGCGGGGTCATCGGTGGCATGGATGTTGCGATGAACGCCAATGCGGTCGCCGTGGAAAGACGCCTGTCGCGGGCCATTATGTCGTCCTCGCACGGCTTCTGGAGCCTTGGCGGCTTTGCGGGAGGGGGTATCGGCGGCATCATCATCCAGAATTACGGGCATGTCGTTCATGCCGTGCTGGTCGCGGTCGTGGCGGCCATCCTGCTTGCTGCCTCGCTGCGCCATCTCATCGCCGAGGAAAGGCACATCGCCACCGGGCACAGGAAATTCTCGCTGCCGAAAAATCCCGTGATCTATCTCATCGGCATCATGGCGCTGTTTTCCATGGTGCCCGAAGGCTCGGTGCTCGATTGGGCGGCGCTCTACCTCAAGCAGGAGCTTGGCGCCGATATTGCGACGGCCGGCTTCGCCTTCGCGTGCTTTGCCGGCACGATGGCTGCGGTGCGCTTCATGGGCGATGCTGTGCGCAACCGTTTCGGGGCCGTGACGACCCTTAGGGTCTCGGCACTGATCGCGGCCAGCGGCATGCTGGTGGCTGGCTTTGCGCCGACGCCGTGGGTGGCGATCGCGGCCTTTGCTTTCTGCGGCCTGGGCATCGCCAATATGGTGCCGATCGCCTTTTCGGCCGCCGGCAACCAGCCGGGAATGTCGGCCGGCGCGGGCATGAGCGTGGTCACCACCATGGGCTATTCGGGCATTCTGGTTGCGCCATCGGCCATCGGCTTCATCGGCCAGCATGTCGGCTTCAGCCCGGTCTTCATTTCGGTGTCGGCGCTTCTTATCGTCGTCTTCCTGATGTCGGGCCTGGCGCGCCATGCCGACTTCGCTCCGAAAGCTCAGCTAGCCGAATAGCGCTTCAGTTCGTCGTGGAGAAAATCCGCCACGCGGCGGATGCGCAGGCTGGCGCGCACGTCGCGATGCAGCGCGAGCCATACGGGCAGCACCGGAAGCGGCAGGCCGGGCAGCAGTTCCTCCATGCGCGTATCGCGACGGATAAGGGGCTTCTGCCCGATGCCGATGCCGTTTCCTGCCTGAACAGCGTGCCAGAACACGATCTGATTGTCGGTGCGCAGGCGGAAGGCGTGGCGCGTGAGGTCTGGCAGGTATGGCTCCAGCCCGCGAATGATGTCGTCGCCGCGGTCGAAGCCGACCAGGTCATGCTCGCGCAAATCCTCCGGTCGTTGCGGCCTGCCGCGTCGGTCGAGATAGGTCCGCGCGGCGCAGAGGCGCAGCGGAATGTCGGTGACCTTGCGGGCAACCAGTTCGTTCTGCGCCGGCCGCACCATGCGAATGGCGATGTCGGCATCGCGGCGCAACAGGTTTTCGATCCGGTTGGAGGCAACGATCTCGACCTCGATGCCAGGCTCCTCGACGCCAAGGCGGGCAAACATTTCGGGCAGCACACAGGCTGCGACCACCTCGCTCGCGGCGATGCGGACCGTGCCTTCTATGGCTTCGACCGATCCGAGCGCCAGCCGTGAAAAAGCGGACGCCTGTTCGCTGACGGCGCGACCGCGCTCGAACAGCAGGCTACCCGCCTCAGTCAGCACGTAGCCCTGGCGCCCACGCCGGAAGAGGGTGACGTCGAGTGCCTTCTCCAGTTCGGCGATGTGGCGCCCGAGCGTGGGCTGGCTGGCGGACAGCTGGCGCGCCGCGGCCGAAAGGCTGCCCGCCTCCGCCACTGCCACGAAACTTCTGATGAGATTCCAGTCGATCTCCTGCATATTCAAAATTGAATAACAAAACTTCATTTTCTGTCAATTTCAATTCGATAATGCATGGATCATATCAAGGTCATTCATGCAAACGGGAGTGACCGACATGACCAAGATCGCAGTTCTGGGAGCCCGCGGCCGGCTCGGCCGGGCAGTTGCAAAGGCCTTCCTCGACGCCGGATACGACGTGCGGGCTGTGACCCGCGACGGCAAGCTGCCGGCCGAATTGTCCGGGGCGGAGGCCGTCATTGGCGATGCACTGGACGAGGCCTCGCTGATCCGCGCCACGCAAGGCGTGGATATAGTCTTCAACGGGCTGAGCCCGGTCTATTCCGATTGGAGCACCTGCCTGCCGATGGCGGAAAACGTGATGGCGGCGTGTCACGCCAACCATGCGCTGCATCTCTTCCCCGGAACGGTCTACAATTATGGATCACCGATCCCGGCAGTCATTGCCGAAGACACGCCGCAACGCCCGACCACCGAGAAGGGCCGTATCCGCGTGGCGATGGAGGACCTGTTCCGCCGGGAGGCCGAGGCGGGGCGCGTGCGCACGACGCTCCTGCGCGCCGGCGATTTCTTTGGCGGCAAGGGTACCGGGTCGTGGTTCGATCTGGTCGTGACCTCCAAGCTCGAAAAAGGCGTCTACACCGCACCGGGGCCGGTCGATCTGGCGCATGAATGGACCTATCTGCCCGACCTTGCCGCGGCCTTCGTGGCGCTTGCGCAAAGGCGCGAGGCGCTTGGCGCTTATGAAAAGCTGAACCTGCCCGGACACGCGGTGACTGATCTGCAGATGAAGGCGGCCGTCGAGAAGGCCATGGGGCGCACGCTCAAGCTTGCTTCGATGCCCTGGTGGGTGTTGCGGGCCGCAAGCCCCTTCGTGCCGATGTGGAAGGCGATCGTCTCGATGTCCTATCTGCGGTTCGAGGAACATCGGCTGGTGTCGTCGCGACTGGAGCGGATCATCGGCACGATCCCTCATACGCCGCTTAACGCTGCGGTGGAGCAGGCTTTGGCCGACCTCCATCTCCTCAGTGCCGCAGCCGCCAGGGCAGCGTAAAACTTGACCCGACGACAGGAAGCCCAAGCGACGGGTTCCGGGCTTCCTGTCGATGCGGCGAGGCTTCAGATACGACCCATCAGCACCAGGATCAACAGCACGATCAGGATGACGCCGACAATGCCGGACGGCCCGTAACCCCATCCCCGCGAATGCGGCCAGGCCGGAATGGCGCCGAGCAGGATGAGTATCAGGATGATTACAAGAAGCGTGCTCAGTGTCATGGCCATGTCCTCGTTTCTCAAGGGTATCAATGAGTTGAGAATGGCCGGGCGGCGAGGTGGTTCCCTGGAGGTGCAAGGCCCGGCAGCCTTGCACGGCGGTGAGACAGACCGGTGCGGGCGGCGGTCGTTATTCGGCCGCTTTGGGAAGAGCGTCTGCGGGCACGGGTTCGGGGGCTGGGCGTTCCGCTTCCGGGCGGGTCCTGCGCCACCGGAACAGGCGGCGCATGAAGCCGCTGACGCGACTATCCTTGCTGCGGGTGAACACCATCAGCATCGCCGGCGTCACGATCAGCGTCAGGACCGTGGCAAAGGACAGGCCGAAGACGATGGCGCTCGACAGCGAAATCCACCATTGCGTCGACGGCGCGTTGATCGTCGTCTCGTGATGGAAGATTTCCAGGCCAAGACCGAAGGCGATCGGCAGCACGCCGAAGATGGCCGACAGCGCGGTCAGCACCACCGGGCGGGCGCGTTCACGGCAGGTCTGCAGCACGGCATCCATCTTGTCCCAGCCTTCGTGGCGCAGCCGGTCATAGGTGTCGATCAGCACGATGTTGTTGTTCACCACCACGCCGGCGAGCGCGATGACGCCGATGCCCGACATGACGATGCCGAAGGGCTGGCCGGTGATGAGCAGGCCCAGCAGCACGCCGATGGTGGACATGACCACGCAGGACAGCACCATCATCACGCTGCTGAACTTGTTGAACTGCGCCAGCAGCACGATGAAAATCAGGAACAGCGCCGCACCGAAGGCCTTGCCCAAGAAGTCGCTCGCCGCCTTGCTTTCCTCGTCCTCGCCGGCGAGCTTCCACCGGATGCCGGTCATGTCCATCTTCTCGAGAGCCGCAGTCACCTGCGCCTGCGCGGCAGACGGCTGGACACCGCTGGCAACGTTGGCCTGCACGACGATGGTGCGTTGGCCGTCGATGCGGTTGAGGATGCCCACCTTGTGCTCCGGCTGGCGGGTGACGAAGTTGGAGATCGGCACCGAGCCCTGGCCGGTTTCAATCCGAAGCTGGTCGAGCGTCGACAGCGTGCGGCTGCCCTCCGGCAGGCGCAGGCGGATATCGACCGCATCGTCGGCACCGGCCGGGCGATAGTCGGAAAGCTTGAGGCCGTTGGTGACGAGCTGCACGACGGAGCCCACCGCAAAGGGGCTGGCGCCATATTGCGCGGCCTTGCTGCGGTCGATCTTCAGCGCCCAGTCGATGCCCGGCGGCGGCAGGCCGTCGGAAATGTCGATGACGCCCGGAATGGTCTTCAGCATGGCCGCGACCTCACGCGCCTTGTCGTTGAGGCCGGCCGGATCGGTGGCCGACAGCCGCACCTGAATGGCCTTGCCCGTGGGCGGTCCGGCTTCCGGCACCTGCACTTCGACATCCACGCCGGGAATGCCCGCCATCGCCTCGCGCAGATCGGTCAGCACCTCATGCGCGGGCTTGCGCGCGCGCCAGTCCACGAACTCGTACTGGATCACGCCGACGACATCCTCGTCGACATTGTTGCCGCCGCCGGTGGCCTTGCCGGCGCGAGTATAGACCGACTTCACGCCCGGCCAGCCGAGAATGCGTTTTTCGGCATGACTGACGGCGGCGTCCATCTCGGCCAGCGAGAGATTGCCGCGGGCATGGACATAGAGCAGGCCATATTCCGGCTCGACATTCGGGAAGAACTCGACGCCCTTGCCGTTATGCGCGTAAGTCCAGGGCACCGCGACCAGCAGCGCGACCGCCAGCAGCAGCGTCATCACGGGATGGCGCACGGCGAGCTTCACCGTGCTCATATAGAGCCCGTCCTTGTGTTCCGGCTCGGGATGCGCCTTGCCGAAGATGGCGCCGAGCGTGGGCGTGAAGACGAGCGCGTAGAGCATCGAGGCCGACAGCGTCACGATGAGCGTGATCGGCATGTATTTCATGAACTCGCCCACGATGCCCGGCCAGAACAGCAGCGGCGAGAAAGCGGCGACGCGCGTCATGGTGGCGGCGATGACGGGGCCGGCCATGCGCCGCGCTGCCAGCGCATAGGCCTCTTTCTTGTCCATGCCTTCGGTCATCCGCCGCTCGGCGAATTCGGTGACGATGATGGCATCGTCCACCAGCATGCCCACCGCGAGGATGAGGCTGAACAGCACCACGATATTGACCGTGAAGCCGCCCAGCGACAGCAGCAATATGCCGAGCAGGAACGAAGTCGGGATGGCAAGGCCGATCAGGATCGAGGCGCGGCCCGACAGCGAATAGAGCACGATGATGAAGACCAGGATGACGGCGATCATCACATGATTCTGCAGATCGCCCAGAAGCTGGCGGATCGAGGTCGATTTGTCCTGGCTGTAGGAGACGACGCTGCCCTCCGGCAGCCGCTTGGCGTATTCGTCGGCCACCGCCTTCACCGCATCGACGGTTTCGACCAGATTGGCGCCGGTGCGCTTCTTCACCTCGATGGCGATGGCGGGTTTGCCGTCGAGGCGGGTGATCGTCTCGGCGTCCTTGTAGGTGGAGCGTACGGTGGCGATTTCGCCCGCCCGCACGACGGCATTGGGGCCGGCGACGATCGGCAGATCGGCGACGTCTTCCGGTGTTTCGATCAGCGACGGCACCTTGATCGCGTAGCGGCCCTCGGAGCCTTCGATATTGCCGGCTGCGACGAGGCTGTTGGAGGTGCCTACGCCCTGGATGAGCTGGTCGAGGCGCAGGCCATAGGACGATAGCTTCACCGGGTCGATGATGACTTCCACGAGGTCGTCGCGCGCGCCCTGCAGGGCGGCTTCCAGGACGCCGGGCACTTCCTCGATGCGGTCGCGCAGTTCGCGCGCGGCGGCCGTCAGCGCCCGCTCCGGCACATTGCCGGCCAACGTTACCACCAGCACCGGGAACTCGGACAGATTGACCTCGTTGACCGTTGGCTCCTCCGCGCCTTGCGGCAGGTCGCGCTTGGCGTCCTGCACCTTGGCGCGCACGTCCTGCAGCGCGGTCGAAAGATCGGCGCCGGCATTGTATTCGACCAGTACGTAGCCGCCGCCCTGGTAAGCGGCCGAGCGCATCTCCTTGACGTTGGAAAGGCTCTTCATGCGGGTTTCGACCGGGCGCAGCAGCAGGCGCTCGGAATCTTCCGGCGAAATGCCGTTATAGGCCAGGCTCACATAGATGATCGGAATCTGAACGTCCGGTTCCGCTTCCTTGGGGATCGCCCGATAGGCGAGCGCCCCGGCGATCAGGAAGAACATCATGATAGAGAGCGTGAGCCGCGCATTGCGGATTGCGTAGCCGACGATGCCCATATTGATAGCCTTTGTCGTGTGAAGCGGACGTCGCCCGCATGCGCTTTCGAAAAGCCGGCGCTACTTTGCCGCCAGCTTCCTGATCGTTTCGGCGTCGGCCTCGACCGGCTCCACCATGTCGCCTTCGCTGACCAGATCCTGGCCGGCCACGATGATGCGCGCATCGGCGGGAATGCCGCCGAGCACCAGCCCGTTGGGCGTGTCGTCGACGAGATCGATAGGGTGGAAGGTGACCTTGCTGTCCTTGTCGACCGCGCGGATGCCGAGGTCGCCGGTGGCGCTCAGCGTTACCACCGAGCGCGGCAGGACGACGGCATCGGTCGGCTGTGCCCGCACGACGATCTCGGCTGTCATGCCAGCGGGAATGGCCCGTTCGGCGTTCGGCACGGCAATCTCGATGCGGAAGGTGCGCGTGGCGGCGGAGGCATCGCGGCTGATGAAGCGCACCGTGCCCTGCACGACCTCGCCATTGACGAGCCGCACCTCGGCCTCGTCTCCGGTCTTCACATAGCGCAGATTGCGCTCGCTGATCTCGCCCTTGGCGATGATCGGATCGAGGCTGAGCAGGGTCGCCACCTCGCCGCCGGCCATGATCGAGCTGCCGAGTTCCACCGGCACGCGGTCGATGACGCCGTCGAATGGTGCCTTGACCTCGTTGCGGGCGAGTTCCGCCTGTGCGGCTTCGAGCTGCGCCCTGGCCTGGGCGAGCGCGGAACGCACGATGTCGGCCTGCAGCTTCGGCGAATTGCCGGTCTTGACCAGGCGCTCCTGCGCCTCCGCCTCGGCCTGCCGCTGGACCACGATCTGGCGTGCGGTTTCGACGGCGGCGCTCTTTTCCTCGGCATCGAGCATGAGCACCAGATCGCCGGCCTTCACGCGCTGGCCCTGCTTGACCGGCAGTTCGGCGATGACGCCTCCGACACGCGTGGCAAGCACGGCACGCTTGTCGGCCTCGGTCTGGCCGGACATGCGGATGGCGCGGGCGTGCTGCACGCGCGCCGGCGTGATGACAGCGACGGTGCGGGTCGGCGCCTTGGGTTGTTCGCTCGCCGCCGGGTTCTTCTCGACTTCCGTGGCGGCGCTGCCGACAGAGGAAAACTCGCCTGTTCCCATCCAGACGGCGAAACCAATGAGCACGCCTATGGCGGCAAGCTTGTGAAACCTGACCTTGGCCATGATCATTTCCAAATTTCTGGGTCCCGCGAGACCACGGTCGTTATGAGGCGTGCCGTGCGATGTGGGTACGCCTACAGCGAGATTCAATCGTTTCGAATGCACAAAACATCATCGTTTGCGGATTTCCGACAGGCCGCGCTTTCTATCTCAAAGTGCCAGCGCAAAACAGTCAGAAAAATTCATCGATCAAGCAATCCTGACAAAGTGTTGTCAGCAGATCGCTTGCTCACATCTGTGCGGCGCGGATGCTTTCATTGGGGGTCCCCTGCCTTTCGCAGCTACTTTGCGACCGAGGCTGAGCCAGTGTGCGCGCCGCTACTATCGGCCAAAGATGGCAAATTTCCAGTTGCTGCCGCTGAAGTCCTTTGTATGGCTATGCGGCCATTCTATATTGCGGCGCGGCAATCACGATCGGGCAAGGCGCGCCGCTCAAATGGGCCGAAGCGCCTTGCCGCGAGGGAACGAGGCACCTATCGTCGCGGCCGACATGAAAGCGGAGTTTGGAATGCGTTTTGAAGGCACGTCGGCCTATGTCGCCGAAAATGATCTGATGGTGGCGGTCAATGCGGCGATCGCGCTGGAGCGGCCGCTGCTGGTGAAGGGCGAGCCGGGCACCGGCAAGACCGAGCTTGCCAAACAGGTGGCAGCGGCTCTGGGGCTCGACCTCATCGAATGGCACATCAAGTCCACCACAAGGGCGCAACAGGGACTTTACGAATACGATGCGGTGTCGCGCCTGCGCGACAGCCAGCTCGGCGACGACCGCTTCAACGACATCAAGAACTATATCCGCAAGGGCAAGCTGTGGGAGGCCTTCGCCGCCGACCGCAAGGTGGTCCTGCTGATCGACGAGATCGACAAGGCCGATATCGAGTTCCCCAACGACCTCTTGCAGGAACTCGATAAGATGGAATTCTTCGTCTACGAGACCGGCGAGACGATCCGCGCCAGGCAACGGCCAATCGTCATCATCACCTCCAACAACGAGAAGGAACTGCCCGACGCCTTCCTGCGACGTTGCTTCTTCCACTATATCCGCTTCCCCGATGCCGAGACGCTGGCGAAGATCGTGGAGGTTCACTATCCGGGCATCAAGCAGAGCCTTGTGCGTGCGGCGCTGGCTCAGTTCTATGAAGTGCGCGAGGTTCCGGGGTTGAAGAAGAAGCCTTCCACCTCGGAGGCGCTGGACTGGATCAGGCTGCTGGTGGCCGATGACGTGGACCCGGCCGATCTGCGCGCCGACCCCAGGAACGCGCTGCCCAAGCTGCATGGCGCGCTGCTCAAGAACGAGCAGGACGTGCATCTGTTCGAGCGGTTGGCATTCATGGCCAGGCGATAAGAGAAGACGCTTATCAGGCCTTGTCCGGGCATACCTCTTTGAAGGCAGGATGACCGGCACCATCAATCCATCCGTGCCAGAGCCTGTTCCAGCGACGCGAGGAAGCGCGGCCAGCCTGCCTTTGCACCCTGATAGAACTGCTCCTGATCGAGCTGGAAACCGGACTGTTCCATGCGCAAGCTCGTGCCCACAGCCGAGGGGGCGAGCGTCCAGGTCACAATGCTTTCGAGGCCGTTGGCGTCCCAGCTGTAGACCAGGGTCCGGTGCGGCTCGATTTCGAGGACCTTGCAGGAAACCGAGCCCCAATCCGCGCGCAACTCAAAGCGGTGGCCGACCTGTGGCTGAAAGTCGTTCTTCATCAGCCACTCTTCGATAAGCTGCGGCTGCGTCAGCGCGCGCCAGATTTTTTCCGGTGCATATGGGAACTCCCTTTCCAATGTGACGGATCGGGTCTTGGTCGATGTGTCGGTCATTGGTCCATCCTCTTGAGTAGATCTTCAAGCTCGTCGAACCGGCTTTGCCAGAAGTCGGTCATCCTGCCAGTCCAGTCGTTCAGCGGGGCGAGGGCATCGGGGCGCGCGCGATAATGGGTCTCCCGGCCTTCTCGGCGGTCGATCACCAGCCCGGCCTTTTTCAGAACGCCGAGATGTTTTGAGA
>Ga0182738_1008496_pt1 | contig 10190 bp, 8 predicted proteins | sample eDN5th30CBELigMG_FD_128876 | JGI IMG/M metagenome (GOLD analysis project Ga0182738, IMG submission 128876) | Enriched Miracle-Growth compost microbial communities from Emeryville, California, USA - eDNA 5th pass 30_C BE-Lig MG (version 2)... ... | reverse complement strand
GCACCAATGCCGCGCGGTTTTCCAAAGGACCCATCAGGATCATGGCGCGACCCTTGCCGTCCAGCAGGGCGCAGACCGCCTCGGCCTCGAAACGGCCCGCGTCGCGCTCGGCCGAGCCGACATAGGCGGTGCCCGCGGGCATTCCCTTGTCCAGTTCGGCCGGGGGGTGGTTCACATAGATCAGCGGGATCCCCGCATCGCGGGCAACGGCCGTGATGGCGGCGGTGGAATCGCCGTCCACCGCATTGACGATGATCGCATCCAGCCCGTTGGCGACAAAGTTCTGCACCTGGTTCAGCTGCCGCGCCACGTCCAGCTGCGCGTCCTCGAGCACCAGCGTCACCCCGTCGTGCCGCCCGGCCTCGTCGCTGATCGCGTTCAGAAGCACGGTCAGGTGCGGGTTGTCAAACGAGGTCATGCTGACCCCGATGCGGGTTTCGGCCAGGGCCGGCAGGGCAAGCGCGCCGAGAGCGGTCCCGAGAAGGGCCATCTTCATGATCGACATATCACGTTTTCCGTTGTTGATGGGCGGCGTCCCGCAGGAGGCGACCCCTTGAGGATCAGGCTTTCTTGACCCGCTTTTTCTGGCGGTAGGTATCAGCCACCACGGCGGCGACGATGATCGCGCCCTTGATCATCTCCTGATAATAGGCGTCGAGCCGCAGGAAGGTGAAACCCGAGATGATCACACCAAAGATGATCATGCCGATCGAGGTGCCGATGATCGAGCCGCGGCCGCCAGCCAGCGAAGTGCCGCCGATCACCGCCATGGCGATGGCGTCCAACTCATACATCATGCCCATGCCCGCCTGCGCCGTCTGGCCCCGCGCCGCGACCACGATCCCGGCCAGTGCGGCCAGCGTGCCCGCTACGATATAGAGCTTAACCAGATGCCGCTCGACGTCGATGCCCGAAACGCGGGCAGCCTGGGGATTGGCGCCGATGGCATAGGTGAACTTGCCATAGCGGGTGTATTTCATCGCAACGTGAAAGATCACCGCCACGCAAAGGAAGATCAGCACCGGCATCATTCCAGATCCCAGGAACGCGAAGCCGTCGGTCGGGAAGGAAATCGGCTGGCCCTTGGTATACCATTTGGCGAATCCCCGGGCCGTCACCATCATCCCAAGCGTGGCGATGAAGGGCGGGATCTTGGTATAGGCGATCAGCCAGCCGTTGATGAAGCCGGCGACGGCCCCGCAGGCCAGCCCGATCAGCACCGGCACGATTGCCGGAAGATCGGTCAACGCCGGATAGACCGCGCGCGCATATTCCGCCGACTGGGCGAAGCTCATCGATACCATCGCCACGGCGCCCACGATGGAGCCGGACGACAGGTCAATCCCGCCCGAGATGATGACCTGCGTCACCCCCACGGCGATGATCCCGATGACCGAGACCTGAAGGATCATGATCTTCAGCCGGTTGATATTTCCCAGGAATGTCTGGCCCTGAAAGATCCAGCCCAGGATTTCGAACACCAGCGCGATGCCTACCAGAACCAGCAGGATGTTGATCTCGGACGGCAATTTGCGATGCGCCTTCGGTCCGGCCCGGTCTAAATTCATGTTCTGTGTTGCCATGATCGGCTTCCCCCAACTTACTTCGCAGCGAGTTCCATGACCCGCACCTGATCGGCCTCGGCCCGATCCAGAAATCCGCTGACATGACCCTCGTGCATGACCATGATCCGGTCGGACATGCCCAGAACCTCGGGCAGCTCCGACGAAATCATCAGGATCGCCACGCCCTCGGCCGCCAACTGGGTGATCAGCCGGTGGATCTCCGACTTGGCACCCACGTCGATGCCGCGTGTCGGCTCGTCCAGGATCAGGATGCGCGGCTTGGTCAGGAGCCAGCGCGCGATCAGCAGCTTCTGCTGGTTGCCGCCCGACAGATTGGCTACGGTTTCCGCGAGATTGGGCGTCTTGACCCGCAGCTTCGCGGCATATTCCTCGGCCAGCCGGTTCACCTCGCTCTGATTGACGAAGCCCCGGTTATTCGCCTTGCCGCTGGACAGCAGCGCCACCTGGATGTTCTCGATGCAGTCAAGATTCAGGAAGCAGCCCGTCTCCTTGCGGTCCTCGGTCAGAAAGGCCATGCCGTGCTGCATGGCCACGGGCGGTGCGGTGATGTCCACCTTCTCTCCGTCGATGCGAATCTCTCCGGAGGTCGCGGGGCGCACGCCGAACACCGCCTCCGCCACGTTCGATCGCCCGGAACCGACCAACCCCGCGACGCCAAGGATCTCGCCCCGGCGCAGATCGAAGCTGACATCGTGGAACACGCCGGGCAGCGTCAGGTTGCGCACCTCAAGGATCGTCTCGCCGATCTCGCAGTCGATCTTCGGGAACATGTCGGTGATTTCGCGCCCGACCATCATCTTGATGATCTGGTCCCGCGTCACGTCCTGCGCCGCGACCGTATCGATATATTTGCCGTCGCGAAACACCGTCAGTTCGTCGGCGATCTCGAACAGTTCGTTCATCTTGTGGGTGATGTAGACGATACCCACACCCTTCTCGCGCAGATCCCGGATGATGGCGAACAGATGCTCCACCTCGGTTTCCGTGATCGCGCTGGTCGGTTCGTCCATGATCAGCACATCGGATTTGAAGGACACCGCCTTCGCGATCTCGACCATCTGCTTCTGCGCCACGGTCAGGTCGCCGACCATGGCCTGGGGATCCAGCCGGATCTTCAGATCATCGAACAGCGCCTGCGTCATCCGCGCCATCTCGGCGTGATCGATCAGGCCAAGCGCGTTCTTCGGTTCGCGTCCGATCCAGATATTCTCTGCGACCGTCATCGTGTTCATCAGGTTCAGTTCCTGATGGATCATGGCGATGCCCGAATTCAACGCATCAAGGGGTGTGCGGATCTCCAGCTTCTCGCCCGCAAAGCGCACCTCGCCCCGATCCGGGCTGTAGACGCCAGCAATGATCTTCATCAGCGTCGATTTGCCCGCGCCATTCTCACCCATCAGCGCATGCACGCTGCCGGGGCGAATGCGCAGCTGCACATCGTCAAGCGCCACAACCCCAGGGAATTCCTTGCGAACCTGATCCACTTCCAGGATGTAGTCGCCGGTATAGATACCGCGCGCGGACGCGCCTGCGCCGTCAAGCATGGTCATTCCTCCCTGATGATGGCCGGGCCGGCATCCTCGCAGGCCCGGCTCCGCGTCAGCGGTAGTCGGCCAGATTTTCCGGCGTCACCAGTTCGAAGGGCACATAGACCTTCGACTCGATATCTTCCCCGCGCGCCAGCTTCAGCGCGGCATCGACCGCGCCTTCGCCCTGGCCAGCGGCATTCTGGAACACGGTCACGTCCAGATCACCGGCGGCCATGGCCGCCAAGGCATCGGCAGTCGCGTCGATGCCACCGATGATCACATCCTCCATCGCGATGCCCGAGGTCTTCAGCGCCTGGATCGCACCGATCGCCATCTCGTCATTGTTCGAGATGACGGCATCGAACTGAACTCCCGCCGACAGCCAGTTGGTCATCAGGTCGGCACCCTGCGTGCGCGACCACATGGCCGTCTGCTCCTCGACGATCTCGATGAAGCTGCATTCGTCCGTCGCGATCACGTCGCGGATGTCCTGCGTGCGGATCCGCGCCGCCTGGTTCGACAACTCGCCCATCATCACGACCGCGCGGGCGCCGTCACCTTTACCTGCCTCGCGCAGCAGCCGGCAGACTTCCTTGGTCTGCAGCGTCCCCGATTCCAGCTCGTCAGAGGCGACAAACGCCTGCCGTTCGGGAAGGCTGTCGACATTGACGGGCTGGCGATTGACATAAACCAGCGGAATGCCTGCCTGCGCGGCGAGGTCGGACATTGCCACGGTGGCGTCGGTGTCCACGGGATTCACGATGATCGCGTCCACGCCCGAAGCCACAAAGTTCTGGATCTGGTTCAGTTGGCGGCCCACGTCGTTCTGCGCATCCTCGATCTGCAGCGTCACGCCATCCAGCCCTCCGGCGTATTCCTGCATTCCGTTGCGCAGGACGGTCAGGAAATTGTCGTCGAACAGCGCCATCGAGACACCGATATTCTCGGCCGATGCGGCACCGCCAAGGCCGATCATCAGCGCGGTCGACAGCAGAAACTTCTTCATGACTTTCACCTCCCAGGCGGTGTCCGGTGGCACCGCTTCCCTTCCCGGATCAGGCGCATCCGAACAGCCGCAACCAGCCCGCCCAAGGCGGTCTTGCACCAGTTTGCATTCTCTCCGAATGGCCAGGTCGGGGGCTCCTCGATCCCGAACCCTGACAGAAAGATTCCCGATCCTCGTCCGGGGGTCAACGAAATCCTCCTGCCGATCACATCATTCATGATGTAATCGGCACGGGCCGTATGATGTGATTACCTCATAAACTCGCTTTCCGGCGTCCACAGTTCCGGTGGAAAGAAACGCTGCCCCGGCATTTCGGCCATCCCCCTTTCGGAGGTGGCGATCATGGATCCGATCAGATCCGAGGCCAGTTGCCGCATCGGCGTCCCGATTACGATGCTGACGGTCCGATCCTGAAGCCCCGCCTGCGAATCCGGTGTAAGCTCATTAACGATAAGGATGAATTCACCGGGCCTGCGCAGCTCGCGCACCGCTGAAATGGCTCCCTCCATGCCTCCGCCTGCCACATAGAGCCCCACCAGATCCTCATGCCGCGACAAGAGGTCAACGGTTGCCTCATAGGTCAGTTGCCGGGTTTCCAGGTTGATCTGGGTATCCAGCAGCCGGAATTCGGGTGCGTCATCGCGGAAATAGCTGCGAAATCCCGTCTCACGCAGTTCATGACCATGAAACCGCGATCCGCCGATGAACAGCCCCACCTTGCCCGGCCCTCGCGCCAGCTTCGAGATCAGCCAGCCCGCGATCCGCCCGACCTTCAGGTTATTGGTGCCGAAATAGCTTTCCCGCACGCCCTGCGCGAAATCCGACAGCATCGAATAGGTTGGAACGCCAGAGGCGCGCAACGCCTGCACGGCCTGAGTCACCAGGTGATGATCAAGCCCGGTCGCGGCGACAGCGTCCACGCGTCCCTTCAGCGACAAAAGGATGCCGGCCAGTTCGTCGGGTTGCGTGGTTTCGGCAAATCGGGCGACGATCTGCACCCGGCGCACCAAACAGGATCGCGCCTGCGCCTCGAAGATGCGCAATGTCTCCTGATAGAAGGCATGACGCGGTTTTTGCAACACGAGCCCCAGCCGAAACTCGGGCTTGTCGGCCAGCATCCGATAGCGGATCGCGTTCGCACCATGATAGCCGATCTGCTCGGCGGCCTCATGCACGCGCCGCACGGTTTCCTCGCGGACATTGGGGCGGCCGTTCAGAACACGGTCCACGGTCGCGGTGCTGACCCCCGCCGCGCGGGCAAGATCGGCGATTGTCGGTCTACTCATGTCAGCTTCACATCAAAAGAGTTGATGGGAAACTATCATCCGGCGCAGTGCGGGATGCAATCGCTCAGTCGTTCCGCAGCACCGTCATATCCTGGCATGATCGAAATCTATGCCGACCGTGGCGCGGATCAGGTCCAGCATTTCCATCATCGCCAGCGTCTCGTCCAGCGGGCGTTTCGGGGTCTCGGTCGCGCCCGAACCGATGCAGCGCGCAACCTCGGCCGCTTCGTAGAACAGCCCCTCAAAATGCCGGCCCCTGGGTTCCTCGTAGGGCAGCACCGTCGCACCATCGGCAGAAATCACCTGAAACGGGCCGGGCAGGTTGAACTCGGACCCGAAACGCACCGTGCCTGCGGTACCGACGATCGCCGCATTGGTCGGCGTCAGCCCGTAAAGCGTCGTCGCCATCGTGCCCTGATTGCCCGCCGCATTGGCCATGACGATGGCAAGCTGGCCATGAACGCCTGCGGGGTCGTCCTGCTTCAGGCCCACCATCTGCCGGGCCGGACCCAGCAATCGGGACAACAGCGACACGGGATAGGTTCCCAGATCCAGCAGCGGACCGCCCGCCAGCGCCGGGTTGAAGATGCGATGATCGCGCGTGAAATATTCCCCGTATTCCGTATGCACGGACCTGATTTCACCAAGCACGCCGGATTCGAGGATCTGCGCCAGCACATCGAACTTGGGCAGGAAATACGTCCACAGGGCTTCGGCCAGGAACAGCCCCTTTGCGCGTGCCAGTGCCACCATCTCGGCGGCCTGGGCATGGTCCAGCGCCATCGGCTTTTCAACCAGCACATTGCGCCCGGCCTCCAGTGCCATCAGCACATGATCGCGGTGCATGTTGTGCGGTGTGGCCACATAGACCACATCGAGACTGTCGTCGCCGACAAGATCCTCGTAGCTGCCATGAGCGCGGGCGATGGCCCATTTTTCGGCAAAGTCGCGAGCGGTATCCACACTGCGCGATCCGATCGCTGCAATCTCCTGACGAGTATGGGCGCGGACCGAGGCGATGAACTGCTCGGCGATCCAGCCGGAACCGAGGATACCCCAGCGCAATGCCGGAGCCTGCATGGGATCGGGAATACGAGAAGAGGGCAGAGATTTCGGAAACGACATCACGGTTTCTCCCAGGTTCCGGTTTGCAGGCTGCGCTCCATCGCCTCCACGATGCGCATGTTCTGCAATCCGAAACCGAAATCCGGATCGCAGCCGGCCCCGCAGATGCCGTCGATCAGGTCGCGCACCTCGATAACCTTCACATCGAAATAGCCAAGGCCTCCGCCGGCGAAATCAAAGGGGAAGAAGGCTGCGAACTGCGGCACTTGCGATCCGGCCAGCAGCGTCTTGAAGCCGCGGTCGCGCTTTTCGTCGCCGAAGCGCGACACTTTCAGCTCGTTGAACCGCTCGCCATCCATGATGATCGTGCCCTCGGTGCCCGAGACCTCCCAATAGATGCCAAAGACCTTGCCGGCGGCCACGCGCGACGCCTCGATGGTGCCGCCGGCACCGGATGCAAAGCGGATCATGGCCTGCACCTGGTCCTCGTTCTCGACGGATCGGCGCTCGGCATCCTCCGCGGCCTTGGCGGAATAGCCCGCGGCACCTTGCGGGACAGGGCGGGTCGGGAAATAGGTCTGGGCCTGGGCGACGGTCGCCTCGATATCGCCCATCAGGTATTGCGCCACCGAAATGACATGGCTGCCCAAATCGCCAAGCGCGCCCGAGCCTGCATCGCGCCTTGTGCAGCGCCAGGAAAACGGCAAGTCGGGATCGTTGAAGAAGCCCTGGTCGAACCAACCGCGAAAGCGCATCGGGGTACCGATTTCCCCCGCCTCGATGATCTGTTTGGCCAGCATGGCGGCGGGGGTCTTGATATTGTTGAAGGCAACCATGGTCCTGACGCCCTTGGCGCGGGCGGCGGCATTCATTTCCTCTGCCTCGGCCACCGTGACGGACAGCGGCTTTTCGCAATAGACATGCTTGCCGGCCGCGATGGCGGCCAGCGCCATCTCGTGGTGCAGGGCGTTGGGTGAGGTGATGTCCACCACGTCCACGCCCGGATCGTTGACCAGTTCGCGCCAATCGCCGGTCGATCGCTCGAAGCCGAAGCGGGTGGCGGCATCGGCGGCCATGTCGCCGGTGGCATCGGCCAGCATGTAAAGCCGCGGCAGCGCCGGCAGATCCTTGTAGAGCAGCCCGGCGCGGCGGAATGCGTCGGCATGGGCCTGCCCCATGAAGCCCGATCCGATCAGGCCGATGTTCAATGTCCTGCGAGTCATGCATCCGTCTCCGCTGTTGCCAGAAAGGTTCTGCGAATATGCTCCAGCCCGCGCGCCACGGCGGGCAGGGGCGGCGCCAGGGCGGGATCCTGTTCGGCCTCGACCACCAGCCAGCCCTGCCAGCCGTTGTCGCGGATGAAACGGGCCAGCGGCGCGAAGTCCACCACCCCGTCGCCCGGCACGGTGAACATCCCGGCGCGGACCCCGGCGTTGAAACTGGCATCCGTGTCCCGGATGCGCGCCATGACCTTGTCGCGCATGTCCTTGAGATGGAGATGCGCGATGCGATCGGGAAAGGCGTCCAGCAGCAACGAATAGTCGAATCCCGCCGCCGCCGCATGACCGGTATCCAGAAGCAGGCCGACCTCCGGCCCGGTCCGGTCGAAGATCCCGGCGATCTCGTCAAAGGTCTCGGCCACCATCATCAGGTGGTGGTGATAGGCCAGCCGCAGATCGTATTCGCCGGCCAGCCATGCCGCGAATTCCGTCAGACGGCGGGCATAGGCGGCGGCATCGTCGATCCGCAGCCGCCCAGACATCGGCGCGTCCAGCGGCGCATCGCCCGCCATCCTGGCGACCTCGCCATAGACCATCACCTTGCAGCCCATCGCCTTCAGCAAACCGGCATGGTCGCGCGCGGCCTCCTTCTCGGCCGCGACATCGCGCTCGGCCAGCTCGCCGGAATACCAGCCCGAGGCCAGCGTCAGCCCGTGGTTCTCCAGCAGCAGGCGCAACACAGCGGGTTCGCGCGGGAACAGGCGGCCCAGTTCCACGCCCTGATAGCCGGCTTGCGCAGCTTCGCACAGACAGGTTTCGACCGGCGTGTCACCGCCCAGATCGTGCAGCACGTCATTCGTCCAGGACAGGGGGCTGACCGCGAGCCTTACACCTTGGGGAAGGAAATCCATCACATCCCTCCTTCCAGCAATACGGCCTGCCCTGTCGCCGCGGATCGCAGGGCGGCTTCGACCAGTTTTTGAGCCTCGTAGCCGTCGCGAATACCTGCCAGCGCCGGCGTGCCGTCACGGATCAGTGCGACAAACGCCGCCATCTCGTCGCGATAGGCCTGGGCGAAGCGTTCGATGAAATAGTTCTCGGGCGGTGCGGCGAGCGTGCCCTGCGCCGAGGTGATGGACAATGTCGATTGTGGCTGGTTGCCGACCATCAGCACCTCGTTCGCGCAAAGCACCTCGAGCCGCTGGTCATAGCCCATCGGACCGCGCCGGCAGGCCGTGATCTGCACCTGCCGCCCGGAGGCCGAGACCATCGTGATCATCACGCTGTCCACATCGCCCGCCGCGCCGATCTCGGGCGAGATCAGGCAGGAGCCGGTGGCGTAGACGCTGGCGATCGGCTCATTCAGCAGGAAGCGCGCCATGTCCACGTCATGGATCGAGCTGTCGCGGAACATTCCGCCCGAGGTCTCGACATAGGAGCGCGGCGGTGGCGCGGGATCGCGCGAAAACATCACCACCTGTTCCAGCGGCCCGCTGGCCCCCGAGGCAACACGGTCGCGCAAGGCCCGGAAGCTGCGGTCATAGCGGCGCTGAAAGCCCAGCATGCATGGGACGCCCGAGGCTTCGACCTTGCGCATGACTTCTTCGGTCAGGGCCATGTCCAGGCTGATCGGCTTTTCGCAGAAGACCGCCTTGCCGGCTTCCGCCGCCCGCAGCAGCAGTCCGGCATGGCTGTCGGTAGAACTGGCGATGATGATCCCGTCGATACGCCCATCGGCGAAAATGGTGTCGGGATCGGCGATGCTGGCCCCGGTCTGCGCTGCCAAAGCCTCACGCGCCGGGGTGGCGACGGGATCGGCAAGATAGGCCAATGTCACGCCGGGCTGCATGGCGGCGTTGAGCGCATGCACCCGGCCGATCCGGCCCGCGCCGAAACAGGCAAGTCTGATCATGATTCCCCCTCCTTGGACACTTGATCCGCCGAGGCAGGATTACGATTGCGGAGATCAGGTCAAAATGCCATTCTTGAAGAAATTTCTTCAAGGCTGGATGCTGATGGGGCGCAAGGTGACGGCGGCGGATGTTGCGCGCGAAGCGGGTGTTTCCGCATCGACCGTGGACCGGGTGCTGAACAATCGAGGCGGGGTGGCCGAGGATAAGGAACGCCGGGTCTATGCCGCTGCCCGGCGCCTGCGCCTTGATCGCGCGCTGGACATGCGCATCGCGCGCACGTTGCGGGTTGCGGCCTTCATACAGCCCCCGGCAAATCCTTATCACGCGGCGTTGAAAGCGGCGATCGACGAGAGCAATCGCGGCCCCGACCCGTTCAACATCCAGACCCGGGTCTTTCACATCGACTTTTCTTCGCCCGCACGGACGGCGGACAGGGTTCGCAGCATTGCCGCGGACCACGATGCGATCATCGTTTGCCTGGCTCATGACGACCGGCTTGCACGGGTGCTGGACGAGATTGTATCAGCGGGCAAACCCGTGGTGACGCTGGCCACCAATATCGCCTGCCGGGGCGCAACCTATGTC
>Ga0182738_1008495_pt1 | contig 10190 bp, 3 predicted proteins | sample eDN5th30CBELigMG_FD_128876 | JGI IMG/M metagenome (GOLD analysis project Ga0182738, IMG submission 128876) | Enriched Miracle-Growth compost microbial communities from Emeryville, California, USA - eDNA 5th pass 30_C BE-Lig MG (version 2)... ... | reverse complement strand
CCAAGAACTTTTGCAGTTCCCCAGATCTTCCAATAACCGATCACATTGAGTTATTATGGCCAATTTTAACTCAACAACCAAGCCAAGAAAAAAGCTCTTTGATTGCTCTGCCAAAGCCTTATATTGTGCCTGGCGGCCATTTTCGTGAGATTTACTATTGGGACACTTTCTTTACGATCTTGGGATTGCAGAAAAGCGGCAAGATAGAATTGATTCAGAACATGGTGGATAATTTCGCATATCTGATTGAGACAGTTGGTCATATCCCCAATGGGAATAGAACCTATTATGCAAGCCGATCTCAACCTCCTTTTTATGCGCTTATGGTGGACGTTTTAGCACAAGAAAAAGGGAATGAGATCTGGAAGATCTATGGGGAGAGTTTGAGGAAGGAATATCAGTTTTGGATGAATGGAGCTGAAGAGAAGTTAAAAAGCCCAGGGGATAGTCACAGAAGAGTGGTAAAAATGGGTGACGGAAGCGTGCTGAATAGATATTGGGATGATAGGCCAATCGCAAGACAAGAAGGGCATATAATCGATACACTGGAGGCGAAGGAATCAGGAAGGGATCCTGAGGATTTTTACAGGAATATTAGGGCTGCTTGTGAGTCTGGCTGGGATTTTAGCAGCCGCTGGTTTGCTGATAAGAAGTCAACATTGACAATAAGAGCCTCAGAGATTATCCCTGTTGACTTGAATTGCTTGTTGTATTTCTTGGAGGAGAGCTTGAGGATGGTCTCGGAATTAGAAGGAAACGAGAAGGAGGCAGAGGTTTATAAGGGGAAGAGTGAAGCAAGAAAGAAGGCGATATTGAAGTATTTCTGGAATGAAGAGAATGGGTTCTTTTATGACTATGACTTTGTGAATAAGAAGACGGGCGATGTGGAAACATTAGCAGGAGTTTACCCTTTATACTTCAAGATAGCCGAAAAAGGGCAAGCTGTGAAGGTTGCCGAGAAACTTGAGAAGGAGTTCTTGAAGGCAGGAGGGCTATTGACGACTTTGAATCATTCAGGACATCAGTGGGATGCCCCAAATGGTTGGGCTCCTTTACAGTGGATGAGTATAAAAGGGCTGATGAATTATGGGGAAGATAAACTAGCGAAGGAAGTGAGAGAAAGGTGGGTGAACCTGAATGTGGAAGTGTATAAGAGGACGGGAAAGTTGATGGAGAAGTATAATGTGGAAGATGTGAGTTTAGAAGGCGGTGGTGGCCAGTATGAAAATCAAGATGGGTTTGGTTGGACGAATGGTGTTTTATTAAAGCTTTTATCTTTAAAGGAGTAGAAAATCGAGAATCATTTATATTTATAGTGATTTTGATGATGAGTATGGAAGTAGATAAAACAATTTATCTTCAAAAAAAATATTATATCATGCTTTTGGCTTTCATTATTGAGAAAAATTATCAGATGATATGATGAAAAAGTCACGCAGAAATTAAAAAAAAAATCTTGAGTGAGATGAAACAAGATATTTGAAGTTGATAAAAAAATAATAAATTTTTTCAAAAATATTTTTCCTGAAAAAAAAAATTCTGGTTTTAATTAAAAAAAAATTGTCTCTTTGCAGAATCTTGTGACCATCTTTTTTTGGTACAAGAAATTTTTTGAAAATCAAACCTTGAAAAATTCAGAAACCTCTTTTCTTCAGGTTTTTCTCATTCAAAACTTTCAGAATTTTACAGAGCTTCTATAAAAAGTCAAAGCCAAGAAAATTAATAATTTTACAACCTCCTTCAATCTACTACACATGCAATCATCAATCTTACCACCAGGTCAATTCCTTCCTGAAGAACACCTCTCAGGTCTCTACCAAGACGTTGTCATGGCTTCTATTCTACCTGACCACAAAACCTTTTGTGACTCCATTCCAAAATCTAGTCCCAAAGAAATCCTTACATTGTATCACGCAGAAAAGAACAAACCAGATTTTGACTTGAAATCTTTTGTTCTTGAGAACTTTTCTTTGCCACCAGAACCTGCTAAGAACTTCTGCAGCAACCCAGAGCTTCCAATAACTGAACATATCAAACAATTATGGCCAATCCTTACAAGAAAGCCTGACGAAGAAAAAAGCTCCCTTATCCCTCTTCCAAAACCTTACATTGTTCCTGGAGGCAGGTTCAGGGAGATCTATTACTGGGACACCTTTTTCACGATGCTGGGCTTACAGGAAAGTGGAGAGATCGCCATGATACAAAATATGATTGATAATTTCACATATCTAATTGACACAATGGGGCATATCCCCAATGGAAATCGAAGCTATTATGCAAGCCGATCTCAGCCTCCTTTTTACCCGTTAATGCTGGACATTTTGGCGCTGGAAAAGGGAGAAGAAGTTTGGAAGATTTATGGTCCTGCATTGAAAAAAGAATATGAGTTTTGGATGGAAGGAGCTGAGGAAAAGATTCAAAAGCCAGGAGAGAGTTATAGAAGGGTTGTGAGGATGCCAGATGGGAGCATTTTGAATAGATACTGGGATGATAAGATCGCACCTAGACAAGAATGTTATAAAGGAGATATGATATTAGCGAAAGAATCGGGAAGAGCAGAGGAAGAAGTTTATGTGAATATGAGAGCCGCATGTGAATCTGGATGGGATTTTAGCAGCAGATGGTTCGCTGATGGGAAGAGCTTGCAAACTGTGAGGACAACTGAGATTATCCCTGTTGATTTAAATTGCTTGATGTATTTTATGGAAGGCTGTTTGGGGAAAATTTCAGGGTTAGAAGGAGATTTAAAGGGAGAAGAGTGTTATTTGGCGAGAGCTGAGGCCAGAAAGAAAGCAATCTTGAAGTATTTTTGGAGTGAGGAGTTTTTCTATGATTATGACTTTATGAAGAAGGAGACTATGGGGATTCCAACATTAGCAGGAGTTTTCCCTTTATATTTCAGGATAGCAGAGAAGGACCAGGCTATGAAGGCTGCTGAGAAATTAGAGGCTGAATTCTTGAAGCCAGGAGGGCTTGTGACGACTTTGAACCATTCAGGACATCAATGGGATGCTCCAAATGGTTGGGCTCCTTTGCAATGGATGAGTATTAAGGGACTGATGAATTATGGGGAGGACAAATTAGCAAAGGAAGTGAGAGAAAGATGGGTGAATCTGAATGTGGAAGTGTATAAGAGGACGGGAAAGTTGATGGAGAAGTATAACGTGGAAGATGTGAGTTTGGAAGGTGGAGGAGGAAAGTATCCGAATCAGGATGGCTTCGGGTGGACTAATGGTGTACTGTTGAAAATTTTGTTGGGAAAGAGTTCCAAAAGAGTTAAGAGAGAGATTTAAATTACATAAAAATTGAGAAAATGAAGGATTTCTATTGTTTATTAAACAGATCAATGTTGTTATCAAAATTCATTCTTCAATAGTGAATACTGTAAACGAGCTATTCAATAGATTTTGTGCTCGAAAAGACTTTAGAATCAATGTGAAAAATGAGGTTCCAGGAAAAATAAAGAATAAGCTGAGGGATCTTTTGGTTTCCTACTCACTTCATTCAGTTTTCCCAAATATTAAAATTGAGTGATTAATTTCCAAAAAAAGAAGTGAATTAATCAAAATGTCATTTTTTGGGAACAAACGAGAACCTGTTGAAGTTTAATTAAAAAAAAAATAAATATATGCCTTTGATTTTTGAAATTCCCGCTTTCTTCTTATTTCTTTTTTTGCTCTCACAGCAAGGAAACTCTTGTTTTGAATGCAAATCTTTTTGGATTCGGAAATATTGAGAGGAAACATCCCCGAAAATTATAGGAGAGACTCAAAGTAATTTTTGTCTTGTATCCGAGATGACGATAGATTGAGTTTAATAAAATGCTCTGGATTTTAATTTGCTGCTTTGATTGAATATCTAGATTTAATTTCAGTGTTTCTGCAAGAAAATAATTATATTTCCAAAATATTAAATTCTTCTTCAAAAAGTTTGATGGAATCCGTCACAACTACTATTCAAACAGCAATTATTGAGAAAGGACGATGGCAATGGCAGTCAAATCCAGACCCATTTTCAAAGTCAGAAGAACCAAAATGGAACTCCTACTCTCTTGAGGACAATTATTTAATTGAAAAGGCATATTACGATCAGCAAGGAGAAGTTGAACTTAAGGATTACATCATCTCCATTAAACACATGATACAAATAAAGAAAGGGGATGTCATCAAGCAAAGACCAATAAGAAGGATAGATTGGAAAGGTTTTATAGAAGAAATGGATCGAAGTGAGCGATACCTCGAAACAGAAAAGCCAAAGACAATTAATAAAGTCTTTGGAAGCCTAGGAGATTTTCTTGACTTCTTTTCAAAAAGAAGTCACGAAATATTGGACTTTACAAGGCGATTTGAAAAGATTGAAAAGCTGGATGATGTTGAAAGCCTAAAGAGGGACATAATTCCGAAGCTGCTTGGCTGCCTTGAAGAGGTGGTGAAACCAGTTTTGGAGCAACCTCAAGATTCCTCACTATCAAAGTTGAAGAAGGAACTCTTGTTGAAGACACAAGGATGTCACAAAGAATTGATTTCATTATTTCAAAAAGAGTGTTCAAGTCTTGAAGAGTTTTATGGGAAAATTCTGAGAGCATATACAATGGAGACTTGCTTGTATCAAAATCTAAACAAGCATTTAAGGAATGAAAGTTGGACTGATATTGATAAGTTACTGCCCTACGCTTTTTGCTTGTGCAAAGCATTTTTCCGTTTCAGTTTTCAAACAGATTTGCTTCAAGAAAATGAGGAGATCCAGATTTCAGCTCAAAAGACAGAGTCAATTATGCTATATCGAGGAACAGCATTTGATGAATCAGCCTTAAATTGCTATCGTCACAAATCAGTTGAAAAGTACTTTTCTTGGAATTCTGTGACCTCAACCACCACAAGCAAGAATGTCGCAGAAGGATTTATGTACAAAAATGCCGACATAGAAAATAAAAACTATCCTGTCCTAATTATTATTGAGATTCCAGTTCCGAATGGTGACATGGATTCAGAATATTTAGAGTGGATAGATGTCTTTGAGTATTCAGCTAAAGCAGGAGAAAATGAAATAATTTTACCTCCAGGAAGCGTGTTTGAGATCATGGAGATTGTGACAGACAAGGACCAGAAAACAACAATCAAACTCAAATTAAACAATGAGATTAAATCCCTGGCTCATGGAGGATTAATAATGCAAGGAGCATTACAGAGTAAGATGATGGCGGGTACAAAGCTGAGAATCACGAGCTTAAGAGGAGAAGATCTCTCTAATACCCTAGAGTCCAACATTGGGAATGAGTTGATCGAAAACATCGAATTCTGTCTCTGCACCTTTGACTGGAAATCTTTGAGACTCATGATGGGTATTCTCCCAACATTAAAGAAAGCAAAACAGCTCAAGTTTATCTCGTGTGCTTATAATGACAAAAATGGGATCTCGAAAGCAATATCTAAGGAAATCAAAAGATGTAATATTTCCAGAGTGGAATTTTACGAATCGGACGATTTCTGTGAGTTATTGAGTGCTGAAAACAAGGAGAATATGAGTTGGATGTCTTTGAGAAAACTGAATATAACTTTCAAGAGCCAGTCAAATCAATCAGATGATGATGAAGAAAGAATGAGTCAGATGCTCCAAAAAATCCAATCTCTCACTCAATTAACCTCCTTGACTCTTGATTTTTCTCGCCATAAAACAATTACAGATATGCACTTGCATCGTTTAGCATCAAAAGAACTCAGAGGTCTTATTCAATTAAGATCCTTGACTCTGAATTTCTCAGCATGCCAAGGCCTAACAGATGAAGGGCTCAGAAGGTTGGCTTCCCAAAGACTCAGATATCTCACTCGATTAACCTCCCTAAATCTGAATTTTTCTCACTGTGAGAAAATCACAGATGTGGGCTTGAGTCATTTCTCTTCTGACGGACTCAGATTTCTCACCCGTTTAACATATCTAGCTCTCGACTTTTCTTCCTGTGATGAAATGACAGACGGAGGAATTTACAATCTGGCATACCACGGGCTCCGAAATCTCACTCGACTCATGTCTTTGACCTTGAATTTCTCAGCATGCCAAGACATAACAGACGAAGGACTTGAGGATTTGGCTTTTCTAGCACTCAGACATCTGAGTCAATTGGAATCTTTGAACCTGAATTTCTCAATATGCCGAGACATAACAGATGAAGGAGTCAGCTTCTTTTCCCAAACCCTTGTCGATCTCACTCAATTAATGTCCTTGACTCTTGATTTTTCGAGCTGCGAGAGACTTACAGATGAGTGTTTGAGTTGTTTGGGGTCTCAAGGGGTGCAAAATCTGACTAGGTTAGTTTCCTTGACTCTCTTCTTCCTCCACTGTGATGGAATAACTGACGAAGGGATTGATGATCTGGAAGACCAGATCCTCACAAATCTACCTCAATTGACATGTTGCCATAATGATGACAAAACATTGAAATTCGTCTCCGATTCAGATTGCGAGAGCCAACAGATTGGACAGGCACAACCATCACCTGGAGAGAAGAAGTTAGTTTTTCAAAGAGTTTTAGGGGAGCAGAAACAACTCTCCTCATACGAAGAATTCTTAACTTTGGCTTCAGACAGTTGTGATCCGAGTGATTTAATGCATCTTGGATGCCGTGAGAAACTTCAGCACCTTGAAGACCCAACAGTTTTGACTTTAAGTTTCCCTTGGATGAATGAGAAAGCAGATAGGGTAGTGATTCAGTTGTCTGAAAAACTAAAAAGTCTGGCTCGATTACAATGCTTGACTCTGAATTTTGACTGGAGTTTCATGGAAGACAATGATATTAGTCGGTTGGCATCCCAAGTTCTCAAAAATCTCCCCGAATTGGAATATTTGACCCTTAATTTCTTTAATTGTTCCAATATAACAGATAAAGGGTTGAATAATTTGGCTTCTCAAGGGCTCAGGCACCTCACTGGGTTAAAGCATTTGACTCTTGACCTTTCTCACTGCGAGATGATAACAGATAAAGGAGTTTGCAGTCTATTCTATGAAGGGATTATAAATCTCTCTCAGCTCGAATCCTTAGTCCTTTCGTTCGCTGGTTCTGAAGGAATAGCTGAGAGCGGAGTGAATCCTCTGTCATACGAGTTGCTTAAACATCTCGAACAACTGTCATTGTTCATTCTTGATTTCTCTGGATGCGATCAAATAAGTGATTCTGCTCTTCAGAGTGTGGCAAAAGTCTTGGGCTATTTAGATTTTTATCAGCCTTGTTAAGACTTTTGGAAAAGCTGAAACCCAGCAAAAGATCTGTGGGTTTTGTGATGAAAGATTTCAGAATTTGCTTCACAAAAAAGCTTGTGTTCGGAGTTTCTAAGGCATTTATGGCCTCCTCTCCTCAGAAACTTGAGAGGAGTTCTCTAAGGGATCGTATATATTTTTTTATAATAATTTATCCTTGAGCTTTATAATCAACGAGAAGATCTACATAATAGAGCTCTAAATAAAACTTTGTTAATGATGCATAATAAATGACATTCAATTAAGACGATCACTTTCATTATTTGTAGTCTACAAGCATGAGAAATTTTGAAAAAAGGAAACGAGAAATCGAATACTGTATCTTTCAGAAAAATTAGGAATAAGAAACTGATATATTTCTCCCTTCATTTGAGAAAACTGACAAGAGAAAAATAAAGGGGGCTTAAATTTCAATATGTAATTATTTTTTTCAATAGGAGCCAAGTTGACTGAACCCAAATTTTTTCGAAAATTTTTCAGTTTTTTAATGTTTTAAAGCTCTCCTCAATAAGCTCTAAAACAATTTTCCTTGAAGTTTTAAAGCATAAATCAGAAGAAACTTCAAGTTATTTATTGAGCATAATTATAATCAACACCACGTCAAAAACTCACAGGCATACTTGGATCAATAAATTTCCGAAGATCCTCAACTCTTTGAGAATTAATCACAAAAGGTTCAAAGCCTGAATTGGTTTCAGAGGTCATCTTAGAGTGATAAAAGGAAAAAGAATTTTGTAAAAGTTGATTTCAAACATAATGACTAAGATTAATTTGGCTAGCAGGGATAATCTTCAGTAAGAAAAGCTCTATGAAATGATCATCCGATTTACATCTTCAGGAAAATCCGCAAGCCCAGCGATCTACCCTCTTTTTATTTGAAGAAAGAAACTTGGCTTTTCGCAAACTTTCAGGCGCTTTAGAGAAAAATTCATTTGGTGAAAGTCATAAACAAAAAGCCGACTTATTTGGTAAGCTCAAGCTCCAAAAAAAACACAGATATGGCCTCAATCTTTGATGAGGAAGTTTCACTTTACGGAATTAATCAACTCACAACGCTCACAATTGACTTGTTCCCCCATCGCGATAAAGTTACAAATCAAGACATGAGCAGGCTGGCAATTAAACACATCCGACATTTCATGTCTTTGAAATCATTGAATATTGACTTGAGAGGATGCGAAAAAATTTCGAATAAAGGAGTGAGCGCTCTGGTAGACGGAGGACTCAGCAATCTCAAATGTTTAAGATCCTTAACCCTTAATTTCCCTTTGTGTGCAATTGGCAAGGGTAGAGTGAAGAGTCTGGCATGTGAAGGCCTTCAACATCTCCCCCAACTAACATATTTGGCTCTGAAGTTCGAAAAATGCCCTTATCTAACAGATAAAGGGGTGGGTAGTTTGGCTTCTAAAGAGTTGAAATATCTCACGAAATTAACATCCTTGACTCTTGGCTTCTCGAAATGTGAAGGTTTAACGGATGCAGGAATTCGTATTCTAGCGGATGAAGGGCTCAGAAATTTGATTGGGTTAAAGTCATTGGATCTGAAACTCAAAGGGAGTTGCAACGTAACTGGTGAGGGGGGTGAATTATTTGTCATCGGAAATACTGAGAAATCTCAAGCAATTGACACCATTCAATCTGAAATTGGCACAATGTGGACGGGTTTGCTCTTGTGGAGATGATCAGGCAATTTAATAATTTGGGTTTTGAATTCAGAAAAAATAAAATGAATCCTCGCTCTGAACTGCCTTCCACAAATAATCCTCGTCCTCCTCCTCCAACTTATCTTGTTGTTTAATAATAGGTTCGTGTGCTGTGCTGAGATTTACTTAATTAAAATTCTATCAGATCGACATTGTGATGATAACTGTTGTTTTATGCTCTTTCTGGATCTTCATTGTGAGCTTTTAAAAGCCTTCTTCAGAAATCGAACAAGGGAGAATTGCTTTCTTATGATCTTCCACAAAAAAGTTCTTGTAAAATTATTCATTTTGAAATTTACCAAAAAATTAAGTGTGCTCTAAGTGGATAAGCTATGCCAAATACGATTTTGCAAATTTTGAGAGACCCTTCATTCTGATCCCTGAATATTTTCAAGAATTTTGAGCTTGAGGAGAAAAAAGAGAAGAAAAGCCAACTTTCTGGTAAACCTAAAATTAGTCTTGATAATTAATGTACATCCTAGGTCGCCAATCTTTCTTGAATTTATTAAGCTAAATATTTTTTTTAATGAAACAAACTGAGTGTTTTTCGACATTTGGGCTCATAGTTCTTGGTCTTTAGTGAGTATTTTTTCCTTTGATTTTCTGACTTTTTCCCTCTCTTTGTTTTTCCTTTATGAATCTTCTAAAATTTTAACTCAAAGAAAGATTCCAAATACTTTGAAAAATTGTGCGAATTCATATTCCCGCTTTTTGATTGAATAGGCAAATAAAACATTTAGATTTAGTCTTTGCTCCTGAGTGAAAGCATTATGGCCTATAGAATGACCTTTTGAGTATTTTTCAGGGGCAAATCTCGACTACAGAAGAATAATTTGATAAGAAGTTTTATGAAAAATTTCAGTCTGAAAACTTTTCAAAAAGATTTGAAAGTGAAGAAAAAAGTCTTTTTTGAAAGAAAGTTGTAAAAAAATTAAAAGTTCTTTGAAGCTTGGACAAGAACAACCAAGTGACTTTCCCTTTTAATGTTGTTCTTCAAGAGAAACTCAACTTTTCTTTTTAAAAATTATTGATGAATTTCAATTGATTCCATCAATTTCGTTAGATAGGAAGTTTAACACATTCAAACAACTTCATGATGATATTTAGATAGACGCCATACAATCAAATATTCACATGATGCTATGAATCATCTTACTTATCGCAACAGTAAGGCTCATGATAGACAGGGGTGAAACAACAATAGTTGATGTAACAGCAATTGTTTAACCCACACTG
>Ga0182738_1008494_pt1 | contig 10192 bp, 7 predicted proteins | sample eDN5th30CBELigMG_FD_128876 | JGI IMG/M metagenome (GOLD analysis project Ga0182738, IMG submission 128876) | Enriched Miracle-Growth compost microbial communities from Emeryville, California, USA - eDNA 5th pass 30_C BE-Lig MG (version 2)... ... | reverse complement strand
CTGCTCGACACCGCCGCGGTCGTGTTCCACGAACAGGGCTACGACAACGCGACCACCAACCACATCGCAGCGCGGGCCGGGATCCCCGTCGGCACGCTGTATCGCTGGTTCCCCGACAAGGCCGCGCTCGCCGAAGGCCTGGCCGCCCGCTACCTGAGCCAGCTCACGGCCACCTATGCGGAGCTGATCGCCTCTGCGCCGCCCCAGACCGAACTCATCCGCACGGCGATCCGCGATGTCGCCCGGCTCGTCAGAGAGAACCCGGCCGTGCCCGAACTGGTCTCGGTCGCGGCGACCTCCGACACCGGCGGCGTGTTCCGGGCCACCCTCCAGGAGGCGATCGCCATGGCGATCCGAACAGTTGTACCCACGGTCGAGAGCGACGATCTGGACCGCATCAGCCGGATGATCACCACGACCACGTTCGCCGTCCTGGGTGACGCGCTCCGACTCGACGACGCCGGCTACGAGCGAGAGGTCGAGGAGTTCTCGAATCTGGTGATGGCCTGGATGATCGCCCGGTTCCCGCCGGCCGACTTCCCGGTGTGGCAGGACAAACACCCATTGATCACCCCGCTCGCGCCGAGTCCGGGCGAACCGCCCCACGACCAGGATCAGGCGTCGAGCGCCACCGGTCGAGGCGCGTCCGCCGGATGAAGTCCGGCCTCTTCATCGACGGAAGTTGGGAGGACGCTCGCGCCGGCGCCACCCGGCAGATCCTGAGCCCGGCCAATGGCACCGTCGTCGCCACGGTCGCCGAGGCCGACGCCGAGGACGCCGGCCGCGCCGTCGATGCGGCGCGCCGTGCCTTCGACGCGGGAACCTGGCGACACACGCCTGCCGCTCGGCGGGCGGCGCTGTTGCACCGCATCGCCGACCGGCTGGCCGACGAACGCGCCCGCGTCGCGCGACTCGAATCAGCCGACACCGGCAAGCGACTCGTCGAATCCGGGATGGACGTCGACGACGTGATCGCGGTGTTCCGCCACTTCGCCGAGCTCGTGGTGAGCGACGACGAACGAGTCGTCGACGTCGGCGATCCCCGCATCGTCAGCCGGGTCGTCACCGAACCGGTCGGGGTGTGTGCGTTGATCACGCCGTGGAACTACCCGCTGCTGCAACTGTCGTGGAAGATCGCCCCGGCGCTCGCAGCGGGCAACACCGTGGTCACCAAGCCCTCCGAACTCACGCCGTCGACCGCCATCTGGCTGACCGGGGCCCTCGACGACGAAGGACTCCCCGCGGGCGTGGCGAACCTCGTGCTCGGTGCCGGTGACCCGGTCGGCGCCGCGCTCGTCGATTCGCCCGCCGTCGACCTGGTCTCGTTCACCGGGGGCCTCGTGACGGGCCGGCGGATCATGGCGGCCGCCGCGCCCACGGTGAAACGGGTCGCGCTCGAGCTGGGCGGCAAGAATCCCAACATCGTGTTCGCCGACGCCGACCTGGAGGCCGCCCTCGATCATGCGCTCACCGCGGTGTTCCTCGACTCGGGTCAGGTGTGCTCGGCGGGGGCCCGGCTCATCATCGAGGAATCGATCCACGACGACTTCGTCGACGAGCTCGTGGCCCGGGCCGAGGCCATACGACTCGGTCCCCCCGATGATCCCCACGCCGAGAGCGGCCCGCTGATCAGCGCCGCCCACCGCGACAAGGTCGCGGCGTACGTCGCAGCGGCAATCGAAGAAGGAGCAGTGCTGCGTTGTGGCGGCACCCGCCCCGACGACCCGGCCCTGACAGACGGCGCCTACTACCGCCCCACCGTGCTCGACGGGTGTGCCACGACGATGGACTGTGTACAACACGAGTCGTTCGGGCCGGTGCTCACCGTGGAGACCTTCGCCGGCGCGACCCGCGAGGAAGCCGAACACGCGGCCGTCACGCTCGGCAACGACACGATCTACGGACTCGCCGGGGCGGTGTGGACCCGTGACGACGACCGGGCGACCCGCGTCGCGGCCGCGCTGCGACACGGCACGATCTGGATCAACGATTATCACCCCTATGTGCCCCAGGCGGAGTGGGGCGGGTTCAAACAGTCCGGTGTCGGCCGTGAACTCGGCATCGCCGGTCTGGAGGAGTACCGCGAGCGCAAGCACATCTGGCGCAACACGAAACCGGCGCCCCAGCACTGGTTCGGAGGCGACGACCGGTGAAGCGCGATCGCTTCGACGTCGTCATCGTCGGTGGGGGCTCTGCCGGGTCGGTGTTGGCGATGAGGTTGTCGACCGACCCGACGGTCCGGGTCTGCGTGCTCGAAGCGGGCCGCGCCGATTGGCGGATCGACCCGTTCATCCACATGCCCGCGGCGTTGCCGTACCCGATCGGCAATCCGCTGTACGACTGGCGGTACGTCTCCGAGCCCGAACCCCACATGGGCGGCCGACGGATCGCACACGCGCGGGGCAAGGTGCTGGGTGGCTCGTCGTCGATCAACGGGATGATCTTCCAGCGCGGCAATCCACTCGACTACGAGAAATGGGCGGCGCACGAGGGCCTCGAAGACTGGGACTTCGCCCATTGTCTGCCGTATTTCAAGCGGATGGAGTCCTGCGGCGCCGGCGCCGACGCCTGGCGGGGCGGCTCCGGACCTCTCGTGCTCGAACGGGGTCCCGCCACCAGCCCGCTGTTCGAGGCGTTCTTCGAAGCGACCCGCCAGGCCGGCCATCCGCCGACCGACGACGTGAACGGCTACCGCCAGGAAGGGTTCGCGCCCTTCGACCGCAACGTCGATCGTGGACGCCGACTGTCCGCCTCGCAGGCGTATCTGCACCCGGTGCGCGGGCGCGAGAACCTCGAGGTGCGCACCCTCACACAGGCCACCGGCCTGGTGATGCGCGGCACCCGGGCCGTCGGCGTCGATTATGTCCGCCTCGGCGGCGGCGCCGGGCGCGTGACCGCGGCGGAGGTGATCCTGTCCGGCGGCGCGATCAACTCGCCACAACTGCTCCAGCTCGCCGGCATCGGACCCGAGAAGGTGCTGGCTGCGGTGGGGATACGACCCCGGGTGGCGCTCGACGGCGTCGGCGCGAACCTCCAGGACCACCTCGAGGTCTACCTGCAGCACGCGGCATCCCAGCCGGTGTCGATCGCGCCGTGGCTGCGCCACCGTCACAAACCCCGCATCGGCGCCGAGTGGCTGTTCCTTCGACGCGGAGTCGGGGCGACGAATCATTTCGAGGGCGGTGGGTTCATCCGGACGAACGACACGCAGCGCTACCCGAACCTCATGTTCCACTTTCTGCCGATCGCGATCCGCTACGACGGTTCCCGGCCCGCCACCGACCACGGCTACCAGGTGCACATCGGCCCGATGAACACCGACGAGCGCGGGTCGGTGACGCTCAGGTCGACCGATCCGCTCCGGCACCCCGCGCTGCGGTTCGGCTACCTCTCGACGGCCGCATCACGTGCCGAATGGGTCGAGGTGGTGCGCGCCGCGCGGCACATTCTCGCCCAACCGGCTTTCGCCCCCTTCGACGCCGGAGAGATCTCACCCGGGCCATCGGTCGAGTCCGACGACGAGATCCTCGCCTGGGTCGCCGCCGACGCCGAGACCGCGCTCCACCCGTCGTGCACGGCCCGGATGGGCACCGACGACGCTTCGGTGGTCGACCCGGCGACCTTGCGCGTGCACGGCACCGACGGGTTGCGGGTGGTCGACGCATCGGTGTTCCCGACGATCACCAACGCCAACATCTACGCGCCGGTGATGATGGTCGCCGAACGGGCGGCCGATCTGATCGCCCAGAACACCCCGCTCGAGCCCGAACACGTTCCGTACTACCGGCACGACACCGGCTCGCCGCTGTGGCCCGAAGGCGACCCGCGCAACGGCGCGGCGCCCGGGACCGTTCCCCGCCGCTGACCCGCCGCCCGCTCCAAGGCTTGTCGACGCCTCAGGGCGCAGTCGTGGCCGGCGGCACGAGTTGCACCCCGCCACGACCGTCGGGCGTCACACCGGACCCCGATCGCGGCACGGCCCCGGAGCTGGACCCGGAACCCGAACAGCCCGGTCCGCGACACGGGTCGGGCGAGGGTTCGGCGGGTACCCCGAAGCTTCCCGGGTCGCCGATGCCGCCGAGGCCGCCGCTGCCGTCGAGGCCGCCGCTGCCCCCGACGTCCCGACCGATGCCCTCGGACGGGCCGTACCCGAACATGCCCAGATCGAGTTCGTGATCGCTGATGCCACAGTCGTTGCGGGCGTAGGACATCAGGGTGTACACCGCAGAGACGGTGCCGTGGTGGTTCTGCATCTCGTCGTAGAAGGCGCTCAGCCGCTCCTGGCTCAGCGAGGTCTCCACGGGGATGCGCAGGGTGCCACCCTGGTCGTTCGCCACGACCACGTACCGGTCCCCTCGCGAACCCTCGCCGAGGTCGGACTCGATCCGCTCGGCCGCGTCACCCAGCGCCGCGACGGTGTGGCGGATCGATCGAGGCGCGACCCGTTCGAGGGCCCGGAACTCGTCCGCGGCCGAGCGCATCGTCGCCGCGGCCTGGTCGTCGGTACCACCTGAGACCTTGCCGGCGAGCTCCATGAACGACGGCACGTCGTCGAGTTGTCGACAGAAGGCCGCCTGGTCGCCGTCGTACTTCGCACAGCCGACCGCCATCGCGACCAACAGCAACACGACGAAGGCGATCGCTGCGATCTGCACGCCCCGGGTCCGCCGCGTGGGCCGGTGCTCGTCGGCGCCGGCGCCCGGCGTGGTGATCCGTGAACCACCGGTGGTCGACGTGGCCTTCTTCGAGCCCTTGGCGCCGGACGGCCGGCCCCGTGCCGTCGAATCCCGGCCGTGCCGCGGCGCCCGACCCGATTCCGAGCGAGTCACGGCACCGCCCCCGTCATCGGGCCGACTCCGCGAGGCCACGCAACTCGGCCACTGCGTGACCCGGTCCGGCCGCATCGGCGAACAGCGCCGACCCGGCGACGAGCACGTTCGCGCCGGCCTTCGCGGCACCGGCGATCGTCGACACACCGATGCCACCGTCGACCTCGAGGTCGATCTCGTAGCCGGACTCGTCGATCATTGCGGCGATCTCGGCGATCTTCGGTTCCATCGTGGCGATGTAGGACTGACCGCCGAAGCCGGGGTTCACCGTCATCACGAGCACGAGGTCGACCAGGTCGAGCACGTGGGACACCGCGGAGGCCGGCGTGGCCGGGTTCACCGCCACCGCCGCGGCCGCGCCGAGTTCGCGGATCGCGCCGAGGGTGCGGTGCAGGTGCACGCAGGCCTCGGCATGGACGATGAGGCGCGCGCATCCCGCTTCGACGTACCGGGCGGCGAGCAGCTCGGGATCGGTCACCATGAGGTGCGCCTCGAAGGGCACGTCGACGTGGGATCGACACGCGGCGATCACGTCGGGGCCGAAGGTCAAATTCGGGACGAAATGGCCGTCCATCACGTCCCACTGGATGTGGTCGACACCGGCGGCTTCCAGCTCGCGGCATGCCGCGCCGAGGTTCGCGAAGTCCGCAGGGAGAACCGACGGGACGATCTTGACCGGTCGCGACGTGGGATGCACGTCGTCCAGTCTCGCACGAGTGACCGCTCGATTCGCACTGCCCGGTCGCGGCATCGCCGGCAGGTCGCTCCGAGCCGGCCGGCAGGCGACGCACCGGTGCGATGACGCCGCCCGCGGGGTGACGAGGCCCGGCCCGTAGGCTCGACGGCCATGGATCGGGTGGAGCTGTCGATCGACGCCATCGCAACCGGTGGCGACGGGGTCGGGCGCGATCCGAACGGCCGGGCGACCTTCGTCGCCGGCGCTCTGCCCGGTGAACGGGTCGCCGCGACGATCGAGCGGACGAAAAAGCGCCACGCGCATGCCCGTCTCGTCGAGGTGCTCGAGCCGTCGCCGGGCCGTCGACCCCCGCCGTGTCCGTACGTGGCCGACGGGTGCGGGGGGTGCGGGTGGCAACACGTCGACCCGGCCGAGCAGCGTCGCCTCAAGCTGGGCGTCCTCACCGACGTGCTCGGTCGAATCGGCGGCGTCGCCGATCCCGACGTGCGGCCCGGCCCGATCCTGGCAGACCTGGCCTCTCGCACCACGGTGCGGGCCGCGGTGTCCGGCGGGCGGCTCGGGTTCCGCCGGGCGCGTTCCCACGCGGTGGTCGTGGTGGACGAGTGTGCCACCGCCCATCCGCTGCTCGCCGACCTGTTCGAGGCCGACTTCCCGGGTTGCGACGAGGTCACGCTGCGCGTCGGGGCGCGCACCGGGGAGCGGTTGCTCGTGGCCGCTCCGCACGCCCGCCTCGTCGACGTGCCCGACGACGTGACCGTCGTCGGTGCCGACGAACTCGCTGCCGGCCGGCACGCCTGGTACCACGAGATCGTCGACGGCCGCACCTGGCGGATCTCGGCGACGTCGTTCTTCCAGTCGCGTCCCGACGGCGCCCAAGCGCTGGTCGATCTCGTCGCCGACGGCCTCGACGGCGTGTCGGGCCGGCTCGTCGATTTGTGCTGCGGGGTCGGGCTGCTCGGCGGCGCGCTGGCCGCCCGCGAGCCGACCCGTTGGGAGCTCACCGGGGTCGAACGGCATCGGCCCGCGGTGCACGACGCCCGCGAGAATCTCGCCGACGTCGAAATGGTCCGTATCGTGCGCGCCTCGATGGACTCGTGGAAGCCCCGTCGCGCCGACGCGGTCATCGCCGATCCGGCACGGTCGGGGCTCGGACGCCACGCGGTCGCCGCCGTCGCCGCAACCGGTGCCGGCCGGGTCGTGCTGGTCAGTTGCGACCCGGGTGCACTGGGTCGTGACGTCGCCCTGCTCCGCGCCGCGGGCTACCGCTTCGAGCACACGACGATGGTCGACCAGTTCTCCCAGACCCCGCACATCGAAGCGGTCAGCGTCTTCTCCCGCTGAGGGGCCAGGCGTGCCCCAGGTGGCTCAGAGCATCTCGCCGCGGCGCACGATCACCTTGTCGATGATCCCGTAGTCACGGGCCTCCTCGGCAGTGAACCAGCGGTCGCGCTCGGAGTCCAACTGGATCTGCTCCACGGTCTGGCCCGTGTGGTGCGCGATCCGCTCGGCCAGGAGCTGCTTGGTGTACGCCATCTGCTCGGCCTGGATCGCGATGTCCGCGGCCTGCCCCTGGAAGCCACCCGAAGGTTGGTGCATCATGATGCGGGCGTGGGGCAGGGCGATCCGTTTGCCCGGCGCGCCCGCGCACAACAGGAACTGGCCCATCGACGCACCCAGTCCGGTGCAGATCGTGCCGACGTCGGGCTGGATGAACTGCATCGTGTCGTAGATGGCCAACCCGGCCGACACCGATCCGCCGGGCGAGTTGATGTACAACCAGATGTCGGTCTCGGAATCCTGACCCTCCAAGTGCAGCATCTGCGCCATGAGCAGGTTCGCGACCGTGTCGTTCACCTCGGTGCCGAGGAAGATGATGCGCTCGCCGAGCAGTCGGGTGTAGACCTCGGTCAGCGGGTCGAACCCTCCCGCTCCCTGCATCGAGGGAGCGGTTCCCGTCGTCGGGCCGGTTGTCGGGAGTGTCTGGTTCACCATGGCGTGGCAGGCTAGTGCCGGCGGAGCCGAACCCCGCACGCCGACGTAGCCCAATTGGCAGAGGCACATGGTTTAGGTCCATGCCAGTGAGGGTTCGAGTCCCTCCGTCGGCACGCCGCATCGATCACGATCGCCGGTCCCCACCGGCAGCGGTGTGCGCTCGGCGGACCCGCGGGGCGGCGGACCCGCGGGGCGATGATCCCACTGAACCGGGCGGGGCCGCGCGCACCGGGCAGGGGCTGGCCGGGACGCGCACGGAGCCGATAGCGTTGCACACCGATGTCCGAATCCCCGCTGGTCACCGATCGGGAGCAACCCGGTACGCCGGCGACCGATGTCGGGGGGTCGCTGATCGGCGACGCCGTGATCGCCGCAGCGCCCTGCACGACCGGCGAAGCACCGGCCCGCTACAACCCGGCAGAGCAGTTCATGCGACGCCTGCTGTTCATCCGTGAACCCGACCCGGCCGTCGGCGACGACCAGGTCAACAAGCTCTTCGAGACGTCGATCCTGATCTCGGCGATCCGCTGCACGCTCGCGTACGTGGTGTTCCCGATCTTCGCCCCGGCGCTGTATGCGGCCTCGGACTGGGGCCCGGCGATCGGGTTGACGGTCGGTGCCGTTGCACTGGTGTTCGACGTCGCCGGCATGCGCCGGTTCTGGAAGGCCGACCACCGGTGGCGCTGGCCGATGACCGGCATCTACGCGTGTGTGATGGTGCTCGTCGTGATCCTCGTCGTACACGACATCGGCTACCTGCTGAGCTGACCCGTCTCGCCACCGGTCGCCGACGCGGCCGCCTCAGGGGTCCAGCAACCCCAGCCGCAGTGCCGTCGCGGTCGCCTCGGCCCGGCCGTGCGCCCCGAGCTTGCGGTAGATGCTCGTCGTGTGGTGCATCACGGTCTTCGGTGAGATCGCGAGGTGCCGGGCGACGTCCTTGTTCGTGTCGCCGGCCGCGATGCACCGCAGCACCTCGAGTTCACGCCGGGTCAACGGGTTCACCGCCGGGGTGAGCTCACGGTCGTCGGCAACGTCGTGGTCGGCGGCGACCTCGTCGAGGAATCGGTTGGCCAGCACCGTGGCCCGTGCGAAGTCCAGCGACCGGGCCTCGTCCATCCAGCGGCCGAAGGCGTCGTCACCCACCGAACGCCGGGTGTCGTCGACGAGTCGGTGGTACAGATCGAAGTACGCCGGTGGCATCCCGCGCTGCAACACGTCCGACCAGCCCACGGTGGTTGCGTGCAACCTCGCGACCGTGTCGGGCCGGTGCACCAGCGCGGCCAGCGCCGTGATCGACATCAGTGCGAACCCGGTGGCGTGCCAGTAGCCGGTATCCGTCGCCAGGCGCAGCACGCGCGCGAACTGGTGCGCGGCGCCCCCGACGTCACCGTCGAACATCGCCTCGATCCCGATGCTGGTGCCCACGACACAGGCCATGCGTCGATCGCCGACCTCGTCGGCCATCTCGGCGAGGTCGGCCAGGGTCGGGACATCATCGGTCCCGAAGCCGTCCCGGCCCGTGCCGGCACCGCTTCGGGTGGCCTCGTCGGGAAGCTGGACGAGTGTGAGCCCGACGTGCAGCAGGGGCCGGGCTGCGCCGATGGCCCGCGCGATCGTCGCAGCTTCCCGGGCGAGCCGTCCGGCCTGGTCGGTATCACCGCGGAGTCGGGCGAACACCGCCGAGCGCTGGAGAAGCTGCGTGAGCCACCACGGTCGATCGTGGCGGCGGGCGAGGGCGATGCCCTCGTCGGTGATCGTGGTCGCGGCTCGGGGATCACCGTGGAGCACGAGCACGTGGCTGAGGAAGTCGAGCGCCCGCAACTCGTCGTGCACGTCGCCCGAGCGCCGGGCGGTCTCCAGACCGGAACGCAGCGCGGTGAGCATGCGCGCCGCGTCGCGGTGCTGCGCGAGCACCCCCTGGTCGGCGGCGAGGCGTGCTTCCCAGGCGGCGGCGCGGGCGGCCACTGCGGTTGAGACCCGGCGCGTGGCAACCGGCGAAGCTTCTCCCACGAGATGCGCCCGTCCCTCACCGAGCAGCCCGCGGTGCAGCCAGTACGGGCCGAGCGCCGCGGCGAGCTCGCGCGCCGCCTGGGGGTCGCGCTCGTCGAGGATACCCAGCACGACCCTGATCTGGTCGAGCTCGTCGTCGATCGCGCACAGCCAGTCGAGCTCGTCGGGGGACTCCAGGCCCGAGCGCGCCTCGGCGCCGAATGACACCACGTGCGCGACCAGTCGGTCGGTGGCATCGGTGAACAGCCGCGTGCCGGCGACGCGAGCTCGTACCACGTCACGGACAGGACGGGGCAGCGCGAACCGTCGCGCCGTGCCCGGCGTGGTGCCCGCGCCACGAGTGACCGACGCGAGGTGGTGGTCCACCAGCGACTGCAGGGGGTCGATGACCTCGACCACGTCCCCGCCGACGACTGCGGCAGCGGTGGCGAGATCGAAGCCGTGCTCGACGGCCGACAGCGCGCCGAGGAGGTGCCGTTCGTCCGGGTTCAGCAGGTCGTGACTCCAGTCGATCGTCGCCTGGATGCTGCGTTGCCGGTAGGGCCGCGTCGGCCCCCCGTGGGCGAGCAGGGCGACGGGCCGGGCGGAAAGCCCCGCGAGAAGTTCGTCGAGCGAGAGAATCGACAGGCGGCTCGCCGCCAGTTCGATCGCCAGCGGCGAACCT
>Ga0182738_1008492_pt1 | contig 10193 bp, 5 predicted proteins | sample eDN5th30CBELigMG_FD_128876 | JGI IMG/M metagenome (GOLD analysis project Ga0182738, IMG submission 128876) | Enriched Miracle-Growth compost microbial communities from Emeryville, California, USA - eDNA 5th pass 30_C BE-Lig MG (version 2)... ... | reverse complement strand
GACGACGCCAAGCGCAGCGAGATCGTCATCCAAATATGGTAAAAAGAAAAAAGGCCGTCCGGATACCGAACGGCCCAAGTCTAGGGAGGAAACGCCCAAGGAGGGCTGCGACGCGAGCGAGGCCCGCATATCGCACTGCAAAAACTAAGGGTGCACCGCATCACGCGCAAATGCGATTAATGCATGGCTGAAAAACGCTGAATGCGGATCTCGCATACCTCGGCTGCTCGGGCGAGGTGCTAACCTGCATAAAGAAAGGCCGTTCGGAAGACGAACGGCCCAAGTCTAGGGAGGAAACGCCCAAATTGGGCAGCGATTGCGCAGAAGTGAATTCGCACGATCGCCCAACAAAGATGGGCTGGTTCGACCGCGCCCGCAATCTCCACGAGTATACCGCTACTACATTCACAAATAGATGTATCTAGCGCGCCACAAGTTACGTTACTAAAGTATAGCCATCGATCCTTCATTTTGGGCGCCTGCGGAGACCGGGTACGGCGATCTTCATGTCGAAAAGAAGCATCTGAAAATTCAAGGTGAATGAGTGCCGGCGCCGTCGCCCGCTGCAGACTTTCAAGCCATCGTTCGCGTAGCTCACGAGCTGGCGGATATCTCGGGCCCCGTCATCCTGAAGCATTTTCGCAGGCCCATGCCTGTGGAAAATAAAGCGCAGGGCGGCGCCTTCGATCCTGTCACGAAAGCCGACCGAGGCGCCGAGAAGGCGATCGTTCAGGCCCTTGCCAGCCGCCTGCCCGATCACGGGGTCTTTGGCGAAGAATTCGGCACGAAGGTCGGGACGAGTCCCTATCAATGGGTGATCGACCCGATCGACGGGACGCGCTCATTCATCATCGGCTCGCCACTGTGGGGCACGCTGATCGGCGTGCTACGTGACGGGAAGCCGGTTTTCGGGCTGATGGACCAGCCTTTCACCGGCGAACGATTCTGGTCCAGCGACCGGGCCTCCTATCACAGCATCGGCGGCGGCCGCCCGGTGCGCCTGAAGACCCGCGCCTGCGGGCGTCTCGAAGATGCGGTGCTGGCGTCCACGCACCCAGATCTCTTCAGCACTCCTGAACAAGCGGCGGCGCTGACGCGGATAAAGTCGGTGGCCCGGCTGACGCGCTACGGCGGCGATTGCTACAATTACTGTCTGCTGGCGTCAGGGTTCGTCGATACCATCATCGAGACGGACCTGAAGCCTTACGACATCGTCGCCCTCATACCGATCATCGAGCGCGCCGGCGGCCGTGTCACGACATGGACAGGCGGCGATGCGTCCGGCGGCGGCGACATCATCGCGAGCGGCGATGCGCGTCTGCACGAGGCCGTGCTGGCTCTGATCAACGAAGGCTAAGCCTTCTCCGACGACGCAATCGAAATTCCCATGTAGGCGTCGAAAGCGGCCCAGAACCGCTGCCGGATTGCGTCCGTCTCATGAAGAATTTCGTGACGTGATCCCGGCATCAGAATGTGGGCGCCAGACTTGAGATCTACGGCAAAATCCTCGATCGCTTGAGTGGAAACGACCCTGTCGGCGCCTGCCGCGAAGAGAATCATCGGAACGCAGACGTACTTCGGATAATCCGGCCGCAGCAGCATCGCCGAATTGCGCAGGGCGGCCCGCAGCCAGCCGACCGTCGGTGAGCCGAGAGCCAACTCGGGCGCTGCTTCGATGATCGCCTTATTGCGCGACCAGCGCATGTGGTCGGTCGTCAATCGGTTGGTTTCGAAACTTTTGAAGTCATCCGGCTCGTCGCCGCCGCCACGGACGTACGTTCCGGCCAATCCCAGCAGACATGCGATGTTTGCGTAAATGCGGGCGATAGAGGGGCTGACGCCGAGCATGTTCTCGTGAATGGCGATCATCGGTGACGTCAGCACCATGCGCGAAAAGGCGCTGGCCTCGTCCTGGGCGTTACGCAGAAGAATGGCGCCCCCGAGCGAATGGCCAAGCCCGATCAGCGGCTGGGGCAGCGCCGGTTTGACGATCTCCTCGATGAAGATCGCCAGATCGCGATCATATTCCGTGAAGGCGATGACATGACCCTTGCGCGGATTCGACAGCAGCCGCTCTGAACCGCCCTGCCCCCTCAGATCGAAGATCGCCACCGCGAAACCACGTCGGCGAAGATCGGCGATCACCTCGAAATATTTTTCGATGTACTCGCCGCGACCCTGCAGGATACAGACCGTGCCGCGTGACGGTCCACGCGTTGCTTCCCAAAGCGCCGAGCGCAATTTCAGGCCGTCGTATCCGTCAAAGGCTGAAACCTTCGCACCACTCGGCACCGGATTGATCGAGAGTGATACGAGTTTCATCAGTGCCGCTCTTTTCCGTTTGCCGACGCGATCGCAACATTAACGATTCTAGCGCGCGTCGGTGTCTTCTTGCACCTGCTTGCAGGCCTTGAAGTGCGATTTTCTGCTTCCTACCTATCGAATGCGGTTGCTGCCACGCGGGACCGCATCACCAAAGAGCCGAGCCCATCCGGGCCGGTTCACATGTCGCTTCTCATGGAGGATATGTTCATGCGACACGCCGAATTTGCCCCCTTTTATCGTTCTGCCATTGGCTTCGACCGTTTGTTCCAGATGCTGGACCAGTCGGCGGGGTTCGACAGCGAATCCACCTATCCGCCATACAATATCGAACGGACGGGTGAGAACGCGTACCGCATCTCCCTGGCGGTAGCGGGATTCTCGTCGGAAGAGTTGAAAATCGAAGTCAAGGAACAGACCTTGACGATCTCCGGCGAGAAGGCGGCCGACAGTGAAGGCAAGACCTACCTTCACCGGGGTATTGCCGCCCGCGCCTTCGAGCGGCGCTTCCAGCTGGCGGACCATGTCGATGTCACGGGCGCCACCTTCGAAAACGGATTGCTGCATGTCGACCTCGTCCGCAACATTCCGGAAAGCAAGAAGCCGCGAACGGTTGCCATTGGGTCGGCTGAGCCGAAACAGATCGAGTCGACGGCCGCCTAACGCACTTCGGAACTAACTGATAATGCTCGGCAGCTGCGCCCTTCGGGTGCGGCTGCTTTGCCATGCCTGCGCGATGTCGTCATCCTTGCCAATTTATTGCCCGAATCCGCTCCTCGACTTTGCAAAATGCATCGTTGGATACGTCGTAAACTTTCCACTTGTGCGCCGATCGCAAATCTGTAGAATTGATACATAGGTCAGTATTACTGACCTTTATTGGAACTCCGATGCTGCATTTGAGAGCACGTCCGCCAGACGTCCGGTCGCCTTTGACGGTGGCCGCGACGAAACGCATGCGTCGAAAATCGACGCGCTAACGGCGCTCGCAGCTCCGCGCAGCACATTTTCAGACCCGTCGACAAACGCTTGCCCTTGGGTCGAAATTTCAGCCGCGATCCCGTCGAAAAGCACTTATCGGCGGCAAAGCTGCCGCCCCAGAATTGAAATGCAGAACGAGCCAGTCCGAGGGCTCTCTGCCACGAGAAGAAACTCAAAGACGATCATCATCAGACGAGGCCGCGACAGGCCGCACGAGGCAACAGATGAGCGAAGGTTATCTACCACCGCTGGAAGATGAAATCGGCAGCACGCATCGTCCCGCTGCCGAGGGTCTTTTTGATCCAGCGCTCGAACGCGACGCATGCGGCGTCGGATTCATCGCCAATCTCAAGGGCCGGAAATCGCACACGATCGTCGAAGGCGCGCTCAAGATTCTCGAGAACCTCGAGCATCGCGGCGCCGTCGGTGCCGACCCGTTGTCGGGCGATGGCGCCGGCATCATGATTCAAATTCCGCACGACTTTTTCGCGAGCGAGACGAAGGCTCTCGGCTTCGAACTGCCGGAGCCCGGCCACTACGCCGTCGGTTACGTTTTCATGCCCCAGGATGAGCGTCTCCGCGCACACTGCGAACGCGTCTGGGCGCGGTGCGTAAAGGAAGAAGGTCTGCTCCTTCTCGGATGGCGCTCAGTTCCGGTCAACAACAGCTGTCTTTCCGAAATGGTGCGCCAGAGCGAACCCGTGCACCGTCAGGTCTTCATCGGCCGGCCCGCCTCGATCGCCACCGAAGCAGAATTCGAGCGGCGTCTCTTCATTGTTCGCAAGGTCGTCTCGAACGCGATCCACGACGCCTACAAGGGCCGCGATATCGGCACCTACACGGTCTCGCTGTCGACACGGACGGTTGTCTACAAGGGCATGTTCCTGTCGTATCAGGTGAAGGCCTACTACACGGACCTTTCCGACCCTCGCCTGACGTCGGCGCTCGCGCTCGTCCACCAGCGCTTCTCGACCAATACATTTCCGTCGTGGAAGCTCGCGCATCCGTACCGGATGGTGGCGCACAACGGCGAGATCAACACACTGCGCGGCAACGTCAACTGGATGGCGGCGCGGCAAGCCTCGGTTTCATCGCCCCTGTTCGGGACCGACATTTCGAAGCTGTGGCCGATTTCGTATGAAGGACAGTCCGACACGGCGTGCTTCGACAATGCGCTCGAATTTCTGACGATGGGCGGCTACAGCCTGGCGCACGCCGCGATGATGCTGATCCCGGAAGCGTGGGCCGGCAATCCGACGATGGATGCGAAGCGCCGCGCTTTCTACGAATACCATGCTTGCTTGATGGAGCCGTGGGACGGCCCGGCAGCGATGGCGTTCACCGACGGACGCCAGATCGGCGCCACGCTCGATCGCAACGGCTTACGCCCGGCGCGCTATCTCGTGACCAAGGACGACACGGTCATCATGTCGTCGGAGTCGGGCGTGCTGCCGGTCGATGAATCGAACATCGTCAAGAAGTGGCGTCTGCAGCCCGGCAAGATGCTGCTGATCGACCTCGAGAAGGGCTGCATCATCTCGGATGAAGAACTGAAGGCCGAGATTGCCGGCAGTCATCCCTACGAGACGTGGCTGAAGCGCACCCAGATCAAGGTGGCCGATCTACCGCTGCCCGCCAAGACGGCGGCGTCGTCCAAATCGAACGTGGCTCTGTTGGATTTGCAGCAATCGTTCGGGTACACGCAGGAAAGCATCAAGTTCCTGATGGCGCCGATGGCGGAAAAGGGCGAGGAAGCCATCGGGTCGATGGGCACCGACACTCCGATTTCGGCGCTGTCGTCGAAGTCGAAGCTGCTGCACACGTACTTCAAGCAAAACTTCGCGCAGGTCACGAACCCGCCGATCGACTCGATCCGCGAAGAGCTGGTGATGAGCCTCGTCTCGTTCATCGGCCCGCGCCCGAATATCCTCGGGCTTGAAGGCACCTCGAACCAGAAGCGCCTTGAAGTCGCTCAGCCAATTCTGTCGAATGAAGATCTGGAGCGCATTCGCGGCATCGGCGCGGTGAAGGACAACGACTTCAATTCGATCACGATCGACATCACCTACCCCGCCGACAAAGGCGAGGCGGGCATGGGTCCGGCGCTCGACGGAATTTGCGCGGAAGCCGAAGAGTATGTTCGCGCCAAGGAATATAACATCATCATCCTGTCCGACCGTCGCGCCGGACCGGATCGCATCGCCATTCCGGCGCTGCTGGCGACCTCGGCCGTGCACCATCATCTGATCAAGCAGGGTCTCCGGACGTCGGTCGGTCTCGTTATCGAGACCGGCGAAGCCCACGAAATTCATCAGTTCTGCACGCTCGCCGGATATGGCGCCGAAGCGATCAATCCATATCTGGCGTTTGAATCGCTGTATGCGATGATCCCCGACTTGCCGGAAGGCACGACGCCGGAACTCGTCAAGAAGCGCTTCATCAAAGCCATCGGCAAGGCCATCCTGAAGGTCATGGCGAAGATGGGCATCTCGACTTACCAGTCGTATTGCGGCGCCCAGATCTTTGACGCTGTCGGACTTCGTTCGAGCTTCGTCGATCGCTATTTCACCGGCACGCACACGCAGATCGAAGGCGTCGGCCTACGCGAGATCGCTCGCGAGACCGTCGAACGCCACAAGACTGCATTCGGCGACATTCCGGTGCTCGACAACGCTCTCGAAGTCGGCGGCGAATATGCGTACCGCGTTCGCGGCGAAGCCCATATGTGGCGTCCGGGAACGGTTGCAGACCTGCAGCACGCGGTTCGCGGCACGGATAATTCAGACGCGATGAGCGGCCGCGTCCCACAGAAGTACCGGGATTTCGCCAAGGCGATCAACGATCAATCCGAGCAACTGATGACGTTGCGCGGCATGTTCCGTGTGCGCTCGGCGGAAAGCCTCGGCCGGAAGCCGGTTCCGATCGAAGAGGTCGAGCCCGCTGTTGAAATCGTCAAACGTTTCTCTACCGGCGCGATGAGCTTCGGTTCGATCAGCCGCGAAGCACATACGACGCTCGCCATCGCGATGAACCGCATCGGCGGCCGCTCGAACACCGGCGAAGGCGGCGAAGAGGCGGATCGCTTCAAGCCGATGGACAACGGCGACTCCATGCGCTCGGCAATCAAGCAGGTTGCATCGGGACGCTTCGGCGTCACGACGGAGTACCTCGTCAACGCCGACATGCTCCAGATCAAGATGGCGCAGGGCGCGAAGCCAGGCGAAGGCGGTCAGCTTCCCGGCCACAAGGTCGACGCAACAATCGCCAAGGTGCGCCACTCGACCCCCGGCGTGGCGCTGATCTCGCCGCCACCGCACCACGACATTTATTCGATCGAAGATCTGGCGCAGCTGATCTTCGACTTAAAGAACGTCAATCCGGCATCCGATGTCTCGGTGAAGCTCGTTTCGGAAGTCGGCGTTGGAACGGTTGCGGCCGGCGTTGCGAAGGCGCGCGCCGACCATGTGACAATCTCGGGTTTCGAGGGTGGCACCGGCGCGTCTCCCCTCACGTCAATCAAACATGCCGGCAGTCCTTGGGAAATCGGCCTGGCCGAGACACATCAGACTCTTGTCGCGAACCGATTGCGCGGACGCATTGCGGTTCAGGTCGATGGTGGTGTTCGAACCGGCCGAGACGTCGTTATCGGCGCGCTGCTTGGCGCCGACGAGTTCGGTTTCGCAACGGCGCCGCTGATCGCGGCGGGCTGCATCATGATGCGCAAGTGTCATCTCAACACCTGCCCCGTGGGCGTCGCAACGCAGGATCCCGTCTTGCGCGCGAAGTTCACCGGCAAGCCCGAGCACGTCATCAACTACTTCTTCTTCGTTGCGGAAGAAGTGCGCGAGATCATGGCGCAGCTCGGCTATCGCAACTTCAACGAGATGATCGGCCAGAGTGAGCAGCTCGATAAGGACCGGGCGATCGAACACTGGAAAGCGCGCGGATTGGATTTCACCAAGCTGTTCCATAAGCCGCGCGCTCCGAAGGACGTCGCGGTCTATCACAGCGAACGGCAGGATCACGGCCTCGACAAGGTTCTCGACGTCAAGCTGATCGCGGCGGCGATGCCGGCGCTCGAAAGCCGCAAGGCATTGAAAGCCGACTTCCCGATCTGCAACGTCAACCGCTCGACGGGCGCTATGCTGTCAGGCGAAGTGGCCAAGCGCTACGGCCATGCCGGACTGCCTGAAGATACGATCTGGCTGTCGTTCAAGGGTACGGCCGGACAAGCATTCGGTGCCTGGACCGCGCACGGCATCACGCTCGATCTCGTCGGCGAAGGCAACGACTACGTCGGCAAGGGTCTTTCTGGCGGCAAGCTGATCGTGCGGCCGGCGCCAGAGTCGAGCATCGTACCTGAAGAGAGCATCATCGTCGGCAATACGGTGCTGTATGGCGCCATCGCCGGCGAATGCTACTTCCGCGGCGTCGCGGGCGAACGCTTCGCTGTCCGAAATTCCGGCGCGTATGCGGTTGTCGAAGGTACCGGCGATCACGGCTGCGAGTACATGACGGGCGGCGTTGTCGTCGTTCTCGGATCGACGGGGCGCAACTTCGCGGCCGGCATGTCGGGCGGCATTGCCTACGTGCTCGACGAGAAAGGCGATTTCGAACAGCGGCTCAACAAGGACATGGTGCAGCTTGAAGCGCTAACTGCCGATGCCGGATCGCTGCAAAAACTGGCGCAGCAAGGCGGCGACGTGGCGATCGCGGTGCGCAGCGTCATGGTCGATATGCGCGAACAGGATGCGGAGCGGCTGCATACGCTGATCGCGCGTCATGCGCATTACACCAACTCGCAGCGCGCGCAGGACATTTTGAAGAATTTCGCGACCTATCTGCCGAAATTCAAGAAAGTCATGCCGATCGAATACCGCCGGGCGCTCACCGAACTTGCGAAAGCGCGTGAGACGAACCGCGAGGCGGAAACCGAAGCAGTGGCAAAGATATAAATCGAAGCTCGCGAACGCGTGTAGGGCGAAGAGAAAGACGACAGCAGAATGGGCAAGCCGACAGGGTTTCTCGAAATCGAACGCACCGAGCGTCAGTATCGGCCCGTCGAAGAGAGATTGAAGCACTGGAAAGAATTCGTTGAGCCGCTCGGCGAGCGAGAGATTAAAGATCAGGCAGCCCGCTGCATGGATTGCGGCATCCCGTATTGCCACAACGGCTGTCCGGTGAACAACCAGATCCCCGATTGGAACGATCTCGTCTATCGCAGCGACTGGAAGCGAGCCGCCGAGAATCTCCACTCGACGAATAATTTCCCGGAAGTGACCGGCCGTATCTGTCCGGCGCCGTGCGAAGCTGCATGCACGCTCAACATCGACGACAAGCCGGTGACGATCAAATCGATCGAATACGCGATTGCCGAGCGCGCTTTCGAGGAAGGCTGGCTTCCGCCGCAACCGCCGGAAAAGAAAACCGGCAAGAAGGTTGCTATTATCGGCTCAGGCCCCGCTGGCCTTGCAGCGGCACAGCAGTTGGCGCGCGCCGGACACGACGTTCATGTCTACGAAAAGAACGCGCGTCCGGGTGGGCTGCTCGTCTACGGCATTCCCGACTTCAAGATGGAGAAGGCCGTCATCGCGCGCCGCATCAAGCAGATGGAAGCCGAGGGCGTCACGTTCCATTGCGGTGTCCATGTCGGTCACGACTTGTCGGCGAAGTCTCTTGAAAGAGGCCACGACGCGGTGTTGCTCGCGATTGGGTCCGAACAGCCGTTCGACTTTTTTGCCAAGTCACCGGGGCGCGAGCTCGACGGCATCCACTACGCGATGGATTTCCTGCCGCAGCAGAACCGCCGCAACGCCGGTGAGCCGCAGAAGCCAACCACCACGGAGATCTCGGCGAAGGATAAGCACGTCATCGTTATCGGCGGCGGCGACACGGGATCGGACTGCATCGGAACGTCATTCCGTCAAGGTGCCAAGAGCGTCACGCAGCTCGAAATCATGTCGATGCCGCCAAAGAAGGAGAACAAGGCTCTGTCGTGGCCGCATTGGCCGTTGAAGCTGCGCATTTCTTCCTCGCAGGCGGAAGGTGCAAAGACGGAGTATTCGATATCGACGACCGGATTCACCGGTGAGAACGGCCAGGTAAAAAAACTGCACTACACGCGCGTGAATTCGAACCTGCAGCCAATCAAGGGCACGGAAGGCGCGCTCGACGCGGATCTCGTGCTGTTCGCGATGGGCTTTTCGGGTCCGGTCGAAACCGATGTCATCAAGGAACTGCAGCTTCCGGTGGTTGCGCGCGGCCGCTTCAAGGGGCTCGACGCAACGGACAAGGACTACAAGCTGTCGTCGTCGCCGAAACTTTTCTGCGCGGGCGATATTCGCCGTGGCCAGTCGCTGGTCGTGTGGGCGATCCGCGAAGGCCGTCAGGCAGCGCACGCCATCGATAAGTTCCTGATGGGATCGACAGTGCTGCCCCGCTAAGGGCAGCTTCCGTCACGCCGCGATCCGCAGGACAATTGCGCCGAGCGCGATGATGCACACGGCCGCCCAGCGATTGCCTTTGATCCCTTCCTTCAGCACCAATGCGGAAATGGCGGTGCCGAAGATGATCGATGTTTCGCGCAGTGCTGCGACAACGGCCACCGGCGCAGCCGTCATCGCCCATAAGACCAAGCTGTAAGCGGCGAGTGTTCCAAACCCGCCCAGCAATCCCATGCGCCAGTTCGCTCGTGCATGAGGACCAGCCGTGGCCCGGTTCATGATAAGCGACCCGCACGCGAGCGGAATTCCGGTAATGAGGAAAACCCAGAGTGTGTAGGCGACGGGCGCTTCCGAGAGGCGTACGCCGTAGCCATCGACCAGCGTATAGCTGGCAATAACGAAAGCGTTTAATAGCGCCAGTGCGATACCTTTGCCGTCGCCTTCCTG
>Ga0182738_1008491_pt1 | contig 10193 bp, 8 predicted proteins | sample eDN5th30CBELigMG_FD_128876 | JGI IMG/M metagenome (GOLD analysis project Ga0182738, IMG submission 128876) | Enriched Miracle-Growth compost microbial communities from Emeryville, California, USA - eDNA 5th pass 30_C BE-Lig MG (version 2)... ... | reverse complement strand
TCGTACGCGCCGGTGTGGGCGAAGGCCTCGCGGGCCAGCCGCTTGCGGGTGGCCAGCCGGGTGCCGCCGGATTCGCGGAACTCGGCCAGGAACGTCTGATACTGGCCAGGGTCGGTCAGGACGGCGACGGCGTCGTGGTTCTTGGCGGCGCCCCGGATGAGCGAGGGCCCGCCGATGTCGATGTTCTCGACGGCGTGCTCATAGGAGCAGTCGGGCCGGGCGATGGTGGCCTCGAACGGATAGAGGTTCACGACCACCAGGTCGATCGGCTCCATGCCCGCCTCGGCCAGCGTCTCCAGGTGCTCGGGGACGTCGCGGCGGGCGAGGATGCCGCCGTGGATCCGGGGGTGGAGGGTCTTGACCCGGCCGTCGAGGATCTCGGGCTGGCCGGTGTACTCGGCGACCTCGACGACCGGCAGGCCCGCCTGGGCGAGCGCGAAGCGGGTCCCGCCGCTGGCGATCAGCTCGACGCCGGCGTCGGCGAGGGCCGTGGCCAGTTCGAGGAGGCCGTCCTTGTCGGAAACGCTGAGGACCGCGCGACGGATCGTCGCCCACCCCTCCTGAGTCTCGGGTTTGTCCATCTTTCTCTCGACGCCGGACGGGGTTGGAAGATGACGAAACGGCGGGGGGCGTCCGGCCGACGACCCTTCCCGCCGCTTGGGTTTCGCACGGATGTCGGCCCCGGTCGCGGGGCCGGGGTTGGCTCAGGGGAGCGTCCCGTCGGCCGGGGGTTCGGGCGTCTCCCCCTCTTCGGCGGCCGGGGCCTCCTCGAACGGGTTCGGCAGTTCCTTGATCCCCTCGGGCGGGATGTAGCCGAACGGCTTGGCCTTGGGGTCGCGGAGCGCCGCGGGGGCGGTCTGGCCGATCTCGCGGAGGCAGAGGATCACCCCCGAAGGCGTGGCCATGTACATCCGGTCGTCGTACCGCGAGGGGAAGCTCAGCTCATACTCGCGGAGGTTCAGGCCGGCCCGCTGGTAGGTCGCGGCGGGGTCGAGCAGCATCCTGCCCGAGTCGCGGGCGACGACCATCAGGTCGTTGTCCTGCGACACGAGATAGACCTTCGAGGGGCTGACGCTCAGGAGTCGGCCGGAGTCGGTCGAGACCGTCCAGCGGGGCGAGCCGGACGCCGGGTCCAGGACGCTCAGGTTGCCGGCCTCGTTGATCACGAAGATCTCGTCCTGGGCCACGATCGGGCCCTGGTCGATCGGGGCGCCCGAGGGGAAGATCCAGGAGATCTTCGAGGTCAGGACGTCCACCGCATACAGGTTGTTGTCCGACGAGGGGGCCAGCAGGGTCCGGGTGCCGTGGCTCGCCATGTCGCGGCCGATCGAGCCGCCCGTGACGATCCGGAACAGCGCGGTCCCGTCCAGGGTCTGGTTGACGTAGACCTTCCCTTCCCCGCCGCCGATGCAGGCGATCCGGCCGGCCAAGATCGGCCGGGTGCGGACCTGGCCGCCCGTCACGATCTGCCAGGCGAGCTTCGGGTGGTCCAGCAGCTTGTCGGGGGCCTTGTCCTGCTTTTCCTTCAGGTCGTAGCAGCGGACCATGCCGGTCCCCAGGCCGACCAGGACCCGATCCTCGTCCGCGGTGGTCCCGCTGGTGGGGAGGGTCCCGAGGTCGGCCTTCCAGATCAGCCGCCCGGTGGCCCGGTCGAGCGCCGAAAGGGTGTTGGCGCTGGTCACGAACACGGCGTAGGAGTTCTGCGAGACCGGCAGGGCGGCCTGGGACAGATCGCCGATCTTCGCCGACCAGACCGGCCGGCCGGTCTCCGCCTCGTAGACGTGGAGCATCGACTCGCTGGTCTGGACGAAGAGCAACTCCTTGCCGCGGCTCACCCGAAGCACGCGCTCCGAACCCGCCACCGGCGCCATCGTGATCCACTGGCGCTCCAGCCCGAGGCGCGACAGGGCCGTCCGCGACGGCACGACGCCGCCCGTGAGGGGGGACTGGGCGTGCGACGGCGGCCCGGCCCAGCACAGAAGCGTGAGCGCCAAGGCCAGAGCGGGTCGGCGGGACATGGATTTGTTCCTTTCAGTGCCCGGATGACGGCGCGCGATCGAGTCCAATCAATACTCATGCCTAGCCGACGATTCCGGCCGGGTCAACCGCCGCGTCCGGGCTTCGCCGCGACGCGTCTCGGATGCGCCGTCGATTCTAACTTTTCCGCCTCCCTCCGGTCCAACCCCGGCCGCGGACCCGGGCGGGAGGATTTCGGCGGCGGTTCGGATCAGGGGCGATGGCGGCCGTTCGGTCCCCCGGCGTCGCGGCCGTCGGCCTCCTCGTCGGGCTCCAGGAACCAGCTCGCCTCCTCATCGTCGGAAGGCCCGTCGGCGAGGGCCTCCAGCTCGTCGTCGGCGACCGGCTGGAGCCCCGGGATGACGGGCGGCGGCGGCTCCGGGGTGCCGAGGCACTCGGGGCAGGCGTCGGCCAGGCCGGCGTACGGCTTGCCGCAGCGGGCGCACAGCCCCGCCCCGCGCCGGAGGGTCGGCAGCGCGGCTCGCAGGCTCGCCCCTTCCTTCGTGTGACCGAAGGTCTCGGAGACGCGCTCGACCAACGTGACGACCTCCACCTGCAGCAGTCCCGAGCGGAGTCGGCGGTGGACGATCGACAAGAACCAGCCGGCGAGGTCCGCGTCCAGCTCGCGGCGATCGGGCTCGCCGAGGGCCGCGGGCGCTTCCTCATAAAGCTCCAGCACGCGCGCCGGGTCGTTGACCTCGCGGGCCGCCGCGAGCTGGCCCCGCCAGCGTTCCGCGGCGGCCGTCCGCGCCCGCTCCAGCTCTTCGAGCAAGGCCGGCCCTCGGGGGTCGTCGGGATGCTCCGCGACGAGGTCGCGGACGAGTTCGCCGGCCGCCTCCCACTCCCCTTCGCGGAGCATGCGGCGGGCCTCCTCGATCTGCGCGGCGGCCGCCGGTCGCCCCGAGGCGGGCTCCGGCGCCGCGGGTATCGCCTGCGGCATGACCTGGAACGCGGTCGCGGAGGAGGCTCCGGGCCCTCGCCCTTCGAGCCAGACCCCCAGCGCCCGCACCGGAGTCGCCAGCACCAGGCCGGCGACGAGGTGCGCCCCGGCCTGGTAGGTTGCCTCGGCCATGAGGGCCGCGTGGGCGGTCCCGGCCGATCCGACGGACACCACCTGGATCGCCCGAAGGACGCCGAGGGCCGCGGACACCCGCACGACCCACCTCGCGGCGTCCGCGAACCAGGCCGTCGGTGCGGGGGCGTCCGGCGATTCGAAGTCGGAGCGAGGTCGGGTCGCTTCGGTCGTCATGGGGCTCGTCCGGGATGGTCGTGGAGGGTGGGAGGCTCTGCCATTATCCGACCTGGAGATCGTCCCGACCAGACGTCGGCGGGTCAGCCCTTCGGCGCGCGAAAAGCCGACGGCGTCGGCCCCATCCGGGCCGACGCCGTCGGCTTCGCTTGTCCGGGTTCGGAGGTTCGGCCCGCCCTCGTCAGCCGCCGTACTGGCGGGCGATCCGGTTCACGGCGCTCGGCGGCGGCGTCAGGATCGCGTCGTCCAGGTGGTAGAGCATGCCGTAGGCGTCCTCGCCGGTGTCGGCGAAGTGGCCCCGGATGACCTCGACCGCCCGGAAGCCCATCGCCTTGTAGAAGAACTGGGCCGGCACGCAGGTCTCGCGGAGCAGGAGCGCGATCCGGTTCCGACGCTGAGGCGAGAGCTTGCTCACCAGCTTGGCGATCATCTGCCGGCCGACGCCCTGGCGGCGGAAGTCCGGGTGCGCCGCGAAGTCGAGGACGTGGATGCGATTGCGGTGCAGCTCATAGATCATGAAGCCGACGATCCGCTCCCCCTGCTCGGCCACCATGCCGATGCAGTTGCGCTGGCGGAGGACCCGAAGGAATTCCTCTTCGCTCCAGGGATACTCGAAGCTCGCGTGCTCGATGCCCAGGACCTCGGGCATGTCGCGGCGGATCATCCAACGCACATGCACCCGGGTCTGCGAGGGGGAGGTAGGTATCGTGCTCATCGAGCCTCCTTCCATGGATCGATCGAACGGAGACCTTCGACCATCCCTGCCCTGGGACGGCCTGCGGTTCGCGCAACATTAAACCAACGACGGCGATTCGAGACATGCAAGAAGGCGGACGCCCGGACGATGTCGTGAAGAGATGAGGTCCCGCGACGGACCCGCTCGCCATCCTTGAAGCGGGCCGGATTCTAGCGGACGGCCCGAGTTGTGCCAAGGCCGCTTGAGCAGGCCCCGGGAGGCCCCGGGCGGGCCCGCGAGGGGCCCCGTTCGAGGCCCTCCGCCGTCCCGTCCAGGGGGAGTATCGGCACCGGGGAACGCGATCATGAGGATCACGTCGGGCCGGATGCCGGATTTATCGGACCAAGGTCGATCCGCCTAATTAAACTCCAGCGACTGCCAGGCTCAGAACCGCCCGAACGAATAGAGTTCGTTGGCGGCGTCGAAGTCGCGATCGCTGAGGCCGACGTCGAACTTGACGCCGTCGTAGGCGTACTCTTCCAGCAGGAGCGGGGCCTCGCCGGGCTTGGCGGGCCAGTCGTACGCCTCGTAGCGGACGGGGATGCCCAGCCCTTCGTGGATGAAGAGGCGGACCTTGTGGAAGTAGAAGCCCGGCTTGCGCTCGGGGTGGATGGCCTCGATCATCAGGCAGGGGGCGTTGCCGAGCCGCATCTTGGGGTCGAACAGGACGACCGACTCGTCGTCCTTCAGCTCCGCCTGCCAGCGTTCGGCGACCGTCTCGATGAGGTTGGCGATCCCCGCCTTGGTGATCGGGTGGCGGCAGTTCTCCATGGCCCGGGCACCGGTCGGTTCGAGCTTCATGGTGCCGGCGAGGATCCGGGTGAAGCCGACGTCGTGGGCCAGGACGCGGCCGTCGTTGCGGCCGTCGACGTAGATCGCCTCGCGCCCCTTGTTGGGCTGGTGAAAGCGGAAGTAGATGCTGAACGGGTCGCGCCTCGCCTTCATGCTCATGACGTGCATGGGGGAGAGGACGCCGTCGATCCGCTCGCGCTTGTAGAAGGTGCAGGTGTAGTCCTTGACCCCCGCGAACTTCTCGCGGCAGGCGAGGATGGCGCGCACGGCCCGGGCGCTGGGGCCCTCGGGCCGGAGGCCGGTCGGCTTGCCGTCGGCGCCGACCTTGGCGGCGATGTCGGGGCTGGCGGCGGCGAGGGGGGAGGCCGAGGCCTCGGCCAGCGCCACGCGCTCGCCGCCCGGCTTGGCCGCCGGGGCGTCGCCCGGGGGGGCGTCGGCGGCCATCGCGGTGGCCATCCAGAGGCAGGGCGCGGCCATGCGTTTGACCCAAGACCCGGCGGGGACGCGTCGCGGACCAGCCACCGTCTGCCCTCCGGATCGAATACGACGCATGTTTCCGCATCCCCCGTCTGGATGAAGTCCGATCGTGCCGCCGACAGGCCCGCGGGGCCGGGCGGGCCCCTCGTCGAAGGGCCCCGGCCGCCGCACAGTCGGAGTATAACACGCAAATCGCGGGCCCGGCCGCGGCTCGCCTTTTCCGACGGTTCGCGATATGGTGATCTCTCGTCCGCCGGGCCGCCCCTCGCTCATCATCGGCGATCCGGCCCCCCCGCATCAAGCGGGACGCGCGAACAAAGTTGGAAATGCTTGTCCGAAGGTGGAAAGGGAGACCGGCCGCCATGGCGGAATACACCATCGACGTCGTCGAATCGGCGCCCTACGCCCAGATGGCCTACGTCCTCTGGCGTCCCGAACGCACCGACGCGATCGTCGTCGACCCGGGGTTCGACGCGCAGACGATCCTGGACCTGCTGGAGCACGACGGCAGGTCCCTGGCGGCCATCCTCAACACCCACGGCCACGTCGACCACATCGCCGGCAACGCGGCCCTCAAGGCGGCGCACCCGGACGCCCCGATCATCATCGGCCGCGGCGACGTGCCGATGCTCGCCGACGGCGGCCGGAACCTCAGCCTGGCCCACGGGACCGCGGTCCTCAGCCCGCCGGCCGACCGCGTCGTCGACGAGGGGGACCGCCTCGACCTCGCCGGCTTCTCGATGCTCGTCCGCGAGATCCCCGGCCACAGCCCGGGCTCGGTCGTCTACATCCTCGACGCCGAGGACCCGCCGGTCGTGCTCGGGGGGGACGTCCTCTTCGCCGGCTCGATCGGCCGGACCGACTTCGGCGGCAACCCGGCCCGGGACTTCGAAGTCCTGATGTCGGGCATCGTCGCCAAGCTCCTGACGCTCCCCGACGAGGCCCGGGTCTACCCCGGGCACGGCGGCGTCACGTCGATCGGCTCCGAGCGCCGGAGCAACCCGTTCGTCCGCGAGTACCTCGCCCGGACCGCCGCCGAGGCCGGGGGCGAATGAAGGCCTGGGCCGTCTCCGACCTCCACCTCTCGTTCGCGAAGCCCGACCGCCGCGACCGCTTCGGGGCGCGTTGGGCCGACCACGTGGCCAAGATCGAGGCCGGCTGGCGCGCCGTCGTCCGGCGCGAGGACCTCGTCCTCCTGCCGGGCGACATCTCGATGGCCCGGAACCACCGCGAGCTCCAGCCCGACTTCCGATGGCTGGAGGGCCTCCCCGGCCGCAAGGTGCTCTCCCCGGGCAATCACGACGGCTGGTGGAACAGCCTCGCCCGCATCCGCCCCCTGCTGAGGCCGTCGATGCGGGCCGTGGACGGGACGGCCGAACGGGTCGGCGACGTGATCGTCGCCGGGGCCCGTTCGATGGCCGTCCCCCGGACCGACGACCCCGACGCCCCGCCGGACCTGGCGGCCGTCGAGCGGGCGCTCGCCGGCGTCGATGCGGCCCTCGCGGCCGCCGACACGCTCCGCGGCGACGCCGATCTCCCCCTGCTCTTCCTCTGGCACTTCCCCCCCTTCGACGCCTACGGCCGGCCCGGCCCCTGGGTCGAGCGGTTCGAGGCGCACCGCGTGACGGCCTGCCTCTACGGGCATCTCCACATGCAGGGCCAATGGGCGAACGCCGTCCAGGGGCTCCACGGGAATGTCCGGTATCAGTGCGTGTCCGCCGACGCGGTCGGATTTCAGCCCATCCGGGTTTCCGGGATCTGAGGGATGGATACCTCGGTTCCCGTTTTTACAACCGGGCCCCCGGAAAGAGTGCCGATGTTGACACTCCGCGTTCGTGCATTCGCCACCTCGCTCGACTTGAATAATTTTTAAAGCCTTACGCCAATTGCACTTAAACCTGGTTTTGAGGCTCGATCCAAGCCCGCGGCACAAGGCATGCAATAAGTGTAAGGCGTAAGTCGACCCGCTCGGGTCCTCCACTTCCGAAGACCATGCGACATCAGGGAGAGTGCCATGCTGGTTCTGAGCAGGAAGCTGGGCGAGAAGATCGTCATCGGCGACAACATCGTGGTGACGGTCGTCAAGATCGACCGCAATCAGATCCGCATCGGGATCGAGGCCCCGCACGACGTCCCGGTCTATCGCGAAGAGATCGCCCCGCAGCGCACGGCGGCCCCGACGCGCCAGATGGAAGAAGTCGGCATCTGACGGACCGGACGCGGGCCCTTTCGACCCGTGTCCCGCCCGTGAGGCGCCCTCGCCTCCCGAGTCGACCCGACGAGCCAGGCGGCGATGCAGCCGCCCTCGCGCCGACGTGCGGCGTCAGTCCGAATCCGATGTCCGCGGCCAGGCCCGACGCAGGGCGGCACGCGTGGACAGGGCCCGCTCGCGCGGATCATCCGACCGGAACGACCGGCTGGAACTCAGCGGTTCGGCCGTCACCGGGCCGTCGTATCCCCGCGCGGCCAGCGTGGCGAGCAGGTTCGCACTCAGCCCTTCCGGCGATTCCCCGGGCAGGAGCCGTTCCGTGTCGCGCATCGTCGCCCGATCCGGGTTGGCCGGGTCCGCGACGTGGACCCAGGTGATGGCCCCGACGCCCCAGACGCAGGCGTCCTCGGGCGTCTCCCCCGCCGCATAAAGATGATAGGCGTCGGCCAGCACGCCGACGTTGGGATGAACGCGCGCCACGGCTGAGAATCGATCGAGGAGTTCGCGGTAGGTCGCGACCAGGGGGACGCCGCGTCCCGAAGCTTCGGAACGCGAGCCGATCACCTCCAGGCCGAGCCGACTGCCGTGATCGGCCAGGACGCGCGCCATGCGGCCCAGGCGATCCGCCTGCCACGCCGTCGATCCCTCGACGACGCGCCGGCACGCCTCAGCCGACCGGAGGGTCTCTGCGGCGACGGGTTCCGATTCGAAGCGCACCCAGGTTCCCGTTCGGAACAGGCCGAGGGTGGCGGCGACCTCGGCGAGGCGGGGGAGCCGGGCCAGATCGGCTTCGAACGCTTCCCGTTCGTTCTTCCAGTTCATCGGCAGCGTCCAGCCGCCCCCGCGCAGGCCGAGGTCGTCCATCCGCCGCCGGAGCTCCCGCGGGTCGGAGCCCGACTCCAGGACGTCGCGGACGAGGAGGTCGACGCCCTCGAATCCGGCCTCCGCCGCCAGGTCGATCGCGTCCTCGGCGGGCATCGTCAGGCCGACCGCCCGGGCGTTCCAGCATGCGTACACGTTTCATCCTCCTGAATCGACGCGGTGGGCCGAATGAACCATCGCGGTCGGACGGACGAGCGATGCCGACCGGGCCCCGGCCCCCCCTTGGCGCGAGGCTGGGAAAACCGGAGAATCCTAGCTTCCGCAGGACGCCGCACGGCCGGGCGCGACCGATCCCCCCGATCCCGTTCGCGCCCTTATCCTAATCACGCCTGCAAGATGCGCCCACGGGCGAGGTAAGGCGGACGAGCACATGGTGGCGACGTGGATCGAATCGGCGGCGAAAGGACGCAACGCGGGGCCCATCCGGGCCGGCATGTGGTCCGCGGCGGTCGTCGGCACGCACCCCGTCGAGGATGACCAGCGCGTCTGGCTGGAGCTGCACGCCGACGACCTCTATCTCGGCCGCATCCCGACGTACTGGATCGAGAATAAGGGCGGCAACAGCTACTGGCACGCCCCGATCCCCCCGCAAGCCGTCGGGGTCCGCCTGCATTACCGTTCGGTCGCCGAACGTCCCGGCACGGAAACGGTTTACAGCGTCTATCAGGACTCGATCGTCCGCCCCAACCTGCCCGACCGGACGGAGGCGGCGGACCTGCTCTCGCCCTCCCCCGAGGGCCTGGTGGGGAATCGTCGGATGGCCGTCCGGGTCGACGCCCGGGGCTCGACCTACGACGTCTATTTCCCGACCGTCGGCCTCCATTCGAACGTCCGACCGAAGGAGGGCGACCTCCCGCAGAGCCGGTCGCACTTCCGGGCGATCGTGGGCGGCCTGGCCGTCGGCCGTCGGCTCGACTGGTTCACGGAGCGGTCGGCCTGGGACGCCTTCCAGAACTACTCGGGCGCCACCAACCTGCTGACGACCGACCTGGCCTGGCGGAACGGCCCGATCCGGGTCCTCATCACCGACTTCGTGGCGATGGGGGCGAGCCTACCGCAGAACGCGGGCCAGGAGCGCTCGCCGGGCCAGTACATCAAGCGGTTCCGGCTCAAGAACGAGGGGGACGCGACCCGGCAGGCGATCTTCGGGGTCTACGTCCAGGCCGAGATCAACGGCGGCGTGGGCGACACCGGGCTGAGCTGGCACGACCAGGACCGGGCGCTCCTGGCGATCAACCGGGGCCACGGCCACTCGAACCGGAAGCTCGCCCGCGACTCCACCATCGAGTTCGCCCTGGCGCTCGACCCGCGGGGCGACGTGGACTGCGAGCCGACCGGCCCCAACGAGGCGATCCTCTACCGTTGGATCGAGCTCCCGCCCGGCGAGTCGGTGACGATCGACCTGCTGGTCAGCGGGGCCTTCACCGGCTGGCGGGGCGACCAGGGGACGTTCCTCCACTGGCTCCGACCGGCCCTCAACTGGTTCCGCTCGACCGACCTGGACGCGGTCGAGCAGAGCACGGCCCATGAATGGGACGAGTTCGTCGAGCCGATCCCGACCCTACACCTGCCCCGCGCCGCCTACGCCGTGAGCCTGCGACGGTCGGCCCTGGCGGCGGCCCTGCACTCCGACATGGACACCGGCGCGGTCGCCGCCGGGCTGGACCGCGGCCTCTCCGCCTACTGCTGGCCGCGCGACGCCGTCTGGGTGGGGGGGGCCCTGGCGCGGCTGGGGCATCCCCAGATCCTGCGGGGCGTCTACGAGTGGCTCGACCAGGTCCGGGCCAAGAACAGCCCGTTCCTCTACTGGTTCCAGAAATACTCGGTGGACG
>Ga0182738_1008490_pt1 | contig 10194 bp, 7 predicted proteins | sample eDN5th30CBELigMG_FD_128876 | JGI IMG/M metagenome (GOLD analysis project Ga0182738, IMG submission 128876) | Enriched Miracle-Growth compost microbial communities from Emeryville, California, USA - eDNA 5th pass 30_C BE-Lig MG (version 2)... ... | reverse complement strand
CTCTCTAAACTTGAAAAACTCAAGACACATTGAGGAAGATGACTTCTTCGTTTCACAAGATCTTGAATGGAAAAATTGAATTCGATGGACAATTTCCCCATTTGATACGTTTGAAAGTTTTTTCAATCAGATTTTGTCATATTCAAAATTTAGAGGTCATAATTTAAGAGACATACAAAAGAATTTCTCTGGAAAGATTCTTTCAATTTCCTCAAACAATCAAAGCTGACTCAATCTAATATGAGAAATATCATATAGATATTTCTTAGACAAGATATGAGAAAGCAAGACGATAAATTTATTTTCAGAATAATGTGCAAAACATAACTTGATCTATAAACTCAGGGGTTTTCAAGGAGAAACTCAACCATATTGATAAATCTGCTAAGATTTCTAGTCATATGCTTAAACTTCAGCTCAAAAGCCATCATGTCTTCAAGCCCTACTTCTTTGCATTGATTTAACGCTTTAGAAAAAAATGATTTTTAACAAGATTTAAGTGTGGTCTTTATTTATGCCAAAATATCAATTGGATATTTCAAAAATAAAAATGCGTCAAAACGAAAAACATAAAAATAGTAGCGTTGGATTAACTTCTCGACTATTTGTTTCTGTGGCTATTTCATTTTGAATTAATCTTAAAATCTTTGTCTCAAAATAAACCACGGATCTAAGCGCTTCGTGATCGCAGTTTTTTCCATAAACTCTTAACCTTTTTCACGTGAAACCAATTTTCAAAATCAATCTTCGAATATGCAAAAACCACGTAGATTTTTGCTTTTCATTTCTTTCAAAAATCTCTGGTATATTCTCTCATTCTCCCTTGAAAACACACAATCTCATAAAACTAGAAAAGGAAAGAAGAAAAACAAAGACTTCTGGGACGTCAAAATCCTTCTTTGGTTTAAAGATGTTGTATTTGCATTTGATCTTTCTCTTTGATTAAATTATCTTATTAAAATTTATTAACTCACTCCAGATTGGATCATTATCAGAAAAAAACGCATTTCTAAATCCTAACTTCTCTTCATAGTCTCACTCTTCATTCCATAAACCAAAAATATCAAGTCTCAAAAGAACAAAAGATATCACAAACAAAATATCTTCAATAATATGTTTCAAGAAATGAATTTTAAAAACTCCTATATCGACTCAATAAACTACGAAAAACCTTCGCTTTAATTCATTCATCCTTTCATATTTAACTTTTTCAAAGCTTCCCTTCTTCATCCTACTTCCAAATCAGTGCTTAATGTTGGTCCCCTCTATTCCTTCACCCATAAATCATCTGTTTTCCAAAACAGTTTAATACTATGTCATTGCCTTCCTTCAATTTTTTCTTGTATTTTCAAATATTAAATATTCCATTGATTAATTTAGAAATGAGTTTTCTCTCATTTTTACAAGTTTTCTCATCTCTTCCCGATTTCTCCAGATCAACCTCAAACCTAAAACAGTCTCTCTCCCTTTACTCATCAGATTCTCAGAGAATATTCGTATTTTCAATCAAACGTAATGCGTTCTTTCGAGATTTTGTTCCAGTTTGACATTCAAAAAAATTATTAATTTGTGCATTTGAGTGCAGTATTACCATAAAATTAAAATTTTATTTCTTCAAGTGAGACACTATCAAACCGAACTACTAATCGTTAATCCAGTTAATCAATCTGAAAATCCCATTGACTTTTATTTCAGTGATTCTGTTCTGATCTCTCTTAATATTTAATCCACAACTTCTCTCTTTATTTTATAATTTATTTTTATTACACATCTTCTCAATTCCCATGAGAAACTCCAATTACCTCTCCTCTGATTACCCCATCCAATCAACAACCCCAACCACCTACAACCCAACTCCCACAACTTTCTCTTCCTATGCTGCTGATGCTTTCATCTCTGCCAAAAGATACAATGCCCCTACCATGACTTCCAGCACTTATACCCCCACATCCGTTGGCTCCTACACTCCCTCCACCACCACTACCTATGATTATACCAGTACTGCTCCCTTGAACACCAGCGGCACATATGAATACACTGCGACATTAAAGACCAGTACACATGAGCCCTTGCCCGTCAGAAGCTCCCTCAGTACCAGTCAAATCATCAGCGCTTCAACTGAAGAAGAAGGCACTACCAGACAAGTTCTTGAATTCCCAATGTAAAGATTTTTTTGCAGATTTTGATTGATTAATAAATAAAATAGGCCAACTTTATCATGGGAACAATTCGTTTTGATCAATGTCGAGATGGATCGTTTGGCCGACTTAGCTGTCAAGTTTGCTAAGGAAAGAGATGCTTGGAAAGCTAAACATGATGAACAAGTTCAAGCTAACACTGAAGCTGAACGTCTCAATAAGTTAAAGGTCGAAGAACTCGAAGCAAAGTAATAATTATTATTGAATGAGATATTAATCTGAAAGGCTTCGCAAATCTGCTCAAGAAATCGGAGGTTTGACTGCTCAACTCAATCAAAAGACTAATGAAGCTTCAAGCTGGAAAGCTAGATTTGATGAACAAGTTCAGATCACTACTGATAATGAACGTGTCTTCAAATCCAAAGTTGCTGAATTTGAACAAAAGTAAACTAACATATTTATGTGATCAAAACATCTAATATTATCTCAAGGATTAACAAAATAGCAGAAGAAAACAAGACTTTAACCGCTCAATTGAATGAAAAGACCAAGGAAGTCGCTAACTGGAAAGCTAAATTTGATGACAAAGTCGAGGCTAGTGAAGAATATGAACGTACTACCAAGGCAAAAATTGCTGAATTAGAAAACAAGTATCCACCACTCTCTTAAAATTTAATTCTCATTCCTCTCCCTAGTCTTTCTAAGATGATTGACAAAAATAATTCCTTGACCAATCAATTGGTTGAAAAGACCAAGGAAGCTGCAAGCTGGAGAGGCAAATTTGATGAGCAAGTTAAGGCTAACAGTGAAAACTTGCGCATCAATAAGATGAAACTTTCTGAATTAGAATCTAGAATTATGAATATGACCAAGGATAACCAAATTTTGGCAGCTCAAGTTGCTCAAAAGGTTGAGGAACTTACTATTTGGAAGCTTAAATTCAATGAAATGGAACTACAAGCTAGAGAATTTGCTGCAATCAACCAAACTTTGACTCAAAATTTGGCTGAAAGCACTGAGCAATTGGAGAAAGCCAAGAGAGAAAACAGACAGCTTCAACTCTTTATTGAAGAAAAGTATACTGAAATTCAACACCTAAAGGTCGCATTAGATGAAGCTCATGAGAAAATCGAATACTTGGATAATGAAAAATTGAGCCTTACCATCTTATTGAATGACCAATTGGCTCAAATGAAAGAACTTCAAGCTGCATTCCATGAACATAATCCTGGTACTGATCACTCCAAATGCTGTGGCCAATACAAAAAGATCAGAGCTGAAAACAACCAAAAGATCAAAGAAGATAATGAAAAGAAAGTTAGACTTGCAAGAATTGACGAAACTGAAAAGAAATTGATGAAACTTCTTGAACAAAAGAAAAAGTTAACTCAAGAAAATGAACGCCTCGAAGGAGTTATCATAGACAAACAAAAGGAAGCTAAGGGATTGAGAGACAGCTATCTTTCTTCTGGCTCACCAACAAACAACTCCAAATCTCCCATGTCCCGCAGCCCAAGAAAGCTTGACTCAAAGAGCCCTATTAGTAAAATGAAAGAAAGCCAAGGTTTCTCTGGTTTCTCAGCAATGGTTGAGAATATGGACAATACTGATGAAGAAAATACAAAGACTCCCAAATCTACCAAGAAAAGACAAGCTGACTCTTTAACTCCTAGCAAGAGCAACGGAAGCTTAGGAGGTCTTACTCCAAAGAGCGCTAATATTAAGCCAAGAAATGTCTATAGATTGACTGTGAATGATGAAAAAGTCGATGTGAGACCACAAACTACTATTCCTGGCGACAATCTTGAAAGTGAACTTAGAGCTATGACTCAAGAAAGAGATAGACTCCTCGAATTATTAAGTGCTAAAAATAAAGAAATCGAAGGTCTTAAAACTCAGCTTGTGGAAGCTAAATTCTATGAAGAACAATATGAAGCCATGATTCATGAAAAAGAATCTATGAGCACTGTTCTCTCTGAAAAAATTGAGAATGTCGAAGAAATGGCATTCAGGCTCAAGGAAGTCGAAGGAGAGTTATCTCAAGTCGTTTTACAAGCAAAGGCAACTTTACTTGCAAGCCAAAATGAAAAGCTCAATGCTGACTTGAACAAGAAAATCAACAATATTGAAGAATGGAAATCTAAGCTTGGTGCCCTTGAAAGTCTTACTTCTCTTGGCAGAAAGCCTCAAGCCGACACTAAGAAACAACAAAAGGTAATTTTTTATTTTTAGAACAATAAAAACTAATGTTTCTATAGGATGAAGGATCTCAAGTTGAAAATAAACTCAAGACTTCACTTGTAGTTTCTCGTATTGGAAATGATAGTGAGGAAAGCGCTAATTCCGATGCTGTGACTCAAGGAAGTCCCACAATTGAAGCTGCTCCTGTCAGCTTTAGATTAAAACTCCAAAGTTAAGTTTTCATATCCGTTAAATTAGCCATCACGTAGTTTAATTATTATGATCAGTCTCTATTGCATATTTTTTAAGAAATACATCACATAAGCAAACAATTTTTTTTCTTTAAATTCAATTCCAAAAGTTTTTCAATTGACTCTCTTTCGCAAAAAAAAAAACAAAAAAATTTTCAAGAAAAGAAAATTTTTCACAAAAAGAAAGTGAGGGAGGGACTGGATAAATATCATTTTGATCATTTCAACTTGAATGATTATTTGAATTTGATTCCATTTGATCAAAAATCATATTTTTCTATTTGAACTCAGCTTAAATTTATTATTTTCTCTTTCTCATCTTTCGAAATTCTCCTTTTTAAATTTCATCATCGCCATATAAATTTCTTATTTTATCCTTTACGCCGCTATTCCCAATTTCGAATTTAATTATCAACAGCGATGGCGCTCTCTTTTATTTGAAAAGGAAAAGCTTTTGTTTTAAAGGTTTCTTTAAGGATCACAAATATTGATGATTTTCATATGGTTTTATATATGGCACTTGTAATAAATTCACATATTATAGAAGCAAGAATTTGAGCCTTTTTCTTTTAGTTTCTATTAATAAGTGATTTATTACAAGAATAGATAGATATCTGATTTTTTGTACAAAAACCGACCATTTCAGATATTCAGCAACTTTGTTCAGATTAAATAGTAAGAAGGGTGTGCTATTTACACATCTACATAAGCATTGGGATTTTCTACGAATTTACCGCCTCTCTTTTTGGGAGCACCGGCACTACCGATTTCTGGAATTTGACTTCTACTGGCACCTCCTTGTTGCCATTCTTTTTTTCGCACTTCCAGTAAATCTTTCTGTTGTCCAGCTTCTTCATAAGACTTTAATAAATTTTCGTTTTCTAACTTTGTCTCAGCCAATTCTCCTTTTATTTCTTCAAGGAAAACCAGTTGTTCCTCCAACTCAACGTTTCTTGCTCTGAAATCATTGATAAGACTGTCTCTGCATCTGATCAATCTCTTCAAAGTCTCTTGCTCTTTATCAAATTCTGAGGCCTTGTGATCGAGTTCTTCATCCAAAGCACTGACTCTAGTCCTCAAATTATTTATCAATTCATCTCTTGCACAGATTGATGCCTTCAAAGCAGCCTTTTCCTTCTCAGCTGCTTCTTCTTGGAGACTTTCAATTCTAAATATTTGCTCATCTAGATCAGCTATTCTGCCTCTGAGAGTGGTTATCAAATTGTCTCTTCCACAAACTGTTCTCTTTGTGGCTTCAGTGCGGCTTTCAGCTTCCTCGAGCTGAACCCTGAGGCTCTCAGAAACTCCATCAAGATCGTTGATTCTGGCTCTAAAGTTATTGATCATTTCGTCACGAGCACAGATACTGCTCTTTAAAACTTCAACTTGTTCTTTGAGATCATCTGCAGCAAAAATCTTTTCGTCTAAATCGCTGATTCTAGCTCTTAAAGTGTTGATCAAGTTGTCTCTTCCACATACAGTTCTCTTTGTGTTTTCATTAACTCTTTCAGATTCTTCAAGCTTCATCCTCAATCCCTCAGAAAGCTCATCAAGGTCACTGATTCTAACTCTAAAATTATTGATCATTTCATCACGAGCACAGATGCTGCTCTTTAAAGTTTCAACTTGTTCTTTAAGATCATCAACAATCAAAACTTGTTCATCAAGATCAGTCATCCTGGCTCTCATACTGTTGATTAAATTGTCTCTTCCACAGACGGTTCTCTTGATAGCCTCATTTTCTTTATCAGCTTTACTCAACTTCTCAGTCAATCTTGTGTTTTCATCCTTCATTTCTTGAAGGTTTTGCTTCAGGGCATCAACAAAGAGAATTTTTTCCTCAAGCTCCAACATTCTGCCTCGAGAACGATCAAGGAGCTCATCTCTGGCTCTCACAGCTCTCTTGAGGGCCTCTTGGTCGTGTTCAGCGGCAGAAAGTCTTGTTTCAAGGGTGTTGATTAAAGCAAGTTTTTCTTGAATTTCAGAATCGGAAAAGAATTGGGTTGGTATAAAGTCTCCAGAACTCATTGTTGCGAGTTACAAGATGGGAAAATTTGTGAAAAAAGAAAGTATTGGAAATGAGATATTTTTATGTATTATAAATTATATTTGCTCAATTTGTTTAAATACATGGGAAAGAGAGTCAAATTAATTAAGCGAATTAATTAAATAATCCTTATTAAACAGAAACTTTTTTTTTGAATCAAAGAAATTCATGACGAACGAATTTGAAACAAACATGAGATTTGAATTTCTAATATTTTTTTAATGTCAGGCAAGAGAAAAACCTCAGAAAACCGCTCTTCTCTTGCCTAAATTATCAAAGAGGAATTCTCTTCTATAAGGCCCTTTTAAAATGTTCTCCCTCCTTCTTTTTATATATTAAATTGCACCAAAAGGCGCCAAATTTCCCCTCCTCTTCCGCCAGTTTAACATACTATCGTCAAAGATAATAAATTCAGCTCACTCAAACCATAGATTTCTTCTCAGCCTCCTTAAATTATCATTGTCAACGTATTCACTTTTTATCTACTAAATAAATCTTGTCTTCTATTACTTCATCGATTAATTCAGACTTTTTCTCTTTTCTATGCAAAATTTCCAAAGAAAGTTCTTGTGAAAACATGATGGAGCTATCACAAACAGTCCAAGGATACCTGAGTCACAGTGTATTTTTGGCACTTTCTCTCAAGGAGAATATTTCGCGAGGGGTTTTGACAGTTTACAAAGTTTTTGATTCAAGGTTGATTATCAAGCGATATTTTTAGATTTCTAATCCTATTAAATCAAACGTGTTAGGCTCAAAAATCATAAAAGAATATGAGGCCCTTCAGTGATTCAGAGTATTGGGCACTCTGGTGGAGACTCAGAAAGTGGCAGAAAGGAGCTTAAAAGAATCATTTTATATCAGTTTGAAACATCAAAACCAAGGTTTAATCAAAATAACTGAAAAAAACTTTTTCTGGTTCTTAATCAACAAAAGTTATCTATATCTCTTTCTGATTTCTCCTCGTCTTTTAGGACTGAAAAACTTTTTGTTAGCGCCTTTGTGTGTATTCTTAGTTTGGAGTTTATTTGATTCGCCTTGTTGAATGGCTTGCTTTGAAAGTGGAATTAACAGAAATAATTCTACTTTCATCTCTCTTAATTATAATAGAAACTCTAAATTACAATGTCGAGAGATGTAAGTTAAATATTTTGAGAAGAAAGAAATGAAAACACTGCTAACAAAATTTTTTGGAAGTAAGTTTATGAGGATTGATGAACTTTACTAAGACGGATAAAACACACCGAAGTTTGAAAAAGTACTTTTTAATGAGAAAGAATTAAATATTTTTAACATTAAATGATTAATTGTGTTCAGTTTTCCGGAAAAAATATTTGAAATTGACATTTTTGAAGTAACTTTCACAGATGAATAGCCTCACTCCTATCAGTAAATAAGATCATTGCAACACCACACCAAAATTGTGATATCTAAGTCCTTAGAGATGTTTCATAATTAATTACAACGAAAGATTAAAGGAATTGATTTTGAATTTTTAATCTCTTGATGAGTTCTAATTACTATGAAAGAAGGTTCTAAAACTTCTAACTGATTTCACGAAAAAAAAAAATGTAGCTGCCAGAATTAGACATAAAAGGTATCCCAATCTCGCTCTTCCGACTACATCATTCTTGAGGGTCTTTCACAAAATGGTTCGAAATCATAAAATATTTCAAATATATCATTATCTCCAAGATTATTATGGCTCGAAATTTTTTCTCCATTTTCATTTGTATAACTTAAACTTCCGAATCAGATTTTATTTCAAATTGTTAGGTACTTCCAGAACAAAAATTGTCTTGTATTTCTGAGCTGATTCTTCAAAGAATTGTAGGTTGCCAAGAAGAACGAAATTTTCATCCACATGAATACTTAATATCTCATCTAAATTCGATATTACATCATCTTAATCAGAAAGCTTAAAAACGAAAATATTATTTATGAAACTTTATAGCTCTTTTTGATATCTCTCTCTTCAAAGTGTCTGCTTCGATGCCTCGAATTGTTCAAATTCTTCCCAAAAAAAATCAACCCAATCTTCTCTATTGTTAAATATGTGGTTTGATCTGAAAAAGAAGTCAATAATAAACTAACTGACTTGATTCTAACTTTTTCTTTTGCTATTCTACAAAGAAAAATTCCCTTCAGAAAATCATAAACCTTTGATAATTCAAGATGATTGAATTTTTAATGTGAAGTGACATCTCTATTCTTAACAAAACTCGGGTCAAAGAAAATAATGTGACAAAGGTTTTTCGGACCCTTGTATGAATTTCCATTTTTTTGATGATTCAAAAAAGTCTCTACAAATTTGTATTTCTAGCAAGCAAAAAAAAAAGGCTTCTTTAGGTTTTTTTATCAGACTCGTACTCGTATGAAAGAGAATTCAGTTTTTCATCTTCTAATTTCAGAGATAAGATTTAAGGATGTGGTTCTTTCAATCTCAAATTAGTTTCTGTCAATGAGATGATGCAATCTCAAATTTTGATTAGATCATCAAGTTTTACTTCAAAATCAATATTTTGGGTAAGTTGAGGACAAGAAAAGAAAAGGAAAAACAATCACGTAAAACTCAAAAATAAAAGAAACTTTCTTAGATTAAAAAAATTACAGTAAAAATTGTCAGATTGAGCACCCTCAGACGTTGGGCACCCGACTAGGTTGGGCAAAATTTTCTGGTCGCGACGGAAATTATAAGACGGATTGAAGATTTTGCCTTTAGATGTTGGGCGCCTGCCCATTTTATGATTTGGGCACATTTTGAAAAATTAGAAAATTTTTTCTATAGAAATTTCACATGTTTGATTGGGCATCCCTATAAAAAATTTTATGAAATTTTTGAATTCCTTGAAGATTTTTTTTATATTTTGATAGATTTTTCCATTAGACAGGAAAACTGTGAATTTACTTTCAAAATTGTTTGCGATTCATCTCGTCTGAAACATATCAATTATTTGTCTTCGATAATTTTTTCTCTTTGAGAAAAAAAAAATCTTTATCTCATATAATTTGTTCATATCATGAAAATTTTTTTGTTTGAAAAAGTTAAAACCCTTTCTTGAGATATTGGGCACCCGAGTAGGTTGGGCAAAAAGTTTCCGCCAGGTTTTACTGTAGATGCGTGAACCAAACTCAAAAGTATTTGGTTTCATGTGATTCTTCAAAAGTTTGAAGAGTTACTTGAAGAAAATTAGCTTTCTTCCTTGTAAAAATGTAAGTGAAGAAACCCAAGCCTTTTCTCCCCTTTTTTTGTCTCGAAAGAATTGTGAAAGCAAAAATATTTATTTGAAAAATTTCGTTGCAAGGTTGAGAAACCCAAGTCATCTCATTAAGTTGAACATTTCGAGTCAAAGTTGGACAACTTCTCATTGATCGAATCTTTTTTGGAATTCATTTTTTCTTTTATAAAAATTTCGGATGTTCAGAATCCGAGAAAACAGTCATGAAAGAATTTTCGAGTAAATTTTTTTCTGATAATCAGGACTTCTTAAAGTCAGCACTTTTTTGGCAGGTACAGACGGGCATTTTTCAGTCTCTAACTGCCTACAACCATTTCAAAAATTTTCAACCGTTGACT
>Ga0182738_1008489_pt1 | contig 10194 bp, 9 predicted proteins | sample eDN5th30CBELigMG_FD_128876 | JGI IMG/M metagenome (GOLD analysis project Ga0182738, IMG submission 128876) | Enriched Miracle-Growth compost microbial communities from Emeryville, California, USA - eDNA 5th pass 30_C BE-Lig MG (version 2)... ... | reverse complement strand
TTTAAGCAAGAATTTAAACTCTCACTGAACATTCCACAGTTCTAAACTTACTCTTGCTATACTATATGTAAAAATAGGCGAATGGGATAATTATTATAGAAAAAAGCTATCTAGTTAAAAAAACCCTCTCCTCTGCTTTTTTAATAATCTGAAAATTTTAATAAACACAGATAAATTATGTGTTAAAATGAACGTATATTTTTTTTCAAGAACTGGAGTCCTGTAAATGTTACAAAAAATGAATGCTTTTCTTGGAAAGTGGATGCCGCTTTTAACCCCTGTGAGTGTATTCATTGGTGTATTGCTAGCCAGTGTATTGCATCATGCCGCTTTCTTAGTACCATGGATTTTTGCGATTATGACTTTTGTAGGTAGCTTGACATCTAACTTTCAATCGGTGAAATATACGATTACTCACCCGCTTTCTTTACTGTTAACACTGGCTATTCTTCATATCGTCACTCCTTTATGGGCTTTTCTAATCGGACATCTATTTTTCCAAGGGGATGCCTATACCATTACTGGTCTTACTTTGGCTGTTGTTATTCCTACTGGGATTACAAGTGTTATTTGGGTTAGTCTATATAAAGGAAATATCGCGCTTACACTTGCTATTATTCTATTAGATACCTTACTTTCTCCATTTCTTGTCCCTTTAAGTATGAGTCTATTTGTTGGAGAAGCTGTTGAATTAGAAGTTTGGGGAATGATGAAGGGGCTTCTTGGAATGATTGTTTTGCCCTCGATTGCCGGTATGCTTGTTAATCAATTTTCAAAGGAAAAAGCAAAAGCATGGAATCAGACACTTTCTCCCTTTTCCAAAATTGGCTTAGCGCTTGTTGTTAGTATTAATAGTTCGGTAGTGGCACCTTATTTGCGGAATATTGATAAGAAGTTCCTTCAAGTAACACTTACTATTTTTATCATTGCATTATCTGGTTACTTTTTCGCATGGATATTAGGAATCTTAACGAGAAGAAGGAAAGAGGAAATTGTTGCAATGATTTATTCTGGGGGCATGAGAAATATTAGTGCAGGGGCAGTTCTTGCTGTAAGCTTCTTCCCTCCAGCAGCAGCTGTTCCTGTCGTTATCGGCATGCTATTCCAACAAATCTTAGCAGCTTTATATGGCTACTTCATCAAATTAGTGTATGAGAAACCTTTAATGGGAAAAGTAAAGGAAGGAAAAATTTCGTGAAATGATAAATGGGTAACTCTCTCCAAGAGAAAAGTTACCCATTTTCCATTTAAGATTTTTTATCTATAATCATGGCACACATCTCTACCATTTCACTTGCCATGATTTTTAAGGTTTCCGTTGTTAGCATCTGGTCTTCTGCATGCATAAGAATAAGGGAAAATGGCAGTTGTTCCCCAGCAGCCTCCCTTTGGATAAGAGAAGCATGGACTTTATGAATCTGATTATAATTCTGTACGCCTTCTTCAATCTTGCTTTTAGCTTCTTCGATTTTTCCATTTCTCGCAATCTGTATAGCTTCTACATAAGAGCTTCTCGCTTCTCCAGCAAAAGAAATAATTTGAAAGGCTGCTGTTTGCATTTCCTCTAATGTTTTCATTTCACCACCCCTATACTTCTTTCGTTAATTTTTGGCTAATGATAATGCGTGATCTAATATTTTTTCCCCATTTGCTGTACCATATAGCCTAGTATCAATTACATCAACGGGAATCCCGTACGGTTTAGCAGCACTTTCAGCGGCTTGTTTCATAAATCGTACTTGAGGTCCTAAAAGAATGGCCATTACCCCTTCACTTGATGTTGCTAATTCGTCAGCGATTGCTCCCTCTGGAATGGCATAAACATCAATTTCTTCTCCTCTAGCCTTAATAGCTGTCTTCATTTTTGAAACTACAATGGAAGTAGACATTCCTGCGGCACAAGCTAATATAATTCTTTTCATTCTAATCTCCCCCTATTATTTAATAAAATCATCATTTTTAACGGTCAATTCTCTATTCTTAATGATTTCCTTATACCAGTAGGCTGACTTTTTCATTTTTCGATTTCGGTTCTCTTCTAAGTTAATTTCTACTAATCCATATCTGTTTTTGAAAGCGTTCATCGGTGAAACATTATCTGTAAAGGCCCAGAGCATATATCCTTTACAGTTTGCACCTTGATCTACTGCTTTTAATAACCATTTCAGATGTTCACTAATAAATTCAATTCGATAATCATCTTGGATTACTTCACTGTCATCCTTATACTTAAATTCATTTTCTACACCCATTCCATTCTCTGCGACAAACCATTCAATATTGCCATAATCGTCTTTTAAACGAGTTGCCATATCAAACATAATTTGTGGATAGATTTCCCATCCTCTGAATGGATTCATTTTCTTACCTGGCATATCAAACATCTCATAATAATAAGATGGGTGGAAAGGAACATTTTCGTTCCATGCCGTAGTTCTTGCTTTTACGCGATGTGGATAATATAAATTGATGCCAACATAGTCAACCGTGTTATTTCTTATTACAGCTAAATCTTCCTCTGTATGCTCAAATAAAATATCATGTTTTTTCAATAATTCCATTAACTCCTCTGGATACTCCCCTTTAATCGACGGGTCCAGGAACACACGATTAAAAAACAAATCATAAATGCGGGCAGCATCTTGGTCATGGGGAGCAGAGGATCTTGCATACGTAACTTCTGGATTTAGAATAACACCTATTTTGGCACCTTGCTCATGTAGCTGTTTGTCTTTAAATAGCGCAACAACTTTAGCAGTAGCAAGAGCTTTATGATAATTCCATTGCATCCATTTTCTTGTATTTTGCTCAAATGGATAACGTATCGCATCTAAATATACACGTGTCTGTACAACGATTGGTTCATTAAAAGTAAACCAGTGCTTCACTTTATGACCGTAACGCTCCAATACTTTTTCTGCATATTTGACGTATAAATCAACAACATGTCTGTCATTCCATCCGCCATATTTTTCAAAAAGGGTAGCCGGCAATTCATAATGCTCTAGGCAAATCATTGGCTCTACACCTTTATTAATTAGTTCATCTATGACATTGTCCATATAACAAGCATATTCTTCATCCACTACTGCGTTTTCATAATCAGTCAAGAAACGAGACCAATTTATCGATGTACGATAATGGGTCAAGCCTATTTCTTGCATGATTCCGACATCTTCTTTATATCGATTGTAAAAATCTGTTGCAATTCCCGGTCCATAGCCATTGTGCCAAACATTTTTATTATTTTTGTACCAAATATCCATATAAGAATCTTGCGTATCCTTTTTCCCTGTCCAGCCTTCTGTTTGCCATGCTGATGCAGCTGCACCTAAAATAAAATTTTCTGGAATGCTTTTTTTGATTTGTTCCATTATTTCTCCTCCTTGCTTCTTTGAATCGTCTCCCAAATACCTGTTAAATAGACGCTTCCTAGGGCACGGTCATAAAGCCCATAACCTGGCTTACCTGTTTCTCCCCAAATCATTCTCCCGTGGTCAGGACGTATATATCCGGAAAAACCACAATCATCAAATGCTTGTAAAATATCTACCATATTAAGACTTCCATAAGGAGAATAGTGTGCAGATTCTTCAAAATCATTATTATCTAAAATTTTTACATTTCGTAAATGTGCAAATGGAACGCGATTTCGGGAAACAAATTTTCTAACTAAATATACAAAATCATTTTCTTTCGAACACCCTAATGATCCACTACAAAGAGTTAGCCCATTCGCCTCACTATCATAAAGTGCCAAGAAACGGTCTAAATTTCTTTCATTTGTGATAATTCTCGGTATCCCAAATATTTTCCATGGTGGATCATCAGGATGGATCGCCATTTTGATTCCAACTTCTTCCGCAATGGGCATTATTTTATTAATAAAATAAGATAAATTCTCCCATAGACCTTCTTCTCCTAAAAGCTTATATTTTGTAATTAATTCATTAAGCTCTTCCTTTGTATAAGAAGTATCCCATCCTGGTAAAGCTAATTCACTTGTTTCAGGATCCATTTGTTTTAGTTGTTCTTGGTAATACACAAGTGTTGTCGAACCATCTGCTAACTTTTTATCTAATTGTGTTCTTGTCCAGTCAAACACAGGCATAAAGTTGTAACAAATAACTTCTATTCCAGCTTCAGCGAGATTCTTTATATTTTCTATATAATTATCAATAAGCTGGTCACGATCAGAGAGTCCTAGTTTAATATGTTCATGAACAGGCACACTCTCTACTACTTTAAATTCTAGTCCTACCTTTTCTATTTCTTCCTTCAATGACTTAATTTTAGCTAATGGCCAAATTTCTCCGACTGGAACATCATATATGGCACTTACAATTCCAGTCATCCCCGGTATTTGCCTAATATAGGAAAGTGGAATTGTATCCTCTTTCCCATACCATCTAAACGTCATTTTCATCTTAACCCGTCCTTTCCTCTTCCATATTATTCCTCTGGAACAGTGGGAGCTTTATTGGCAATCAGAACAAATGGCAAGTAAATAAGAATCGAGACTACTATACAAATGATTTGTGTAATAACAGCACCAATACTTCCCGCTGTCGATAAATACGCATTAACAATTGGCGGTGTTGTCCAAGGTACCATCACGACAGCCTTCCCTGCAAAGCCAGTAACGGTTGCAATATATCCAATTGTCCCTGTAATAAGTGGTGTAATGATAAATGGTATTGCCATAACTGGATTTAACATAATTGGGAGTCCAAATATTACAGGCTCATTAATATTAAAAACTCCTGGTCCAATGGATAATTTTGCAATACTCCTCATTTCTTCTCGTTTAGATACGATAAAGATAGCGATCAATAATCCGATGGTTACCCCAGAGCCACCAATACTCATATACACATCCCAAAATGGCATCGTAATGATATTGGGGATTTCTTTTCCTTCTTGAAAAGCAGTCATATTCACAGTAATAGAGGCAAGCAATAAAGGCTCTCTAATCGGTTTTACCATTTGATTTCCATGAATACCAATCACCCAGAAAAACTGTGCCACAAACATAAGGATAAGAATTCCTGGCAAGCCTTGCATTACACTTTCTAAAGGCTTCTGTACAATGTTATATACTGCCTCGTAAAGATAAATTCCTGTAATTTTATAAAAAACAAAACCAAATGTGGCAACAATCGTTACAGTTAAAATAGAAGGAATTAGTGCTGAGAACGAGGTTGCTACATTTGACGGAACACTTTCAGGCATTTTAATTTGCAGCTTATCTACTTTAGACAACTTGCTATATATCTCCACGGAAACAATGGCAATAATCATTCCAAGGAACAAGCTTTTTGGATCCGAAAACTGTCTGGCTAAAACATCAACCACCAATTCGCTCTTCTCATTGACAAGTAACTCTAGTGTTGTGGGAACGACAGAGATATAGGACATCATCGCTAATATTCCAGGGAACAACGATTGGTGACCATTTATCCGTCCAAGCTCAATTCCAATAAGAAAGACCGCTCCAATAGTAAGGAAGTTTAAGGTAGCATATTGAATCGCTTTCATAATTGGCTGATAATCAGCCAAAAAGGCGAATGGTTTAAAATGTGCTAACCCACTCTCTGTTCCCATGACCATATTTGCGATTAAAACGGCAAATGCTCCTGTTATAATGACAGGCATTAACGTTACAAATGCTTTTTTAATGGCCATTATATATTTTTGATTTGTAATTTTGTAAGCAACATTCCCAAGGGTCTCTGTAGCTTTATCTTTAAAACTCATCGGATTAACCTCCATTTCTGGTTTAAATGGAAATGATATAGTTAAATACTTTCCATCATTTCTTGTTTTTATTGTATTTAAGAAACGCTTTCATTTACATACACATATTTTCCACGTTAAACCGGAAATGGTTGACTCAAAAAAAAAAGAACTCCCTAAACACGAGTTCCTTTACTAACATCTATTGAGCCATATTGACGATACATGCTTTAAATTCATCAAATGATTTTACTTTTAATAGTTGATTTACTAGATAGGCATTTCCTGATATTTTGACTAATAGCTGATATAATTTTTGGATATCTTTTTTATACTTCTTTTGAACACTTAATAAGAAAATAACTTGCACCTTATTATCTCCCCATTTAATCGGCTTCTTCAATGTACAGATAGATAGAAAAGTATTTTCCGTAACTGGTTTAATTGGATGAGGAATAGCAACTGAATTCCCATAGCTTGTTGGTGCGATCTCTTCTCTCTCGATTATTAAATCAAAAAAATGGTCTGGAGCAATTCCCTTTTGCACAATTTCTTTTGCTAAAAAGGCTAATACTTCCTCTTTCGATTGAAAATCTTGTTGAAAAAATCCGAGACCAGGATGGAAATAGTGCAATGTATTTTCGACTTTATCCACAACAATATGTTCCAATTTACTAATATCTTCATCTCTTAAAATAGTATGGACATCAATAACGGGTACTGTTAATTCCCTTTTAATCGGAATAGTGCTGACAATAAAATCTAAGGCACTAAGGTCATAGTTATCGATGGAAAACATATTGGCTGTTCCAACAATATCTAATCTATTTCCAAAGGTGGATTGAAGTTTATGATACAGTAATTGGGCACTTGCCACACCAGTAGCACATACAATCAGGCATTTTTTTACTCGACCTTTCGCTTTCCTTCTTTCAAGCGCTGCTCCTATATGTAATGCCAAATACCCTATCTCATCTTCATTTATATCCATCTTATTATGTTTGCTTAAAAATTTCCCCATAATAACAGCTGCATCAAAGGGCATTTGATAATTTTTTTTAATTTCAGCAAGCAATGGATTCTTTATTGTCAGATCATATTTATATCTGTTGATAGCAGGCTTTAAATGTAAACATAAACCATAAATTAATTCTTCATCATAAGATATATCTAATTCTAATTCTCGCTCTACTTCTTGCAGCATTGCATTTGTTAAAGCTAAAATGTCCTCATCAATCATTTCAAGCATATTTTCATTACTATCAGACTGATAAACGATCATTTTCGCACCTAAGAGATGAATAGTAATATATGCTATTTCTGATTCAGGAAAGGTAACATGTAAAGTTGTTTCTAAATAATCAACAATCTGTTTAGCAACCATAAATTCTTTCTTTTCCTTAAGTGGCTGCATTTCTTTTAAAGGCATCGAAACATAATTATTATGCTGAATTCGAATACAGGCAATCGCAATATGTGTTGCTAAATTATTTAAGCCAATATCAGAAAGAAAAATAGATGATTTCTCTGCTTGATCGGCAATGATTTTTTTAATTTCTTCTATTCTTTTATTAGGAAGTATCCATTCTGTTTCTTCTTGATCGAACACATATGCGGCAAGACAATATCTAAGCTTAGCTTCTTCTCCTTTAATTTTTAAGCCATAGTTTGGCTTCTTTTCTAAATCTAGATTGAACGCTTTTAATAATCTTCTAACTTCCTTTAAATCATTTTTAATAGAGGATTCACTTACGAAAAGTTCGTCTGCAAATTGTTCGATTTTTAGGTATTCTTCGGCTAATAATAGGCGTTTTAAAATATAGTCCACTCTTTCCTCTGGTTCTGAGGGAATCGCTGTACTTAGGTTATTTTCGTTCATTATTTTTGTTAAAAAAGGTTTAAAATAATGATAATTTTCAATAACTAGTTCATATCCCTTCCCTCTTATCAGCCTCATTTCCGCACCATTATCTTTTAATGTATCGGTTAATGCCTTTATGTCACTTCTAATGGTTCTCGTGGTTACTGCCATGCTATTTGCTAAGTGATTGCTGGATAACGGAGATTTTGACTGCATAAGCTGATAGAGGATCTTTTGTTGTCTTATAGGTAACAATAAAATTCACTCCTTTTTAACCCAATCCTTTCAAAGCTTTCCCTTACTTCCCACTTTGTAGATAGTTACATCATATCTTATCAGTCAATTATTAGAAAGCGGTTACCACCTAAATGATTGATTATCCATGAATCCAATATTCATTCTCTGACAGCATATCTCTCTTTTTCATCCCTGAAACAAAAGGATGCCCTTTTACATAGTATCGTAACGGTTTTGAAGTCCACTCTTCTTTATTGGGAATACCGATTCTTGCTGATTCTTCTATTTGTAATGGTTTTTTTCCATCCGTAATAAATAATGACGTTCCATTTATTACATTTCCATCTAAAGCTTTTGTGATTTCCATTGCTTTCGTTAATTTCCCAGGGCCATTACAGATTGTTACACCTTTTGTTTTTCGATTACGTTCCATCCATTCTATTCCGCCAAGGGGTTCAATTGCTCGAATCAGGACAGCCTGCGGATCACCCACTTTTTTTGTTACAATATTTAGCATCTGATGGGTATGCATGGTGTAAATATAAATTGTCCCCCCTATTTTATACATGGATTCTAACCTAGGGGTGCGTCTTCCAGCATAGCTATGACAAGCCATATCCTCCACCCCAATATAAGCCTCTGTCTCCACAATATAACCACTATACGAATGAGTCGGCGTCTGGTGAATAAGAATCTTTCCTAACAGTTTTCTTGCAATGTCTTCTGTTGGCTGGTTTATGTAATCAATCATTGTCCGTCTCCTCATTTATTTCTTACTAGCATACGTTTCTTTTCCCCCAAAAAGAAAGAATCATCCCTTTGATTATAGAGATGATTCCATTTCTTCTGAATACCTATTGCTCAATAAGTTCTTTCTTTTTCGCTAAAGCAGCTAATCCTGCCTGATTCAATGTGTTCCACGGTTTATTAAAATGTGGTTGGAAGAAGAAATCGATAAATCCTAATTCTTCGATCGTCATTTTCGTTTGAATACATACAGATAATGTGTTCATCATCTGAGTAACATCTGCTTTTGAAATCAATTGTGCTCCTAAAATGTTTCTAGTCTCTTTATGGAAAAGAACTTTTAAGCGAATTTCATGGAATGTTGGCATAAATTCAGGGCGATCATTTTCAATAACTTCTACTATTTCATAAGGAATATTATTATGCTTTGCAGTTACTTCTGTTAAACCAGTCGATGCCATATTCAATCCAAAAATATGCAATCCTGAAGTCCCTTGTGTCCCCATATACTTCAATGGATGCCCCGCAATATTGTGTCCTACTAATGTTCCCATTCGAACAGCATTTGTCGCAAGAGGGATATATACTTTTTCTCCTGTTGGATTGTAATTAACCGCACAGCTATCACCTGCTGCATAAATATCTGGGTTGCTTGATTGCATATACTCATTAATCTTAATCGCACCGTTAGGTAATAGATCTACTTTTCCTTTTAAAAGATTCGTATTTGGTCTAAAGCCGACACATAGGATAACTAAATCTGTTTCATATTCCCCTTTTGTTGTGTAAACCTTTGTTACTTTTCCTTGGTCATTTCCTTCAAATTTTGTTACCGTTTGTTGTAAAGCTAAGTTAATATTGCGCTCTGCAAATTCAGCCTCTACCACCTCTGTAAATTCTTGATCTAAATACTTATTTAAGATGCGATCTTCGCTATCAATTAATGTTACGTTTTTTCCATTTAATGCAAATGCTTCTACTAACTCTACACCAATATATCCAGCTCCGATTACTGTCACGTTCTTAACATTCTTGGATCGCTCAATAATTTCGTTTGCTTGATTATAGTTTTTTGATAGCAAAATATTATCTAAGTTAATGCCATCGATTGGTGGAATAATTGGCCAAGAGCCTGTTGTCATCACCAATTTATCATAATGATCAATCTTTTCTTCCCCTGTAGTTAAGTCTTTCACATGTACTTCCTTGTTTACTGTATCAACCTCTAATACTTCATGCTCCATATGCATAGTTGCTCCAAGAGATTTCAGTTCTTCTGGTGAGGAATAAAATAATTGACTAGCATCCTTTGCCACACCACCGACATATAAAGCAATTCCACAAGATAAAAAGGAAACATTATTGTTTTTTTCATAAACTGTTATATCTATGTTTTTATTTAAATTAGCTAGCGTTTTTACTGCTGCTGTTCCAGCATGTGTACATCCAATTACAACTACTTTCATCGTTTAAAAACTCCTTTTGTAATAGATTATAATGTGAAAAACTTCACTTAATTAGTGAAAAAAATCACATATATTGTGATAGAATTCACATTTCGTTCACACCTTTATTATACATCGAATATTTCTTATTGCAACTATTTTGTGATA
>Ga0182738_1008488_pt1 | contig 10195 bp, 8 predicted proteins | sample eDN5th30CBELigMG_FD_128876 | JGI IMG/M metagenome (GOLD analysis project Ga0182738, IMG submission 128876) | Enriched Miracle-Growth compost microbial communities from Emeryville, California, USA - eDNA 5th pass 30_C BE-Lig MG (version 2)... ... | reverse complement strand
CGCCTGCGGCACGCACGCGTGAGGCCGGTGGCGTTCTGCTCGCCAAGACCACCATGCCCGATCTCGGCATGTTGTCGTCGGGCCTGTCGAGCTTCCACAAGCTTGCGCGCAACCCGTGGGATTTGAACACCAATCCGGGCGGTTCAAGCGCCGGTGCTGGCAGCGCCGGTGCCGCCGGTTATGGCCCGTTGCATATCGGCACGGATATTGGCGGCTCCATCCGCCTGCCTGCCGGCTGGTGCGGTCTCGTCGGTTTGAAGCCGTCCTTCGGGCGTATTCCGATTGATCCGGCATTTCTTGGCCGTGTTGCCGGTCCGATGACCCGCACGGTTGCCGATAGCGCGCTTTACATGTCGGTGCTGTCGCGACCCGACCGCCGCGACGGCATGAGCCTGCCCCCGCAGGATATCGACTGGATGAACCTCGACATCGACGTCAAGGGCCTGAAGATCGGCCTGTGGCTCGATGCCGGTTTCGGTGAACCCGTAGGCGATGAAACCCGCGCGGCCGTGGAAGCGGCGGCAAAGCTTTTTGCGGATGCCGGTGCAATCATCGAGCCGGTTGCCCCATTCCTCAATCGCACAATGATCGACGGTCTGGATCGCTTCTGGCGTGCGCGTTCATGGTCGGACATCAAGAAGATGACGCCGGAAAACCGTGCGAAGATCCTGCCTTACATCTATCAATGGACCGAGACGGCGGAAGGGCTTTCCGGCGAGGAAGTCTATCTCGGCTTTGCCCAGATGGACGCCATGCGCAATGCCGCGCTCGCAGCTTCCAAGGGTTTCGACTTCATCATTTCGCCGACGTCACCCATGCCGACCTATCCGGCGGAATGGGCATCGCCGGTCAACGATCCGCAGCGTCCTTTCGAGCACATCGCCTTCACCGTTGCGATGAACATGTCGGAGCAACCGGCGATCTCGATCAATTGCGGTTATACATCGACGGGCCTGCCAATCGGCTTGCAGATTTTCGGCCAGCGTTTCGACGATCTGGGCGTGTTGCGGCTGGCGCAGGCCTATGAAGGGATGCGGCCAGCGCAGAAGCCATGGCCGGTTATCGCCTGACCGCCAAACCAGTCCCCCTCATCCTGAGGAGGCGCGAAGCGCCGTCTCGAAGGGCGAGGGGGAGCGGCAAGGTTAGGGCTTTGTCCCATCTCCTCCTCACCCTTCGAGACGATGTCCTTCGACAAGCTCAGGACCTCTCCTCAGGATGAGGGAGTCGCGCAAGAAAAAGGCCGCAGATGCGGCCTTTTTATTTCTTCGGGCGAAGCGGTGCGCGTTCCTTATAGCGGTCCACGGCGGTGAGCTTCTGGATCAGCGGATCGGCATCGCGCCATCCATAAATTTCGGTGCGTAGATATTCAAGTTCGGCTTCGAGCTCCTCTTCGCCGATTTCCGTCCACCATGATTTCGGGCGTCCATCAGTGCCATCCGACCAGCGATAGCCGCGTGCCTTCAGGTGATCCTTCATTTCGAACGGGCTGTTTTCAGCATAGATGCGCATCCGCGCGCGCTGGCTTGCCTTCAACAATTCGGCAAAGGGCGTGGTTTCGCCCGACTGCTCCTTCAGCACCGCGAGCAGGGCCTGACAGTCATCTTCGGCCCGATGTCCGTTGTGGAAATAGCCGCTCTGGCCGATCAGGTAGCCAAGCTTGGTGCCTTCAAAACCACGTGCGGTCCAGTCGATTTCCTTGACCGAACAGGCCCATGGCTTGTTGGCGAAAGCGATTGAGAAACGCTCGAGAAACGGGCGGTCGAAACCTGCGTTGTGCGCAATGATAATATCGGCTTCGGCGATGAGTGCGTCCAGCTTTTCGCGCGGGATCGTCTGGCCTTTCACCATCTCGTCGGTAATGCCGGTGATGCGGGTGATGTCGGCGGGGATCGGCTTGGAGGGCTGTTGTAGCGCGCCGAACGTCGCGCAGACATCGCCGATGGAGCCGTCGTCCGCATAGCGGAAGGCAACTGCACCGATCTCGATGATTTCTTCCTGTGCGGGATTGAGGCCGGTTGTTTCGGTGTCGACGACGACGCCCAGTCGCGGAAAGGCGATCCGGTCGGCATCCGGTACTGTCGGTGGTGGATCGAGCCGCTGCAAGATGCGGTAACGTCCGCTGTCCTTCAGTCGCTTCACCATCTCCGCTTCATCGATGCCGGTCGTCTTGCCGGGTTTGGCGCGGGCAGAGCGCAGTTCTGCCCGTTCCTCTCCTTCCGCTGGGGAAAGAGCAAAAAGGTCGAACTGATGGCGCATGGAACTTCTCCGCATGGGGGAACGAGTTTGACAAAGAATGCCATTTTGCGGTGCTGTAACCAAGGCCGCATTCGTATAAGTAACAGGTAATGATCCTGTCGAGTGCTAGCAAGGCAGGGCGCTTGCGCCGGGAAAGGGCATGAGGAGGGGACTTCGTGGCAGATTATGATTATTGCGTTATCGGCGGCGGCATTGTCGGGCTCGCGACAGCAAAAGCCATGCAGGAAGCGGAGCCGGGCGCGCGAGTCATCCTGCTGGAGAAGGAAAGCGATTTCGCCCGCCACCAGACGGGACACAATAGCGGCGTCATCCATGCCGGTATCTATTACCAGCCGGGTTCCTTGAAGGCGCAATTGTGCCGGGCAGGTGCCGAGGCCACGAAAGCCTTTTGCAGGCAATATTCCATTCCTTTCGAAACATGCGGCAAGCTTCTGGTCGCTACCTCTTCGCAGGAGGTTGAACGCATGGAGGCGCTCGCCAAGCGCGCAATCCAGAACGACATCACCTTCCAGCATGTGGACCAACAGGCGTTGCGCAAGGTTGAGCCTGCGGTTGCCGGGCTCGGTGCATTGCTCGTTCCGGCGACAGGCATTGTCGATTATGCAAAAGTATCGCGGGCGATGGCTGCGGAAATCATGGAACGCGGCGGTGTCGTGCGGCTTAATGCGCCGGTGACGGCAATCCGGGAGGATGGCAAGGGTGTCACGGTAACGGCGAAGGGTGAAACCGTGCGCGCTTCCAGGCTGGTTGCCTGTGCTGGCCTGCAATCAGACCGTATCGCGCGTCTTGCTGGGCTGGATATCAGCCATCGCATCGTGCCGTTTCGCGGTGAGTACTACACCTTGCCGCAATCGAAGGCGAATATCGTCAAGCATCTGATTTATCCGATCCCCGATCCCGACCTGCCATTTCTCGGCATCCACCTGACGCGAACGATCGACGGTGGCGTCACGGTCGGTCCGAATGCCGTTCTGGGTTTCTCGCGCGAAGGCTACGGCAAAGGCAGTTTCCGTGCAGGCGATGTCGCGGATATGTCGACCTTTCCTGGCTTCTGGAAGATGGCGATGAAGAACTGGCGCTCGGCATTATCCGAGTTCAGCAATTCCGCTTCTCGCGCGCGCTATCTGAAGGAGTGCCGCAAATATTGTCCGACGCTGGAGCTTGCCGATCTTGGCGCGCCGGGCGCCGGAATACGGGCGCAAGCCGTTCTTGATGACGGCACATTGGTGCATGATTTCCTCTTCAAGGAAACGGAGAGAATGCTGCATGTTTGTAACGCACCGTCACCGGCGGCGACGTCTTCCATTCCCATCGGCTGTATGATTGCCGAAAAGCTTCTGGGGATAAATCTCAAGGTAAAAACTGCGTGAAACGAGATTTTCGCCGAATGATGTTGTTTTCAATTTATTTTTAGCAATCGCTTATTCTCTGTATTGCTACTTTAGGATTTAATGCTCATCAATATTGCAAGCTAACAACTTGACTTTGATCCTGGTTTGTAATTGCACATCAGGTTCAATTCGAAATAGCGTTTTCGCATTCTCATTTTCAACCGATTTAGGGCCTGTTCGTGAAGTTTGTGCCGCCGCTGGTAGTATTGCTGTTTGCTGCGACGATGTTGGGCATCTGGATGCTCGACACGAAGCGCAGGCATCTTTTACTTTTCGGTCTGAGCTTTGCCAGCTTTGCTTTCGGGCTTCTGGTTCCGATATCGTTGATCTCGGACAGCCTGCCCCTGACTTCGCCGATTGCCACGACGTTCCACTTTATGGGCGGCTGGCTACTCTGCGAAGGCGTGATGATCCGGATGGGCAGGCATTACTCCCGCCTTGCATCGGGCCTGATCGGCCTCGCACTTCTGGGAGCAATGATCTACTTCATTGCAAATGATACGGGCTATGCTCGAATTGCGCCTGCGGTCCAACTGACTCTGGGCAGCCTCATAGCTGTTCTTTGCATTCAGGCGCGTGATCTCGCACGCCGAAGCTGGATAGAGCGCGTGCTGTTCGGCGCATTGTTGTTGTTGACGGTGCATTTCTATGTGCAGGCTGGAATGGCGTTGAGGCTTTCCCCTGAAATTGCACGGCCGTCCGAGTTGATACATTCGCGCTATTGGCAGGGCATTATGATATTCGGCGCCTTTGCGGGTGTCTTTGCCGGGCTTGTTCTTCTGGTCGTGACGACTTCCGATGTGGTGAAGGAATTGCAGGCGGAGCGGGACTCCGACCCGCTGACCAGTGTTTTCAATCGTCGCGGCCTTGAGCGCCACGCCCAGTTGCGCCTGGCTGAGGCCCAGCGCGGTGATTATGGGGTCATCATCGCGGATATAGATCACTTCAAGTTGATCAATGACGATCTGGGCCATGCGACCGGCGATCAGGTTCTGGTCGAGTTCGCCCGTATCCTGGAAATGACGGTAGCAAGTTCGACGATTGTCGGACGCGTCGGTGGCGAGGAGTTCGTTATGCTGGTGCAGGGCGATGCCGAAACATGCGAGAGACTGGGCAACAGGCTCTGCGGACGCGTCGCCCATTACAGTTTTCCGATGCTGCCCGTGGATCGCCAAATGACATGCAGTTTCGGTATCGCCATGGTGCGCGGCGGTGAAACTTTGTGGGAAACGGCGGCACGTGCCGATCTTGCTCTGATGCGGGTCAAAAATCGCGGACGCAATCGCGTTGCGGTGGAAGGACTTGAGTTCCCGAGCGCCAAGCAGGGCGCGTATCTTCTGACTGCCTGATCCGGCTTCCGAGACAAGCTGAACCGGATTTCTTCATCACGTAAAGGATTTGGTTACCATAATTGGCGATGCTGGAGATGACCTTCCAGTCACCGCCTTGCCATGTCTTGCTCGTCTTTTTGCCGAACTGACATGCAAGGCGGTGCCGTGAAAGTTGATTTCCACTCGGATTTTGTATCATGGCGTGTTTAACAGAAGTGTATGGCTACGCGGCTCCGCGCAGCAATGGCATCAGGCTTCCATTCGGTTTCAAGGGATTTACGCGCGTTGCGATGTTTGCCGCGACGGGCCTTGTGGCAGGAAGCTGGATGATGACTGCGCTCGGTACGCTGGAAACGGTCGTGCCAGCCTTTGCACCTGTTGCACCGATCATGCGCCGCGTTTCCCTGACCACGCCGCAGGCGCTTGCTGTCGTCGATCACAAAATCGCGCCGTCGCGCCGCATCAGGCAAGGCTTCATCGATGCCTATACCACCGATACCGCCTATTCCAATCTCGATTGGCGCCGGGCCAGAAACACGAGCGATGAGCCGATTATCGCCGATATCGGTCCAGATTCCGTAATCGAGGACAAGCCTGTCGACACGGCATCTCTCATCGAATTGCGTGCTGATCGCGTCCGTCGCGAAGAACCCGTTGTGGCGAGTGTTCAGCCAGAGCAACCTGCTGCGGAAGCCGGTACGACTGTGGTCGCCTATGCGCCAGTGCCTTCTGCGCCGGACGCAACGGCAGCCTTCAACAAGATCGATCCGCTTTCGCAAGCCGAAGAAATGGATGCCGCCGAAAAGCAGGCACACCTTCCCACCGGCAATGCCGTTCCCGTTCCGCAGCTCGCTCCGGATCAGAAGACGGATATGGCCGCAGAGGACGAAGCCACCCAAGACGCATTCCTGCCCGATGATGTGCCGCTGCCGGGCGCCAAGCCTTCGCTGCGCCGTTCCCGCATGCATGAGAAGACCGAGCTTGCCTATGCGCCGGAAAGCGGTGCAACCGAAGAACCACGCCCCGGTCTGTTCAGCCCGCTTTTCAATCAGGCCGCGCGCAGCAAGGTTGCTATCTACGACATTTCCGCAGCCACTGTGTACCTGCCGAGCGGCGAGCGCCTTGAAGCCCATTCGGGTCTCGGCCCGATGCGCGATAATCCGCGCTACGTAAACCAGAAGAACCGGGGACCCACGCCGCCTCACACTTATGATCTGCGCATGCGCGAGGCGCTGTTCCACGGCGTGGAGGCGATCCGCCTCACGCCTGTCGACGGCAACAACCGCTATAATCGCGATGGTCTTCTGGCGCATACTTTCATGCTGGGACGCCGCGGCGATTCCAATGGCTGCGTGGTATTCAAGGACTATCCGCGTTTCCTGCGTGCCTTCAAGCGCGGCGAGTTCAACAAGATGGTTGTCGTGACGCGAATGCAGTCATCGAAGCCCGCACGGATCGCATCGCTTTTCTGATGAATCATCCGTCGGCGGATGATTTTTCGAATGATGGGGTTACACAAAGAATTGTGATCCCAATTCCTTGCGAGGCACACCAGAATTGGTAGAAATCTTTCATCGAAACCGATGGGAGATTTCTATGAAGCTTTATTACAAGGTTGGTGCTTGCTCGCTCGCACCCCACATCATTCTGAGCGAAGCTGGCCTGCCTTATGAACTGGAAGCCGTGGACCTCAAGGCCAAGAAGACGGCGGACGGTGGCGACTATTTCGCGGTCAATCCGCGCGGCGCGGTTCCGGCGCTGGAAGTGAAGCCCGGCACTGTTATCACGCAGAATGCAGCAATCCTCCAATATATCGGTGACCATTCCGACGTTGCGGCATTCAAGCCAGCCTATGGCACGATCGAACGCGCGCGCTTGCAGGAGGCCCTTGGCTTCTGCTCGGATTTGCATGCGGCCTTCAGCGGTCTGTTCGCTCCTAACCTGAGCGAGGAAGCAAAGGCTGGTGTTATCGCCAACATCAATCGTCGTCTGGGTCAGTTCGAAGCCATGCTGTCGGATAAGAATGCCTATTGGCTTGGCGATGACTTCACGCAACCAGATGCCTATGCGTCTGTCATTATCGGCTGGGGCGTGGGTCTCAAGCTTGACTTGAGCGCTTATCCCAAGGCGCTGAAGCTACGCAAGCGCGTGCTGGCTCGCCCGAATGTGCAAAAGGCGTTCAACGAAGAAGGCCTGAACTAGGGCTTTTCGAGCAAAAGTGCGACGCGATTTTGCGTAGGGTAATACGAAAAAGCGAAAAGATAGAGAGGTTCCACGTTTCCGTTTTAACTGAAACCGCTCCAAGAACAACAGCCGGAGGTTTTGGGCCTCTTCGAGCACTGTGATATGCGCGACTGCGACTTTTCGCAAAGCAATTGCGCGCATACAAGCTTCTTTTCCTCCAACCTCAACAATGCCCAGTTTTCAGGTTCCATTCTGGATGGGCCAATCTGGCGAGGGCGCAGATAGATGGCCTTCAACTGGCCGATCTTTCGTCCTACACCGACATGGCTGTCAGTTGGGACCAGCACGAACAATTGCTGATTGCTTCTCTATTCGAACCTTTGACTGAGGTTGCAAATGTAGGGCGCACCAAGTCAGTTGAGGCAAAGGTAAACTGAAGTATGGTTTGACAAGAATATCACTGGGGGAAATGGCGGAGAGAGAGGGATTCGAACCCTCGATACGGTTTCCCGTATACACGCGTTCCAGGCGTGCGCCTTCAACCACTCGGCCACCTCTCCGTCTGCCTTGCTGTCGGGAAACCGTGTCTCACGGTGAAAACTGACTGCAAACGTGACACCGCTTTTCGAAACAGGCGCTGGTTAATCGCCAACTAGCGGGTGCGGCGCGAATATAGCCAGAAAATGCATATGTTCAACAGCTATTTGCAAGTTTTTGCGTCTAAATCGCCGAGCCTGTGCAAAGAACGATATTTATGACATAACTATCTGAAACCATTACATTTTATGTAGATCGGGCAATTGTGTTCCAGCCTGGCTTTGAGCCTGACGGGTTCTGTGTGCTATGCTTTAGCAACATCAAAAAGACAAATCTTCGGGTGATCGGACTCAAAACCGACACCGAAATCAAGGTAGGAAATCCGGGGCAGAGAATCGTGATCCGATTTGTATTGCGTAGTTTTGCGGTTGTTTTTCTGGCTTTCGCGGTGATTTTCGCGGTTCTTGACGGCGCGCGGTCCGTCGGCGCGTCGCAGTTCATTGCAAAGCCGCTTTTGTCCATGTGGTCGCGTAACGCGCCCGAAACATTGGCCGATGCAGAAACCTTCATGACGCACTATATAGGGGCAGGAGCCTGGAATGCCGTCTGCATCCCTTTGCTTGAGCAACCGGGCTGGCTTCTTTTCGGCATTCTCGCCCTTTTATTCTATGCAATCGGTCATCGTCGGGAGCGCCCTCTGGGACGCTTCACCGCTCGATAATCAGGAGGTGGATACTATGAGTTTCTTGGACAGCTATCGCAAGAAGACGCAGATGCCTTCGACGGATGAAGCTCTGCCGGGACGCACACAACCGATCCCGACATCCGCGACCCACTTCGTCAATAGTCGCCCGCTGAAAGGGCCGTGGCCGGAAGGCTACAAGCAGGTTCTGTTCGGGATGGGCTGTTTCTGGGGCGCCGAGCGCCTGTTCTGGCAGGTGCCAGGCGTGTATGTAACCGCTGTCGGTTATGCGGGTGGGGCTACGCCCAACCCGACTTATGAGGAAACCTGCACGGGCCTCACCGGTCATGCGGAAGTTGTGCTGGTCGTCTATGACCCCAAGGTCGTGAGTCTTGATGAATTGCTGACCCTTTTCTGGGAGGAACACGATCCGACGCAGGGCATGCGGCAGGGCAACGATATTGGCACGACCTATCGTTCGGTCATCTATACTTTCGACAAGGCCGATCGTGACGTGGCGGAAAAGAGCCGGGAAGCCTATTCGCAGGCGCTTGCCTCTCGCGGTCTCGGTCCAATCACGACCGAGATCGAGGATGCGCCGGAGCTCTATTATGCTGAAGACTACCACCAGCAATATCTGGCGAAGAACCCGAACGGTTATTGCGGATTGCGCGGCACTGGCGTGAGCTGTCCGATCCCGCTCGCTCAGAGATAGTAGATCAAACCTAGCGTATAATGGCAAATCGCGCGGTCTTTACCGCGCGATTTTCTTTTCCAGGATCAGCATCCCGGCATAGTCGCCTTCCAGATGCTCGAAATCGCTCCAGCCGATCTGGCGGTAAAGGTCGGGCTTGTCGGTGTAAAGATAGGCTTCCGCATAGCCGAGTTCCCGTGCGGCATCCTCGATTGCACCGACAAGACTTCTGGCAATGCCTTTGCCGCGACAGTCAGGCGCGACGAAAACACTTGCCACCCACGGCTTCAGATGCGGATGTGTTTCCAGATCGCTGTGGATCAGAAGGGCAAGGCCGGCGGGTTGCCCGTTCCAGAGCGCGACTCGCGCCACCTGCCCATCGTCTTCACGGGAAATATCGCTAAACGCCTCGGCGGTCTGTGCGAGTGACGAGCCGGTAAACTCACCCCATTCGGCATGGTTCCATGCGGCGCAGATGGGTACGAGGTCGGGGCGGTCGGCGAGCGAGACGATCTGAAGCATGGTGTTACCAGTGCGGCGGTTTGGTGACCGGGACGTCAGGCGCAGTCTGTTCTTCCAGTTCCAGAAAGCGGTCGGTCAATGCGCCGAGCTTTTTGGAAAGCTGGTCAATGGTTTTCCATTGTTCGGCCAGAACGGATGACAACTCGTCGATTGTCTTTTCCTGTTCGGCTACGCGAATTTCGAGCTCGGTCAGGCGCTGGTCCGGTGTCATGGCTGGCTTCCATTGGTATTTGGGCGTCGGTGGTCAGCGGGGTTTAGCCGCTTTCGATCCATATCGGAAGTACGGTATCACATCATTGCGTCAGCACGAGCACGCCGTTTGAAACTTCATAATGACGCAGACGCTTTAGAAAGCTCATGCCGAGGAGCGTATCGGACAGCGCGTTGTCACGAAGAACCATGGTCTCCACATTCTCTATCCGAATACGCCCGATTTCGACGCTTGGCAGGATGGCGGACGCAGCGACAGTCTCACCATTGGCGGTCGAGACGCGATATTTGAAATCTTCGGGTTTGAGCGACAGGCCGATGCGCCGCGCGGCGTTTGTGTTGATCGCAACCACGCTCGCCCCCGTATCCACCATTGCACGAAGGTATT
>Ga0182738_1008487_pt1 | contig 10195 bp, 9 predicted proteins | sample eDN5th30CBELigMG_FD_128876 | JGI IMG/M metagenome (GOLD analysis project Ga0182738, IMG submission 128876) | Enriched Miracle-Growth compost microbial communities from Emeryville, California, USA - eDNA 5th pass 30_C BE-Lig MG (version 2)... ... | reverse complement strand
GAAAAGACTTTGAAGATCAGTTTTCAAATGGTATATTTATGTTGAATCGGAATTTAAGCCTCTGAAGGGGGTTTAAGTAAAAAATCCTTTTTCCCTAGTAAAACCCGAAATCATGGCCTGAAGGTGAAAAACTAGGCGTGTGAGAGGAAAAGAGACCCAAAATTGATGAGAAGAGCTGGAGTATGGGGCGGAGAGAGGCTTTTTATGAAAATGAATTTCTGTCAAACTGTCAACCTGATCGGCCAAACGCATAAAATTTATTTTCCTGGAAAAGGAGATGACAAAAAGGAAAGGGGAATTCTGACTTGGGAGGTTCAATATGACAAGAAACTGAGCCAGATGATTCATAAAATTGACCTTTTTGGGGAACAAGCAGAAGAATTCATTATCTCTATTATCTGGTTGGCTCTTTAATTAAAATTTTCCTCTTCTTTCAGCGACTTCAAAATGAAGTTTTTGAAAGAAAAATTTTGAGCAGTTAAATCCAGCCTCTAAAAGAGCCTTTTTATGGGCCCAGTGGGGCGGTCAAAATCTTCATCAACAGGGAAAAGAATAACCATATCCCCCTTGTAAAAAATTGTTTGAGGAATGTTTTTTCGAAAAAAAAATCATATTTGTTTTCCAGAAGAAGTTCTTCACTCATCTCAGACTTAGAAAGAAAAGAACTCTGTGGACAGGGTTTGGAATTGTCCGGATTTCGACGGACTGCCCGGATTTCCGGATTTTCCCAAATTTTCAAAGAGATAATTTTTCGACCAAAAATTTTATTTTATTTTCTTAAAAAAAAAAATTGGAAAAAAATTTTCATTCATCATTTCATTGTTGAACCCATTCTTCAGACTAAAAATCAACACTCTTTTCCTTTTTTCTATGAGTCTTGGATTTAATTTCATCATTAGACAATTAAATTTTCAATTTAAAAATCAATATTCAAAACATAAAACAGTCATCACTATCCCAGTTTATCACTTATTGATTGAATCGACAGGCAAGACCTAGAAAAGTTAAACTTTAATTATAGATGAACAGAATCCAAAAGAGGCGAGTGACCAAGAAATAATTACTATAAATTTAAAAAAATGATGAAGTCATATAAAGTATTTGAAGAAATGTCTATAAAGTTTTTATTAACAATTTCATGTCATAAAATTTGTACAAAAAGCATCTCTAAATTTCATTATAATTCTATAAAACGACTGAACATACCTATTTATGCTTCAAATATTCGAGAAAAATTGGGTTCCAGATTTGTCCGGATTTTTGGTCGGCCTCAATTCCGATCCCTGTCTGTGGATCCAAAAAAAAAATCCCAAAATTTTTGTTTAAACAAATCTCTTCATTTTCAAAAAAAAAATTTGATCTACGATCTCCGAAAAATAATTCAGAAAAATTTAACTTTCACAAGGAACACATAGATATAATTACAAAATACATTTTCCATTATTAAGTAAAAAAAAAAAGATCACATTATTCGTCCTATGATGTAAATAAAGGTAAATATTCTTCATTCATTACTGTTTATTTTAAAGCCTGAAGAACTTCCTTCGAAATAAACGTTTCTTTGAGAGCTTTATTCTTTTTAAGCATCGCCATCGGTATCATATTTAATAAAGCCTTTGTTCTGAAAATCTGCTGTTTCAATCTTGACAAATACGGCAGCAAAACAAACAGCTCCAAAACACAAACGACAGCCAGGAAGCAGATAAACTTGATTTTTTCATAAGAATATATATCATTCAGGTAATTGTTGCTGGCATCTACAAAGACTCCCATCAAATAATCTAGAACTGGTCTCAAGCTGAATTGAAGAAAAGCTTGGAAATTATCAAAAAATATTGATAAAGAAAGAGTTTTTACACATTTTTTTGAGGTCTCCCTTATTTAAATACAGGACTTGGGCAGCGAAATCTTTATCCGACTTGTCATAAAAATCTTCAATTAATTGGCTCATAGTTCCAATCATTGAGGTTTCTGTTTGAATTATTCCTAATTTCAATTTTCCATCCCCTGCTGTTTGACACGCTGTATGGAATTATTAGACTGTTAAAGAAAATTCCCTTTACCAGTGTAATCTGTAGCACTTCTATCTTTATAATAAAGATCACAGACATTATTGTCATCATAGTCACGAAGCAAAGTGAAATAGTTTTTAAATTCAGTTGGAAATGACTCTGTAAATGACTCTTTAACTTTGGATTGGTTTTCAAGGACCTTATCAATATACTCAGTTCGAGTGTTTACCTTGTCAACTGTGGCTGCAGGAACTATGGAAAAATGACTCAATATTCTCAAGAATTAGGGATTTATTACGTGTAGGGTAAGTGATAGCTGGGTCAGTATCATAGATTTCTTCTTGAGTAAAGACCTGGACATATTTCAAATCCGATATTCTTGTACCAATCAGGTTCAAATGTGTGGCAATTCTTCGATAGTTTCTTAAGAAGTAGACTTCCATAAGAAAATCAAGCAAGAAGAAGATCAAGAAAATCGAGGCAAAAGCACTCATTCTAATGATTGCACCTTTCTTTGAGTGATCAGGAGAATTCCTCAGCTTCTTGCTTCTATCATGTAAATACTCTTGCAACTCTTCATCCTCCTCTTCATTCTCATTGTTCTCCTTTTTGTCTTTGGCACTTTCTTGAGGCACTGGTATTCTATAAGTATTCTCTCCATCTTGCTTGCTTATCAAAGGCTTATCATCTCTTGCTGTTGTTCTGTTCGTCGAAGCCAACATCCCATGTCCATGATGACTACGATGAGTGAGCCGGGTGGGAGAAGGAGAGTGGATGCTTGTTCTAGCACTTAACATCGGAAGTTTTCTGTTATCTTCAGTTTCTGAGAACTCCTTCATTTGTAAAGTGAAATCCTGATTGCCGCTTGTCATGCTTTCGTTTTGATTTTCTTCAACACTAGCGAGGTGTCTTTTTGCCAAAGGTTCCTCGTAGTTTTCTTCTGGCATTGTGAGCTGCTGAAGCTCTTCTTCTTGTTTTTCTTCTTGACCTGAGAAGTATTTAGAAAAAATAAAAGAAAATTTTTGAGACTGTATAAGTAAGAGGAGTATTCTTTTTGGATATCAACTTCATCAAGATAATCTTCCATATATTGTTGGCATTTGTCAGCGAGCTTTTTCACTTCTTCAGGGACGATATAACCAAACAAAGAAAGCACTTTCATGTTTGTCTTATTCACAGAAAAGATTTTTGGTAACATGATGAGAATAGTGGCTAAAACGAAAACCATCCCAACAATCATGGTTGCAAGGAAGAAATTGAAGAAATTATAGGTCCGATCCTTGTAATAATCGAGATAAAGAGTCGCAACACTTTCGCTTGAAAGTCTCAGGGTTGATAGACCGTTTCTCTTGATATAATAAAAGGCGATTTCGGCTGTAGTGTTCCCGTCTGATGAGTGGAATTCTGAAAATGGAATATTATTATATCTCGCTGCACTTGCAAGGTACTATGGACGAACTTTTTAGAGGATATTTTAACTAAAATGAAGCATTACCATGTAGAAGACCTGATTGATCAGCATTTGTTTTTGCATAATAGACCCGTCTGGCTGTAAATTAAATGTGTTGACTCTTATAAAACCAAAATTTTTTTGAGTTTGGTTTTGAATCATTCTTGCTTGACTCACCTGAAATTCAGCTTTATCAAATGCTGCAATGTATGATTCTTGACGATTTTTGATACTCGCCAGAATGCTTGAACCGACATATCCACCTTCAATTCCAAAAATAACTCGAGCATAATAATTTATATCAGACATATAAATGTGTCTTTCAACAGCTACTTTGCATACTTCCAACCCATATTTCAATTCACTATTGATGGAACTTTTCTTATCAAGTTGTCCAGCTAACAGAGGGTTAAGATAAATTATCATATTAAAAGGTCAACCTGTGAGGCCAATAAGCATAGCACAGACAACAAATCCTGCTGTTTTGAGGAATGATATGGATGAAGGTGTATTCTTTTCTGAAATCTTTGCTTTCATATCTTTCAGTTGCCTCAGGTCCTCTCCCATTGATAACGAGAAATTGGAAGCCTCACTTCTTGTTTCTTCAATCCCTTCTCTCTGTTCATCTTCATCTACTGAAGCTTCTTCACTCGCTAAATCTGGATTAGGCTGTGATTCTTTTTGAAGATCAGTCTCATCGTTATCAGCAGCTTGACTATGAGCTTGTTTATTGGCATCTTCAACCACTTCTACAAGCTTCAAAACTCGGAATTTCACTCTTCCAAGCAAGTTGCTCTCATCAACAAGAGTCACTCTGACTTGCGCGGATCTATATCGAGCTTGCTTTTGTTTCTCTGTGAGATCATCTTTGCTTTCTTTGTGATCAGTCATCGAGACATCAGAATTGACTCCAACAAGGAAGTTCTGAGGTAAGGAGGTCGTGTCTATCGTGTAAAGCTGGCCTGCAGGAGCCCTGAGGCTTTCATCATCGACATCATGGAAATCTGGAAAGATTGAGTCAATTGTAAATTCGGGATTTGCTCCATTAGTGATCGAAGCAGGAATCCCAAATGAATCATAACAGCCTTCAGTAACCGCATAGATTTCATCATTCTCTCCACCGTACATTAAATAATGTGTTCTCAGGCTATTCAGAACGACTTCTTGGCCAACTTTTGGCTTAAGAGATGCTGCAGAATTCAACTCGATTTTTCTCAAGAAGCCGACGACTCTTATTCCTTGATCCAGGTTAGGGTATATCTTTATCATTAAGGCGCAAGGGACAATGTATCCTGCTTTATTCATCGGAAAAACTGGTCTTTCTCTTCCAATAACTGAAGGGACAGAAGTTTCGAAATATCGCATCATGAAAGCGTCGTGGTTAGTTCCAATAATTTCGGGCATTATCTGGCTCACATTCTGGCCAATAATATCCGAATGAGCAAAGTTGAGGAGGTTCATAGTTTCATTGTTGGCATCAAGAACTTTGCCCATTGTGTGAATATTCCCACTGCACATGATTATACAAGTTTTGCTGTTTTCACTATATTTCAGACGATCTATCTCTATAAAGCCTCTATCAAGGCTCATACTCTTCTCAGCATACTCAGCTCTATGGTGAAGAGATTAGGAATTATACAATGAAAAAAAGGTACTTTTCGAGGACACGTTGAGATTCGAAGCTGTCATTCATGATATCTTTCAAGAAGTTACCATAGATTTTGAGCATTCTGATATGATTAGGGTTTATTGCAGAAAGCTCACTGTAAGAATTCTGGACAACTTCTGCTTGGACTGTGATTTTACTTCCTAGCATGAGAAGTTGTTGAACATTTGGAGTGGATTGTTCGAGTTCTTGCCAGAAATTGAGTTGCATTTTGACTGACTTGCCGATTTCACTTTGGAACGCAACGAATTTTTCTTGGAAATAAACAACTATATTCACATCTATTCCTCTTGAATTTGCATTTCTTATATCACTCTCCATCATTTCCTTTTCAATAATATTCTTGTATCTAAACACTGAAAACTCTTCTTGGATATCTGGTCGAGTTTCTTCAGTCTTCATCAATTCAAAAAGTGCCTTGAAATTATTTCCCATTCTGTCTTGCTGGAAATATGCATGTTGCAAATGTAGATAGGAACTCTTTGGGAATTTAGCAAGAGCATCGATAATTAGACTATTGATAAAACGATACCAGATCCTCTTCTCTTCACCGCTTGGGTCAGAACTTGCAATATTTGAAGAAAGAGTGGAGCAAAGACAATCTCCTTTGCTTTTACGACAAGATCTCACATGATATCTCAATAAACCTTCGAGCTCTATTCTTGCTTGAGGTTTTTCTATTATTCTCTGTCAAGAGATTTCTCAATAAGTTCTTACCTTTGTTTTCAACAAGCTCGCAAGCAATGTTAATAAATTTCTCAATGTCAGAAACTCTTTTCATTTTTCGAACATTTATTCTCATTCCTCCCCATCTTTGTTGCATAAAAATAATGTAATAAGTATATGCCACAAAAGGCGCCGCTATAATAAAGAAATATAGCCCAACATCATCTACATCACTTGTATCAATATACTATCGATGGAATTAGGCTAGAATGGGTATATCTTCTTACAGCTTGAAAGGTTGCGGTGAGAGCAGCCCAGAACACGACACATTCTGTAGTTGTCGCAAAAATGTTCACACTTTCATTGTAATAGCCTTGTGAGACATATCTCAGCACTAAGACTGCAAGCCAAGCTATAGCATAGAACAAAACAAAGGTTTCTGCTTCAGAAAGCTATAAATTGAACTGAGTGGATTTCATAAGGATAAAGGATTACATCATGGTCGAGTGTGTAATAAAGTGGGAGGCCAAATTTCATAGCAAGTTTAAAGAAGCCAATTGTCGATTGAGGCCCAGCGAAAGGAATGTCGGAAGCAGGATTAAAATCGATGAGGAGAAGTTGGGAAATGAACGAAACGATAATTGCAAAGACGAGACCGAGAACGCCAAAAATTGTATTAGCCAAATGGATTCCTTCGTAACATTGAAGATCATTTTTGAGTGGGTCATCTGGTTCGCAAGTAATTGCCTCCAAAAATGTGTGAAAGACAGGGAGAGGGCCGATTGTAATGAGAAGTAGTGCGCAGAGACTGAGAAGGCGAAGCAAATAGTAGAGAACAGTGGAGTTCTTTTTGTTGGGAGAGTTGAATTTGAACAATGTGAATCCGAGACAAAGGATCATGGCCAACATTACGCAAGCAAAAATATAGAGCGCTGTGTAGTAAAAATTGATATCTCCTTGTCGAAATAATGCATCCACCTTGAGGAAAGAGATGAATGTGAGATGATTTAAAAAAGATTACTTGAAGATATTTGACAATATCACGAGGGTATTGAGAAAAGCTGGTTTGCCATAAAAAGTTGTAGTCTGGGTGAATAGCAAACCAGAGGAATTGGCCAGCTTCAACAAGAAGGAGAAAATTATACAATGATGCGGAGTTTAGTTGACATTGAAGAAGTTCATGCATGATAGAATAAGTCTATGGGGAGAATTTGAGAATGAATATGAAGAAAAAGGAGAAATTACGAAATATTTAGTGCGGTTTTTGAAGTGCGTGAACCTCGAATGCCGAGGGTTGTTGTAGTTTCTGGATAGTTTGAACATTAAACTGATCGAGGGTACTGGTACAAGATCCCTTAATATTCAGGTAATTTTTAATAAAACAAACCTGTTGAAAACCAGGCAAGAAAACTCCACTTAATCAACATATACTATTTTTGGAAGGTTTGGCTGGTGTTTCTTTTTAAGATGAGTTTATCGAAGAGAAAACATGATTCTGTGTGGTTATTTGTGGAGGTAAGAAGGTGGAGGGAGTGGCCTGTTGATGTTACTTCGGATTTCTGAAAAGAAAAAACCGCGCAATTATCAGGATATTGGAATGAAAGAAAAGATGTCACAGTAAGAGCCGTAACAAATAAGAAAGAGTAAAGAGACGTTTGTTTTATGACTAGAATAGAAAGGTCGAAATTGATTAAAAAAGTTCAGAGAGACTTTAGTGAGATCAATTAATGTTTAGTGACCTGATATGAAGGGTTTGCGTTGTAATCATCGCAGTTTAATTATTTTAAGATCGACAAATTTCAAGGGATAAGTAAACGCTTTCTTTTGAAAAATTCAATGAAGGCTTATCATGTGCGCTCTATACAAATCAGGCAGATATCTGTATTGAGGATTTTGTTTAATGGATTGAAGTAAATCAAATTTTCCTGAAGGAACAAGTTAATATTTCAATTTCTGGGGGAAAAATTGTGCCAGCAGCAAATTGGTCCCTAATTATCATCAAACTCAGATGATTTGCTTTGTTAGATTTGAAGGCCGAAAACATCGACTTTGTGGCGATTGAAGTTAAAAGGGTCGCTCTGAAGTGTTTGGTAAGATTAAGAAATCTGAAAAAACTGAGATGAATTTTCCTTTAATTTTCATAAACAGTTTTTTTTTATCAGAGAAACTCCTTTAAAAGGACTTTTCTTTATCTTAGTCAAAGTTCGTCCTATTTCTATTAAAAATCAAGATGGCAAATGGTTGATTTTTTATTCAGAGATGAAAATAAAAATTTTAGATGTGGATAAAAGAATCCTTTTTGACTTGATGAGGTTTCAACTTTGGAAGAAAAATTGAAATTTCTTGGAGAGAAAATAATTAACATTTTTCTCTGAGGTCTCAGAAATTTTTTTGGGCTATTCACTTCGCTTTTTTTTTTTGCCCATCGATGATGAAAAGCTGCCTTACATTGAGAAAAATATTTCAAACTTCTTTTCTTGATTGGATCGGAGAAAGCTCAAAATTAAAAAAAGAAGCTCAGCAAAGCTTTTTCTGTGTGGAGTCTGTTCAGAATAATTTTTTTTTTCAATATCTTCATAAATTTTTTGAAAAAAAAATTTCCCACAAAGAAAAAAATTTACTTTTCATTTCATTTGTTTGAAATGACAGAAAACATGGCTTCCCAATATTCCTTCAAAATTTCAGCTTTTGTCGGATGTCCCTGAACTCATTTTATGGAGACAGTTTATTGAACTTCAGTATTTTTATTATAACTCAATAATTCTAAAAGGTTGAGCAATAAAAGTATATGATTCGAGTAGAATCTTTTTTTAAATCTCTCAAATGATGAAAACAATGAGAAAAAAAATTGTCTGAAATTTCTCCCAAAAACTTCTAAGCAAAATTCTCAAAAAAATATTTTTTGAAAAAAAATTTAGATTTTTCTCTTTGATTGATTCCGAAAAAAACTGGTCAAATCTGACAAATGACTTCGAAGGCCCAACAAAGTTAGGTAAAATAAGCGCTTTGGGAAGTCCTGACAAAAATATCAAAAATTGTTTTTTACAGATCTTGAAAAAAGTAAAGCCATAAAAAATTCACAAATGAAAAAAGTACTCTGGAAAAAATATTTACAAAAAAAAAATCTTAACAAATCTATAAGTTATTGGTAAAAAATGGCATTTGAAGCTATGCATAGAAATATCAAAACGATTCAGGGGCCTCTTATTTCAAAGCTTGGAAAACTTCTTTCGAAACAAAGGTTTCCGCAAGAGTCTTATTCTTTTTCAACATCGACATTGGTATCATATTCAACAAAGCCTTTGTTCTGAAGATATGCTGTCTCAATCTCTCCAAGTATGGGAACAGCACAAACGCCTGCAAAACAAACAAAACAACCAAGAAGGCAATCAGTTTCATCTCTTCAATAAAAGCTGTATCATCCAAATAATTGTTATTGGCCTCCACAAACATTTCTAACAAATAATCTTGGATTGGTTTCAACCTTGCTACGAGTAGAGCTAAAAAATCAATATAAAATTTTCAACAAAAAGAAATTTTCTTACCAACATCAAACAAGTCTCCACTTGTAAGGTAATCTATTTGGGTCTGCTTATCTCTATTTGCAATTTTATAAAAGTCTTTAATGAGTGTGTCAAGTGTCCCTATTATGGAAGTTTCTGCTTGAATCATGCCCAATTTTAATTTGCCTTCACCTGCTGTTAAACAATCTTTTAAAACTACTTAATTGAAGTGAATCTATTGAATCTTACTAGTGTATGCCGCTAGGGTTTTGTCGGTGTAGTAAGCGTCACACATATTGTCATTATCATAAAGAAGGAGTGTCTCGAAGTATTTGTCAAATTGGTATGGGAAAGGCAGAGTGTAAGAATCTTTGATTGAAACCTGATTTGCCAAGACTTTAGCAAAATATTCAGTTCTTATGTTTGTAGTCGCTACCGTTGCTGCAGGATCTAAAGAAGATTACTTAGCTTCATTTCCAAGAAGGTTTACATGTAGGATAAGCAGAAGTGAGATTATTTTCATAAATTTCTTCTTGAGTGAATGTCTGAGCAAATTTGAGATCAGAAGATCTTTCACAGATAAGAGCTAAATGAGAAATAGCATATCGATAATTTCTGAAGAAGAACAGTTCATGAAGGAAATCTCCAAGGAAATATCCCACAAAGATCGATGCAAAAATCCCCATTTTTATGATCACGCCCTTCTTCGAATGATCAGGCGAGTTTCTCAACTTCTTGCTTCTTTCATGTAAATACTCCTGAAGTTCTTCATTCTCTTCTTTTTCTTCATTCTCCTTCTTTTCTTTATTATCCTCTCTCTTGCCAATTTCAACAGAAATTGAGCTTCTATGAGTCTCATCTGCTAGTTTAATATTGATGAGAGGTTTATCGTCTCTTG
>Ga0182738_1008486_pt1 | contig 10196 bp, 10 predicted proteins | sample eDN5th30CBELigMG_FD_128876 | JGI IMG/M metagenome (GOLD analysis project Ga0182738, IMG submission 128876) | Enriched Miracle-Growth compost microbial communities from Emeryville, California, USA - eDNA 5th pass 30_C BE-Lig MG (version 2)... ... | reverse complement strand
GATACCCCAATACGCTGGGATGGCACCAGCGCAAGGTTCCGGTATACTTGGCGGTATACCGTGCGCTATGTAAACGGCGTGAATGAATATCCCGCTATCGGGATATATGGATAGGGAAACATAATGATAGGGATATGGAAATAGACATTGTCACACGGGAAGACCTCCGGCAGTTCAAGCGGGAAATGCTGGAGGAGTTAAAGCAAATCATCGGAAACAGGGAAAAAGACAATCTTGGCAGGGAGTGGCTGAAAAGTGCCGAGGTGCGCAGGCTACTTGGCATATCGCCTGGAACGTTGCAGAACCTCCGTGCGGGCGGCACGTTGCCGTACCGCAAGTTGGGCGGCAGCATGTACTACCGCAGGGAGGACATCAGGAAAATGATGGAGGGAGGTAACGGCAATGGGTGAACGGATGGAATTGCCCAAGCACGCGTTCAGCGCGTTCTTCGAGCGGATTGGCGATGACGGGCGTTTGCTGCCCACGCACATCGGATTGGTGGCGGCATTGTTCTACCACCACGATTGCGGCAACCCGCACGGCCATTTCCACGCCAGCCGCAGGAAGCTGATGCGCTTCTCGCGGATACGCTCCATCGCCACCTACCACAAGTGCCTGTCGGAACTGGTGGCCTACGGCTATGTGGAGTACCGCCCCTCGTGGCATCCGGCCAAGGGCAGCAGGTTCAGGTTTGTTATCCGCACGGAGGGAGGGGTAAGTGGTTAGGATTGATGAGAATAAGAAATCCGTCCGTTTCCCCGAAGCGGTGGACGAACGGCTCACGTTGCTTGCGCGGAAACTTGGCCGCACCAAGCGGGAACTGTTCATGCAGATGGTGGATTATTTCTACAAGAGCAAGAAAGACCCCGCCGACCTGAACGATGAGGTGCTGAAAAAGGAGTTATCGAACGGTATCAACCGCATCCTTTCGTTCATCCGCAAACAGGAGGGTGACATGCTGGTGCCGATGTACTCGGCTATGGAGGAACTGATGGCCATTGCCAAAACACAAAGCCCACTTTTAAAAAACATCGGCAAAGGGCAGTCGGAGGCAACCATCATGGGCAGGGAAACCATCGGCTACCTGAAACTGGTGGACGGTACGCTGAAAAAGATACTTGGCAACATGCGGGAAAAGGAAACATTGAAGTCCAGGTTCCGGCAGGTACTGGATTACTACATTACCCAAAGGGAAGCCCTCGGCTGGCCTGTATCGGCCGCCAAAAAGGAGGAACTGGCCAAGCATGCAAGGCAATCACTGGATAATCTGTAACATAGGATTATGTATATCAACATCACCAAATCGGAAACGGGCGACAACAAGGGCAGCAGCGGTGCGCTGGTGCATTACCTCGAAAAGGAAAACCGGATGAAGCCCGAAAACGGGATGGAAAATAAGCCGGAGCGTTGGTTCAACGGAACGGACAGTGACATCAAACCCCACGAGGTGCGGATGGGTATCGACCGCAACGTGGCGAAGCTGGGTAGGGAAGATAGCAAATTCTTCCTCATCAACATCAGCCCCAGCGGGAAGGAACTGACGCATCTCGTATCGCAATACGGCGAGGACGGCGCAAAAGAAAACCTAAAGGAATTTGCCATGAGGGTAATGGACGAATACGCCCGTAACTTCAAACGCCTCGGCATAAACAACCATCGGGATTTGCTTTGGTTCGGCAAGCTGGAAAGCTACCGCTATTACAGCCACAACGACAAAGAGGTGAAAAACGGGCAAAAGAAAAAAGGTGCGCGCAAGGAAGGGCGGCAGATGCACGTCCAGATCATCGTGAGCCGTAAGGACATCACGAACCGTATCAAGCTAAGCCCGCAGAATACGTCACGTGGCAAAAACAAAGCCCATTCGCAAAAGCTGGGGCAGTTCGACCGCACCGCGTTCAAGCAGTCGGGCGAGACGCTGTTCGATGAACTGTTCGACTTCGAGCGTAACCTGAAAGACAGCCTGCAATATGCCAATACGATGAAGAACGGTACAGCACGGCAAAAGGCACAGATGCACACGCTCACGGAATTGACGAGGCGGCATCCGCAAGGTCAGCCGTTGGCAATGGAGCTGGCGCATGATGTTGCCCAAGGCATGTTCGAAAGCGTGGGCGAAATGCTGACCACCACGGGCAGCATGGCTGCCGACCTATTGGGATTACTGATGGCTCCGGTGGAGGGAGCGGGTGAGCAGCAAAGCCCCATCGAGGAGGAGGAGAAGCGGCGCAAACGGAAAAAGAAAGCGCAGTCACGGGGTATCAGGCGGTGAGTTTACCGATGGGTGAAAACATCCGGCCTTTGCACCGCCCGGCCAAAATTACCCACGGCGTGGGAAAGGTCAAGGGTATATAAACGCCCCCTCCCGCAGGCCTTTGCCCTCCGGCGCCCTTGACCCGATTCCCCCGCCTTGCGTTCGGTGGCCTAAGCGGTGAAAATGCCTTGGTGCGTGCAAGGGGGGTACAAAAAAAGCCATCCGTTTCGGGGATGGCTTGCGCTATAATAGTGAGAATTTCATCAAAGCTTCTCGATTTCCGCTATAGACAACTTGGTGAATTTGGCAATCTGCTCAACGGGAATGCCGTCCTTTTTCATTTCGCGGGCGATTTCCATTTTTTCTTCTTGTTTGGCTTCCTTTGCCGCCTCATTTACTGCATAGTCCAACACAGCTTTGTTGTCCCATTTGCGTTTCAGACTTGTATCGTACATGGTCTTTTCCTCCTTTGTCAGATTGCTGTATTCAGCAATGTTAAACAGTTTTTCAAAAATCGGTTTGCGCAGATATACCGGAATTTTGTCCATGCTGCTCATGCTCTTCAAGACATAGAGCCATTTGTCAAGGTCAGTATCCAGTTCCGCTTCCGTTTTTACAAATTTAATCAATTCAATGAATATATACCCCAGCCCCTCGTAAAAAACTTTACCTGTCTCCCTGTTACTTAGGCAAATATCATGCAGAAACTCTTGCTCATTACCCGCATCCAAGGAAAAATCTTCCAAGAGCGCGATGAGGTACACTTCTTTCACATTATACGCCCATTCGGAACGCTTTCCCTTTGGAGCCTGTACGGTAATCAAGCGGCTGGTGTAGAAAATTGCACGTTGCTTGAAGTTCCCCTGTTTTCCCCTTTGTACTTCGATGATGAATTGCTCCCCATCGTTTCCGGTACATGTAAGGTCGAATATGGCACCGCCCTCGTTTACCGTTTCGCCCGGATGTTCGTTTTTGTTGTAAACCAGATCCACGATGTGTTTCCGTCCACGGAATACGCCGTTGAGGAAGTCAATCAGCAAGTCCTTGTTAGGTTCGCTCCCGAAGAGCTTTTTAAATGCAAAATCGGTTAATGGGTCGATATAAGTACCTATTGTTGGTTTTGTTGCTTTGGCCATGATTCAAATATAATGTATTTTGGATTTATGTAATGTTTCTTATATCCGTTTGAGGATATTTCAAGTCCCCAAACGGATATGAGACATAGGTAAATTAAGTTCCTGCCAATTTCCGCTGTAAAGTTAGCATATCGCTGCCAATCCGCGTGTCCAGCAGCTTGGCATAGTGCTGGGTGGTCTTGATGCTGGTATGCCCCAGCATTTTGGAAACCGTTTCGATAGGCACGTTGTTGGCCAATGTCACCGTGGTGGCGAATGTGTGCCGCGCCATGTGGAATGTCAGCTTTTTAGTGATGCCGCACAGGTCAGCAATCTCTTTCAAGTAGCTGTTCATCTTTTGGTTGCTCAATACCGGAAGTACCAGCCCCTTTGCTACGCATGGGGGATAGTCCGCATAGCGTCCGATGATTTCCAAGGCTTGCGGAAGCAGCGGGATGTTGGAGGAAGTTTCCGTTTTCTCCCGGCTGGTCAATACCCACAATCTGCCGTCAATACCCTTGGCGATGCCCGTCTTTTGCAGTTTCCGCACATCGGCGTATGACAGCCCCGTATAGCAGCAGAACACGAAGATGTCGCGCACATGAGAGAGCCTTGTTATGGAAAATTCCTTTTGGGCTATCCTGTCCAGTTCATCGGGCGTGAGAAATTCCTTTTCCCTTGGCTTGGCATTTGTCTTGTAAAACGCAAAGGGGTTTTCCGTAATCCATCGGTGTGCAAGACACTGGTTTATGATTTTACGCAGGTGTTTCATGTACTTGGCCGCCGACACCGCACTGCATTCCATGTCAGAGCGGAGGAAAAACTCATAACCTGTGATGAACGCATGGTCGATGTGCCGGATCTCGATGTCCGTTTCGCCGTGGCATTTTTCCAGATAGGAGGCGAGGTGTGTAACGGAAGTGTTGTAGCCTTTTAGCGTGTTGGGTTTGAAGCCCTTGCCCAGCAACGCTTCCATTCTCCGGTTGTGTTCGGTGAACGTTTCCATCAAATACCGCAGTTGCACGTCCTTGCCGAGGTATTTCAGTTTCAACGATTCGGCGGTGATTTCCGTGCCGTCCTTTACGAGTTGCAGGTGGGCATCAGCCACCTTTCGCTCCAGCGTGTCGAGGTAGGCATTCAGGCCACGGATGTCCTCCTTGGTGCCCTTGGCACGGTTGGCCTTGGCGTTCCACCGCGAGGGGTCACACCCACGACCGATGGACACTTCCTTGGGTTCACCGACCACGGTGATACGCATGTAGATGGGTTTGGCACCACCCGCATAGTTTTTTGGTTTCTTCAAGTAGAAGAGCAAGGAATAATTTGTACTCATGATAATACATCATTTATGGTTAACAAATGTAGCCTTGCAGCGTACGGTAGTCAAGATGTTCAGTCATTGAACATGTTGTCGTTCAATAATTTAACACGCTTTCAGTGAGTAGCGGTAGGTTAGGGATTGACTCACTGAATTACTCACTGTTTTTATGCGAATAATTGAATGAATCAGGATGCTGTAAAATACAAAAAGCCCGCAAACGTTTAATTTGCAGGCTTTTGTATGTTTTGATTTCAAGATGTGTAGCCCGTAGGGGAATCGAACCCCTGTTTCAAGAATGAAAATCTTGCGTCCTAACCCCTAGACGAACGGGCCTTATTTCCAAAGGTCTGCAAATATAGAACTTTCTTTTTTAAAAGAAAAAAATTTTTTATCCAAAAAATCTATAGAATCTTTGGCAAGAGATCCGTTAATACACAGCGCACAAAAAAATACTACTGAATAAAAGGCACTATCGTTTGCATTTGGACATCCTCGTGCGAAGCATGGTACACACATCGTTCCCCCTGTACGATCAGAATTTGCGGAGACTGATGGACGACATTCCATTTAGCGGCAATTTGGTTAGACAGATCACAGTGACGAAGCAGATCAAGGTAATAGAAGGGTGTGTCATTCGGAATCATATCCGCATCCGATTCCAGACTCCGTTTGGCCATGCTACTCACGGCACAGCGTGTACTGTGTTTGAATATGACCGCAATATGGGGAGAATGTACAATATGCTCCAGTTGTGCCTCTGAATTTAATTCGATCCAGTTCATTTTACCAAAAAATCATATCCCGACTTAAACTACGCTACCTACTACGGCCTTTTTTCTTCGCATAAGTGCTATAAGCTGCACAGGAAGACTGCGAAGCACAGGAAGACAGTATGGTCGCACCAAGGATCAATGTTCCTAACAAGAGAATTACCGTCCGCTTCATTATTTAAATAGATCTATGTATATGGGCCATTTGGATCGCTGTAATAGCAGCCTCCTCACCTTTATTGCCATGCTTCCCTCCTGCTCTATCCAGTGCCTGCTCCAAAGTATCCGTCGTTAAAACGCCGAAAACAACAGGTTTATTGTATTTGATAGCTACATTACTGATACCATTGGCCACCGCATCACAGATAAAATCAAAGTGCTTGGTCTCTCCTTGGATTACACAGCCCAAACATACGACTGCATCGAGCTCCTTGTCCCGCAAGAGCATATCGGCACCGGAAATCAACTCATAACTACCGGGCACGTGGATAATCTTAATATCATCTTCCGATGCCCCATTTTTGACAAATCCATCTATTGCTCCATTCAATAAGGCTCCTGTGACCTGTGCATTCCATTGGGATACCGCAATGGCAATCTTTAAACCTGTTGCGCTCTGTACATCAATATGCGAAAAATCAGATAAATTCTTTAAGTTACTGGCCATGATGATAAATCGTTAAAAATGACGAGATAAAAAAATGGGGCCTTTTTGTGAGCCCCTTTTATATTTTTATTGTTTAGCTTGTACCCGCCCCAGAGGTCCATCTATTGTAGAAGCTTCTGCACTCTCCGGAAAATCCGTTTTGATCTTTGCATAAGCTTCTTCCGCTTTCTTGAATTCGTTCAATTGCTCATAAACCAATCCCAGTTTTTTCAAGAACAGGGGAGTCGTATAGGAATTTGTCGCTTTGTCAGCAGCTTTTTTATAGTAGCTTGCCGCATTATTGTAATCCTGGCTCTCGGAATAGGCATCCCCGATCAGACCTGCCACCAAAGGATCCAAAATCTCACTGCCGGTATCACTGTACTTTTTGAGATACACGATAGCCTCCTGAAAATTTTGCTGACGTAAATAAAGACCTCCTAAGTAGGCATTGGCAATATTGGCTGAAGGAGTATTTGAATATTCATCGGCGATCTGCTTGAATCCAATGAAGGATCCATCACCTTCGATGGCTTTCTTTTGCAATGAATCGATCAAAGCATATTCTTCGGCTTTGTACATCGCATCCGAAGCCTTAGCAGCACGAGGCTCCAGGTACAGCTTTTGATAGCCGATATAAAGTAAGATAAGAACAATGATTCCCCCTATGATAAAGGAAATACTCTTTTGGTTATCTTGAAAAAACGATCCTTTTTTTTCTGTTGCTTTAGATGTTGACATCAGTTTATTTTTAATGTAATTTACGGAACGCAAAAATACACTTTTCTATATTACTTTCAATACTTTATTATAAAAAACACTTTGCGACACATGATCCCATGTCTCACACACCCGCTAGTGCACAAACCACTCTCCGCGGGAACCGAACGAAGTGAACTCTACGAAGTAAATCCTTTCCTGCGCTAACAAAGGCGGTTACCTATGATTTGCTGCCCCCAATCCCCCCTTTTCGATGAGAGGGCCTTGATCGAGTTGTTCGTAGATAGAATTTTGGCTCCTGAATTCAGGCACCATTTGTTTCATATGTCGCACAATATTGACTGTATGCTGGGTCTTCAACAATTCAAATAGCTCATGCAGTTGAAGTTGGACCTGCTCATAGTCGTTCTCACGGACTTTTGCGATCATGATTTTTTCATGATGGGTCGGCAAGGTATTTTCCAAATCGTTCAGCAATTCCTCGTATAGTTTTTCTCCCGGACGTAGACCTGTAAATTTAATATCTATATCTTGATAGGGTACGTACCCAGATAGTTTTATCATTTTCTCGGCCAAATCCACGATTTTCACGGACTTACCCATATCAAACACAAAGATCTCTCCACCATTGCCCATACAACCTGCCTCGACCACAAGCCGGCAGGCTTCCGGAATGGTCATAAAATACCGGGTGATTTCGGGATGGGTCACCGTGACAGGACCTCCCTTTTCGATCTGTTCACGAAACCGGGGTATGACCGAGCCATTCGACCCCAACACATTCCCAAAGCGTGTCGTGATAAATTTGGTGCCTTTCTCTCCGAGGGTATTCTGTAGGTTATTGTTCAAGGACTGTACATAGATCTCCGCTATGCGTTTGGTCGCCCCCATGATATTGGTCGGATTGACAGCTTTGTCCGTAGAGACGAAGACAAACTTTTGTACTTTGTATTCCACAGAAAGATTAGCCACATTAAACGTGCCCCGTACATTTGTATGCACACCTTCTATCGGGTGGCTTTCCATCATCGGCACATGCTTGTAAGCAGCTGCGTGGTAGACAACCTGTGGCTTGAACGTGTTGAAGAGGACCTTCATACGTTCTATATTTTTGACATCCGCGATAAAGGCGTGATAGATCTGATCCTTAAAACGCTCCTGCAGATCAAGTTGGAGATTATGTAGAGGTGACTCCGCCTGATCACACAATACGATCATCTGTGGGCGATATTTGCTCAACTGCTTGGCGATCTCACTGCCTATAGAACCCGCAGCACCTGTAACCAAGACTCTTTTGCCCTCCAGTTGCTTACGAATATTATCATTGTCGATCTCTATCTGCGAACGTTCCAATAAGTCCTCGATCTTGACTTTTTTGATCTGATTGAGGTTCAAACTACCATTCATGATCCTATTGATAGGCGGCAGGGTAAGCACATGGATATTATGTTCAAGGCAAATATCAATAAGGGTCGATTTTTTATTAGGGGGAATACTGTAGGAGGAGAGAATGAGTTCGTCAATGTCCATCTTCTGGATTACCTTTTCCAATTCATTGGGACTGTATATCTTAACCCCATCGATAGATTTACCTATCTTGGCACTGTTGTCATCCAGATAAGCCACGATAATACGATTGGACGTCAAATCATGATCAAAAGTCCTTTTGACAGCTATCCCAAGCTCTCCGGCACCATACACTACCACATTTTTCTTTGTCTTTTTGATGGTTTTGGTATATTGAAAAAAGATCTTGATCGAGGTTCTGTATGTGATCAATGCCAGGAAAAGGAGCAAAGCATATAGAATGACAAACTGGGTATTGATCGAAGTTTTCAGATTAAAAATAATAAACACCAATTTGCACGTAAAGAGAATAACCGTCATGAACAGCACCGCAGAAAGGATGCGTATCGAATCAATAGCACTCGTATAACGGATAATCCCCAGATACAAACGAAAGAAAGAAAATGCAACGGCAGTAGCCGCGAGACAATAAAAGTATATCTCCGCAGTATCCTGAGTCCGGAATGTACTCAGATCAAAATTGTGGAATACAAGGTAGGCGCCCACAAACACGACAGAGGCTATACAGAGGTCCAATGCAAAGATTATCCAACGCGGGACAATCTTGATATGGTTAATAACTTTTAAGAATTTCATGTTTTTCCAAACCGATGCAAGCAAATATAATACTAAAAAAAGATATAAATAATCAATTCTTCAAATAATTATCCGTAATTTGTCTTGGATAATGTCAATTATACCGGTAATACATCTACCAGGTAAATTGTCGTCCCGAGTTTTAGGGACAAGTTCTGAATTCGTCGAAGGATCTACAGGTATGAATTAAAGATGCCTGCAGCAGACGGGTTTCGACTACGCTCGACATGACATTAACGTTGATATTTATCCGCACAATCGGTATCAATTATATTCAGTAAATTTAGGCAAGCAACAACTGAACATGAATAGTATTTCGAAAATTGCTGAAGAGGCGTTGAGGCAACCCAAAGAAAAATCCCAGCCTATAGGTACATCCAAAAGCAGTTTGGTCATAGGTATTCCCAAAGAAAGCGTTTATCAAGAAAACAGGATCGCACTGACTCCCTTATCTGTAGCGTTATTGATCGAACATGGACATCAGATCATGATCGAGTCGCAAGCAGGTGCAGCCTCCAATTTTCTGGACCATCATTACAGTGAGCAGGGAGCCCAGATCGTCTATGACCGGGAGACCGTGTACAAAGCCGATATCATCATCAAGATAGCAAGCCCTACACTGGAAGAGGTCGGATACATGAAACCCAAGCAAATATTGCTATCGAGTCAACAACCTTCGCTTTTGGAGATCGACATACTCAAGGCCTTGATGAAAAAACAAATCACGGCCCTTTCTTACGAATACTTGCAAGACGAGGGGGGACATCTTACGGTCGTACGGGCCATGAGTGAGATTGTGGGAGCCACCTCTATCCTCATCGCCGCCGAATACCTCTCCAATATTTTTGATGGCAAAGGATTAATGTTAGGCGGAGTGACAGGCGTTCCTCCCACAGAAATCGTCATCATCGGAGCCGGAACTGTGGGCGAATTTGCTGCTCGTACTGCTATAGCCTTGGGTGCACAGGTCAAGGTGTTTGACAGTTCCGTCTTCCGACTGCGCCGCCTGCAAAACAACGTAGGATCGCGGGTATTTACCTCCGTCATACAGCCCATCATATTGAACAAAGCTGTACGTTCGTCCGATGTCGTCATTGGTGCATTGCGTGCCAAGAATGGGCGTTGTCCATGTATCATTTCCGAAGAAACCGTGTCTAAAATGAAACCCAATTCCGTGCTGATCGATGTATCGATTGATCAAGGAGGATGT
>Ga0182738_1008485_pt1 | contig 10196 bp, 8 predicted proteins | sample eDN5th30CBELigMG_FD_128876 | JGI IMG/M metagenome (GOLD analysis project Ga0182738, IMG submission 128876) | Enriched Miracle-Growth compost microbial communities from Emeryville, California, USA - eDNA 5th pass 30_C BE-Lig MG (version 2)... ... | reverse complement strand
TTAATAAACTTTCGAACTTGCAAAATGAGCCTTTCTCAATCCGCATCCGCTTCATTTTCTGCATCACATAAGGGCAGTTCAAATCCTGTGGCCAAGCTTTTTGAACAGAATATCGTGTTTGAGTTGTTTTTAGTGCTCCTCTTATTTATGATTGCTTTATGCTAAAAATTCCAATTTCTTGCTTTCTCAACTCTCTTGCTTTCATAAAATTTCTTAACTTTTCTGATATTTTGACTTTATAAAACCTTGTATATACTATTTCTTTCTATGTTTATAACTAAACTTGAAATGTTTATCAAAGTACTTCATTTTTTTTAGAAGAAAACATATTTATAAATAATTCCATTTTGATTTTATCCATCTTCTTCCAAAAAAACTTTTTCTCTCTCCCTTGAAAAATGTATTCGTGAGACTAGAAATGGATATCTCTCAAGAGTCAAAAAATGGCCCTGATCAGTTCCATTCAATAGAATATGAAGTCTAGATTAACAATTTAGTTTTTTTCTTAAACTGAAATTTATTTCTATGAAATAAATAATGAATTAGAGAATATAGTTTCAAAAAAGCGCTTTTGAGATAAAAAACTTCTATTTTGGAGTAACTGTGAATTCACAAGAGTTTATTAGACTGATAACCCACAAAGACACAGTATTCTTCGAAATTCCAAAATTAAAAGACGAAAGGATGAACATATGAGAGAAGGATGGAAATTATTATTGACCGTTATTTGTTCCATTTTCTCAAAAAAATCTTGAGATTTAGACTTGGTTCTATTGAAGAGACTTTTGATGAATGAAACCGGAAAAACAGTTTTATTCTATGAGAATGAGTTACAAGGGTTTTGTTTATGAGATTTGATAATTATAATAAAGTTAAAATATAAAATAAAATGTCATCATAACAGATATATATGGCACAGACGGATGAGAGAGCATGATGAAAAAAGAAGTAAAGAACTCCAAAGGGTGGTGGTGATGGTGGTTTTTAAAATAAAGATTATATATCACATCAAAAATTAATAAATGAGATAATATTACTCAATTTTATCGAGGATATTTTCTCTGATATAAATAGCTGGAATTATTATTATCAAAGTTTACGCTGCCAGAGTTGCTGATTTCATAGTTTTGGCTAGTTAAAGGTTTGAGGACCTCTCTATTTATTCCTGAGCCGAGATCCTCGGGTCTAGGTAAAATTGGTCCTTTTGTTCTATGGGTTCTGGTGGTAGCTGATGTAGATTCAATTTGTTTTTGAGCTGCACCATAATTGAGAGAAATATTGCTTTGATTTTGGGATTCTCTGTTGTGATCATATCGGGCATTTGACTTGCTGCGAACGTTTTTAGCAAAGTTCTCAATGGCAACTCCCAATGAGCTTTTGGCAGATCCTCTTTCGCTGATTCTATAATTCTCAAGTTTGCTGCCACTAGTATTGAGCGCTGATGTACCATTCCATGACTCACTGTCTATGCTCTTTTTCAAGATTTGAGGATTAGCAGGATTCCAGTTCTCCCTTTCCTTGATTTGGGAGGTCAAAACCATATTACTCAGCCCACCGCCAAGATTACCATATTCTTTAGAATAGTCTTTCTTGCCTTGAGGCTGTTGGTAGGAATTCATGGAGAAGTTAAGTTGGGATTGGCCCAAAATGTTTGAATTCTTTGTGACATTTAATTCTTCACTTTGCTTTTCAAGTTTATTTTTGACCTTGAGGAGCTTGTTTATCAAGAATTTGATTTCGTTTTTGAGCGCAACTTCTCTTTCTTCCTTCTTTTCATCCCAAGGCTCATTTGTATTTTTCTTCATACCTTCGCTCTCAGCGCGCTTTTCTTTGAGTTCGACCATGAGTTTTTCGAATTCAAACTGAACTTTATCCTTTTCAACTCGAAGGCCTTGATTTTTGAGTTCCATTTCCTTGAGTTTCCATTCAAGGTCCTTGAGTCTTCCTTCAATTTTCTGTCTTGATCCATTGCCTCGATTTGCGCTACTGACATTCAAGCTGCACCGACTACTGAATATTTTTTCCTTTTCCTTTTCTCTTTCTCGGTCAATGGCTGACTTTGGATGAACTGACAAGAGATCAACAGACGCTTGTTGATCTTGGAACAAATCGTTGATTGAAGTTGAGTCATATACACTGTGCAAAGGATTCATGAGGCTAGGTCGCGTGTCCATATCCTCTCTCATATTGTAAGATTTTGCGAGGCTTCCTCTTCTGTGATTATAGTTTGCAGAGATTCTGCTCAGATCTCCTCCATCACCAACCTCGACAATATCCTCCATGTCTATATCATCAGCAAAGCCAAGCACTCTTCTTTCAAGATCAAGGTCATCATCGTGTTTGGAAGCTCTCCTTCTTTCTTCTTTTCTTCGAATTGGAGTGATTTCGGGTTCTTGTTCTTCTTGAAGTTCCTGAGTTCCCTCAAAGACGAAGTGGGAAGTGCCAAAGAGAGGCTGGTTCTCATCTTGAGTTGTTGTGAAGAAAAGCTGAGGATCTTGATGTTCATGATGTGTTCTGGGCTCTTGTTCTCTGTTGGTGGATTTTTCGAGTTCATCTTCGGGTTGCTTTTTGGATCTTTGAGATCTTTTGATAAACTCATTGTAATTGATTGGCATCGAATCGACGTCTGTCAATTTGTTTTCAGAAGTTCTTTCTCTGCCTGTCTTGTTGATTCTCTCAATTCTGGAAGTATCAGTTCGAAGAGCGTCTTCAACGTTAAATCCATGATCAGCAAAGGATGTCTCCAAAGGAGTCTTTCTATTGGTAGCATTTGGCGTATTTGGATTTTTTCCCTCTCTTTGATTAGGGGTAAGAGATTTTCTCTCCTGGGATATTTTGGATGGAGCATTCACACTTGATGAAAGTGGAGAAACGCTTCTTTCATTCCTTTGAGAAACTGCAGTGACTTTTACTGGCTCTGGAATTAAATTTGAAGGCGGAGTATCTTGTTTTGGAGGGCTAGATTGAGAAATTTGGACCGAATTTAAATCAACAGGATTTGTTGCTGTTGTTGAATTAGACAAAATTGATGGGTAATCTCCTAAGTTGAGAGGTTAGGTCTTGAAATATTCACAAGAAAGGATTACTTCTATTACCAATGCCGGTACCAATATTGTCTTCATTGGGTAAGACAGCCAGCGCACTTTGCCTACGACTTTGTTGTAAATTTTGTGAAGTATGCACTGATTGACTGAGTTTTCTCTGTTCATGATGTTGTATAATTTTTTTCAATTCGAGCTGATCTTCATTTGATCTGTTTTCTTTTTCTTGAATCATGCCTTTGAGATTTTGCTCAGAGGCTTCAAGCTTTTTTATATGTGCTCTATTATTAGAGATGAGGTTTGAAAATACGAGAATATTGATTGGTACTTGAGGTCTGTGATTTTTTGTTTGTATTTCTTATTTTCTTCAACCAAAGTTTCACCATGTTCCATAACACTCTTTGCTTTATCGAGTTTTTCCTTGAGTTGTTTGCTATTTTGTTCTTGGAGACTTTGTGAGTTTTTCAAGGCGGCTTTGAGTTTTTTGGATGTTGAATCGAGTTTTTCGACTTTCTCATTTGCTTGGTCCAATTGAGCTTTCAAGGCTTCAACTTCTTTGACATGATCAATTTTCATTTGACTGATGGTATCCTTTAATTGTTGAATTTCTTTATGATATTTTGTTTGCAAATCTGGGGTCATATTCTCTTTTTTATTTCCCTCTTTTGAAATATATTCCTGCAATTTCTCTATCTTAGTTTCCATGACTCTTCTTTCCTTTGAAAAGAGTAATTTTTTTTTGTGAAATTGGGGCTTTACATTTTCGTAGGTGAGCTTGAGTTCTTGGATTGATTTATCATAGGTGTCTTTGATTTTTTGCAGTTCTTTTCTATGCTCTTCTTTTTCTCTTTCATTTCCCATTTTTAATTCGTTAGTTTTAACGAGAATTTCATAATCGCTTAATTCTCTGTGCTGAAGTTTTTCTTCTTCGAGTCTTTTGACTTTAGATTCTAGGACCAACTTCTCTTGGTCAAGATCACTAACGGCTTGATTAAAACTGAGCTGGGCTTTCTCGAAATGCAGTGTGAGTTCTTTAACTCTGATTTCATTTTCGTTCATTCCTTCTTTCAATTTTTTGTTCTAAGGAGGTGATTTAGAGAAATAGACCAAGTTGGATTACTTCAGCTTCGAGATTTTTGATTAGTTCATTGGTTCTTGAACGATATTCTTGCATTTCTTTGTTATGATGCACTGTGGCCAACTCCAATTCCTTTGCGGCTTTATTCTACAAACAATCAGGAATCCAGCAATTCATTGAATTATTACTGCAGAAGGATTGACGTCTTTATTATCCATATCGTTCAAAGCTAACATGATGGTTTCGTTCATTTTTTTAAGGCTTGTTTCTCTTTCTTGAAAACCAGCAATTTGGTTCTCGAGAAGTTCTATTCTTTGCTCTAAAACAGCATTTGTTGTTTTGTAGTCTCCTTCAAGTTGTCGAAGCTAAAAATCACAATTAGCATGTTCTTGAATTTCAAAAAATTCTCGTACCTGTTTGCGAAGCTTTGCATTTTCCTCTTCCAAATTTTGAGTAGAGAGACTAGCAGAGTTGGAATTGACTCTCTCTACAGTAAGGTCTGTTCCGTCTCGTGATGGTGACGCAGTCCTCGACATTTAAATATCAATGTCCTGTATAGTTTAATAAGTTGATTTGTATTTTTGATTTGTCTAACGTTCAATAGATTGAATTTTTACTGCTTCTCTCGGAGTTAATCGTTGTGAAATTATTTTAAATCTCTGTTGGGTTCTGTTGTGAAAACACCTCCAATGGGTGAAATAAAAAACTCTCTCGCTCTCGAAAGTTTTTTTGAAAAGCTTTTCCAATCTTGAAGATAACAGTTTTAGGGGAAATATGGAAATGAGAATATAATTAATTTAAATAGAGAGTGTCTGCAAAAATTGGTAAATTTAAATCAAGATGAATGAACTAAAGGAGGGAATCTATGTTTGCTCGATATGCAAAGTTTTTATCTGCAAAGAAGATGAAATTATCGAAAACCATATCCCACATCAAGAATTAGATACATTAAACTACATTGCTCTCAACAGTACGACGGCAAGGATACAAATAATAATCATCATATAGAATTTGATAATCTGAGTCATAATTTGGAATTCACAAAGAAGGCAACTGTCAGTTCTGAAATTCCTCTTTTCTCGTATTGGTACTACTTTCAATCAGGATGAATCTAATTTGTTGAAAAGTGGGCTTTTGGATGTTAATTGTAAAAGATGCAAACAAAAGATTGGTTTTATTCCTGTGTCAACAACTGCCTCAACTACTCAATTGAGAGATAAAGCAATAATGATGAAAGATCGACTGATTTTCAAGTATCTTTTTTTTTCAAAGTTTTGAGTTTTGAAATAATTGACAAAAAGTGAGGTTCAAGTGAAGGAAGAAAGAATGGATAATAACGACTTTGAGGATGTTTCAAATAGAACATTAACAAGATCCGAGAATAAAAATTTTCAAAAAAGAAAGAGCCTATTTCTCATGAAAATTGAAGAAAACATTGATAGTCTCCAAGAAGCCGTAAGGGTTAGTGATATAATATTGAATTAATCGCCTTTTGAAAGATGAATAAATGCAAAACAAAGTACTCTTTTCTTTTTGAATTTTATGAGGATCTGGTCCAGAGATTGGAGTTTGTGGAGGAAAACACCCAGAGACTTCAGCAAGTCATGTTTTCTCTCACAACTGAGGCTTTCAACCAAAAATTAAAGCCAAAGAAAAAGACTTCAGTCACTCACATCGAACGATCTGGATCGAATGAGAAAAACTTGATCATGTATAAGCCTCCAAAGAAAAGCACCTCAACTTCAGCAACCGATGCTCAGAAATGGCTTTTTCTTCAGAAAACCGGAAATGTTAGCAAAAATAAAAGAAAGAGAGAGAATAGCGATGAAAAACTTCGAAATGAAGAGTTTGGTGGTAAGCCCTACTTAAAGGCTCTGAAATATGATTAGAAAATTTTCAGTTTATTGTGTTGAATTATATTTTTCGTTTTATAAATAAAAAGTACTGAACTCATATTCGTATTCATATTCATAATATAAAGTTAATACTCACTAAATAATGTATTTTTGGAACCATTCTAAAATATCTTGTTCAACCTCTGATCCGACATCAAAGAATCCATGATGGTCATTAACAATTTTGATTTTTTTAGGTTCTTTTGCCAATTTATAAGTATATTCCGAGCATCGAGTTGGTAAGCAGGTATCAGTATTGCCATGAATAAAAAGACTTGCAACACCCTTAGCATCTGCTATGGGCCCGACCCCTGCTGATTGTGTGGCTAGCGTAGCAATAGCTTTAACAATACTCGTTGAGGACTTTTTATCACCACCTGCTCCTTGACACACAACAGCACCACCAAATGACCAACCAACAATTCCAGCCATTGTAACACCTTCTTTTTTGAGAAACTCAAGGCTTTCGAGTAAATCATAAGTTGATTCAGCAAGTTCACCAGGATCTCGATAACTGATATGCAAACTTGAAATGCCGATTTTATTAAGATTGGAGGAGAGGCTTGGATATAAGTTGCCAGAGACTGGATTGTGGTAACCACCTCCACAGCCTCCTACCATAACGACTGCTTTTGCTGCACCTGGGACTTGATAATATCTAGCTTTAATTGAGCCCTTGGGGGTCGAGATTGAAACGTTTTTATAGGCCTTAGTACTAAACATGGCTGTAGGATTTTCGAATTGATATGAGTTAAATAATTATAAAATCTTCCGGCTTATATAGTCTCTCAATTGATCCTCTCAGAAATGATTTGGATCTGAGTTAAGTAGAGTTGTGTTGAGTTGAGATCAGAAATTTCGATTCTGGAGTTAAATACTCGAAATTTCCATCCATTCATTTGTCAATTAAATATTTGATAATGTTTCTGGAGAATTCCAAAATTTTCTGCTTTGAAAGTTTTTTTGTTAATTTCGTGTTTTGATGACAATCTGTTTTCTTGATGAAAAAAAAAAGGATTTTGAGAATTTTTTGGTCTTGGGCGGCCTTTGTAAAAAATCTTGAAAATTTAAGAACGGGGGAAAATTTGAGAATGATTATTTTATTTTTTGTTTGAATTGCTTAACTTGGCTTGGAAAACGTTATTCTACTATAACATTTTGAATGAGATGTACTTCAGATAAGACCAGGAAAAATTTTATTTTGGAAAAAGTATTTTTGAAAAAATGTTATTGTGTGATTTTCGAAAAAATCCTTGAAAAAGATCCAACTCAAATCAAACAACAAAGAGAAATGAATTGCTTCTGGATTTGAATTTGTACGAAATAAATTGCATGGAAACTATAGTTTGCACACTAGACAGTTTTTAATCTAATTTAAAAATGTAATTAGTTGAGGAGATTTATTAAAGGGAGGATAACTCAAGATTTTTAATTATCAAAAGATGTCGCATTTCTTTTTTATAAAGAATGAAGAGATTTTGAAATTTTCGATGCGGTTAGCAATTGTCCTGGGAGGGCTCTTTCTCGCGGACTTGCTCGGATTCTCAACTCTCTCGATATTGATTTCGATTGGAGGAAATGGTTATTTGCTTTATTTTAGTGGCAAGTTCTTGGAAGATTTCAAATCAGACTCTGTCAAACCTTTCCTTGGCGCCTTGCTGGTGTCTGTTTTGTCTGAATGCTGTGCTCTCTTCAATCTCAGTTACACAAAAGAAAGCAGAGCTTTCTGGCTTTTTGTTGGGCTACATACTTTTAGAGATCTTTTGATTTCTGCGCGACTCTTTTACGACATTTACAAGAGTAATATATATAATGATCTCTGGGTGAGAGTGATGCCTTTCCCCTGTGTAGGATTGCTGTTCCTTTTGCTTGAAATATTCCTGTTTGGCAAAGAGACATCTTATTTTATGGTGTTTTTGCTTTACAATGCAGTGACTTGTCTTCCATTGTTGACTGCGGCATCTCGAATTCATCATACGAGTTATAGTGGCTTTTTCATAATGATATTTGGGACTCTGGCTCTCGTAACTTCAGACGTATTTTACTTTTCGAAATTCTTGGGAACTACGACTGAACAAACAATTTCAATTGATTTCAGAGCGACCTTCCTTCTCCTTGGAAATGCTTTAATACAATACGCCACATACGACCACATTACAGAATATGAGAAAGAGTCGAAAAAGACTTATTATTTGACTACAAATGAGGAGGAGCTTGAAAAAGCAAGAGGCAAATTCATAAAATTTAATAGTAGACCACTTCAAGAGCCTCTCATCTAATTCAATCCAAAATCTTTTTTCAAATCCTGGTTGATCTTGTTTAATCCAAATGTAAATTTCATAAACCATGTATAACTGGTTGAACTCATATCTATCTGTATAGAGCAAGACAGAAAAGAGAGAATATATTGTATATTTTTTTGTCATTACCCCATTCGCCCATTTGAAAATAAATCCAATTCTCAAGGGAAATTATTCAACTGTAAGATAATTAGATTGATGGGAAAAATAAAAAAGTTTATGAAGTTTGCAATTATCTTTGGAAACGTTATATAAATAAATTCCAGACAATAAAAGTCCCCAGATTAACTCCTTACAATGTCACAGGTCACTGAAGTGAAACAAAGAATCTCTGAAGCCTATAAAGAGAACTGCACTAACTCCGATGTTGCTCCTAATAAAGCCCTTTTGCGTTTTCTTGAAGAGCCCGAAGCTGAGAAGGAGACTTTCAACCTGATTTTCCGTGGCAACCACAAATTGAACTTTAGCAGCAGACTTTCTGATGAGGATGTGATTCTTCTTTGCGCAGCTGCTGAACCTTATGCTCAATATATCTCACACGTTGATTTCTCTTATAATTTGATTTCTGACACTGGCATAAATTCACTTGCAAGACTGTTATCAATGATCCCAAACCTCGAAAGCATCAACCTCCAAGGAAATCAGATTGAAATTGATGGAGCTAAAGTTTTGGCTGAACACATCAAAGATAAGACTTCAGTGGAATATATTAATCTGAATCTCAACAACATCCAAACTGATGGTGTCCTTCAGATCGTTCTCGTTTTGTTCAACAACAAGGCTCTCAGAGAATTGCATCTTGCCGATAACAAGATTGACCACGATGGTATTAGTGGAATAATGAGCGTCCTTGGATGGCATAACAACACTTTGGAAGTTCTGAATGTTGACAATGCCAACTACAGCAGCATCGGTCAAGAAATCGCTATCCACATTGCTAAGATGCTTCAAACCAACAGAGGACTCGAAAAACTCTCACTCAGAAAGCATGCCCTGAACAGTGAAGGTCTCTACACAATCACCGAGCATCTTTTGGACAACAATAAGCTGAGAGTTTTGGATTTGAGCTGCAACAAGCTCACTTATAAAGGCTGTGAACACTTGGGCAAGTTTATGCTCAGTGATAACTGTGTTTTGGAGAGTTTGAACCTTGCAAATAATAGAACAGGCCATTATGGAGCAAAGGCAATGGCTTTGGCTTTGTCCAAGAACAAGACTTTGATGCATTTAGACATGACCACGAATGATATTGATGATGATGGTTTGAGAATGTTGGGGCAAAGTTTGTATGAGAATGAGACTTTAGTATCTTTAAAGCTTTACTGGAACCACTTTGGACAAAATAGTTTAAGAGTCTTCCATGATTTGAGATATAACACTAAAAATGCCGAATATCAGACTCAATATTATTTGGACTTTGACACCTATGAGGTTGATGGGGAATTACAAATGTGCCATGTTGAAAATCATATTCCATACGATATTAAAGTTGATCGCCCTTATTATGTTGATGAATAAAAATAGTTAATAATGATTTTTTTTCAAAGGAAAAAGTATGATTCTTGTTTTACAAGTTACTCCTCCAATATATATTTTAACTTGTTTAATTTTTTTGGATTCCAAGAAGAATTATTAAATCAAACTTTTCCTTTCCCAATAGTCTGAGAGCTCTCAAACTCGAGATACAGTATTGGAGCTTTGCAATATCTCTCTCTATTTTCAAAATAAACTATTGAGAAGAGGGTCTTGATTCAAAATTAAAAAAACTTTTTCCCCTTTCCTTGAAATCCCAGTTCTGAGAAAAATTTCGAATTAAAATGTACAAATCAACATCATGTAATAAATGCACATTCGAGATACACCATAAAGAGAGAGAATTTTG
>Ga0182738_1008484_pt1 | contig 10198 bp, 5 predicted proteins | sample eDN5th30CBELigMG_FD_128876 | JGI IMG/M metagenome (GOLD analysis project Ga0182738, IMG submission 128876) | Enriched Miracle-Growth compost microbial communities from Emeryville, California, USA - eDNA 5th pass 30_C BE-Lig MG (version 2)... ... | reverse complement strand
GACAATCGTGATCCGCGTGCTCTGCTGGTGGTTGCGGCCGTAATGTCCAACCCAAGTCTGTCCCAACACCTGGTGCCCGAAGCCGAGTTCGTAGTCCTTGCCCTTATAGTCGTAGGAGTACTTTGCGAACGGCCGATCCCCCTGCATTCGAAACGCATGCGTCGCCGTGCGCAGCCCGACCACCGGCCCGCCCCGATTAAGATATTCATCGAAGTGCCGCATCTGTTCGGCTGGAAAATCCTGGAACCGCAGAAACACCACGGCCAGATCGGCCGTGTCCAATGCTTCCATGCCTGGCATGTTCGAGTTTCCGGCGACGATCTCGCCCGTCTCCTGGTCGACGTTGAACAGCACGGTGCATTTGAAGCCGTGGTGTTTCGCCAAGATCCGTGCGAGGGCCGGCAGCGTTTCTTCAGAACGGTACTCATGATCGCCTGCCAGCAGGACGATATGCTTGCCCGCCCCCGGCCCGCTCTTTCCCTCGTAAACGACCCCCTGAGCCTTCACGGTCGTTGCTGCCATCGCGACGAGTATCAATGCTGCGGTCAACGTCTTTATGCTTTTCATCAACTTGCCTGAGTTTGGTTCTCTCGTATTCTGTTGACGCCTGAATCAGCATCGCATTGCAGCGGGGGTAGGATTCCTCCTGTGCCGTGCGAACCAGAGATTCAGGGATACGGCTAAGAGGGATTGTAACCAGACGCGGTCGGACACGATGCATTGTGCCTGGGCTTCCTGGCGTTTTTTTCGGCAGTCGGCTTTGGGTTTCGCTTTCGATGGCAGCTCGAATTTCCTTTGCGGTCCAATGGGTTCAAGGAGCTTCGTGTCCGCCCCGCCGCCCAGACCACAGATCCGCTTGGCTGTTTGCTATTTCGAGGAGAGGGGAATACATCACGCCTCTCACCGGCAGGGCTTACTTATTGTCGCTGCTGGTCCGCCTAGCCTGGAAGGTGCCGCCATGCCCGGAATCGTACGTGGAGCCTTCCATGGTTTTTCCGGTAATCTGCGCGGCATAGCGAGCCTCTTTTTCCGCCACGAGCAACAGATAGTCGCCGAGCATCCGTCCTGAGAACTGCTGCGTGGCGCGGCCGTACTTGTCGCTTAAGGTAATCGTTCCTGTGAGTCGTGGGCCATGCTGCGTTCTCACTTCCAATAGGAAGTCCAGTTGTCGATCCAGTCCTCGTTTCTCGGTGCCTTCCCAAATGCTGCCGGCGAAATCAAGCACCACCGGTTGGCTTTGCAGGCGGAAATCAAATGCACCACTGTGACCGCTGCCGGTCAGCTTGCCAACGAGCCGACCGTTTTTGATGCGACCGTCGTACGTCACACTCGGGCTGTTCCACAGAAGTCGATCTCCAATCAATCGACCTGAGCAAGCTATGCCGTCCAAGTTACGGTCGAGGGCGAAGTGCATTGTCGCCTCAACCTGCTGATCACGCACCCTGTCAATGGAAAGAAATGCCTGGGCGGTACCAAAGCCGTGCTGATGAGATCCCACCCAAACCTGACCGGCAGCCAGCGGCGAGGCTACCTGATGTGAATTGTCTCCGGCTTTGTCGGAGCTATTGGCTTCGCCCGCGGGACCGGTATCGTTAGGAGCTGGTTGCGAACTTACGCTGCCAAAGCTGAGCCATCCAAGCAGCAGTACGATAGACGCGGCTAGTCCGAGCAGCCACGGGTTCAACAGAAGGCGTTGGGCGACGGGCATCTTCGAGGTCGGCACCAGCGGCTCGTCTAACGCGGCAAGTGCTCGGGCTGCTTCTGCCAGGGAAGGCCGTGCCTGGGGCGACTTGGCAAGCATCCTCAAGCACAGTCGCTCCAGGTCTGGGGGGATATCCTGTCGCGATGTGGACAGTGGGGGCGGATCGTCGTGAAGCACCTGCGAAATCGTTTGTTGCAAGTTTCCTTGGAACGGCACATGCCCGGCGAGCGATTCATAAAGAATCGCGCCCAGGCCGTAGATATCGGTATGCGTGCCAATTTCTGCCGCCGACCCGCTTAACTGTTCCGGGGCCATGTAGGCGGGTGAGCCGAAACGATCGCCTGGCTGGGTGATACGGGCATCACCGGGGGCTTGATACAGTGCCAAGCCAAAATCCATCAATATTGGCTCACCGCGGCGGTCGATCATGATATTGGCCGGCTTGAGATCGCGATGCAGTACGCCACACGCGTGTGCTTCACGAAGGGCATCGACCAACTTCGAGAAAAGGGGCCGAATCTCTGCGACGGCTAGAGGCTCGCGATGCGCAAGTCGGTCGGCCAACGTCTCACCCTCGATGTATGCCATGGTGATATAAGGACCATTTGGCGTTTCGCCGACGTCGAAGACGGGGCAGACGTTAGGGTGATTGATGGCAGCAGCGGCCCGGGCTTCAACTAGCAACCGCCGAGCCGCCTGAGCGTCAATGCGGTGACGCGGCTTTTTCAAAGCCACGCGACGATTGAGCTGGGTATCCTCCATCAAGAACACTTCGCCCATCCCACCTTCGCCGATCTTATGCAGCAGCCGATACCGCTGGAGCTGACGCAGGTCGTCGGACTGGCCATTGTTTATCGTGTTGTGTTGGGCCGCGGGGCCTACGGGGGTTGTTCCCCTCAGCAGCTTATCGGCGGATAGTTCCCGTTCTATCTCGACCAAGGCTGCGGCCACGTCGTCGCGATTGCCAAACTGCTCTTGATAAATGTGCTTATCAGGAGCATCACCCCAGCGATGGCGGATACGGAACTCCTCCGCAATGACCGACGGCGGAAGTTGCGATTGATCCAGCTCTGGCCAACGGGCCAAATAATCGCGCAACTTCGGTGGCGAATTGTCCTGGTTTGTTGAGCTGGGTGCCGCTTGCCGCCAGCGGTATTCCATGTCGATAGGTATAAGCTCGTAGAGCAGGGGCCGGCGCTCTGCTGGTTCCACGTCTGAGTCATCGATAAACAACGCCAGGTCTGGCGAGAATCCCTGCTGCCACAGTTGATCAAACCGATCGGCAATCCCGTCAAGCTTCTGGGAAAGCAGTGCGGGGTTATTCATGATGAGCGACCTCGTCTCGGATTGAACCGCCCATTGCACGTAGGCAAACAACACGCATCAGGCGACGCGGATCGGGATAAAGGTTGCGGCCATGCCTTGCCTGCGGCAAGTGCTTAAGGCAGCCGCCACAGGCGAATCGTGTTATCCGTGCAGCTAGCGGCTAGATAGGCGCCATCCGGAGAGAATGCCACACCGCGTGAGCCGGCATCCACCTTAGCGCACTCGACTTCCAACTGGCCCCCAGCGGCGCTGTAGACCCGTGGCGGTCCGTCCTGAAGTGCGACACCGATCCGCTGGCTATCGGCGCTAAAGCAGACGTCGGTCACGGGATGCCCAGGTGGTGCTAATTGGGCCAGCAGTGGCAGTCGGAGATCACCCTGGGCGGTGGGAACCTGCCATAGTTGCAGCCCTTGACTGCCGAAGGTGACCATCACTTTTCTGTCGGGCGAGATGCGAATGAGATCGATGGGGCCCATGGGGCCTTCCAGTTGCCCGACCTTCTCGCCATTGGCGACGTTCCACAGTTCGATGCCCTCGGGCGTGCCGAAGGCAAGGGCGTCGCCGGCGCTACTGAACTCCGCGCAAAGCGCGGTTTCGCAGAGTTTTTTCACATAGCAATCGATGGCCTGTTTCTCATTCACTTGGGGGGCGTCGTGCACATTTCCCAATGCCCAAAGGTAGGCCGAGTTATCGGCCTGCAGCGTGACTACGCGATTGAGCTGTTCGTTGGCGACAATCTGGCGGTAATCCCCGAGGGCCACAGTACCCGGCCTAAGACCGGCGTCGTCTCTAACCGTGAGAGCGATTTCGTGGTGGTTCTCATCGTCAGGCGACCAGATCAGCAGCCGTGGTGTCTGGCGAACGTGTGGAGTGTTTCGGTCAAGCAGATCATTCTCTGCATGCAGGTGGCGGCTTCCATCTCCGGCCATCCAACTAGGACCATCCCGGTAGCGGTTGGGATCAATGACAAAGCTATTGGTGAGCGGATTGCCGGTGGCCAGACTGATCCGTGTGCCATCGCCTGCGAGCGTTTTCCCCTTGTCTGCAAAGCGAATCGCCGGCAGCACGTATTTGACTTGAAACGTATGGAGTAACTTCGCGGTTGAGACGTCTACGGATTCCGTGGAAACTCCGCTTTGGGCGGCATCTGCCGAGAGCCGCCAGGTAGAGTGCGTGGTACCCTCCACGGCCTGAAGGTGCTTTCCATCGGCAGTGAACCGCAACTGCGATGCGCCGAATTCCACCCCCACCAGCCGCGCCAGCAGGTTGCCGGTAGCAAGTTCTCGAACGGCGATGAAGTAACCGTCGCGGTCGTGCCCAGCGGTGGCAAACGACTTGCCGTCGGGCGATACCACCAGCGCGCGACCGTTCTCTGGTTGGCGATAATGCAGCAGCAAATTGCCTGACCCCGTGGACCACACCAGCACGTAGTTTTCGTAGGTTCCGACGAGCCGGCTGCCATCGGGCGTAAATCGCAAGGTGTAGGGTGCCAAGTGATCCTGAAGATCCATTTGCTGGCGGTGAGTGGGATCGGCCAGATCGATGAGTTGGAGCGATCGGGCTGCTCCGCCGCGGCCATCGGTTGCGACCGCTGCTTGTTTCCCATCGGGACTTACCGCCAAGGCCGTGATATGACCCACATCGGTAGCGATCAGTTGTGAACGAACATCGCCGTTCGCCGGCTCATGTCGCACCAAAGTGTTGCCGCCGAAGAGTGCGAAACTTCCATCGGGTGCCAGGCAGGCGATCGACGTTTCAATCCGTTCGCGGCTCTGGCTGGCGATGATTCGAGCGCGGGAGGAATCCCAGAAATCACAGCCTTTGTGAAAAGCGAGCCATACTCGGCCATCGTCGCTACTCAGGGCGGGAAGTCCGGCGGGACCAAGTTCTACGAGCGTATCGATGGCCTGTCCGGCCAGGGCATCCCAGCGGCGAATTGTGGCAGAGGCGCCTCGCGACCAATGGACAGAGTGAAAGGTTCGCTCGTCGGGGCCCAGGTGAGCAAGATCGCGGCTCGTACCGAACTTACGCGTGCGCAATGGTTGAATCGTGCGAGCGGCAGCAATGACGCCGCTTCCGCCTGGCTCTTGCACGGCAGGGCTGCTGGGCACTTGCCGAGCGGCCACCAGTTCCTCGGGCATAGGCCACCAAACGGTGCCGTTGCCTTGGGCCGCCACCAGAAACCGCCCATCAGGTGAAATAAGGATGTCACGAGCACCTTGGAAATCTGCCTTGGCCCCGCCAGTAAAAAGGTGCACCACCAGGCCGGTGCCGGCGTTATAGGCGGCCAGACGCTTCTTGTCGTAATAGCTTGAGCCAACTTCAGCGATGATATGCCGGCCATCGGCCGTGTAGATGAATGGGCCGCGAGTGGTGCCGCGAATGAGCGCTGTGCGTCGGCCTGTGGCAACATCGCGAACGATGATATCGTAGCCTTCCAGTACGGCCAGCGAACGCCCATCGGGCGAATAGGACGGGTGAGCCCCACCTTGCTGGTGCAGTTCGTGGCTCGCCTTCTCACCCAGGTCGGGCAATGTGAATTGTTTAAGCACGGTTGCCACGCCGTCTTGCCCGCCTTCAACGACCACTGCCAGTTCTTCACCTCCTGGTGCAAGGGCCAGACTGTGAACGTTTCCGTCGAGCGATTCAACCGCTCCCAACCGCTCACCTGTGGCGGCATTGATCAATAAAAGGGGGCCTTCCTCAATACTCAGGGCCAAATAACGCCCATCGGGCGAAAGAGCGGTTTGCTTCAACTCGCCTTCGGGCACGCGGATTTCACCCACAGGGCTACCCTCGGGCAGATTCAGCAGTTCCACCACCCCTTGCTGGTATCCACCGAATCGATAGAGAATCGGCCCAGTATTCGCCACGGCGGCCGCGCTCACGCTGCCACTTTCCGGGGGCGGAATCTCACGTTGCGCCGTTCCGGTCGCCGTATCTCGCAGCACGGACTTTCCGCTGGACGTTTGTTCCACAAGTGTCTTGCCGTCGGGCGTGAACGCAAGTTGGAGGCTGTCGCCTTTATCGACCCGCATGGCCGACGTTGTGGCCACTTGAGGAGGCTCCCAATTTGGATGCCCGCCCCGGCCGTACCATTCAACACGGTCATGATGCACAATCCATACCTGGCGGCCATCGTGGCTAAAGCCGCCGCCATAGATGTTATCGGGGGTGCTGGTTTTGCTGGCCACACTGCCCGCAGCAATATCAACCACGCACACGTGTTTCTGGCACTGAACCCACAGTTGACTTCCATCGGGAGCGAAGCGCATATCATTGGCCGTGGATGGGAAATCGACCTCGGCCACCTTCTCCCAGCTCCTGGTATCGTAGACCGCCGTGCCAGCGCCGCTGGCCAACAATCGACCATCGGGGCTGAATACCGGCGCATACGAAAGTCGGTCTCGGGTTTCTGGTAGGGCAATCTCTTTGCCGCTGGCCGAGTCCCACATCCGCGGCTGTTGACTATAGTGGGTGCTCAACAGGCGCGTGCCGTCGGGCGTGAAGGTAATGGTTTCTGTTTTACTTAGATCTCCGCGAATAACCGGCCCCGGCTTCCCGGTAGCGGCATCGATCAAGCGGATGGCCTCGCCCTCTTCGACGATCAGGGCCAGCGTGGTCCCCCGGGGTGAGAACGCGGCATAGCTGGCATCCTCAAAGGTCTGCTGTGTGTCGTCCTTGAGATGGAACAGCGTAACGGGGGGAGTGCCTCGGCCATTGCAGACCGCGAGCCACTGACTGTCGCCCGAGAACGACGCGTTGAAGACCTTCTTGGTTCTCAAGTAGGGCAACTCGCAGCGGCGGTGAAGGTCGTAGAGACGATTGCCCATCAGCAAGATGCGTTCGTCAGGTGATAGCACCACCTTCCCCACTTCGTTCGAGTTGAAACCTTCAAACAGACGACCAAGGGGCTCAAAGGGGACGTCCGCTGCGACGGCGGACCACGCTGAGCCCGACTGCGCGTGGGCGGCCGGGGCTTGGTTGAGGGCCGCGGTGCGTTGGTCATCGCCACTTTGGCCATCCGACTGATGCGGCGATTGCGCGTGGGCTGCGGAGTCGTCTTGCTTGAGCGTGGTGGGGGCAGCGGTACCGGACTGCTCGGCATTGCAGCCGAGCGCCAGTACCAAACCCATGATCATCGCCCACGCCATGGCGGATGCGATACAGGGAATCCGGCGGTGGACTGCCGCGGAGCGAATGTTTGTTGCGCTCTCGATGACGCCGGTTGCAATCTTGGACGATGAAACTTTCACGAGAATTGTGCCCCTTTATTGGCGTCGAATTATCTGCCTGCTACCCGCTAATCCGATTTCTGGACCGTGCCGGGATATGCATTGTAAAGGAATTTGTCACATCAGAAGCGAACTGCGTTTGCCATTTGCCGGCACGAATACACCCACGGCACATCGCAGAAAAAAAGCCCTGCAGGCGCGCATTGGCGGTTGTGGCCGGCTAGGAACAACAAGAGCTGGTTTTCTTGAATTCACCTTGGTAGCGGGCCAAAATCGATGACAATTCCCCCCGCGGGCAGCTCTGGCCCGTATGTTGCCACCAGCCCCGTCGAGTACCGCTTTGGACGACCACCAAGTAAATCCAACCCAACACGTATATCAGCGTGTGGCCCAGGGCGATGACGACGCGTGCCGCGAGGTCTTCCAGCGATATCTTCTGCGACTGGTCGGGTTGGCCCGATCGCGGCTGTCGGAGCGGTTGGCGACAAAAGTTGACCCCGAAGACATCGTGCAGTCGGTCTTTCGCTCGTTCTTCATCCGCGCCCAAGACGGGCAATATGTCATTGAGCGTGCCGGCGATCTGTGGAAACTGCTTGCGGCTATCACGCGCCACAAGGTGCTGAAGCGTGCGGAACATTTTCAGCAGCAGCGCCGTGCGCTCGATCGCGAAGCCGCGCTGCCTGAATCTGGACAAGGCATACCCGACGAACCCAACGAGGCAGACGCCGTTATCCTGGCCGACGAAGTTGAGTTCTTGATGACGCAACTGGAACCTCATCAACGGTTGATGCTCGAACTGAGATTGCAGGGCCAGACCATCCCGGAGATCGCCGCGGCGGTTGAGCGTAGTGAACGGACCGTCCGCCGTTTCCTGGGCGGGTTTCGTGATATGCTGGAGCAACGGCTTCACGAACTGCGGGCGGCATAGGCCACTCCGGGCACTCGCAGGCAATTGTCCCTGGCGCTCAGCCTGCCCTAGCTTTTCCTATCGCACCAGCGCTCAGGCCATGCTGTGCGATGGCGGGAGCGGCGGCATGGCGACGTTGGGGCCTCGCGCGCGATCTTGAGCGGCAGTCTGCCAGGGAATCCGCTCCGTGGACGCCAGCAACAGTTCCTTGATCCGCTCGAGCTCCTGCCACAAATACCCCTTCCAGACCAGGTGGGCACGCACCCATTGAACGAATTTCAGGCTCAAGAAGAGTGGGGCGCCTAACAGAATGAATAGGGCCAATCCCGGCATCGTGCCGCCGATCACAATCGCCAAGAACCACCACCAACTGAAGTAGCGGACCAGGCCCAAGCTGAAGACGAACTGGCTGGATTCCCAGGGATTGTATGCCAGTCGCGTATCGTGGTTGATGATGTACGCCCAGTGTGACTTGCCGCAGGAGACATGGATCAACGACGCGCGATGGCCGTTCCGCAGAAACATGCCGTGGCTGCTGAAGTGATGCGGGCGTTCGACGCCGTCGATGCCATGCAAGGAGAACTCCGTCCAGCGGTACACGGTGCTGGAAACACCGCCGTTGGCATTACCGCTCACGTGGGTTTCGCTGTGGCGACAAACGCCCAGCACTACGCCCGACTCGACATGGAACTCGATGGTTGTATTGCGAAACGGAACTTCGGAAATACGGTGCATGATCTGTCTCCAGTTTGGCGCGAAGCTGACCCATTAGATGGCAAAGAGCCGCTTGCTTGAGTCGGGCAGCCACTCAATGGCTCGAGGGGGGGGCTTGCTGAGCACCCAGCGGCAAGAGGGGATCCGAATTGCACGCCGCCTCCGGCCATGCACTTGCCGGAAAAATGAAAAAAGCACGCCGCAAGCCAGAAGGCAAGCGCTATCGGCCCCATGTAGCTCGAGCCACGGTCCTTAGCATCGCTGGTCACCACCAACCACTCGAATGCCGCAAGGCCCCGCTCGGCGTCTGTTGCGATCGCCGAGCGGGGCATGCGGATCGTTGAGCTGGAGACATCTCTTACCAGCGAGCCTCCCGTTCGCGCTCGCGTGCCTGCTGCGATGGGGCGTCCGTTACCTCCAGGTGCCAGACGAGCTTCCTCTCCCCGGCCTTCCAGAGCAATGCCGCGCCTTTCCGGAGCGGCTTTCCGTCGGTGATGGTCAACTTGGCGATGGGCGGATTGTCCACGTGCAGCCGGTTGCCATCCTTGTCGATCGTGGGCTTAAGGTGAACGTGGATCTCCAAGGGCAGATTCCGGGGCTCAGCCCGAAGTACGCGGTAGTTGTCGTATACCTGGTAGGGAAAGTCGCCGTCCCAGCGATAGCCCGCCTTACCCCGAATGGAAAGCCAGAGGCCTTTGGTTGTGGCGTTGATAAGGTGGCAAACATGTTGGCCTTCGCCGTACACGTTATGCCATTTCTTTTTCTTGAGATATTCCTTGGCCTGCGGCGGCAGCGACTCCAAATCGAGTTGTTGAGCAACGGCTTGACCGGTGACCAAGAGCAAAACCGAGAGAATGAGCAGTGCCATACGCATTGTCGTGTTCCTGTCTACGAGGTGGAAGGATAGAGTTGGAGGCCGGCCACGCGAGCGGCGTCCGGCTAGCACACGGCGGAACTACGGCAGATTCCAGAGCCGCACGGTCTGGTCACGACAGGCGGCTGCCAGTTGGCGCCCGTCAGGCGAGAATGCAGCGCTATGGGCGCCCCCTTTAGATCCAATGCACTTCAGGACCAGCTGACCGGTTTCCAGGAATAACTGCCGGAGGATCGATTCGTGGGACCTTTTCGACGGTCGGCGACCTGGCCGTGTTGGGCAGAGCACCGCCGCCAAAGACATGCCGGACTTCCGCGTCCGAAAGAACACTGGCGGTGTTCGGGGCCCGCCCATTCGACAGCTGGGGACCTGATTCAGAGCAACCGCCGGTGAACAGCGGTGCAACCGCCAGAAATGCGACTGAGAACCCTCGAATTATG
>Ga0182738_1008482_pt1 | contig 10200 bp, 11 predicted proteins | sample eDN5th30CBELigMG_FD_128876 | JGI IMG/M metagenome (GOLD analysis project Ga0182738, IMG submission 128876) | Enriched Miracle-Growth compost microbial communities from Emeryville, California, USA - eDNA 5th pass 30_C BE-Lig MG (version 2)... ... | reverse complement strand
CATCCGGTTCATGCCATCCCGCGTTCGCGCGCCATGCGTGCGCGCCGGGTTTCGCGGCGAGGCCGCCGCTCCACCGTTTCAAGCCGTGCCGGCAATTCGGTCATGATTTCGCGCCTGCGTTCGGGCGTCATGTTGATCCAGCCGGAAATTTCCTCGCGGGTGCGTCCGCAGCCGAAGCAGTAGCCGGTCTTCATGTCGATCGAGCAGACGAGGATGCAGGGCGATTCGATGGCCGTCATGGAGCGTTCCCGTTGGTTCTCTCCAGATGGGACAGGCGCGATTTCGATGCAAGTCCCATGAGAATGTCTGTCTTGCAAGTTAGCCCATTGTGCCACGCCGCCATCGCGGTTATGCCCCTGCCAACGACCATTCCCCGGACTTTGACGACATGACCAGCGCACTGCCTTTCGATGATATTCGCAATCTCATGAGCCATCTGCCGGCCGGAGACGAAGCGGCGGGCGAAGGCGTGCGCGCGCAGTTTGCGAAGGCCGAGAAACCGCATGGCTCGCTTGGCCGTCTCGAAGATCTGGCTGCGTGGCTTGCCGTCTGGAGTGGACGCCCTCCGGCCGTCAATCGGCCATTGGTGGCGATTTTCGCCGGCAATCACGGCGTGGCGCGACACGGCATCTCGCCGCAACCGATGGAGGCGACGGCGCGCGCGGTGGAACTCACCGCTGCGGGCGGCGCCGCGATCAACCAGATCTGTCTTGCCTATGATGTCGGCCTGAAGGTATTCGACCTTGCGCTGCATCTGCCCACTGAGGACATCACGCAGGACGCCGCACTCGACGAGCGCGGTTGCGCGGCCACGATGGCGTTCGGCATGGAGGCGATTTCGGGCACCGATCTTCTGTGCATCGGCGATCTCGGCGTCGGCAACACCACCGTTGCCGCGACGATCCTGGCGGCCATATATGGCGGCGGGGGCACAGGCTGGGTGGGGCAGGGCTGCGGCGCGGATGCGGCGATGGTCGCGCAGAAAGCGCGAGTGGTCGATGCCGCACTGTCTTTTCATGCCGGCCATCTGCGGGACCCGCTGGAGGTGCTGCGCCGGGTTGGCGGGCGCGAATTCGCGGCCATTGCCGGCGCCATAGTCGCTGCGCGCATGGAAAAAATACCGGTCATCCTTGATGGCTTTGCCGCAATTGCCGCTGCATCCGTGCTGAAGGCGATGAACCCGCGCGCACTCGACCACTGCGTTATTGCGCAACTCTCGCCAGAGCCGGGCTATCGTCGCGCCGTTGAACTGCTCGGCATGACGCCTCTGCTCGATCTCGGCATGGCGCATGGCGAAGGCGCGGGGGCGGCCCTTGCGGCCGGGCTTGCGAAAGCCGCGGCCCTGTGCAGTTCGGGGATGGCGGCGGCGCTCCGCTAACCTTCGAGGCCTAGCGACGGCGCCCGCCGGCAGCGACCGCTCTGGTCGGCAGCGCGGGCAACACTTCCATGACGCGCGACAGCGGGAAAATAGCGATTGCCTCCGTGCCCTCTCGCAACCTGGAGTGAAGCTGGAACTCGCCGCCATGCATGGCGATCAGGCCCTGCACGATCGGCAGGCCGAGCCCTGTTCCCTGTTCGGCGCTCTTGATGGCGATGGAGCCCTGACCGAAGGCCGAAAGCACCACCGGTATCTCCTCGGCCGGGATGCCCGGACCGTTGTCCTTCACCGAAACATATTGGCCGCCGCCGGCCGTCCAGCCGACGCGCACCAGAATTTCGCCGCCGGTCGAGGTGAATTTCACCGCATTGGACAGCAGGTTGAGGGTGATCTGGCGCACGGCGCGCTCGTCGGCATAAAGGCGCGGCAGCTCCGGCTCGAATTGCTGCACGATGCGCAGGTCCTTGTTATGGGCCTTCAGCTCCATCAAATGGCAGCATTCTTCCACGATATAGAGCAGGTTCACCGGCTCTTCATTGAGCTGGTAGCGACCAGCCTCGATGCGCGACAGGTCGAGGATTTCGTTGATGAGGTCGAGCAGATGCTGGCCCGAATCATGGACGTCGCGGGCATAGTCGCGATAGGTCTGATTCTGCATCGGTCCCAGAACCTCGTTCGTCATGACCTCCGAAAAGCCGAGAATGGCGTTTAGCGGTGTGCGCAGTTCATGGCTCATCGAAGCAAGGAACCGTGATTTCGCCAGATTGGCTTCCTCGGCGCGGCGGCGGGCTTCGTCCGACATGGATTTTGCCGTCTCCAGTTCCGCGATCAACCCGTCCTTCTCGGAGCGGAACGAAAGCAGCATCAGCGAGGAGCGGTTGAGCCGTCCTGCGACATAGGCGAAAAAGACCAGCGACAACGCCAGCAGGGCGGCCATGGCAATGTCGACCGGCTCCAGCGAACCTCCGACCGTGAAGCCGTAAACCAGCACCGGCAGCGTGAAGGTGACTATGAGAACGCCGCGCAGCGACGAGGTAATGAGCGCGGTTGCCGCCATCGCCAGCAAGAGAACGATGGCCTTGATGATGGGAAACTGGTCGATTTGACAGTCACCGCAGCCGATGGACGCGAAGTAGGCCCAGCCGAGGCCTGCGAGAAAGTGCCCCAGCAGGAACCCGCGCTTGATGGACGGTGCGTCGAGCGCGGCGATTTCCATCCTGCTTACCCGGTGCGCGATCAAGGCAAGCCCGGCATAGCAGGTCGTGGTCAGGATCGCCCAGAGCAGGATTTCGCCGCGCATGCCGGCAAGCAGGCCGGCTATCGCGATGACAAGCACCAGCAGTGGAATTGCGGTGGCGCTGCCGGTCATGGCATGAGCGTGCAGGCGCAGCAGTTCGCGATCGAAGGCCAGCGTGCCGGGACGCTGCGCGAGGCGGTCTCGCGTCTTGCGCACGGCGCGCGCGACATCGCTGTTGCGGTGTCGCTTGGTGCGATCCACAATGAACTTGTCGGCAATGTCCGAGCGAAGCAACGCCATGGGCGACATTCAATTTATGCGAGAAACCGGTTCGTGGCTGCAAGCTACGTCGCAATGATTAAGAGTTTGTTCGCCATATGAGCCAAATGCGGCGTTACCGCTTGTATCGAAAGCGTTCCGGCGCGTCGCGCCGCCGACAGCGCGGCATTTTTGATCTTTGCCTCGCTGTCGCAATTCTCGGCATGCTTGCATTGGTGGTCGGTCGGGTCGACCGCGCCGCTGTTCGTCATGAAGCGGGATCGGTGGTCGTAAATGACGGCGACACGATCACGCTGAACGGCCAGCGTATCCGTCTGCTGGGCATAGACGCGCCTGAATACAATCAGACCTGCATGGCCGATGACGGCAGCTATCGCTGCGGACGGCAGGCGCGCGAGGCGCTGGTGAAGTTGATCGCGGGCAGGGCGGTCGCCTGCGAGGGCGGAAAACGAGATCGCTACGACCGACTTCTTGCCATCTGCAAGATCGGCACGCTCGATCTCAACCGGGCTATGGTCGAGCAGGGCTGGGCGGTGGCCTATGGCGACTACGGTGATGCGCAACGCACCGCCAAGGCGCGGCAAGCAGGCATTTGGGCCGGCACTTTCGAGCGCCCGCGCGACTGGCGCGCCAGCCGGAATATACGGGACGAGCCCGCCCCGGCAGGCTTCCTCGACTGGCTATGGAATTTGTTCGATTTTTCCGGCGTCGCGCTATAGTGCGATCCGAACGACAAGGGAGAGCGATGTGAAGTTGTACGATGGCGGGCGCGCGCCCAACCCGCGCCGAGTGCGTGTGTTTCTCGTGGAAAAGGGCATCGAAGTGCCGCTGGTGCCGGTGGATATGGCCGGCATGGAGCATCGCGGCGAGCCGATGACCTCGCGCAACCCGCTACAGCGCCTGCCCGTGCTGGAACTGGACGACGGCACAATCCTGACCGAGACCGTCGCCATCTGCCGTTATTTCGAGGAATTGCATCCTGAGCCGGCCTTGTTCGGGCGCGGTGCGCTCGGCAGGGCCATGGTGGAGATGTGGCAGCGGCGGATCGAGCAGAACCTCTTCTTCGGCGTGGCGCAGGCTTTCCGCCACATCCATCCGGCGATGAAGGAGTGGGAGGTGCCGCAGATTCCGGCTTGGGGGGAAGCCAACAAGCCCAAGGTGCTCGAATTTCTGGCCATCCTCGACCGTGAGCTTGCAGATCGCGAATTCGCGGCCGGTGACGATTATTCCATCGCCGACATCACCGGCCTGTGCGCCCTCGACTTCATGAAGCCCGCGCGCATCCAGGTGCCGCCGGAGCTGACCAATGTACTGCGCTGGCACGAGGCGCTTTCGAGCCGGCCGAGCGCTTCCGCATGATCTCATGACCGCAACCGAGCTCGAATGCCTGACCACGCGCATCCGCGCGTGCCGCGTGTGTGTGGAAGCGCCACGCGGTCGCCCCATGCCGCATGAACCCCGCCCCGTGGTGGTGTCGTCCGCAACGGCGCGCATCCTGATTGCGGGGCAGGCGCCGGGCACCAAGGTGCATGCCACCGGCATTCCCTTCAATGACGCCTCGGGTGACAGGCTGCGCGATTGGCTTGGAGTGTCGCGCGAGGAATTCTACGATGCGGCCAAGTTCGCCATCGTGCCAATGGGTTTCTGCTTTCCGGGGCAGGATACCAAGGGCGGCGACCTGCCTCCGCGACGCGAATGCGCACCGCTGTGGCGTCAGCCGCTGATCGAGCTCATGCCGCAGATCGACCTTGTGCTGACCATCGGGCTCTACGCGCAACAATGGCATCTGCGCGAGGCATGCGGTGCTTCGCTTGGCGAGACGGTACGCAACTGGCGCGCCATTTTCGATCGCCCGGCCCAGCCGCGCACCATTCCGCTGCCGCATCCTTCATGGCGCAACACGGCCTGGCTTAAAAAGAATCCCTGGTTCGAAGCCGAATTGCTGCCGGTGCTGAAATCGGAAATCCGCGACCGCATAGCTTGATTTCGGCGCAATGCCGTTGCGCCGTTCGTCATGCGCCGGAGAATTCCTTTCTTGCGCAAGGGAGTTCTTGAGGTGATTATAGGAGAATATTTTTCTCCACGGAGCCCCCATGGACCGCCTCGATCGCAAAATTCTTCGTCTTCTTCAGGAGGACGCGACCCTCGCAGTGGCCGACATCGCAAAGAAGGTGGGCCTTTCGACCACACCTTGCTGGCGCCGCATCCAGAAGCTGGAGGAAGAGGGCGTCATCAAGCGACGCGTGGCCATCCTCGATCCGGGAAAGATCAACACGCGCGTTACGGTCTTCGTGGCGATCCGCACCAATTCGCACAGCCATGAATGGCTGCGGCGGTTCTCGGAAGTGATCCAGGATTTTCCCGAGGTCATCGAGTTCTACCGCATGAGCGGTGACGTGGACTATCTGCTGCGCGTGGTGGTGCCCGACATCGCCGCTTACGACGCCTTCTACAAGCGGTTGATCGCCAAGATCGAAATCCGCGACGTGTCGTCGTCCTTCGCCATGGAGCAGATCAAATACACGACCGAGTTGCCGCTCGACTACATGGTGCTGGACAAGGAATCGAATTCCAACGCCGCCTGATCGATGATCCGGCCCTGCCACATGGTCTGGCAGGGCCGGATATTTTCGCCACTATGCTCTGACTTGCGTTCTCGCGACGGAGGCCCGTCGCGAAAATTCCCCTCCATGCCCGGCGTCCGGGCGGACAGGATCAGGCCCCGCGTCTACCCGCAAGAGCGTGATAGAGCCACAGAACGACTATGGCTCCGATGACGGAGACAATGAGGCTGTAAATATTGAAGCCCGTTACCCCCGCCGCGCCGAAGAAGTTGAATATTACGCCGCCCACAATGGCGCCCACGATGCCGAGGACGATGTCCATCAGCATGCCCTGACCGCTGCTGTTGACGATTTTGCTGGCGATGAAGCCTGCGACAAGTCCAAGGATGATCCAACCGATAATTGACATCTCGATGTTCTCCTTTGTCACTGCAACGAAAGAGTTCCACAGGAGATGGGAAAATACAACTGTGCGTTGGCGGGCTTGAAAATGCGTGGCCTCGCACCACAATCAAGAGGCGGGGGGCAGTTCCGAATTGGGAGGTCCGTATGGGACTTTTTGACGACGCGGTGCCAGGCGGTAACATCGCCAAGCCCCTCATGATCGCGCTCGGCGCGCTGTTGGTCGGCAAGATGCTGGGCGGCGGAAGCAGCCAACCGCAACCCGATCAACAGGCTGGAACCACTCCGCAGCCGGACGATGGCGGTTTGCTCGGCGGCCTCGGCGGATTGTTGGACAAGCTCAAGGAAGCGGGACACGGCAATGCTGCCGATTCGTGGGTAGGCACAGGCCAGAACGAGCCGATCGCCGCTGACGATCTGGGCAAGGCCATCGGCCCGCAGACGATCAAGGCAATCGCCGAACGCGCCGGCATGAGCGAAGACGAATTGTTGCGCCAGCTTTCGGTGGCGCTGCCCGGCATAGTCGACAAGCTGACGCCGGGGGGCAACGTGCCTCGCAACGACCAGATCGCTTCGCTGCTGGGCAGCCAGCGCTGAGCGGATCTCCATGAACGGACATGGAAAGCGTGTCCCGGCGGCGCCGGAATACGGCGCTGCTTGCGGGTTGTCTCGAAATCCACGCATGTTTTCGCAAAGTGCGAGAATTTCGGTTGACCCGCGAAGGCATTAGCAGATAGACAGCACCCGGTTCGGAGTGTAGCGCAGCCCGGTAGCGCACTTGACTGGGGGTCAAGGGGTCGTGGGTTCGAATCCCGCCACTCCGACCATTTTTCCCTTGAGATAAGCCGTCAGTCAGAAGCCGGGAAAACGGGACGCGTTGCGCGCGCGCAGCCCGTGCTGATGGCGATATTCCAACCCGATTGCGCCCCAGATCAGCCCGAGCAGCAGGTAGAAATGCCGCCAGTGGTCGGTATCGATCACGCTGCCCAGCGCGATATGACCGATGAGCACCACATAGGCGCACAGCAGATAGGGCTGCCACGGCCGGGTTCGGAACAGGATGCGAAAACCGGCCGCGAGCGTCCACAAGATCAGCGTCAGGTAGGAGACGAAACCCAGCCAGCCATAATCCATCAGCGTTTTCAGCCAGATATTGTGGGTGTCCTCACCATATATCTGGCCGAACACGAGCGGGCCTATCCCGAACGGCTTTTCGAGCGCCAGGGCAAAGCCGATGCCGTAGCGGGCGAATCGACCCAGCCGGGCGCCGTCATATTCCTGCACCAGTTGCGCACGCACCGTGAACAAATCCGCCACAGCCGGGATTTGCAGGGCGATCAGAAACGCCAGGGCAAGGAACAGGAAGGCGGCGATGCTCATCACCACGATGCGCAGCCGGAACATGCCGCTCGTGCTTTGCAGGAACAGAACTGCCGTCAGCAAGATCGCCGAGGCGCCGAACAGGCCCCATGCGCCGCGCGAAAAGGACAGGAAGATACCGCCTACGATGATCAGCAGGGGAACCGCGTAAAGCAGCATCTTCAGGGGGCTGCCCGTCAGCACACGGTAGAGCAGCCAGATGCCGGGTAGCGCCAGAAACGGTCCGAAAACATTGGGGTCCTGGAACGCGCCCGCCGCGCGCTCATATCTGGTGAACATCTCGGCGCCCGGAAAGGCGTGAAAATATCCCAGCATGCCAAGTATCGACGTACAGACGGCCGCAATCACCCAAGCCTGGAAGATAATGCCGTAAAGCTGCGGCCGCATTTCGGTGACGCAGGCGAAGAACACCGCCGTAAAGGCCAGAAACAGCGATACCGCCAGATAGAGCGGCGTGTTCATCAGGTTCGACATCTGGCTCATGGAAATCATGCCACCGATGTTGAACGTCACCAGAAGCACGAGCAAAGGTGCCACGGCACGCGAGATGCGCAGCCCGAACAGCGCCCATACCCCGATCAGCCCGGCCATATAAAGTTCGTAAGGGGCCGGTTCCCTGAGGACGAAACCGGAAAGCAGGACGCCGAGGCCTACGGCGGCAGAGGAAATCAGCACCACCAGCCTGGCTTCCACTGCCGCGCGCGGCAGTTCCTGCGCCAGCGCGCTCAATAGGCGTTTTCCGTGTTGAGAAGGCGGATCGGCGTCAGGAACAGGATCCTGAGGTCAAACCACAGTGACCAGTTCTCGATATAATCGAGATCGTATTCGGTGCGCTTGCGAATTTTTTCGTCGGTATCCATCTCGCCGCGCCAACCGTTGATCTGCGCCCATCCGGTAACGCCGGGCTTCACGCGATGGCGTGCGAAATAACCGTCCACCACTTCATTGTAGAGCATGTTGTGCGACTGTGCCGCTATCGCGTGCGGGCGAGGTCCGACGAGCGACAGATTGCCAAGCAGCGAATTGAAGAACTGGGGCAGTTCGTCGATGGAGGTCTTGCGGATGAAGCGTCCGACGCGGGTGACGCGCGGGTCGTTTTTCGTCACCGTCTTTTTTGCCGTCGGGTCCGACTGGTCGGCATACATGGACCGGAATTTGTAGACCTCGATAACCTCGTTGTTGAAGCCGTGCCGCTTCTGTTTGAACAGGACCGGACCTTTGCTGTCGAGCTTTATGGCAATGGCGGTCGCCAGCATGATCGGTGAAAAGACGATGATACCGATCAGGCTGAAGACGATGTCGAAAGCGCGTTTGGCGACCGAATCCCAATCGTTGATCGGCCTGTCGAATATGTCGAGCATCGGCACGGAGCCGATATAGGAGTAGGAGCGCGGCCGGAACTGCAACTGGGTGGAATGGGCCGACAGGCGAATGTCCACGGGAAGGACCCAGAGCTTTTTCAGCAGCGAAAGTACTCGTTTTTCCGCACTTACCGGCAGGGAAACGATGAGCATGTCGATACGCGCGATGCGCGCGAATTCGATCAGTTCGCTGATATTGCCCAGCTTGGGATAGCCGGCGACGATGGGTGGCGAGCGGCGGTCGTCGCGGTCGTCGAAGATGCCGCAGATGCGGATGTCATTGTAGGGCTGCTGCTCGAGCGCGCGGATCAGCGTTTCGGCTGCTTGTCCGCCGCCGACGATGACGGCGCGGCGTTCCATGGCGCCGTTACGCGCCCAGCGCCGGATGAGCTGCGCCGTAACAAGGCGCAAGGTAAAGACCAGCACAAAGCCCAGTGAGAACCATGTGCCGAACATGAGGCGCGAAAAATCGCTCGAAATCTTGAGGAAGAAGCCGGCGACCGCCAGCAGCGCGAATGCGCCGGCCCACAGAAACAGCAGCCGCGCCGAATTGGAAAGCGGCTTGAGCAGGGCGGGGACCTGATAGAGGTCGCCAAGCTCGTACAGGAGAACCGTCAACAGCGAGGTTCCGGCGATGGCGAGCGTGTATTGCCAGAACAGATGCGGGCCGAAGCCGACAAGGACGGCAAGCAGCGTAAGGCCCGAAAGGGAAAACAGGACGAATTCGATCAGGCGCATGACGCCGCTGACCATCACCGGCGACATCGTATCGCGGCGATATTGCGCGGCAACCTGCTGCGCGATCTTGTTGAGCTGCGTCGGCTGGCTGCTGCCACCGTCCGCGCCGTTATCGAACTTGCGAACGGCTTGCGCTGAAAAGCGCCTTGCCGGGTCTGTATCTTCCATGATCGTGATCCGTAAGCTTACGCTGGATCAATATCGCCAAGGCGCTAAGAAACCCTTGAGCCGATGGCTCGATTTGCAGCATCCGGCGTTTCGGGCTGCGTGTAACCCAGGGCGCTGTAGTAGATATTCTCGATCTTCCCGGCCATGACGTCGGCACCGAAGCGCGCCCGCAAACTGGCCGCGCCGGGCATCGTGGCGCGATAGGTTGCGGGATCGGCAAGCGCGCCGGCCATCTTGCGGGCGAGCTCATCCGAATCCGGCAAGGTCAGTGCAGGCGACCCTTCCCCGAATATTTCCGGTATGCCTCCGACCGCCGTGGCGACCATGGGCATGCCCGCGGCGAGCGCTTCGAGCACGATATAGGGCATTGCCTCCGCACGTGAGGGAACGATTATAAAGTGCGCCAATGAAAAGGCTTTTCGCGCCGGCATTGGATCGAGAAAGCGCACCCGTTCCGATAGACCCAAGCGTTCCACCTGCGTGCGATAGCGTGGCAGGTCGTCGCCCGATCCCACCATCACGGCGGTGGTCGTGCGGCCGAGCTGCTGTTCGGCGCGAGCGAGCGCGTCGATGAAAAGGTCCGGACCCTTCAGGTCGCGCATCATGCCGATATAGAGGAAGTCGGCGGCACTGCCGGCGTGGAACACCGGCTGAAATTCAGTTTCGCGCAGGCCGTTATAGACCAGGCTGTTG
>Ga0182738_1008480_pt1 | contig 10201 bp, 12 predicted proteins | sample eDN5th30CBELigMG_FD_128876 | JGI IMG/M metagenome (GOLD analysis project Ga0182738, IMG submission 128876) | Enriched Miracle-Growth compost microbial communities from Emeryville, California, USA - eDNA 5th pass 30_C BE-Lig MG (version 2)... ... | reverse complement strand
TAATCCCATGGCCAACGTGATCCATAGTGTGACCGCATGCGTGAGCCGACACCGGCGATTGTCAATGCGTCCGGTCTGCAGCAACACGCGCTCAAGACACTCCTGAGTGACAACCGCTTCCAACCCCGCCAGACGATCGATAACTCTTTCCTGCTCCACCGCTGGCGATCGCGCATCATCCTTGAGTAAACTCATCTTCGCCACAGCCTCCCTGCTGCTGATACGGGTTCGTTTCCAAACCGTAACATCGCAGATGGCTGTGGCTTATGTCTTCATCAAACGGTATTGGCATAAGCCCTGGAATGCTGAACATGCTGCCGGCAGGATCACTCGTCCGTTACGTCATAATGGGACGCCCTATCAGGGAATTAACATCCTGATGCTCTGGGCGTCGGCGGAGCTGGCGGGTTACGCCTGCCCGTTCTGGCTGACCTACAAGCAGGCTCAGGAACTGGGGGGACAGGTTCGCAAAGGGGAGAAAGGTTCGCCGGTCGTTTACGCCAACACATTCAAACGCACCGAAACCAACGAAGACGGCGAAGAGATCGAGGAGAACATTCCTTACCTGAAGGAATACACGGTCTTCAATGCCGAGCAGTGCGACGGCCTGCCCAAGCACTTTTCGACGCTGGCCGAGCCACCCAAGGAGAACCTGCAACGGATCGAGCATGCGGAAACATTCTTCGCCAACACCAAAGCCGACGTTCGCATCGGAGGGAATCAGGCGTACTACGCCATCGGTAGCGATCATATCCAGATGCCACCGCTGGAATGCTTCGTCGATGCCGAATCCAACGCGGCAACTCTCGCCCATGAACTATGTCACTGGACACGGCACAGCTCCCGCTTGAACCGTGATCTCGGCCGGAAGAAATGGGGAGATGAAGGCTACGCGATGGAGGAGCTGGTCGCGGAACTGGGATCGGCGTTCCTGTGTGCCGATCTGGCGATCACCCCGGAAGTGCGGGACGACCACGCCGCCTATCTGGCCTCCTGGCTCAAAGTGCTGAAGGACGACAAGCGGGCGATTTTCTCCGCTGCATCGCTGGCCAGCAAGGCGGTGGACTTCCTGCATGGACTCCAACCGCAGCCCTGATTCATCCGCTCATCTGCCTGCCGGAATCACCTGGCGGGCGGATTTTTTCCCGCTTATCCCCTGATTCGGAGTATGACATATGGACCCCAACCAAACTTATCGCAATCTATTCGAGGCGATGAAATCCGGTGACTTCCTGACGGCCCGCGAACTGGCGTTGGCCCTCAAAGACTGGTTTGCCAAAGGGGGATTTTACCCCTACCAACACACGCCCGAGGCGATGCACGCCTACATTGCTTCTGTTCTTCGCCGGACGGCCGGACATGGTCCCAAACCGAATTTTTCATTGGTCTGCCGGTATTGCGATGACGGCATGGGCATCGACAGCGAGGAAGAGGCGATTGATGCAGGCTGGACCGAAATTCTACCGGCCTTTGCGTTGCCGCAGGCGAATTTCGTCGGCCTGTGCCCGGACTGTCGCCCACTGGAAGATTGACCGGAATTCGCGGCGACCGCTGGCCGATGCCAGTGGTCGCTGGTTTTCACGGTGAAAAAAGACCGAAGGGAGGCTGTGACAATTTGTCTGACTTTGATCTCTTGATCGGCAGTTCAAGGCAAGAGAAATACGTGGAAGGAACCCCTTCTCGAATTCGCGATGCCAGTGGGGGAAAAGGGTGACGCAACGTTAGAACGCGTCAATGATCATCCCGTCGTTCCTGCCTCCCAGTGCCCACCAGGTCCGCAGGTCGATACTATTGCCGATAAACCTCACTGCGCCGTCCCCCATCAGGACGTTGACCCCGCCGGTGTGTTCGCTACTGGGAGTAATTCCCCGATCTCCGTCCTGGTATCCCGGAACATTGGCCGGGGCAGCGTGGCCTGCTGTCGCGCTCAATCCATTGCCGAATAAACACGAACGGGAATTGGGAGGCATCGGCGACGTGAAGGTGTGCTGTAGCTTGTGGCGTCATACCAGTTGCTCCCGACCGCCCGAGACGATGTTTGCTGCTTGGCGGTCAACGAACGGCAGAGGTCGACCAGTTGCGGCAGCAACTGCCCCACCGCTTCGTCCGCAGTGGCGAAGTAGATTGAACGGGTATCCGGAGAACCCTCGACATCGGCTTGGACTCCGCTGCTCAATGACAACCGAACTGATGGGAATCCTATTTGTTCTCAGACTTTCCACCCCGCAGTTCATCCAGTTGCAACTGACTTCGCTCGATCAGATCTTGCTTTTTTTGCGGACTCATCGTCGGATCGTTCTTGATGGTCTCGATCTCGTCCAGGCTCTCCTGGATGGCGTGTTCTCTGTCGGCTTTCGACATTCCTTTGCGACCGCAACCTGAGACGTTCACAGCCATCATCATTAACAGCAGCAAGACTGGCCGAATCCATTGGTAAACCATGCGAGACGATGAAGAGTTACCAGAGTTTGAAATCATGATCGATGGTTCGAGACGGGAGTCCAATCTGGACGAAATCTGTGGGGACATTGAGGACACCAGTTGTGGCAGGGGTTATCGAATCAGAATTCGCCGAGAACCATCCCGTCGTTACGGCCACCGAGTGCCCACCAGGTTCGCAGGTCGATGTGATCGCTAATAAATCGGACTGCGCCATCTCCCAGCAGGCAGTTCACTCCCCCGGTGTGCTCACTGCTCGGAGTCACTCCGCTGTCGCCATCCACATAGCCGGGACTCACGGTCCCCGAAAAAGCGGAATTGGTATCCGCACCAAACAGGCAGGACCGCGAATTGGGAGGCATCAGGCAAGTAAATGTCTGGCCGCATTGGACCGTTGAGTCATACCAGTTTGTTCCGAGCTTTGTCGAAGCGAAGGAACTTCGCGAAGTCAAAGATTTACAGAGATCGACGCGGGCTGGCATGCTGAGCCCTAACGCCTCGTCTGCGGTGGCTTGATAAACAGACCGTTTCGCCGGAAAAGTCTCCACATCGCTGGCCAAGCCGCTGTGCTTCAGGCGTTCCGCATAGATAAGCGTGTTGGAGAGGCCGTCGGTGACATCCTTAAACCGCAATTTGCCAATTCCAGCAACGGGCACGGGGGTCGTTCCGTTCATCGGATTGAGATTGACGTAGACCCCTCCGGTATTGGTCAGATCGGGCACTGGCAACGTTCCATCAGGCCCTGTCGACGTCCGAGGCCACCCAACGTTGGACACATAGGAATTGTCGCCATTCACGCCAGTATGGACAACCGGGTCCGAGGGGCACTCGAAGACAGCGATGGAAGTTCTGACGATCGCAGCATTCGATCCGGACCAGGGAGCGACCGAGTAGTCCAATTGATTGGTAATGTTTGCCTGATCCAAGTACGGCAACAGGAAGGCTAATGAATTGTAGTATCGCGGGGTTTGGGCCATGAACAGCGGAAACGTCGTGTACGTACTCTCGTAGTTGTGAACCGCCAGCCCGATCTGCTTGAGATTGTTCCGGCACTGCGTCCGCCGAGCGGCTTCCCGTGCCTGTTGAACCGCAGGCAAGAGGAGCGCGATTAAAATGGCGATGATCGCGATCACCACCAGCAGTTCGATCAATGTAAATCCCGATTGCCTCCGACGCGGAACTTGCATCTCTCATTTCTCCATTCAGGTGTTGAACTGAACGCTCCAGACGTCTCTCACGTCGATTCGCCGTCAGGCAAGTCAGGAAATTTGACCGTGAAACCGGATCACGGTGGTCTCTCTTGAGTAGAACATTGGCGGCAAGCAGGAACTTCCCCCCTGTCCGCAAGCAGTATGCTGATGGAATGCTACTGCACCGATGGTACACTTGCAATAGATGTGCATGTTGATTATTTTTGTGGGCTGGGACGAGGAGTTTTCATTCGTCGAACCGCTGGTTGCCAGTGTGCAGGCAGTGAGAGGATCAAGATGTACCTGACGATTTTGCGAAAAGAATTGCGGCAGTTGATCCGCGACCGCTGGCTGTGCGGAGGGCTGGTACTCTTTGCCGTACTGGTGCTGATCTCTCTGATGAACGGGATCACGAAATATCAAGATGTCTCCTCGCGCCAGAAGTCGCTCCAGGAGGCGGCCCGGCAAGACTGGCTCAGCCAGGATTCCAAATCGGGGCACTCCGCCACGCATCATGGAACGTCGCTGTACAAGGTCTATTCGCCCCTATTTGCGTTTGATGCCGGTTCCGACCCGGCGCTCGGAACGACCGTTCGTGTGGAATCCCATCATGCGTTTCCCATGACGGAACCGTTGGCGGTGGGCAACGTCCATCCTCTCAATTTCGACGTCTCCACTCCGGCCCTGCTCCTGCAACTCGTGTTTCCGTTGCTGGTCATTCTGCTGACGTTTTCCGCCGTGTCCGGCGAACGGGATCAGGGGACGCTGCGGCTGGTGCTCAGTTCCGGAGTGACATGGCGGCGCTGGATGCTGGCCAAGATGGGAGTCTCTCTGACGATCCTGCTGGCAGTTCTTCTCGTTCCCTTGGCGTGGCTGGCGTTCTGGGGATGCGGCGTGACCTCACTCTCTGGAATCTCGACGTCCGATCTGATGAGCCGGGTGGTTCCCTTGGCACTCTGCACGCTGTTGTTTCTGGGAGGCTGGAGTTTTGTCTCTCTGGCCGTCTCTGCACGTACCGGTTCCTCGAAGATGTCCCTGATCATTCTGCTCTCCCTTTGGACCGGTTGGAGCATCGTGATTCCCCGAATTGCAGTCGAGTTCGCTCAGCAGCGGGTTCCCTTGCCGCTCGCGGACGACCTGGACCGGGAGCGGGAAGAGATGGCCCAGTACGGACACGAAGGGGGTTCGGTCTACCACAAGCTGCGGGGGGAAGTGGATGAGAAATACATGCAGGAATACGGAGTCGACAGTCGGGAGGATTTGCTGATCAAGATGAGCGCTCTCTACTTGACAGCCGTGGAGGACTTCACCGATCAGATCTACGACGAGCAGATTGCCAAACTCGATCAGGCGTTCGCCTCGCAAGACCGATTTCTGGACGCCGCTTCGTGGGTGTCCCCCTATCTGGCGATGCGATCACTCTCCACGGCTTTATCCGGAACGGATCGCGTTCATCATCAGGCGTTCTATCACGCGGTCGAGCAGTATCGTCGGAAACTGGTGCGAATCCTGAACGAATTCGACGCCTTCAACGTCACCGATGAGAAGCTAGGGCCGGAAGAGGAACAGAGGCTTCGGCGGGCAGGCTTGTCGCCCCCCTTCCGCGTGGCCAGGGAGAAGCCGGGACCGGAAGTGTGGGCCAGCGTTCCGCCATTTGAGTACCGCTTTCCAAAGGTCGACATCGAAACGCAACGCCTCTGGGGACCGCTGGCCATCCTGCTGGTCTGGTTCCTCGGAACCGGTCTCTGGGCCACGATCACCCCGCGATCCAAGGCATAGTCTGGAAGCCGTTCCCCTTGGCGAATCCTCCTCCGAATTTTTCAAACCTTTCAAGAGACATCTATGCTGCCGCTTCTAAGACAGGAATGGCGACTGCTGAGAGCCAGCAAGCCCTATTGGGTCACGTTGTTGCTGTTGGGACTGCTGACGGCACTGGCGTTTCAGATTGGCTGGTCGAGGGCGAAGCAGACGGCTGAACGCGACCAGCGATACCGGGTGGAACAAGCGGAACTGCATCTCCTGGTCAAAGAGGCAGTCCAGGATCAAAGCACCCGAGAGGGACCGCCGGAAATGAGGCGGCCGATGATGAAAGATCCGCCCGTCGATCTGGAGAAGTTGTTCAACCGGTCGCTTAGCGACATCGAAAAAGGACGATTTCGTGTGCTTTGGAATTTCGCGAAGGGCCGATTCTCCCTTCCCCATCTTCCCTGGAGAACCTGGAAGGTTCCTTCGTCTCTCGAAGCCCTTTCCGTCGGGGAGAGCGATCACTGGCCGAGTTACTACTCCATCGACAGAAGACGGCAGGGGAAAACCTTCTCCCCACCCAGTCTTTTCAACCCCTTCCAATCGATGATTGGCGCGTTGGACCTCTCGACGTTGTTGACGGTTCTGCTGCCTCTCTTCGTCATCGTGGTCTTGCACGACTTTGTTTCGGGCGACCGGGAACAGGGGACGTTGCGGCTCATTCTGTCCCAGAATGTCTCCTTCCGGAAGCTCGTACTGACGCGGCTGCTGGTGCGCGTGTCCGGGATTGTCCTGACCGTCCTGCTCGTGGTCGTGACAGGTTTGATCCTCACAGGGATCAACCTGTCTGATGAGCACACGTTGCGATTGCTGGGAATGTTTTCCCTCAGCCTGGTTGCCTACACCCTGTTCTGGTCCGCCGTGGCCTGGCTGATCAATTCACTCGGCCTGACCTCCGTCACGAATGCGATCCTCATGACGATGTGCTGGGTGGTCCTGGTGATCGTGCTGCCGCTGGGGATGTCGCGAGTGGTTGCCGGGCGCCATCCAGTAATTCCGCTCAATGCCCTGGCGGCCAAAGAGAACGAGATCAGGGCTTCGGTGCGAAAAGCTCGCGAACAGCAACGGGCGAATGCCCCACAAAATGAGGAACGGCGCGAGAGGCGGGGGAGCAGACAAGAGGGGAACAGACAGGAAACGGCGGTGAACTCCTTCATTCTCAACGAACTGGGCCCGCAACGGCAGGGAATCGCCGCCGAGATCGCCCAGGTCTTCGAGAACCATCAATCCCGCAGCGATGCGCTGGACGCCTGCGGCATCTGGTCTCCCGCATTCGCCATCAAAAATACTTGTGATCTCATTTCCGGAAACAGCCTCTCCCAATCAATCGAGTTCTCACGAAAAACAGGCGAGTTCCACGCGGACCTTCTCGCGTACCTTGAGAAACTGCCGCATCGTCAGTCAACGCTTACGGTTGAAGATCTTCAGAACATGCCTGTCTTCCTGCCTGCACCGGCCGCTCGGACCATCTCCTGGGAGCGGCTGCGAACCAATGTGATGACGCTGGCGATCTGGTCCGCCATCCCGTTCCTTATTGGCTGGATCGGATTTCGGTCCCGTCTCCTTTGACAATTTGCTCTTTCTGTTGGAATCGAGAGTCCCCGAACAAAGCGACAGTCCTATGTTGAAAACAATTGATCTGGTCAAGCAATACGGTTCGCAGACCGCGCTCCAGAGCCTCAACCTGACAGTTGAGCCAGGAGAAGTCTTCTGCCTGCTGGGAGCCAACGGGGCGGGCAAATCAACGACGATCAACCTGTTCCTGAACTTCATCGCTCCGACATCCGGGCAAGTGTTCGTCAATGATCTGGATGTGACAAAGCATTCGCAGGAAACCAAGCAGTTCCTGGGATACATCCCCGAGCAGGTGATGCTCTATAAGGATCTGACCGGACTGGAAAACCTGGAGTATTTCGCCAGCCTGAGCCGCCGCCGCAGACCGCCTCGTGAAGAATTGAAAGAACTCCTCTCCCGCGTGCATCTGGCCGAAGACGCCTGGAATCGCCGGGTCGGCACGTACTCCAAAGGAATGCGGCAGAAAGTCGCGATTGCCATCGCTCTCTCCAAGGATGCCAAAGCATTTCTCCTGGATGAACCGACCTCTGGACTGGACCCGAAAGCGTCCAATGAATTTTCCGCCCTGGTGAACCAACTCAAGGACAATCGGATGGCGATCCTAATGGCCACTCACGATCTGTTCCGGGCCAAGGAATCCGGAACCCGCCTGGGCATCATGAAGCACGGCCAACTGGTCGAAACCCTCCAGGCAGGCAGCATCGGCCACACCGATCTTGAACAACTCTATCTGCGGCACATGCACGATTGAACTTGATTCCAGATCTTGAACGGCAGCGTCTTGTCTCACACCAATCGATCCAGCCAATAGAGTGGCCGACGTCGTGTGTGAGCCACCGCCACCACGATGACCTCTTCCGGCCGAAACAACACGATCACCGCATACGGGAATCGCTTGAGCAGCAAACGCCGGACATCATGTGACCCGTTGTAAGTTTCGAGTTTGCTCAACGAACTGGAACCAGACTGGATCAGCAGAAATGCCTGACGGACAACCGCCAGAAATTCGGTTCCCAATGACGCTTGGCGATCGTCATACCAGATGGCCGCTTCGATGGCGTCTCCCTGCGCCTCCGGCAGAACTCGGAAATTCACTGGGCGGCCTTGTTCGCTCGATGGGTTTCCAGAGCATGACGCATGTTGTCGAGGGCCACATCAAAATCGACCGCCGTGGTCTCTCCCCGGTCATAGGCCGCAATCCGCCGATCGATCTCTTGTGACCAGGCATCGGCAATCTCTTCAGTGCGAAATTCCCCGACCGGCAGACTCCCTTCCAGCAGGTCAGCCATGTACTCCCGATCTTCCGGGGGAAGCGTGAGAGCTTGCTGAATGATTTGATCGCGAAGAGTCATGGTTATGGTTCCTTATCATCATCGTTTTTCAATATCGCCTTCTCATCCGCCTGACGCTGCCGCAGCCCGGCCAGAACCTCTTTGGCCGGGCGGGAAGTGGTCTGCCCCGAACGATACGCCGCAGAACGTCGTTTCAGCTCGGTCAGTAACGTCAAGTCCCATTGAAGACGTTGTTCTCGTTGAGTCATTGCACTTTGGTCCTGCATCTTTATCCCTGAATTATGCCATCAAATGGCAGAACGGTCGAGAGTTATCACCACTCGATCCGTTCGATGACGGTGGAGTTTTCCCCGGCCTGCCAGGACATTGGTTCATCCGCTTCCTGTACCCAGGACGCCCGATGCCGAGTGATGGCGGTGAACAGACCGATCCCCGATGGCCCCACCAGATTGAGATTCCGCCCGATCAGCCGGATTTTTCGGCTGCCGAATTGGAGTGTGATTCCCTCTGACGGATCGAACTCGGCTGATTCCAGCCAGGCGTAGGCCAGAGCCAAGGCGTTGCCGTCTTTCTTGCGGAATTCCAGCATGATGGCCCGGTCCCGGATGCCCCGGAGCAGACCGAACGCTCCCAGATTATCGAGGCCCTCTTCGTCCGGGGAACCGTTCTGAGGATTGGTCTCCACCGGCCTCCGACCGGTGTATTTCTCCAGAATGCTATCGGTCATAGACAAGTTCCTCCCGTTGCCGTTGTGGATGGATGGTGTGAACCGGTTGCTGGAGCCATTGCTGGGATGGCATCAGAGATCGAACGCGATGATCAGAACGGGTTCCGGCCACCAGCTCCGTGGCGCTGAGACGTTCATCGGATTGCCGCACCGCCTCCAGCAACGCTTCCTTGTCATCGGTATAGACCGTGACCGCTTCCCGACCGCGTGAGCAACTGACGTAAAACTGTTCCTGGGATGATGCCGGATAGGAATCGGACGACTGGCCGACAAAGACTCGATCGACCGTCATCCCCTGCGACGCATGGGACGTCACGACATATCCATAGTTGATGAACCCAAAGTCCTTCCCGATCGTCCAGCCGTTGGCCAGCACGATGTTGCCCTGGGCATCGAAGTCTTTGACTTGATGCAGGGAACCATTGTTGAGGCGATGTTTTCCATCAGCGGTCTTGCCGTTCTGGGTGATCCGTATCGTGTCCCCGGCCGCGAGTGAAATCGCCCCCTGATGAAATACTTGATACCGGACCGCTTCGCTGGCCGGTAACGGCTCTTCACCGACCAGAACCCGTTGCCCCTTCTGAAAACCCTTGGCGTTCTGATGAAAGACCAGCACATCCCCTGGCAGGACGTTGACGGAATCGGCCCGTTCCGCTTCGGTCAGTTTGGCATTGTGCAATGTGGCAAAGCTCCGTTCTTCCGCTCCCAATCGTCCCTGCTGCTGGAATGTCTGACGAATTTCTGATGTGATCCGGTCCGCTTCCAGGTGAGTCGGCGAGACAATCAGAGCGGATTTCTTGGCATTCACGGCATCGACAAAATCGGCCGCCAATGCCTTGTAACGGTCCAGTTCCGGCACTTCCCGAATCCAGCCGAGGTCATCCAGCTGGCGGAATCCGTTCAGCGTGTTGCCATCGCTCAGTGCCTGAATGGCCTGCTTATAGCTCCCTTGCTGTCGCTGGATTTCCTTGATCTCGGACGGGATCAGCCCCGCTTCCTCTTCGAGGAGCCGCAGGGCCGCTCCCCGTTCGACGGAACCATGTTGCTTTCGATCACCGGAGAGAATGACACGGGTATTCAGCCGGTCGGCCAGCTCAAAGACTTTCGCGGTGGTTCTGGTTCCCAGTAACCCCGCTTCATCAATCCAGATCGCCTGCCCCTGAATCTGCTGGTGC
>Ga0182738_1008478_pt1 | contig 10201 bp, 8 predicted proteins | sample eDN5th30CBELigMG_FD_128876 | JGI IMG/M metagenome (GOLD analysis project Ga0182738, IMG submission 128876) | Enriched Miracle-Growth compost microbial communities from Emeryville, California, USA - eDNA 5th pass 30_C BE-Lig MG (version 2)... ... | reverse complement strand
GCATCACAAGCCGGTATGAGAAAAGCGGGCGGCCAATGGCCGCCCCTTCCTTATGAGGCCAGAAGGCCCGCGAAATCGAACAGGTTGCGATCCAGCAGATGGCTCGGCCGCACATTGGTCAGCGCGCGGATCATCGTATCCTTGCGGCCGGGCATGCGCCGCTCGATGTCGTCGAGCATGGTTTTCATGGCATTGCGCTGAAGGCCTTCCTGGCTGCCGCAGAGATCGCAGGGAATGATGGGGAAGCGCATTGCATCGGCGAATTTCACCATGTCGGATTCCGCGCAATAGCTCAGCGGACGCAGCACCAGCATATCGCCCTCGTCATTGAGCAGCTTGGGCGGCATGGCGGCAAGCCGGCCGCCATGGAACAGGTTCATGAAGAAGGTTTCCAGAATGTCCTCGCGGTGGTGGCCGAGCACCAGCGCCGAGCACCCCTCCTCGCGGGCGATGCGATAGAGATGGCCGCGCCGCAGACGCGAGCAGAGCGAGCAATAGGTCTTGCCCTCGTCGATCTTGTCGGTGACGATCGAATAGGTGTCCTGATACTCGATGCGGTGCGCAATGCCGTTGCGGTTCAGGAAATCCGGCAGAATGTGCTTGGGAAAATTCGGCTGACCCTGATCGAGATTGCAGGCCAGCAGGTCCACCGGCAGGAAACCGCGCCATTTGAGGTCGAGCAGCAGCGCCAGCAGGCCGTAGGAATCCTTGCCGCCCGAGAGCGCCACCAGCCAGCGTTCGCCTGGCTTCACCATGGAAAAGTTATCCAGCGCCTGCCGCGTCTGGCGCAGCAGCCGCTTGCGCAGCTTGTTGAACTCCACGCCCGGCGGCGTATCGCGAAACATCGGATGGCAGGCATCGCCTTCCAGATCGGCGATCGTTTCCGGCATCATGTTCATGGCGCGTATTCCTGCTTCGGTTTCTTCGCCCGAATTAAAACAACACCGGACGCAGGGCAACGGGCAAAGAAAAAGGCCGCCTCGAAGGCGGCCTTTTCCGAAATGATGCTCGCGGACAGATTAGCGCGAGTAGAATTCGACGACCAGGTTCGGTTCCATCTGAACGGCGAACGGCACGTCGGCCAGCGCCGGAACGCGCTGGAAGGTGGCGACCATCTTGTTATGGTCGACTTCGATGTAGTCCGGCACGTCGCGCTCGGCCAGGCCAACGGCTTCCAGAACCATTACCATCTGCTTCGACTTCTCGCGCACCTCGATCACGTCGCCGACCTTGCAGCGATACGAGCCGATGTTGACGCGGCGGCCGTTGACGTTGACGTGGCCGTGGTTGACGAACTGACGGGCAGCGAAGATCGTCGGCACGAACTTGGCGCGGTAGACGATGGCGTCCAGGCGCGACTCGAGCAGGCCGATCAGGTTGTCCGGGGTGTCGCCCTTGCGACGCGCAGCCTCGTCATAGGTCTTGCGGAACTGCTTTTCCGAAATATCGCCGTAGTGGCCCTTCAGCTTCTGCTTGGCGCGCAGCTGCAGACCGAAGTCCGAAAGCTTGCCCTTGCGGCGCTGGCCATGCTGGCCGGGACCGTATTCGCGCTTGTTGACCGGGGACTTCGGACGGCCCCAGATGTTTTCGCCAAGACGGCGGTCGATCTTGTATTTTGCGGATTCGCGCTTGCTCATCGCATTCCCTTTCAAAAAAATATGCCCGGAGCCTCGTGCTCCGAGCGAAGGAAACGCGCCCTCCTCTGGCCTCCGTTTTCGAGACCTGACAGGATTTCCCGCGCAAAGCTGGCGGAAAAACCCACGGGACACGTAAAGCCACACATCTCTGCGCGGCTGCCGGGTGGATAAGCGGCCAAAGCCGGAAAGTCAACGTCTTTTGGTCGTTTCCGGCCTCGGCGGCGTTCGTCACCGGCAATAAGGCGGCGGATTGCGCGCTCAGTGCTTGGTCTTGTGTTCGGGCAGGCCCTTGCGCCTGGTTTCGGCGAACTCCTCGAGCTGCTTTTCGCTCATCGACTCATACATTTCCTTCGATGCGCCCTTCAGCTCGCTGACCTTGATCTCGCCACGCTTGGCGGCAAGGGCCGCGCCTGCGGCCATCTGCTGGGCTTTCGATGTAGCGGGCATGGTTTTTCTCCTTCATCGGCGTGTAGGGGAAAACCCGCAGCCTACCGGCTTGTTCCGGTAAAACCGCTTTCAAGCGACCGTCAGCCCAAAACCCTGCATCAGTCGCCGGGTCAGAAAATCGGCGCCGCCAGAGGTGAAGATCGCCACATCCGCCTCATGCTCGGGCTCGGCCACGCATGCCGCCGGAACAAGCGACAGCGCCCGCCGCGCAATGGCTTCGGCCGGGTCCAGCCAGTCCACCGGCCAGGGCGCCAGCCGGCGGAACACATTGGCAAGGAAGGGGTAATGCGTGCAGGCCAGCACCACGATGTCGGTGCGTTTTCCTTCCTGCTCGATGAAGCAGGGTGAGATTTCGGCCAGCACCGCCGCGTCGTCCAGCGGCCTGCCGCGAATATAGGCTTCGGCCATGCACGCGAGGTTCTGGCTGCCGACGAGGCGGACATAGCATTCATTGGCGAAGGACTGGATGAGATCGCGCGTATAGGCGCGCTTGACCGTACCGGGCGTTGCCAGCACCGACACCAGCCCCGAGCGCGTGCGTTCGGCCGCAGGCTTGATCGCCGGCACGGTGCCGACGAAGGGCGTATCGGGAAAAGCCGCGCGCAGATCGGAGAGCACCAGCGTCGAGGCCGTATTGCAGGGAATAACCGCAATCTGCGGTCGGTGCTCTTCGAGCAGCCGGGCAAACAGTTCGACGATGCGCACCCGCAGCGCCTCTTCCTCCCAATCGCCATAGGGAAAGCCGGCATCGTCGGCCACATAGACGAAACGGCGGTCGGGCATCAGCACACGCGCCTCGCGCAGCACGGTGAGCCCGCCAATGCCGGAATCGAACATCAGCACCGGCCGGTCGGTCATCTCGTCAGCGCCCCTCGCCTGTCACGTGTCGTCTGCGTCCCCATGCGTATCACGATCTGCTTTCGCTTTCCTTTCCGGGTAGCCGGCGCCGCGCGGCGTCTTGGGCGAGAAATAGTCGAGCGAGGAAATGACGCCCCGCAACAGCTTGATCTCCTCCTGCGTGAAGGCAGGCCGGGTCAGCACAGCGCGCAGATTGTCGAGCATCTTCGGCTTTTTCGCGGCCGGGCGGAAATAACCGCGCGCATCGAGCGCGGCTTCCAGATGGCCGATCATGCCGTTCAGGTGCTCCTTGCTCGCGGGCATCAGCTCTGGCCCGGCAAAAGGCGTCTGCTCGGCCTCGAAGCCCGTTTTCATCCACTCATAGGACATCAGCAGCACGGCCTGCGCGATATTGAGCGAGGCAAAGGCCGGATTGACCGGGAAGGTCACGATCTCGTCGGCGAGCGCGACCTCCTCGTTCGAGAGGCCAAAGCGCTCGCGCCCGAACAATATGCCGGTGCGCTCGCCCGCAGCATGACGCGCGCGCAGCGTCCGGTTCGCCGCCTCCGGGCCGCGCACCGGCTTGAAGCCGTCGCGCTCGCGCGCCGTGGTCGCGTAGAGGAAGTTGAGGTCGGCCACCGCGTCTTCCAGCGTGTCGAACACCACCACGCCATCGATGACGTGGTCGGCCTTGCTGGCGGCGGCTCGCGCCTTCTCGCTCGGCCAACCGTCGCGCGGATTGACCAGGCGCAATTCCGAAAGTCCGAAATTGGCCATGGCGCGCGCCACCATGCCGATATTTTCGCCGAGCTGGGGCTCGACCAGTATGATCGCCGGTCCTTCGGCGATCAGTTGCTTCTCGCGATCCGTGCCTGCCATTTTTCCTGTCTGAGCTGGTTGAAGGCGCCCTGTCTGGCACAAGTCGCAGCGAAACGAAACTGCCCGTTCGCCTGCTGCGTTGGTAGCGTTTGCGCCGCACACACCGCTTTGCTATAGGGGCGCTGGCTCCCTTTGCAAAACCTTTGGAACAATTACGTTCCGCTCTCAGAACGAGGCATTTCCATGACAAAAATCAAGGTGGACAATCCTGTCGTCGAACTCGACGGCGACGAGATGACCCGCATCATCTGGCAGTTCATCAAGGAAAAGCTGATCCACCCCTACCTGGATATCGACCTGAAATACTATGACCTCAGCGTCGAGAACCGCGATGCCACCGACGACCAGGTCACGATCGACGCAGCCAACGCGATCAAGCAGTATGGCGTCGGCGTCAAATGCGCCACTATCACCCCCGATGAGGGCCGCGTCGAGGAATTCGGCCTCAAGAAGATGTGGAAGTCGCCCAACGGCACCATCCGCAACATTCTGGGCGGCGTGATCTTCCGCGAACCCATCATCTGCAAGAACGTGCCGCGTCTGGTGCCGGGCTGGACCAAGCCCATCATCGTCGGCCGTCATGCCTTCGGCGACCAGTACCGCGCCACCGATTTCAAGTTCCCCGGCAAGGGCAAGCTGACCATCAAGTTCGTCGGCGAGGATGGCCAGGTGATCGAACACGAAGTGTTCGACGCGCCGGGTTCGGGCGTGGCCATGGCCATGTACAATCTCGACGATTCGATCCGTGATTTCGCCCGCGCCTCGCTGAACTACGGCCTGCTGCGCGGCTATCCGGTCTACCTGTCGACCAAGAACACCATCCTGAAGGCCTATGACGGCCGCTTCAAGGATCTGTTCCAGGAAGTCTACGAGCAGGAGTTCGAGGCCCAGTTCAAGGAAAAGAAGATCTGGTATGAACACCGCCTGATCGACGACATGGTCGCCTCCAGCCTGAAGTGGTCGGGCGGCTATGTCTGGGCCTGCAAGAACTACGACGGCGACGTGCAGTCCGACACCGTTGCACAGGGTTTTGGTTCGCTCGGCCTGATGACCTCGGTGCTGATGACGCCGGATGGCAAGACCGTCGAGGCGGAGGCCGCGCACGGCACCGTTACCCGCCACTACCGCCAGCACCAGAAGGGCGAGGAAACCTCAACCAACTCCATCGCCTCGATCTTCGCCTGGACGCGTGGCCTCGCTCACCGCGCCAAGCTCGACAACAATGCCGAGCTGAAGAAGTTCGCCGACACGCTGGAGCATGTCTGCGTGCAGACCGTGGAGGCCGGCTTCATGACCAAGGACCTGTCGCTGCTGATCGGCCCTGACCAGCCCTGGCTCTCGACCACCGGTTTCCTCGACAAGATCGACGAGAACCTGCGCATCGCAATGTCCGCATAAGCGTGACAGCCTGAACGAAAAAGCCCCGGAGCGATCCGGGGCTTTTTTTATCCGCATTACAAGGCTCGAAGCACCTGGCCCGGAGCCGAAGGATTGGCCGCGCCTACCGGAGCGCGGTCTTCACGGCATCGATTGCGGCCTGGGCCCTGGTCGCGTCAGGACCACCGGCCTGCGCCATGTCGGGCCGGCCGCCACCGCCCTGCCCGCCGAGCGCGGCGGAGGCGACGCGCACCAGATCGACGGCGCTGAAGCGCGGGGTGAGATCGTCGGTGACGCCGACGACCACGCTGGCCTTGCCGTCGTCGGCCGCGCCGACGAACACCACGATGCCCGAACCGAGCGACTTCTTGCCCTCGTCGGCCAGCGGCTTGAGGTCCCTGGGCGACACGCCGGAAACCACACGGCCCATGAAGCCGACGCCGGCCACCGTCTCGTTTCCGGCAACAGCACCATTGCCGGCCGAACCGCCGCCCAACGCCAGCTTCTTTCGGGCGTCGGTCAATTCGCGCTCGAGCTTGCGACGCTCCTCGACCAGCGCCTCGACGCGCGACAGCGCATCGGCCGGAGATACTTTGAGCGCGGACGCGATCGCCTTCAGGCGGCGGTCCTGCTCGTCGAGGTGACGGCGCGCTGCCTCGCCGGTCAGCGCCTCGATGCGGCGCACGCCCGACGCCACCGCGCCTTCCGACACCAGACGCACCAGGCCGATGTCGCCCGTGGCGCCGACATGGGTGCCGCCGCACAGTTCAGTCGAATAAGACTTGCCGGCCTTGTCGCCATGCAGGCCCGTGCCCATCGACACGACGCGCACCTCGTCGCCATATTTTTCGCCGAACAGCGCCATCGCGCCCTCGGCAATGGCATCGTCCACCGCCATCAGCCGGGTGACGACCGGACTGTTCTGCGTCACGATCTCGTTGGCCATGGTCTCGACGCGCTCAAGTTCCTCGGCCGAAATCGGCTTGGGATGCGAGAAGTCGAAACGCAGGCGCTCCGGCGCAACAAGCGACCCCTTCTGCGCGACATGCGTACCCAGAACCTCGCGCAGCGCCTCATGGACGAGGTGCGTAGCCGAATGGTTGGAACGCAGCCTGGTCCGACGCTCATGGTCGACCTTCATTTCCACGGCCGCGCCGGTGTTGACGCTGCCCTTGACCACCTTGCCGGAGTGGACGAGCAGGCCGTCACCCTTTTTCTGCGTATCGGTGATCTCGATGGCAAAGTCCTCGCCGGTCATGGTGCCGGTATCGCCGACCTGGCCGCCGGACTCGCCATAGAACGGCGTCTGATTGACCACGATATCGACCATGTCGCCGGCCTGAACGGCGTCGATCTGCTCACCTCCCTTGACCAGCGCGGCCACCACTCCTTCGGCCTGCTCGGTTTCGTAGCCGAGGAATTCGGTCGCGCCGACCTTGTCCTTGACGGAGAACCAGACCGCTTCGGTCGCCGCCTCGCCCGAACCCGCCCAGTTGGCGCGCGCTTCGGCCTTCTGCCGCTCCATCGCCACATTGAAACCGTCGGTATCGACGGAAATACCACGCTGGCGCAGCGCATCCTGCGTCAGATCGAGCGGGAAGCCGTAGGTGTCATAGAGCTTGAAGGCGGTCTCGCCGTCGAGACGGTCGCCGGTGCCAAGCGTATCGGTCGCGTCCGACAGCAGGTTGAGGCCGCGCGCCAGCGTCTTGCGGAAACGGGTCTCCTCAAGCTTCAGCGTCTCGGTGATCAGCGGCTGGCCGCGCACCAGTTCGGGATAGGCCTGCCCCATCTCGCGCACCAGCGCCGGCACCAGCCGCCACATCAGCGGCTCCGACGCGCCGAGAAGCTGCGCATGGCGCATGGCGCGGCGCATGATACGGCGCAGCACATAGCCGCGGCCTTCGTTCGACGGCAGCACACCATCCGCGATCAGGAAGCTCGACGCGCGCAGATGGTCGGCAATCACGCGGTGGCTGGCGCGGTTCTTGCCCTCGGCCTTGACGCCGGTCGCCTCTTCCGAAGCGCGGATCAGCGCCTGGAACAGATCGATGTCGTAGTTGTCGTGCTTGCCCTGCAGCACGGCGGCGATGCGCTCCAACCCCATGCCGGTATCGATCGACGGGCGCGGCAGCGCGACGCGTTCGTCCTTCGTCAACTGCTCGAACTGCATGAAGACGAGGTTCCAGATCTCGATGAAGCGGTCGCCATCCTCGTCCGGGCTGCCGGGAGGGCCACCGGGGATGCCTTCACCATGGTCGTAGAAAATCTCCGAGCACGGCCCGCAGGGGCCGGTATCGCCCATCGCCCAGAAATTGTCGCTGGTGGCGATGCGGATGATCTTCTGGTCGGGCAGACCGGCGATCTTCTTCCAGAAACCGGCCGCCTCGTCATCGGTGTGATAAACGGTAACCAGCAGCTTTTCGCGATCGATACCGAATTCCCTGGTGATCAGGTTCCAGGCAAACTCGATGGCGTTCTCCTTGAAATAATCGCCGAAGGAGAAATTGCCGAGCATCTCGAAGAAGGTGTGGTGGCGCGCGGTGTAGCCGACATTATCAAGGTCGTTGTGCTTGCCTCCGGCGCGCACGCATTTCTGCGCGGTCGCGGCGCGCGAATAATTGCGCGTCTCAAGCCCGGTGAAGACATTCTTGAACTGCACCATGCCTGCATTGACGAACATGAGGGTCGGATCGTTGCGCGGCACGAGCGGGCTCGACGGCACCGCCTCATGGCCATTCTTGCGGAAATAGTCGAGAAAGGTCGACCGGATTTCGTTTACGCCGCTCATGTAACTGCCTTTGCGAGAAATTCCGCCATGCCGCAGGCGGAAAATGAACATGGCCTTTTAGCCCCGGCATTCTACGCTGTCCAGAATGCCGGAAGCCGTCGATTTCCCGACGCCCGCACAATGAAAACAGGCCGCCGGAACAATTACCGACGGCCTGCCGAATTTCAGAACCTGCAAATAGGGGTCAGGCTTCACCGGCCTCGTCGAAATCGTCTTCCCTGCCCTCATCGAGCATCTTTTCGGCAATCAGGCCGGCATTCTGGCGCAGCGCCATCTCGATCTCGCGCGCCGTGTCGGGATTGTCGCGCAGGAACGTCTTGGCGTTCTCGCGCCCCTGGCCGAGTCGCTGCGAATTGTAGGAGAACCACGCGCCCGACTTCTCGACCACGCCGGCCTTGACGCCCAGGTCGATCAGTTCACCGGTCTTGGACACGCCCTCGCCATACATGATGTCGAACTCCACCTGCTTGAAGGGCGGCGCAAGCTTGTTCTTCACGACCTTCACGCGGGTCTGGTTGCCGACGACCTCGTCGCGGTCCTTGACCGAGCCGATGCGGCGGATGTCGAGGCGCACCGAGGCGTAGAATTTCAGCGCATTGCCACCCGTGGTCGTCTCGGGCGAGCCGAACATCACGCCGATCTTCATGCGGATCTGGTTGATGAAGATGACCATGGTGTTGGAGCGCGAAATGGTCGCGGTGAGCTTGCGTAGCGCCTGGCTCATCAGGCGGGCCTGCAGGCCGGGCAGCGAATCGCCCATCTCGCCCTCGATTTCGGCGCGCGGCGTCAACGCGGCGACCGAGTCGACCACCAGCACGTCGATGGCGCCCGAGCGCACCAGTGTGTCGCAGATTTCCAGCGCCTGCTCGCCCGTGTCGGGCTGCGAGATCAGCAGGTTTTCCAGATCGACGCCCAGCTTGCGGGCATAAACGGGGTCGAGCGCATGTTCGGCGTCCACGAAGGCGCAAATGCCGCCCTTCTTCTGTGCTTCCGCCACGGTGTGCAGCGCCAGCGTGGTCTTGCCCGAGCTTTCCGGGCCGTAAATCTCGATGATGCGGCCACGCGGCAGGCCACCGACGCCGAGCGCGATGTCGAGCCCGAGCGAGCCGGTCGGAACCGTTTCGATCTCTACGATCTTCTCATTCGCGCCGAGGCGCATGATCGAGCCCTTGCCGAAAGCGCGCTCGATTTGCGACAGCGCAGCATCCAGAGCTTTTGATTTGTCCACCGAATTGTCCTCAACAAGCCGCAACGAATTCTGAGCCATGATACATTACCCCTTGGGCGTCAATGAAGGCTGGAAGTTCCCCCTTCTTTATATTGTTTGTACCTCTTTTGTTCTCTTTTTGCAATAGGACTTAACATATTGAAGAAAAATGGAATTCCAAATTTGTTCCATTTTTGTACGCGACAATTGCCTTTTGCGTTCACGCAGTTGTGCGCGTGTGCGGCGACCCTGACTCGCGAAATGTGCGATTCGCCGGAACGCATTGCCCGGCGCGCGGGAAGGCCATAATGTCCGCGACGGTTCGTTTGGACAGGACACAGGCATGAAATCTCCCGGAATTCTGGCGTTCGGCGGCGCGCATGTGGATCGGCGCGGCCAGGTCAGCGGCGCCTATGTTCCCGGCGCATCGAACCCCGGCACCATGCGCGAGGATGTCGGCGGCGGCGTCTTCAATGCGCTGCGCAACACCGTGCGCCGCGGCGCGAAAGCCTCCCTGATGTCGGTGCGCGGCGGCGATGCGGCCGGCGACATGGTGGCGCGCGCCATCGCCGAGGAGGGCATCATCGACCTTTCGGCCGTGTTTCTCGACCGCACCACGCCGAGCTACACGGCAATCCTCGATCGCGACGGGGACGTCATCACCGGCTTTGCCGACATGACGCTCTATGAGATGGCGTTTCCCAGGCAGATGCGCCGCGCGAAAATCCGCGAGGCGGTTGCCGGCGCGGAAGCGATATTGTGCGACTGCAACCTGCCTGCCGATGCCCTGCGCGACCTGATCGACCTTGTCTCGGGCAAGCCGGTCTTTGTCATCGCTGTCTCGCCGGCCAAAGTGGTGCGCCTGAACGGCCTGTTCCCCGGCCTCGCCTGCCTGTTCATGAACCGTCGCGAAATCCGCGCGCTGGCCGAAACCGACGACACCGACATTGCGACCGCTATTCAGGTGCTGCGCCGGCGCGGCCTCGCGCGCGGTGTCGTCACCGCCGGTGAAAGTTCGGTCATCGGCTT
>Ga0182738_1008477_pt1 | contig 10203 bp, 3 predicted proteins | sample eDN5th30CBELigMG_FD_128876 | JGI IMG/M metagenome (GOLD analysis project Ga0182738, IMG submission 128876) | Enriched Miracle-Growth compost microbial communities from Emeryville, California, USA - eDNA 5th pass 30_C BE-Lig MG (version 2)... ... | reverse complement strand
TCTGTCCGGTAATTTCGAATACAAGCGAATTACAAATTACAAAATTAATCCGCAGGGGGAGTCGAACCCTGGCCCTAGTGCACGAAAATTCACTCCGTCCCACTGAGCCACTCGGACTCCCTGCGAAGTGGATTCTTTTATAATTAATATCTTAAATATCAATCATCTTCATCACTTTCATTTTTAATTCTGAAATTAAATGTTTCGTCTTCATAAAGACAGGTTAAAAATCGACAAAAAACTTGGAAAAGGAGCATATGGTTCAGTTTACCCTTATCAGAAGAATGAAAATGACTTCAAATGGGTCGTCAAAGTGATCACAGGAGCAGATGCTGATACTTTGTTGACTTCATTGCCAGAAATTGTCTTCGGCTTTGCTTGCGATCATCCCTTCATTGTCCCTATCAAAGGCTATCGTATGGAAAAAGACTTGGCTCATCAAGGATGCTATAACATCTACATAAAGCTTCCTCGAATGAAAATGAGTCTTCTGGATGATTTTAAAAACAGAAAGAGAAATAATGATCCGTATACAGAAAAAGAAATTACCCGTTATTTTTATTCTCTTATATGTGGCCTCGAATACCTCCATAGCAAGAAGATCTATCATGGAGATATTAAACCTGATAATCTTCTTATTGATGAGGATGGGAAACTCAAAATTGCAGATGTTGGCATTGCAAAGCATGTCGATGAAGAAGATTCATATCAGACTCTCACAGGACAATTAGGCACCTATCAATATTCAGCTCCAGAAATTATTCGTGCCAATAGGATAGCGGATAAAAAGAGGATTTTGCCCAAAGGAGACGTCTGGAGTTTGGGAGTTGTGATGTTGGAACTCTGTGCTTTTCATGAAAATAAATTGTTAAATTCATTGACGCCTCAAGAAGAATTAATGAATCAAGTTCATGGGCTTTTGGACAATTTGGAAGAGAGATATACCAGCCCTCTCTTAGCCTTAATTAAAAAAATGTTGAGCTTTGACTCAAAGCAGAGACCAAGTGTTGAAGAGGTAAAAAGTGAATTGGAGACGAATTTTTCTCGCAACCTCGTAAATCTCCACCTGAACCATTGATGATTCATCTCCTTTTTAGGAACAAGAATTTACCAGCCTACTATCACTTCAAGACAATAAAAAATATGAATATGAAGTTAAGGTAGTTTCTGCTCATCCCTTCGTCTTTATATATTATATTTTGAAGGTTTTAACTCAACAGTTAAAAGGTGAAAGAGATAAGGTTGAAGCTGAGAGAAATCAATTTCAAGAGCTGGAACAGCAATACAAAGACAAAATCAAAGTAAAATATTAAATTGAACGATCTGTGCTAACTTTAATGTATTTTACTAGTTGCTTGAGAATCAAAATTTAGCAGCTAAAGCTACCAAACCGCCAACGTCCATGCGAATACTCTTGCTTCTTTTGATTGGTTTTCTGTCAGGCTTCTTGTTTACAACCCAACTTCTTGTAATCCATTTTTTCTTCCCCTTTCAGTCAACTTTTTTCTCCTTTTTTTTTGAATCCTCCTTCCTTGTTCTCTTTTGTTTTCTCATTTCCTGTTCACTCTTCGGAAAAATATTCCTCTTGCTCAAATCTTTCGTAAACATGACTTTTGCACCTTAATTCCCAACTTTTCAATCGGAATACATGTCTTGACTCAACATAGGGATATCAATCACAACAAGCATTTTCAGAAAAATCCAAGATATTAAGTGATCTTGGAGACAACTCTCTCTATCCTGGACAAGACAATACTACCGAGAAGCAAGGTGATATCCTCTGAATGTATATGATTTAACAAGATTTCAGGAAGTTTGAGTGTTGAAAGACATCTTCAGACTGTACTTCAAGATGAGTTCAAGATTGATGAAAGTCAATCAGAGAGGCAGCAGGTTAAGCTCCCCCGCAAAAAAAAAATTAGAGTTGAAAATGATTTGGATCCATTCCAACTTGAGGTTTGTGAAGTTGAAAACAAGAGTGTTTGCTTATCTTTAAAAAAAAGATTGAATCCAAGGTAGAACGTCCAGTTGAAGACAATCAGGCTAATTTTGATAAAAGTAAGTCTTAAGGAGATTTTCTATTTAAGCGCTGTTTAGTATTCTCACACCTCAAAGCCAAATATGATGAAATATTTACTTTCTTGAAACCATTTGAACTTTATTTGATAATAAGACCAAAAGAGTAAGAATTCCTCTTTTTCAAGAAACAGAATAGCTTTCATATTTTTCAAACCAAGTGGGGCCAAAAATCATTGGGAGGTATATCAATAAATGAATTCAGATTTTCCTCACTCTCAATGAGTCAAGATCAAATATTGGAAATTCAATTGTTTAGTGATCAGAATTTCAAATTTGCACTTGGCCCAATTTGGTTTGCAAAATATGTCATCAAGACTTCAATTTTATTCACCAATATAATAGCAGAAAGAGTCTCAAAGATGAACAGCTCATTCTCTTTTTTAGAGACCTGGCAGAGATGCTTCAAGAAAATAATGTATCTCCATTTGGATTCGGACTTGATTGTTATCAGTAAGCTCAATATTTCCTTCATCTATGTGCTGTCTCTCCTTGAAAATTCCCAGACACAACAGTATTCTCAAAGAAAACATGAGAAAGTTGTTACCCTCAAAGTTTTGATGATGAATCACAATAAAACTATCAAAGGGCTTCTTTATGCCACATCCAAGATCCTTTGAAGAGGTGATTCTGGATGCAAGGAGAGTCTTTCATGAAAAGAGATTTCCCTTTTCGTTTGTTCAATTCTGACCTAATTTCCTTTCAGGTGTACATCAGTGACAAGCAAAACATTTGCAGGTCTCAAGGAACTTTTTGGGGAACAGCCTATCTCTTCCCTCAGACTGATTTTCGAGAAGTAATTTGAATTTCTAATTCGGCTTATTGAAGCACCAGAAAGTTTCAACAACCTCATATATATTTTCTATTCCCTGGGCAATTGATTTTTAGGTGCGACCAACTGGATTATACAGCATTAGAACAGCTAGCAGAGGCTATTCACTCTCAACCTCTCCAAGGTCTTTTCTTGAATTTAAATGGGTCAGCCAAGAACTTTTTCCTTTTTGGAAGACATAACTTGATTTTTAGGTGTACTCAACTGGACGATACTGCACTCGCCACCTTAGCAAACATGCTTTCCACCCAGTCTCTTCAGATTCTATACTTGTTTTTGCGAGAGTAAGTCTAAAATCCTTTGCTCCATTTGTTTTGGTATCAGCAAACGTTCAAGATCTGTTAGAGCTTCCCCTTCCCCTTTGAAAAAAGAGAACCAGATGGTTTACTATTGACTAAACTCATCTTTTTCAAAGTGTCATTCTCTGTTTTTCCTTTTAAAGCAAAGATTGGGGCTCTTGTCATCTGCTTTTCTGCTATATCATTGCGAAAAGCTTTTCTTTCATTCAAAGACGAGATTTGTTGCTTTCCTCATGAGAGAAAAAACTGACAGCCTCTTTCTGAATGAAATTCTCAGAAATATTTCTTTCAAAGGATCTTTGCTGAAACTTTTTTTTCTTTTTTCCTAAAATTCTTAGTCTTCCAAAGATAACTGATCGAGGATTTGAGAGCTTGGAAAATGCATTCAGCAAATCTTGGAGAAGTCTTCAAGTCCTTGAGTTGAATTTAAACAATACGTAAGCTTTGAATTTTTTCCAAGGATTTTCTTCTTCTTCTCAAATCCACCTTGACTCTTTTGAAAGAAGTCTTGGCCTTTCCTAACTTTTTTATAGTCAAATTTCAGAACTGAAAAAGCAAGCATTTAGAGATCACTACTCAGTCAAATTCTCTCTTAAGATCCTTTAATATCATACCAAACTTAATATCATGGGTTGCCTTGGGATTAGTAAAAGGAATAAATCCATGCTTGATCTGCTTGTAAATACTTATAAACTCGAAAATATAACCAAACAACTTATTCATATTACTTCTGCATCATGATAAACTTGATAACTAGTATTTTTCTCATTTCTGTCTTGTGTCAGCACTCATTCCATTGAGAGTTATTCCTTCGAGAGCGACAACCTCCTGCTTTCGTTGGAAATGAATAAGTTATGGAAATAGAAAAAATTCTTTGGCCATGTTTCAAATTTTGACTCTAAAACAAGTCAGTCTCAATTTTTTTCTAGAAGTTTAGAAGTTTTCTAATTCAAGACGTTGTTTCTCAAAAGTTATCAAGAATTAATAAGTTTTTCCAGATATTTTGAAGCAAGAAATTCCAACAAAATAAAAAGTTAAAAATTCTTGTAACCTTGCCTTCCTGCCAAGTGAAGATCACTTTTTCATAAAGGTCTTCATAAAAATGAAGAATAAAATTTAATAAATAATAATTGTAGGCTTTTTTAAAAAAAATTATAAGGCTTTTGACAGTCTTGGGATTCTAAATTTTTGAATAAACTGTCCTTGAATTAATCTTTTTAAATGAAAATTCAATTTCTAAAGGAAATAACAGAAACAATTTATTTGAAAATCGCATCTTCAAAAGAGCTTGGAAGAAAATTTTATAAATTCTTTTAAACAGAACTCGATTGACATTCAGCAAAAATCATCTTCAATACTCACAAAAAAGCTTTCAAAGAACTCAGAAATCTTCCCTTTTATATGGACCTATTCTGAATACTTTTTTCGAATTCTTTCTATCTCCAAGAAGTCGGCGTCCATCATTCTCATGAAACTTTTGGAAATGACTTTGTTAAAAACTATTGATTAGACTCATCCAAATGCATCATACATAGTTTAAGCTGAAATTTAAATTAATTCTCGACAATAAACTCCCTCAATCACATTACTAAACCCTCTCTATAATTTTGAAAGACCCTTGATTTGCCTTTTCTTCAAAATTTAAAGGTTCTATATTGTCTCAATCTGGTCCAATTAGCCTTTTATTTGTCACCTTCCACGTTGAGCCTGAAGTCACCTTGAACAAAGTTATTTTTATAACAAACTCGTGAAAATTCAGAATCTCAGTAGTTTAATTTATTAAGTTCACAATCAGATCGCTTGAGATCGAATTAGTCCGCCGAAATCATTAAATGAATTCAAATTATAAATCTATCTTTTTATTGGATTATGAGAAGAGTTTTTGAAGTTTCAACTGATTCAGAGTCCTCTCTATCCCTGTTTCTTTGTTTAAGTTTTAATTCAAACTTTCCTTCATTCTTTCCTCTTCAAAAAATTGGAAAAAACTTTGTTGTTAACTTTCCCTCTAAAGAATTTTTTCCCTTGTTTTGAGTTGAATCTTCATGAATATCTTGACCATATCCAAAAAATAGACTATTTCCTTAAGGAAAAAGCCTTTTCCAAATCATCCTTGAGATCTAGAAAATATCTTCATGGAATCTATAGATTTCAAGCCACCGGATAGCACCTAAAAGGGTCTTATCATTCTCCAATCTTCGTCTTTGATTGGCTTAATTGATAAAATTTTCATAAAAATTCAAAATGCAATGCTGATTCTTTATTCTCTGAAACGAGACTCAGAGAGTTAAATTGTGAATTAAAAAGGATGAGTTTTTGCTTTGCAAATTTTTCGAAAAAAAAATCAACTGAAATTTTTCAATCAAATTTAAATCAAGCCTTTTATGAAATGCGCTATTTTAATCAAATCTGCCGCAAATTATTCTGAGATAGAAACTAATGAAGCTCTGAAAAAAGAGAAACTTTCACTGTGTTCTCCATTCCTCCTCTTATAATGAGTTTCAAGTGATTTCCTTTTCTCTTCTCAATCTCAAGAGAATTTCACATATCTCTTAAAAAAGCTCCCTGACCATAAAAATTAATTTCTTATCAAACCAAAGAGCTATGATAAAAATTAATTTGTTCATTTATAATCACTCTCTTAACTCTCAATAATCTGACCAAAATGTCTCATAATTTCAACAAAAACCTCCTTGATACCCAGCAAAATTCCTGCCAAGACCCTCATGAAACCCTCCTTCCTGAGAATATTTCAAGTCAACAGGTTCAGGAGATAACAGAGAAACACGAAGGTGAGGGAAAACAATCTCAAGAAATTATCTCCAAACTGAAACTCAGTAGCTTACCATTTTGTTTCTTTTCTGAAATTTCATAAAGATTTTTCTCAACAAAAACAACACTATGAAGAGAGAATTCAGGTAAAATCCAAAAAATAACACTTGAATCACACTTTATTAGGAGCTTGCGGATGCAAAAGAGGCCACCAATCAAGCTCATCTCCCAAAGGACCAGAGTTGTCTTCAAGTAATTAAAATTAATATTTTTCTGCTCATAATTAGAAATCTTGGTTTTCCACAAAAACTCTTGGTTTGCTCATTGTTATTGGCTTTTTATTAAGCTTCTTGTTTACGATACAAACTCTGGTAATTCTTATCTCTGATTCAATGTTAACCTTTATTTTAGGGGAATAAACCCCTTCAAGCAAACTCCATCAGAGAAGCCAAATATCAACATAGAAAAAATATGACAAATGAGCAAGGTTTTTCCAAACAAAAATCTCATTGGCTTATGTCTTATTTTAGGAAGTCTGAGTCTAGGGAAACATTTAAATAACCTTCTCAAAGATGAAATGGACCATAGCATGGTATTATTTTCTCTCGACATTTTCATTCACAAACAACTGTGCAGGAAGATGGAAATAGGAGGAGCCATTTACAAGAAAGTAAGCCTCAATAAAAATTTGTCTTCTAAGCTATTTATCAAATAGTCATTTTTCAGCTCAAACTGAAACATGAAAGATGGTTTGACATTGAAGCGAATGGATCAATGTTAACAATTGCCTCGCAAAAGTATAATACATAATTTAAACTCTATTACCTGATCCCTAAAATAAATAGATATAGCAACAATAATATCAGAGATGGACATATTATTCCCTTGTTGAGAGACATGGGCCGTATACTCCAAGAAAATCGTCAGTTCTCTTTATCTGGTCTCGAAATTGATTGTGAACGGTATGTTTAAGTTCTTTGTTTTTTCTAAAGTATTTCCAAGGTGTGAACATCTGACTGATAACATATTTACATATTTGAATACAGCCATTTCTTCTCAATCAAAAAATCTCCAATATTTATCATTGAATTTTATCTCGTAAGGTCGACACAAATTATTCTCTCTGAATTTTTAAGGAGTAAAAAATTAACTGATCGAGGATTATCAGAGTTGGCAACAATTATCTCTAGTAAATCCCTTCAGCACTTACATCTGGATTTTTATGAGTACGCTCAAATCTTTTCTACGAACTCACTTTTTGAGGAATAAACAATTGAGCGATAAGGGATTTGCAAATCTCACAGAAGCCATCTCCAGCCAGCCTCTTCAGCACCTCCATTTAGACTTTAGCCTGTTCACCTATTTTTATGAACTTCTTCTCACCCTTTTTTAGGTGCCACCAGTTGACAAATAGAGCCTTATTTGATTTAGCAGCAGCAATCTCCAAGCAGTCTCTCAAGAATCTCTATTTAGATTTCCATGGGTAAATCTATTCATTTTCTCAGCCTAAAGAATCTGAAGGATTTCGCAATTGAATGATGGAGCGTTCGTCAACCTCACATCAGCTATTTCCAAGCAATCTCTCCAACATCTCAACTTGGATTTTAGCGGGTAAGAGCCAGGAATTTATGATAAATCACCCATCTTAGATGCTCCCAATTAACCGACAAAGCGGTTTCTGACTTAGCGGTTGCGATTTCCAGCCAATCTATTCATCATCTTTCCATGAATTTTGAAAGGTAATTTTTTCAAATCCTCCAACAGTTATGAAAATTCTCAGATGTGAGCAATTGACTGACAAAACCTTTGCAAATTTGGCTACAGCACTCTCCAGTCAGCCTCTTCATCAACTTCACTTGGACTTCAGCTCGTAAAACCAATTCTTCATTCCATGTTTATTTTTTAGATGTACGAGACTGACTGATGCCTCATTCGCTGATTTAGCAAGAGCAATCTCTGGTCAATCTCTTAGCCATCTCTCCTTGGATTTCAGCCTGTAAACTTGAAATATTTCCTCGCCTTTGTTAACCTTCTTTATTTTAGATGCAGACAATTCACTGATGAAGCAATCGCAGAGTTAGCCGCTGCAATTTCCAGTCAATCTCTTCAACATCTTCATCTGAACTTTGAACGGTGACCTGAGATATTTCCTTAGGCTATATCATCACTTTTTTTAGGTGTTCCCAATTCACAAACAAAGCATTGGTAAGCTTAGCTTCAGTTCTTTCCAGTCAAGTTCTCAGCCACTTGTATTTGAATTTCGATGAGTAAATTGAAACAGAACCAAACTCTCATCAACCCTTAGATGCGCCAGATTTACAAACAACGTATTTAAAGGCTTTGCCGCTGCTCTCTCAAGCCAGTCTATCCATCATCTTCACTTAAATTTCAGAAAGTAAGTTTTTTTTTTTGGCTTTTGTTCTCTCAAAAATCTCTCCTCAATCCCTTTAGATGTGAACAACTTACAGATCAAGCTCTCATTCATTTAGCAACGGCCCTCACCAGTCGACCTCTTCATCATCTCCATCTAGATTTCAGCTTGTACCTTGAAATATTTACTTTAACTCTTCTTTACATTCTCATGAAGGTGCAAGCAACTGACCAATGCAGCATTTGGAGAGTTGACAAAAGCAGTTTCCAACCAGACTCTCCATCATCTCGGCTTGGTTTTCAGTGGGTAAAAATCATTATTCGTCCACAGGAATCTAAAAAAATTCTTTAGATGTGACCAGCTAACTGATGGATTATTTACAGATTTAGCAACAACAATCGCGAGCCAATCTCTTGATCACCTTCACCTTGATTTCAGCCAGTAACCTAAAACTATTTACTTTACCTTTATCCCCTTCTTTTTAGGTGTAAACTCTTGACTGATGGAGCATTAGCCGATTTGTCAGCAGCAATTCCTCGTCAATCTCTCCGCCATCTCTCCTTGAATTTTGAAGGGTAAACCTCATTGCTTGTCTCTCAATTTCTGAGCTAAATTTTTTTAGATGTGTATCCTTGAATGATCGAGCATTGTCAGATTTGGCAAGAGCACTTTCCAGCCAGTCTCCCAACTTTATTCAACTCCATTTCTTAAGGTAAATTTATTCGTTCAAACCACTTCTTTTAACAATTTTTTAGTATTCACAGTCTCACAGACACTGGAATCGAGAAAGTTGCAAGAGCAATTGAGAAATCTCTCAAAATTCTTCAACAGCTTCAATTTTCATTCTCAGGAAAGTACATAGAAAATCACTTGTTTCATTCGTTTTAATTTGTTTTTAGTCAAATTTCGTACCAGAAAGCACAATCACTCAGAGATCGATTTTCAATCGTTCCAAATCTTGAAATTCTGCATATCAGTCCTGGAAATGATCACCACAACACTGGTTTTAATCAAAGAGGACAGAACGCCCATCATCGCAGACATTATTAAACTGTCTCTGAGACGGGGCTTGATAAGGGCCCATTTCATAAAGGCTTGATTATAAAAAAATAAACAATTATAAAGCTTAAATATTTATAAACTCAAAGAGTCTTATCAAATAATCAATTCTTATCCCAGATTTATTCTCATAAGAAAACTAGAACAATTAGATTCCCTCTGAATTCCAAATTACTCTTGCTGACATTTAATTCTTCAGGTTCAGCACGAAATTTATTTCAATAGAATTCCTTTAGAGGGTGGAAGTTTCAACAATATTCTCATTTTATTTTCAAAAAATGTTTTCTGGAATTTTTCTCTTTTAAAACTCCGTCTAAAGCTTCAATGAAGATTCTCCTTGTCTTATCAAGGAAATCATCATTCATTTTTTTTTCATTTATTCCAGAAAGCTTTTTAGGAGTTTGACAATTTTAAGAAAGCGTGAATCGCTCATAAAAAGTCTCAAATTCCAACAAGCAAACAAAAATCGTTCAAAAAGGTTTCTCTCAAAGGTTTTTGGGATTGAGACAGGGTTTCACTTTCAGAAATCTTGAAAAAACTTCCTGAATAATAAAGGAATTCAAATTCAAATTCTTCAAAGATTTGTCACAGTAATTCAGTTACCCTCTTCTCATTCTCCTCAAATTCATGTTAATATTTGTGAAGATTAATTGGATTAATCTGACAAACTTGTCAAAATCCTCACCTATTTTTCTTTGTCCCAAACATTAAAAAGAGTTTTGAGGATTTGAGAATTCGCGTGATGTCTGATATCGAAATGTTTTGGATGATTTCAAACTTGTTCTGAAGAGTATAGG
>Ga0182738_1008474_pt1 | contig 10205 bp, 5 predicted proteins | sample eDN5th30CBELigMG_FD_128876 | JGI IMG/M metagenome (GOLD analysis project Ga0182738, IMG submission 128876) | Enriched Miracle-Growth compost microbial communities from Emeryville, California, USA - eDNA 5th pass 30_C BE-Lig MG (version 2)... ... | reverse complement strand
TTAAGAAATCAAGGAATTAATTAATTCATTCTCTAAAAAATGCAAATCGAACCCCCAGAAGAGGATGATGGCTTATATGAGCTCTCTCTAAATTTCTTTACAACGCCTCCAATAGAGAGAAACAAAAAAGATTTAGATGATGTGGCCAAATTCCTTGATACTTTACCCGTTATCAAACAATTTTCGGAAAGTTTCACTAATCATAAAGAGTTTCTCCTGAAATGTTGTGACAAGTTTGAGCACCGCTATTTTCAGGCAGGATCTTCAATTCTCTCTAGAGGCGACCCATGTGATGAACTAATCATCATTTTAAAAGGCCTTATTAATCTTTATGACAACAAACCACCTGATCAAGTCAGAAAACAACAAAAAGCTTTTCAACAAAATATGCTCAGGCGAGCTGCAAGTCAAGAAAGAATGTCTTTCCTCAAACCAAGGCGATCTTTTCTCAATGGCATCAATCAAAGTCGGCGTGCGAGTGGTGTTGGCATGGATCTCACTCCTGGTAGAAGAGGATCATTGCTCAATATCCTTCCTGAGAGTCTAGTCAATCTCAGTAAAAATAGCTCCAAGACAGATATATCTTCGGAGAAAACTTCAAACCCAGCTTCCAGAAGCGATATATCAGTCATAAAACCACCACCAAATAAAATCAAAGTGAATAATGAAAACCCACAGAGTCCCCTAACTCTTCTTGTAACTCCTCCCCAACCTTTAAATGTGAATTTGCCTCGGAGAAAAAGCACCTTTGAATTGAATATTCCTGCAGAAATCCTCAGAATGCCTCGAGCAAGAGGGAATGATGATGCAAACTCATCGAGGTTGAGCGTCTTTAATCCAAGAGGCAGAACACATTCTCCTGTTGAGGATTTTAAAAACAATATACATCCAGATTATGATCACTTCCATTTCAAAGAAAAAATCTTGTTAAAAGATGAAGAAATAAAGGCAAAATATATCAAAGATGGAGCCAGTCTCCTGAGGTATAAGAGCGAGATGGGAAAGCTAGAAGTTGTCAATAGCAAATTTTGGATTGAAGACAGAAAAAGTACATTTACAATGATTGTAGAAGAAGATACTGATGTAATCGTTATGAGCAAAGATACTTTCAACGAAGTTTTTGCTGAGGAATTCGCATTTTTAGCAGAGAAAAAGAAATATTTTGCGAGTTACTTCAGCCCAGGAACTCATGTTCCAAATGCCTTTCTCAGTTTTATAATCGAAAAAACTCATGTTTTCAACGATAAAATCTACGAAAAAGAAGCAGAAGCAAATGGAGTATATTTCATCAAAAGCGGTCAAGTCAAATTCTCGGCGACTTTGTCTTCTCCTAGCCATGAAAATAGTCCTCGCGAAATCGAAGAATTACAGAAACTAAAAAGAGAGGTCGTTGGCACTCAATGGCAGAGAGGTTGCGAGAGTCCTGGTCAAACCTTGAGGAAAGCCACAGAAGGGGCTTTTACCTCTCCAACCAGAAAGTACAAATGTATTGTTGGGACTTCCGGAGAAGGAAACTCCTTCGGAGAAGAGGGACTCCTGTCAACTAGTAAAAAGAGAACACATACTGCCTTTGCAGCCAGTGGAATTTTACAATCATATTTCCTAAGTGCTCAGTACTTTTCTTCCACAGAACTCTTTTTTCCAAGACTTGCTGAAGAGATTGTAGAAAAAGGAAATACAAGAAATGAATGGCTTTATGATAGAATTCAGGAAGTGAAAGAAGTTCAAGAGACCATCAAAGAAGCGAATAGAATTCAACCTGAAAATGAAATAGAAACTCAATATCATGTCTCCTCTTCAAAATCTCCTTCAATTATACGAAGGCGTATTCTAAGGAGAACCATGTCAACAAAAAATTTAGACCAAAGTAAAGCACCTCAAGACCCTGTCAAATCTCAAACTCCCGTTGATCCTCAAAAAAGGCTTCTTGGTGTTTTGAGAAATGTGAGTGGGAGTAGTAGAACAGTTGAAACTCATCTTCAACTTCATCACAAAATCCAGGAAAATAATTCAAAAGATCAGCGCAACAACAAGTTTTTATCTCCCATGAATTTCGCCAAAGTTATTTCTTCAGCCCTCCAGAGCCGAGAAATCTCACCATCTTTCAGGAAAAGTCTCAGCCAAACCAAACGTAAAATGAGTGATATTGAGGTTGAGAAGCCTTCCGTCTATGAAGCCTTAGCGAAACAATTTGCAAAAAAGACTCTCAGCTCCAGACCAACAACTCGTTATGTTGAAGGCAATCAAGAAACAATTTCAAGAAACTCTCCAACCGAAAAAGCTGGAGGAAGTTTAATCATTCAAAATTTTTCACAGCTCCAACTCCAGTCCCTCCCTCAATTTCCACCAAAAACTAATTCTCCGTCTCAAATAAAAAGCCATGAATTATACACAGATAGAGGTGCTTCTCCAATCGTGACTGATGAGTCTGATATTGGAGCGGTCAGGATCAATGGGATGTCACCAAATGCTACCAATTTGCCATATCTTGTGAGCACGTCACGAACTCTTCGAACTTCAAATTCTCTATTCACTCACGTAACAAAAGAAATCAATATAGAAAGTCAACTCGCTGACGACCTAGACTTACCCGAAAAACCCAACCCTGACAAGAAGAAAAGCAAAAAAGACAAAGTTCGAGAAAACAATGTCAAAGATTTCTTCATTGGGAATGGTGGATCCGTACAAAATCAAAGCAACTCAAAATCTCCTGTTGTCAAAAGAAGAATAAATTATGATCATCTCAAAGTCGAAACCAATGAAGATCAAACAAAAAAGAAAACTTTTATTCGATCCAACCATAATATGTTTAGAATGAAACCTCATCAATCTAATCTTCTTGCTGTCAAATATCAAATTCACTCCCCAATTCAATCTTGATCATTCCTTGATTATTATTATAATATTGTCAATGTATACTTTTTTCTGAATATTCTTATGAACGTAGTTTTTTTGCATTGAGTCATTTGAAAAAAAAAATTCTTCAAGGAAAAAAATTGGATTGATTTTTTTTTTTAACAACATTTTTTGACTTCAAAATTTTTGTCTTGGATTTTCCCTCAGATCTCCAAGAGAAAAAACTCAATTTTTTCTCAAAAAATTTTTTTCATTTCAAAAAACTATTTGAAGCCAATTCGAAGAAAATACCCGGATAACTCGGGATCAGGAATAATATGGTTTTTTGGGGAAATCCTCAGTCAAAATTTTTAATCTGAAATTTTCCCCAGAACTGATAAATTTTTTTTTAATTTAAAGATCTCAGTTCCCATATCTAAATTCTAGAATCTAATTTTTTTAGTTTTCCTTTGCTGAGATTTTTAGGTACAGAAATGATACATAATAGAATCTTATAAAAATACAAGCCAACTCCATAATTCAAGCATTTTATAAATATCCTATTATTATTCGGACTATTGAGATGATTCCTTTTTTGAGAGCCAAGACTTGAAGTTGGTATGCATTTCATCCAATCTCTCTTCATAAGTAGATCCTGGTTTATATTTTATGATTTGATAATTCTTTCCATTCTCCTTCAAAAATTGGCTCTTTGACAATTTTTCTGCATTTAATAGATTGGGGTTATTTATATGGAAATTTCTTGAGCTCAGGATGTCCAAGTACACACTTCCTTCATTCGAGATCAACTCGAAATCTGTGGTATAGCAAGAAACAGATGGAGATTCATTAATTGTCACATTCTTTGCTTGCTTTGCTGCTTTCTCCAAAATATTTCTAGCCTCCTTCAAAAGCACAGATTCAGCTCTCTTATCATCAAGCCATTCTTTATGCTCTTGCATATTCTCTTTACCTTTCTCGAAAATCTCTTGCAACTTAGGATTCTTCACCTGAATATCGGGAATATAATGTTTAATATGAGACCAAAGGACGTAGAAACGTCTCACGTGTAAATAATATATCTCCTTTTCATAAAACTTGTTAGTCTCAGGATCGAAAAAGCTCAACAAAAATTCGACAAGAGCTCTGTTGCAGCTTTGTTGACTCATCGAAAGATAGTAAAGCAGATCTATACGCTCTTGAATCACATAGAAATATTTCTCAGTGATGATCTTGTTTGCAACAATTGAGAGCAACTCGGTCAAAGTCTCTTTATGCTGGCCATAAAGGATCAAGCGACTTAAAATTCGAACAAGATCAGCGCAAGTAGCTGGATTGGCTTCGTGAATTCTTAAACGAATGTTATCAGTGAACAAGTTAAACAGGTGCTTATGCTCATCCAAATAAATGAAAAATTGAAGTTCTTGGAGATTCTCAATTATGTTTGTGAGGTATGTCAATGATAACTCGTTCGAGTAACTCAAGGCTTCTAATTTTTTGAAGAAAGCTTTGATAATCTTGGGATTGTCAATTTTAAGAATCATTGAGATGTTCAGGACCAACTTCAAGTCAAAAGGGTTTCTGATATGCTCAATTTCTTTGAGGATCTCTTCATGTAAACTTGCCTTCTTCTCTTCAAGAATGCTCAATACTTCTTCTTTTGAAGGTTCTCCTGTTTGTTTTGATTTAGCTTCCAATAAGTTTTCAGCTTTACTCTCTTCCAGTGAAGACAAAGAGTACTTGAAAATATTATTTATCAATGAGTTTTTGGAATGGTAATGCTTGGAAGCAGTCATGTCTTTAATCAAGTGCTTGTTCACATTGGCAAATCTTCTGCTGATAATCTCAATTTCAATCTCATAAATAATGTCTGAGGATAATTTGAATTGTTCCAATGTCACAAAATTTAAAACAGCCAACAAAGTGGGATTGCTCAAAACTGGGCATTTTGCACTCACAACTTTCTCAAATTCAATACAAAAAGCCTTTGACAATTCTTGAGTGTGACTCAAACTGTTAACCACTCTGATGATCCCAATCTCGTCAATTTGATTCAAGTGTGAAATCAGGTTTGCTTCCAAAACAGAGTACAACTTGGTGTGGAAACCTTTATTCAAATCCTTCAAAGTAAATAATTTCAAGCTCTCCTCCATTTGATTCGCACTGAAATTGTCCACACGGAGCACAATCTCGCTCTCCAAAGATCTGAGGAATCTTTCATTTTTAGCATGGTCATACATGAAGTAATAGTAATAGAAATTGACGAGATTTCGATCATTCAATTTGTCCACTCTGGTCTCAAAAGTTGATTCCACTTCTTTGAGTAAATTTTTCAGGTCATTATTCTTTGGCAAATGGGGAACAAGATGACTGACGATATCAATGACATCACTTTGTTTCTCCAAAAATGATTTCTTCATATTGACAACGCTTCTGATCAGGAGATTGACGTCAAATTTTGACATCAAATTGTATCTGGCCAAGAAGTTCACAGCATCTTTGATGAAGCTCAATGAAACCTCTTGGAAGCGCAAAGCTTGGTTGATGGAAACAACAAATTGCAATAATTTATTCTTGTTTATTTTATGACGTTCTTGGGTCTGAGTAAGAGCAACAAGAGAATGAAAGCACTCCTGGTAATCTTAAATAATTCAAGCTCAATGACAAAAATAAGGTTACCTACCCTCTAAAGACTTGCAGGAAAATAATCTGAATTCAAGATCTTTGGGCTTCACCTCATTTGTTCTTGAAAAAGCCACTTTCTTCTTCTCAATCACATTTTCTTGAAGAGAAGAAAATAAAGGAGCATACTTCAAATGAAGGCTTTGTTTTTCAAAAATCTGCAAAGATTTTGTTGCTCCTTTTATTGTCCGTAAAAACTTCAGCATATCTTTAAATTTATTTTTATTTTATTTGTGTCTTGATTTTCTTTAACTTATGATGTTGTTAATTCTTTTCTTTTTCAAACATTTAAACATTTCTTTCATAAATGATAACATAATATAACAAATTTTCTAAAATCATATAAAAATAACCTTGTGTGGAATAATCCTTCGGTTGAATTTTCCACCAATGAATTCTCAATGACCAGAACCTTTTTCATTTAAAGTGCTTAAAGGCAAGGATAAAATTCCACCGAGTACCAAACCAGTTGTCAATCCAAAGATAGAAAGATATCCTGCGATTTCTTTTTTCTGAATACTGACTTGTTCTGGTCCCAAAATAAACAATGCCGCTGTGACAAAGCCATGAGTTAGTCCAAAGACAGCAATATTCAGATAGGCAAACCATGCCGTGCTAACAACAAAGAGATCTAAATCAATTGCTTGAATAATAAAGAAGACGTTAAAAATTAATCTGATTGCCATTACGATCATAACACTCCATTTTGTGTAATATTCTCTGTATCGAGCTAAATCTTTACCAATCACATCAAATAGATTAAAGGTAGCAAGCATTGTCACCACCTTCCAATCAACAGCCATGAAATCAAGTCTCTTCTCAAGCATCACTCCTGGAAACACCATAAAACTTAACCCAAAGTTTAGGACAAGCAAAAGAACATACAGCTTCACTTCTTTAAATACACGAAACTCAGCGCTCATACTTTTTTGAGCAAAAGATGAGCGTGTTTCTGGCTGGAAGAAAGCTTCCATTTGATCATCATAACTGAAATCACTGTCAATAAGCTCAACACTAGTCGTAGCATGGGTTCTGCAAAATTCGGATCTTGCAAAAGTGGGATGAATCAGCAAGCAAGCAACCAGAAAAAGACAGGCAACAGCAAAATATGAAAGAATTTCCATTAGTTCGCTTCCCTCAGGATTATCAAAAATTACAATAGCAATAGATCTTAGCGCATTCATGATGAGGCCAGCTAAACCCATTCCCATCAACAAATAACTTGTGTATTTTGGCGGAAATTGGCTTGCAAAGCCAGAAACTGTTCCTTGGTAAACACAATTAAAGAATCCTAAGATGAATACCAGACCCATACTGATCCAAAATCCGACAGCATTCCCACCAAAAACCAGAGATTCAAGAGGCAGGAATAACATAATGGTTATGACAATGGCCAATGGGATCATGATCCTTAATTTCAAGGAAAATATCTTTGTAAGCTTGGGCATAAAGAAATTTGCAAGCACTTGAGCAACATTGAAAGAAATTGGAATTAAAAAGTAAGCATTAAAGTCAGGATATCTGCTATGAAAGTAATCCAGACCATTCAGCACTCCATTCCAAGACATCAAGGTTCCAATCCCTTGCAACAAGAAATATATTGATGCAATACGATCATTTGATTGCTTCTCAACAGCAAAGCTCTCCATTGATTTCGAAAATACCGGATATAAATTTATTAACTTGGCAAAAATATTCTCATACTTTATTTTGACTTTTCAACGACTTAACAACTAGACAACTAATTCATGTATTCCAACATTCCTCTGTTCGATCTTTAAAAATTCAATTCAAATCATATAGAGAAATACTCAGTCACTCATTTTTTAAAATAAATTCCTTTTCAAGTGTAATCAATGGAGTTCATCTGTGACTCTGGGACTCAGTCTCCTTCTTAGGACTCTGAGTCTTGATAAACAATATCTGAATAGTCAAGATCATTCTTCATTAACAGATACTGTGAAGATACTCGTCACTTAATGAAATTTAGACTTTAATGGTGGGTACTGTCAAGTCCTGAGCCATCAATTTCTTGTGCACATTAGGAGTTTTGCCAAAAAGGTATCTTTGTTCCAACTTAAAGATCTATAATTTATTTTATTTTTAAATAAATGCAAGATAAAACATATCCTCGATCAACTTTCTCAAACAACATTTTTCAAATCAATCAAACACATATAACAAAAAATAGATATTTAAAAAAATACTATTTCCATTTCCTCGTCCATCTAACTTGATTCAAAAATATCAAGAGCATCAGGGGTAATATTTTTAAATGGTAAAGCTGTGAAGGTTCCAATTAAGACTCCGATATTTATTCCAAAGACAGCAACATGACCAACAACTTCTTTCTTTTCTAAGCTGACTCTTTCTGGACCCAAAACTGTTAATGCAACAATCACGAAACCATGAATCAGCCCGTATAAACCTGTTGTCACAAATCCGAACCACACAGTATTTACAATAGGGACCTTTGTCGTTATTGCTTGCAATAAAATCACAGCTATCACAGCAAATCTCAGCATAACAACTGCAAAGACTGAGCCTACTGTATAGTATTTTCTATATTTTCCAATAAGCTTCCCAAATGTTTGTGCAACATTAAAAACTAAATTCACCAAAACCACTTTGCTATCATCTTCAACTCCAGGCATGGGCTTCTTAAGGATCACACCTGGGAACACAGCAAAAAGCTGAATGCAGCTCAGGATCAAAAGCAAAGTTGTGAACTTAACTTCACCAAACACCTTGAAAAATGTTGCAAAATTTTTGGGTAATTCTTCTTCCACATATCCACCATCTGTTTCACTCAACAAGGATGCTTCATGATCAGAATCAATCATTTCCATCTTTTCATTGAGCAAATAATGTCTATAAAATTCCGATCTTACAAAGACAGTTTGTAAGATTATGCACCCAATAATGTATACGGCAGCCACTCCAAAGAAAAACAGCACACTGATATTGCTGCCTTGACTTCCACTGAAAAGATAGCTTGAAAGTTCTCTCAAAAGACTCAATGACAGGCCCAAAAGAGAAGTGCCCAAAAATATATAAGCAGAATATTGTCCTGGAAGCTGGCTTGATAGCCCAGTCAAAGAGGACATGCAGATATTATTGCAGGTTCCTAGGATGAAAAGCAATCCCATTAAAATCATAAACCCAATCTCAGTTTCCTTCAGCAAAGCAGCTTCGACGGGTAATATGGCGAGTACAACGCTAATGACTGTAAAAGTTCCAATAATTCTCATATTCAGAGGAAGTCTATCACTCAGCTTTGTAACAACAAGACTTGACAGGAATTGAGCAAGGTAAACAGCAACTGGGAAGTTGAAGGTGACCGAATGTGTCGGAAATTTATGACTAAAATAATCGAGCGAATTCAGAATCGCATTCCAACTGACCAATGAACCTCCTCCGAGAAACAAGAAGTAGTAGGTAGCGATCTTTGTGTTGATTTGCTCGTCTTTTATTGTATAACGTACCATTAAATTAATTTGTGTCTTTATTATGCGCAAATCAACCCTCACTCAGGAAACAAAAATCAATTATTAAATATTTTTTAATTACTTGCTTCCAACTTTTCCCTTTTTTATGGTTCAAACTTTCATCTTGAAATCTTTTTTTTCTTGTCTGAAATTTTTTCTTTACTTACAAACATGTCAGACACATTTTACATCTCGTACTTTCATTTTATATAACACCTCTCATATCAAGGTTTCAAACCAATATTTTGTAAAGGTAACGACAAAAAAGAGCCAGCCATAAGGCCAAAATTCATTCCAAAAACTGATAAAAAACCAGCAACTTCTTTCTTGTCTCCTTTTACAGCCTCTGGTCCCATGATAAATAATGCCACATTTACAAAGCCCATCGACATTCCCAACATACCCAAATTGACATATCCAAACCAAATAGTGTTAAAAACTGGAATTTCAATCGTTATAGCCTGAATTATGCAAAACGCATCCAATAAAAATTTTAATACAAGCACTATCTTGACAAATGTTAGATTATAATATTTTCTGTACTGTCCCAGCTTTTTTCCAACAATAAAAAATACTCCATAAACAACACCCATTAAAAGAGTTTTTGTCGATCCATCAACATCTGGCATTGGCTTTTTGAGATAAACTCCAGGATATACAAGGTTATTTTGAGCACATGACAACATCAAACCACAAATATACCCCTTATTGTGTTTCAATACTTCGAGCAAAATCTTGAAACTTCTTGGAGGATGAGGGGGTTTGCAGTTGTCGAGTAAAATTTCAGATCGAGTCTCATAGTCCTGCTGCCTTGATAGCAAAGCACCATCATCAGAAAATTTTCTTAAAACTTTTATCTTGTAGAATTTACTCTTCATAAAGAGTGTATGTAAAATAATGCCCCCAACTAACAAGACTGCAGTAGCTCCAAAATACACCAACAAACATCCATAATCCTCTGAAGATTCTGGGTGAAACACCACAAAAACTAGTTCTCGCAATAAGACCACCATCAGGTTAAACGCTCCAATCCCAATCAAAAGATAAGCAGAGTATTTTCCATCAAGTTGGCTGGTCAGGCCTCCTGTCGAAGCATAGCATAGAGTGTTGTTAAATCCCAAGAAAAAGAGAATCATCATTAAAAGCTGAATTCCAAAAGATGTTCCTTGCATCATATTTCCCACTATAGGCAGAGCAACC
>Ga0182738_1008472_pt1 | contig 10207 bp, 10 predicted proteins | sample eDN5th30CBELigMG_FD_128876 | JGI IMG/M metagenome (GOLD analysis project Ga0182738, IMG submission 128876) | Enriched Miracle-Growth compost microbial communities from Emeryville, California, USA - eDNA 5th pass 30_C BE-Lig MG (version 2)... ... | reverse complement strand
GCGCCGCGCTAAATAACAACACGTCAACCAATGAATGCTGTGGAATGATTATGCCGTGCAAGGGAGCACAGTATTGACTGTCATTTTTGATCAATCAGATCAAAAATCTGGATGATCGTTACGGTGTGTAGCCGGCCGCAGCGTCCTGTGCCAAGCGGCTGATGGTTTGCTTCAGTGCATGATTGGCTGAGTTCTTGAGATATACGGCATAGAACTCCAGGTCGGACAGTGCCACGGAAGTATCCAAGACACGTAACGCCCCTGAAGACAGAGCGGGTTGCACCAAAGAGGAGGACATTGCACCAATGCCGCGCCCCGCATGCACCATATCGATAATCGTCTGTACGGACGATACGCCCCACAGGCGTACTTCGGACAATCCCAAGGTGTCACGAATGCGTGTCATCACGTGAGTACTGGCAGTGGTGTAGGCCGGCCACGTGATGATGGGATAACGCGCAAACAAGCTATCCGCCTCTGCACGCCCAACATCAGGAGCGAGAATCGCAGAGGATGCTTTGGGAAAGTCCGAAGCAACGACAAAACGAAAAGGATAGCTGCACAGCTTATCGTTGCATACTTGATCATGCAGCATCGATCCCGTCATGAGGGCCACGTCGATGTCTTGCGCCAAAATGCGCTGGCGTAGTTCGGGCGTATTATCGACGGAAATATCTATGGTCAGATTCGGATACTGTGTGCTGATAGTTTCGATCAGATTGGACAGCCACGTCCGAACCAAGGTTTCCGATGTCCCGATAGTTAGCTTTCCTCGAAATGCAGTAGGCTCCGCGACAGCGGCCAACATGTCATCTCGCACCTGCAGCAGACGCTGCGTGTGCTCGAGCAATGCTTCACCGCGTGCAGTCAATGAGGCACGACGACGATTGGCATCGAATAGTTCGACTCCCAGCTCTTGCTCCAGCTGCGCGATACGCGCGGACACTGCCGGCTGAGTGGTATTGAGCTTCGTTGCCGCCGCACGGAATCCACCCAGCTTAGCAACCCAATAAAACGTCTCGAACGTACGCAGGTCCCGCATTCCGCCTAGCATTCCTTAGTCGGCGTGCGCGCCAGATACACGCACATCACCGGCTATTCTAGGCACAGCGTCTGCCGCTTCACAACACGGCAAAATCCGAATTGCGCAAATCGGTAACCAGCATATGGGCAGGAGCGTGTGTGATGCAGAACTCCAATTCGGCAGCCTCCACCACGGCCTGGGGAGTAACCCCGCAGGCCCAGAATACGGGTAACTCGCCCGGCCCAACGGGTACCGCCGAGCCATAATCTGGTTGATCAATATCCTTGATTCCAATATTCTCCGGAATTCCTATGTGCACGGGCGCCCCATGCACAGCGGGCATTCGAGACGTAATCTGAATGGCACGTATCGCATCTGCGGGCGAGAACGATCGCATGGAAACGACCATCGGCCCTTTGAAAGGGCCAGATGGTGTTGTCTGCACAGACGTCTTATACACAGGTGGATCACACTCGCGTTCACGATGATGCAATGTCAATCCCGCCCGGAGCAGCTCATCTTCGAACGAAAATGAACAGCCTAATAGAAATGCGACCAGATCGTCGCGCCAAAGGCCTTTGATGTCCGGCACCTCCTGTTCCAAGTTCCCATTTCGCCAGACACGGTATTTTGGAACATCGGTACGGATGTCAATGTCTCTACCTAAGCTTGGCAAACACCAATCGCCAGGCTCGGAGCTTCCTAATAACGGACAAGGTTTCGGGTTGAGAGTACAAAACCGCAGAAAATCTCCGGCCTGCGCCTCGGGCAAAATAGCTAAATTCGCCTGAACGAAACCTGGTGCCAGTGCGGCTGTCTGGGTCGTATGCTGGCGCGCACGGATCAGTTGGCGTGCCTCGTAGCCAGTACTCGCTGTTGTGCCCATGTCATTCCTCTAGTGATGACTGAGCAATGATTATGGATACGGATACCTCATACCGGCCAACTGTGATTTTGGATAATTGCGATCAAAAATACTGATCAAATGGCGCGGCGCTTTACGTGCAAGATCAAATATGTCCGCAAGCGGATAACGCCGAGCAAGAACGGCCGATAACCAAACAAGCCATTCCTGCTCGAGCAGCATTACGCCTTTGGCAAGGGATCCCCTGCCCCGGTGCGTTCGACGATCAACTTGTAATGCTGGGGCGCACGATGCTTGGCAAAGTTAAAGACGTGTTCTCTGAACGTTCGGCCTAGGTCGAGATCAATGTTGGCGGTGATGACCTCGTCTTCCTCATAGCAAGCCCGGGCTACAATTTCTCCCGAGGGAGCAACAATCATCGAGCTGCCAATCATGTGGAAACCATCCTCATAGCCACATTTACCCGCAGCAGCCACCCAGACGGCATTCTGATAAGCACTGGCCTGCAGCACGATCTCATGCGTCGTCGTGCGCCAGTGAACGGGCTCATTCCAGTGAATGTTATGAGAGGGCGTGTTGTATCCCAACACGATCAACTCAGCGCTCTGCAGCGACATCACACGATAGGTCTCTGGCCACCGGCGGTCATTGCATAGACACATGCCGATTTTTGCTTTGTCAGTTTCCCAGACGCCGAAGCCCAAATCACCAACCTCGAAGAACTTTTTCTCCAAATGTTGGAATGGTGCATCCGGTTTGTGGTCTGCATGACCCGGCAAGTGGATTTTTCGGTATTTGCCGATGATTTTCGCATTCCGGTCAACCAGGATAGATGAGTTATATCGGCGTCCATCCGGCGTCAGCTCGGCATACCCCAGATAGAATCCAATACGTAGTTCGCGCGAAAGATCGAACAATGGCTGAACGTCCGCATTTGGCATGCTCTTTTCGAAGAAGCGCTCTACCGCTTCTTCTTCGGTCATCCAATAGCGAGGAAAGAATGTTGTCAGCGCCAGTTCAGGAAAAACGACGAACTCTGCGCCGCGCGAGGCCGCCTCTCGCATCATCTCGGCCAGCCGCTTCACAACGACCGCACGGGTGTCCACTAGGTTCACCGCGCCCATCTGGGCAACGGCTAACCCCATCTTATTGGTATTGGAGGTCTTTCTCATCATTTTCTCCGAGAAGCCTCGGCATTCACGCCGGGGAAGAAAGGAGCGCAGCCATCAGGCTGCAGGATTGGTCTGATATGAATCGATGGCTGGACAAATATCCAGCCTTCAGATCGGTTGTGGGTGGTCTCTCGGGCACGCAAACCAAACATGCCTGCCGATTCCGGCTCTATCCCGCCCCCGAGCAAGCGATGACGCTGGCCCGCACGTTTGGTTGTGTGCGCATGGTCTATAAAGGGGCCAGAGGTCTTTCGTAAACATGCAACCAAGTTGGCCAAGCTGCAACGCCGCCTGGCCAGAAAACAATACGGCACAGACCGCAACCGTGACGTCAACGCCGCGCATAACGTATTAACCGCCGGGCTGGCGGTGTTAACCCATGGAGAAACGGTAAGACCTGAGTGCATAAGTAATGATGCGCAAACGACTCGGTTCAGTGACGTGGGAATCCCTTTCCTTCGGAGACGGAAGCAGTCAAGTAAAACCCTCAATTGGATGCAGCGCTAAGAATGCATGACGGAGCGAGTTTTTGAAACAACGGCCTGTTCCAGCCAATCGTCTACGAAAGCCTTAATGACAACATCCTAAGCGCATGATTTTCAATGATTAATTTGGCACTTCCACGAAAACTTCGCGACACCGGCATAACCGCTGGACATGAGACGGCCTCAAAGTGTGATAGCCGGACGCGGCCTTTTCGAGCAATGACGCTTAGTTATCTGCCATCATGTATTTGGGGATATCACCAGTTCATGCCCAAAGGTTATGGGTACTGCCGTGTTTGTTATTTGTGTGGCCACCCCCTCAATGGCACGATGGACTGTGCAAAAAACCATCTGCGGGTAATGACGTACTTGTCATGACCGTGAAGGTGGAGTTCTACTAGTTCAAAAAACGACCAAGGGGAAACAGGGTCTGACCCGGTGTTGCGCCTATTTTGGCAGGCATCGTGGACTGGCGCGCGTGTATTCCCATTGCCGAGGACGATCATGCGCGTATTCAGTGGCGGTCTGGGGACGGAAACCAATACATTTGCGCCGATGCCTACCAGCTTGGCATCGTTTCGTGACCGGGATTATTACCCAGCCGGCACACATCCCGATTCGGTTACCTTTGCCGGAGCGCCGTTGTACGTCGCTCGCCAACGTGGTAAAGCGCTGGGCTGGGAATTACACGAAGGCATGGTCACATCCGCACAGCCCGGCGGAATTACGACTCGCGCGGCCTATGAGACGCTACGCGACGAACTGTTAGCCGATCTGCAACGGGCCCTGCCAGTGGATATCGTATTACTGGGCCTACATGGTGCCATGGTGGCAGACGGCTACGATGATTGCGAAGGCGATATCCTAGCGCGCGTACGCGCCTTGGTCGGACCTAACGTCACGATAGGCGCAGAGCTGGATCCGCATGCACACCTGACCCCCACCATGGTAGAGCATGCTGACGTGCTGGTGCTATTTAAGGAATATCCTCATACCGATATCCGCGAGCGCGCAGAAGAACTTGTCACGCTCTGTGTACAGACGCACGAGGGAAACATTGCACCCAAGGCTGCTCTGGTAGATTGCGACATGATTGTGCCGATGCACACCTCGCGCGACCCGGCTCGTGCCTTTGTGCGACGCATCCAAGCATTGGAGGGACGCGACGGTATCTTGTCGATCTCGGTTGCACAGGGTTTTGCGACCGGTGATGTCCCTGAAATGGGTACCAAGGTACTCGTCTATGCCGATGGCAACCGGGAAACCGCCTCAAAATTGGCCCGACAACTAGCGGATGAACTGATCGGTGTACGCGAACAGCTCATGGTGCCTTACCGCACGATCGATGATGCACTCGACGAGGCCCTCGCCTTCGATAGAGGGCCGGTCGTTCTGGCCGACCGGCCGGACAATCCCGGCAGCGGCGCTCCGGGCGACTCGACCTTTATTCTGCATCGCTTGATCGAACGCGGCATCCAGAACGTCGCGCTAGGCCCGCTGTGGGATCCGATCGCTGTACGCATCGCCTTTGATGCTGGCGTTGGCGCAAAGCTGGACTTGAGACTGGGCGGCAAGGTCGGTCCGCTGTCAGGCGACCCGGTAGACGCTGCCTGTACGATCAAAAGCCTGCATCGGGATCTGGTCATGACCGGATTATCGGGGGCACCAGCATCGATGGGAGATTGTGCACTCATTGAGACACAAGGGATAGAGATCGTGCTGAGTTCCGTGCGCAACCAAGCCATTGATGTCGATCTATTCGCACAGCTCGACTGCGATCTGGCAGCCAAGAAAATAATCGTGGTGAAATCGGCGCAGCATTTCTATGCGTCGTTCTCGAACGTCGCGGGTCACGTCATCTACGTAGGAGGACGAGGCGTAGCGACCCCTGATTGGAAAACTTTGCCTTATAAAAAAATCCGCATGCCGAAATGGCCTCTGTAGATAGAAAACGCCTTTCGGTATCCGACCTCAGCAGGAGAATGGCTGTATGAAAAAAACTTTACTGAACGCCTTCGCTGCCGCCGCTATGGCAGTCTCTTGTGCACTAGCGCCTGTGACCGGTGTGCATGCGCAAGAAAAAACATTGCGCATGGCGCTGCATGCGGACCTCACAGTGCTCGACCCTACTTTCACTACAGCATATATCACCCGCACTTTCGGCTACATGATGTACGACACCTTGTTCGCGATGGATGCCAAGGGCGAACCGCAGCCTCAGATGGTCGATCATTACAAGACCTCGGAGGACAAAAAACAGTGGACGTTCACTCTGCGAGACGGGTTAAAGTTCAGCGATGGTCAACCCGTCACAGCTGCAGACTGCGTAGCGTCGCTACAGCGCTGGACTGCTCGCGATAACATCGGACACACATTAGCCGCGGCGGGCGGAAAGTGGCAGGCAGTCGACGACAAAACCTTTACATTGACACTCGAACGCCCATTCGGCCTGGTGTTGGATGGACTAGCCAAAGTGTCCAGTTATCCGGCGTTCATCTTGCCCGAACGCCTAGCCAAGATGCCCGCGGACCGCCCTTTGACTGAGGTAGTGGGCTCCGGCCCCTACCTGTTCAAACGCGATGAGTGGCTGCCTGGCAGCAAAGTCGTATTTGTACGCAACCCCGACTACGTTGCACGTAGCGAAGCGCCGTCCGGTTTATCGGGAAGCAAACATTCGAATGTCGACCGTGTCGAATGGATAGTGTTACCCGATTCCAACAGCGCGATCGCCGCGCTGAAGAACAAGGAGGTCGACTTAATCGAGCAGACGCCTCCCGACTACATCGAGCCCTTGCGGGCTGAAAGCGACATACATGTCGGCGTCATTGAGCAGAACCAAGCCTACATGGTGCTTAATCAGGCCTTTCCCCCTTTTGACAATATCAAGGCGCGACAGGCGGTCGCGCATGTTATCAACCAAGCTGAATTCGTCGCTGCCATGGGATATCCCCCCGATCTGCGCCGCGACTATTGCGCGACGTTCTTCATCTGCGGCAGTGCCAATGATACGGATGCAGGATCTCAGCCATATGCAAAACCTGATTTGGATGCAGCCAAGCAGGCCTTGTCCGAATCAGGCTACAAGGGCGAGAAAATCGTGGTGATGCTGCCCACAACCCCCACGTATCTGAACTCCGCCACCCTGGTCGCCATCCAGGCATTGCAGACATTGGGGATGAACCTGGATATTCAATCCATGGATTGGGCATCAATGACCGCACGCCGCAGTAAGAAAGTCCCGCTCAACCAAGGCGGCTGGAACGTGTTTTTGTCATCGGCTTCAGAGTTCAACGTCAATTCGCCGCTCAACAATACCTATCTGGCCGCGAGTTGTGGCAACACTCTGCCGGGCTGGCCATGCGACAAGGAGCTGGATAAACTGCGGGCACAGTGGATCGCATCCATCGAGCCCGACAAACGCAGACAACTGCTTGAGCAGTTTCAAACACGTGCGTATCAGGCTTTTCCCAATATCCCGGTGGGTCAATTCTCACGCACATTTTCCGCTAACAAATCGCTCAAACATCTGGATCTGATGTGGAGCATACCCAACGTCTGGGTCTTGGATAAATAACGTTGCTATCTGGACGGGACAAACATGGGATACGTAGTCCGTCGCTTGCTATCGGTAGTGCCCGTCATGCTGGTAGTCGCCGTCATTGCTTTCCTATTGATCCATCTGTCGCCTGGCGATCCTGCGGCATTGATTGCCGGGGATTTCGCCACCGCGGACGACATCGCCCGGTTGCACACCGCACTGGGCCTGGACGAACCGCTGTGGCGGCAATTTGGACTATGGGCGGGCAAACTGCTGCAGGGAGATCTGGGGACATCGATTTTCACACACGTGCCAGTTACCCAGCTACTGGCACAGCGAGTACAGCCAACGTTGTCCATTGCCTTGCTGACGATGTCCCTATCGATCCTGATCGCTATTCCCCTGGGTGTCCTGGCGGCCTATCGCGCTGGCACATGGATAGACCGGCTGGTGATGGTCTTTGCTGTGCTGGCATTTTCCGTACCAGTGTTTCTGGTGGGCTATCTGCTGATCTATGGCTTTGCCGTCAAACTGCAGTGGCTGCCCGTACAGGGCTATACCGACCTGTCGCACGGCGTGTGGCCATGGTTGCGAAATTTGATATTGCCCTGTGTGAATCTGGCATTGGTCTATATCGCGCTGATTACACGTATGACGCGCGCTACGGTGCTGGAAGTATTACATGAAGACTATATCCGAACGGCGCGGGCAAAGGGATTATCCGTGCTTCCCGTGCTGGAGCACGCGCTGCGTAACGCCGCCATTCCCATCGCCACTACCGTAGGCGTGGGTATTGCTTTACTGATAGGCGGGGTCGTTGTCACTGAGACCGTGTTTGCCATACCGGGCCTCGGACGGCTTGTCATAGATGCCGTCGAACATCACGATTACCCAGTGATCCAGAGTGTGTTGCTGATCTCGGCCGCTGCTTATGTGTTGATCAACTTGCTGATCGACTTGAGCTATCGGCTATTCGATACGCGCATTCGCTACTGATCCGCTTTTCGGAAAACCCGCATGTCTGACAGTACGACTCCTCCAGCCGGTCTCCCGACAGCCCACCAAGCACTATCTGTCAAAGCGCTGCGCTGGCGTTGGATACGCAAGCACCCCACGCTGCTGTTGGGTCTGATACTGCTGTTGCTCGTAGCGGCGTTGTCAATCGCAGCACCCTGGCTTGCTACACACGATCCACTGGCCATCAATCCATTGCAACGATTGAAGCCACCCTCCTCTCAGCATTATTTCGGCACTGATGCGTTGGGGCGCGACGTCTACAGCCGCGTCATATGGGGTGGACGGGTGTCTTTGGTCGTTGCGATATGCGTCGCAGTACTAGCCAGCCTGCTGGGCGTCGTGCTTGGCTTGCTGGCCGGGTTCGTGCGCTGGGCCGACGCAGTGATCATGCGCATCATGGACGGCATGATGGCCATTCCCGATATTCTGCTGGCCATCGCACTGATGGCCGTGATTCGTGCCAGCCTGACCACCGTGATCATTGCGATTACCATTCCACAGATTCCTCGTGTCGTACGACTGGTGCGCTCGCTTGCACTGACGCTGCGCGAACAGCTCTTCGTCGAGGCTGCCCATGCTATTGGCACACGCTTGCCGGTTATCCTGTGGCGCCACGTGTTGCCCAATACGATTACACCTTTGATCGTGCAGGCGACCTTCATTGCCGCCACGGCAGTGCTGACCGAGGCCGTGTTGTCGTTTCTGGGTGTCGGCGTGCCCGCGCAAGTTCCTAGCTGGGGAAATATGATGGCCGACGGCCGAAATTTCGTAGCAGTTGCGTTCTATACCATACTGTATCCAGGCATTTTGCTGGCGGTGACCGTACTGGCGATTAACCTCATGGGCGATGGTCTGCGCGATGCGCTGGATCCACGCTTGGCCAATCGTTTATAGGAGCGCGCGATGACACCATCTTCTAGGTTGGCCGCCGCGCCGGGTACGCCTCTGCTCGAGGTCGATAATCTCTCCACCTATTTCGACACCGTGGCTGGTACAGTACGCTCGGTAGATGGCGTTTCCTATTGCCTCAACGCAGGCCGCACATTGGGTGTCGTCGGAGAATCAGGGTGCGGTAAAAGCGTTACGGCATTGTCGATTTTGCGTTTAGTCCCTACTCCTCCAGGGCGCTACGCTGGAGGACAGGTACGCTATCGCGGGACCAACTTGCTGGACTTGAGCGAAAAGCAAATGCGGCAGATTCGCGGCAACCGCATTTCGATGATTTTCCAAGAGCCCATGACATCGTTAAACCCCGTACTGACCGTCGGGCGCCAGATAGCGGAAACTGTCATGGTGCATCAGGGCCTCAATAAGCGCGATGCCTATCGACGTGCAGAAGAAATGCTGAGGCTCGTGCAGATCGCCGAACCTGAGCGACGTGTGCAAGAGTACCCCCATCAATTGTCAGGCGGAATGCGCCAGCGCGTGATGATCGCCTTGGCGCTGGCGTGTAATCCTGAAGTGTTGATCGCTGATGAGCCCACCACAGCGCTCGATGTCACGATTCAGGCGCAGATCATTGATCTACTGCGCACTTTGCAGCAGAAGCTTGGCATGGGAATCATCATGATCACGCATGATCTGGGGGTTGTGGCTGAATGCTGTGACCGCGTTGTCGTGATGTATGCCGGCCGAAAGGTCGAAGAGGCCCCTGTGACGGAATTATTCGATCATCCCCTGCATCCATATACGCGCGCGCTGATGGCCTCCATGCCATCAATGAATACTTCAACCGAGCGTTTGGCCGAGATTCCCGGCATGGTGCCCGCGCCCAATGAATTGGGCCGAGGATGCAGTTTTGCACCGCGCTGCGCCTACGCCACGCAACGTTGCCGTGAGGAAACGCCAAGCCTGGATGCGCATGGCGATGATCACATCGTCGCCTGTTTTGAGGTCGATCGGGTACTAACCCTGCAAGGAGCCTGCGCTTGACTGCTCCCTTCCATGAAGGAAAGGGATTCCCACTTCACCGAACCGAGCCGTCGTACATCATCACTCATGCACTCAGGTCTTACCGTTTCTTCATGGGCTAACACCGCCAGCCCGGCGGCTAATACGTTATGCGCGGCGTTGACGTCACGGTCGTGGTCTGTGCCGTACTGTTTT
>Ga0182738_1008471_pt1 | contig 10208 bp, 4 predicted proteins | sample eDN5th30CBELigMG_FD_128876 | JGI IMG/M metagenome (GOLD analysis project Ga0182738, IMG submission 128876) | Enriched Miracle-Growth compost microbial communities from Emeryville, California, USA - eDNA 5th pass 30_C BE-Lig MG (version 2)... ... | reverse complement strand
TAAATAAAATGACACAACTGGGAATGCCCCCATATTCGGAAAAGTAAAATACAAATTCACAGAAAACTCAGACGCTGGCATGTATTCATGCAACAATGCCAATCTAATTCCATAATGTGCCTTGGATAAATATGTGGTTGAGCACTGCCTTCTTGTTTGTCAAAAAGTACTTTTTGATTTGCTTTTAAAAAGGCATAACAGAAATAAACATACGGGGTACGTGTTCTATCGATATATGATGAATCCGATGACCAAACAGGGACATGATAAAGACGAACAAATCCCGCATTCGCTCCTGATGCGCTTATTGTAACGACAGGGTAATCGGTATTCGCTTCGTTATGATAAGTGGAAGGTTCAAGACCACCTGCAACAACAGGGACATCTCCTTCTACTACTTGGCCTTTTGTTATATTTTTCCCTTTCTTAGGTTCTACGAGATCACCAAAAGTACTTTCCTCCCAATCCTCCTCCGCCTCTTCCACAAACCACTGCCGGATCAGCGTTTCGGCCATGGCTTCCAGGGTTTTGTTTTGGCGGTGCAGCAGGTCGATCTTGTCATCCAAACTACTCAGAATTGAGGCGATAGTTTTTTGTTCTTCCGGTGGAGGAAGTAGAAATGGCATTTGTTCAATATCTGACTTTGATATGTTTGCTTGGTTAGCACTTCCTGAAGATTGGCTGGCTAAATAAAAATGTGTGCTTTTATTTTTCAAGAAATAGTAAATATAATCTGTGCACAGCCGATGTTCATTTTTGGAAACTATACGCGCTACCCTTTGATTAAGCAAAGCGTTACGGTCAATTTTATACCTCGATGAGATTCCAACGACTTGTGATTCTGCTTGAGGATGGTTACCAGTCAATGCAATCAGAACATCACCGTTTTTCACAATAAAACGAGATAATTTATCAGTATATTTGTGGTAAAGAACATCGTTTAGATGGACGTTTCCATTCGCGACATTTTTTATCTTTATTACAGGTAAGACATTTTCGGATTCCAAGTCAGTGAAATCCGTCGATTTGAATGCATAACCATTAATAACTTCGACGAGTTCGCCAAACTCCATTTCCTTCCACTCACTCATCCCCTCACCCTCGCCAAACTCTCTTTAATCGCCGCATTCAGCGTTTCCTCTTCCCGCAGTTGCGCCTCCCACTCTTCCTTGAGCGCCGTAAACCGTTCGGCGAAATCGAAATCATCCTCTTCTTCGGGCAATCCCACATAGCGCCCGGGCGTCAGCACATAATCCAGCTCGGCCACGCGCTCCAGCGGCACGGAGGCGCAGAAGCCTTTGATGTCCTGATAGTCATCGCCGCCGGCCAGCCAGGCGTGATAGGTATGGGCGATGCGGGCGATGTCTTCCGCGGAAAGTACTTTGGTGCGGCGGTTGATGAGATGGCCCAGATTGCGTGCGTCGATGAAGAGGATTTGGTTGGAACGGTCTTTTGAACCCTCACCTAAATCCTCTCCCAGAGGGAGAGGACTTTCTGTGCGGTCGTCCTCAGATGGGAGAGGACTTTTGGGGCCGCCGCCTTCTGATGGGAGAGAACTTTTAACTCCCTCTCCCTTTGGGAGAGGGCTGGGGTGAGGGTTCTTTCGTTCGACATAATCCACCAAATAATCCAACGCCGTCACCGGATCTTTCAGAAAATCATCGTTATGAATACGGATAACATCCATGCCCAGCGACTTCATGTAGGCATCGCGCTTTTGATCTTTTTCCTGCCTGCCGGTCATGCCATGCGAGGAGCCGTCAAATTCGATCACCAACTTTTGTTCGTGGCAGTAGAAATCCGCGATGTAGTTTCCGATCTGATGTTGACGGCGGAATTTGAGATTCATCAATTGCCGGTTGCGCACTAATTGCCAGAAAACTTCTTCTGCTGGTGTGGCGCCCTGGCGGAGTTCGCGGGCTCTTTTTACGAGGGTGGAGTATTCGGGGCCGCCTCGGTAATTACCCTCACCTTTTCCCTCACCTAAATCCTCTCCCAGAGGGAGAGGACTTTTTATGCCGCCGCCACTTTTTGTGCCGTCATTTACCTGCGGGAGAGGACTTTTACTCCCTCTCCCTTTGGGAGAGGGTTGGGGTGAGGGTTCATTGGGTGAGGGTCTTCCCCTTCTAATAAACCACAACGCCGCCGGAATCTGCGTATTCAAAAACAGCTTGGCGGGCAGGTTCACGATGCAATCGATGAGGTTGCCCTGCGCGATGAGGTTTTTGCGGATGTCGCCTTCGCCGCTGGTTTTGCTGGTGAGCGCGCCCTTGGCCAGCACCACGCCGGCGCGTCCGTTCGGCGCCAGGTGATAGATGAAATGTTGCAGCCAGGCAAAGTTGGCATTGCCCGCGGGCGGCGCGCCATATTTCCAGCGGCCGTCGCCGCGCAGCAATTCGCCGCTCCAGTCGCTGACGTTGAACGGCGGATTGGCCAGGATGTAATCGGCGCGCAGGTCTTTGTGGGCGTCATTGAGAAACGATCCCTCGCTGTTCCATTGCACCTGCGACGAATCGATGCCGCGAATGGCCAGGTTCATTTTGCACAGCCGCCAGGTGGTCTGGTTGCTTTCCTGCCCGTAGATGGAAATATCGCGGACGCGGCCCTGATGTTCCTCCACGAATTTTTCGGATTGCACAAACATGCCGCCGGAGCCGCAGCAGGGATCGAAGATGCGGCCTTTGTAGGGTTCGAGCATGGCCACCAGCAATTCCACGATGGAAAGCGGCGTATAGAACTGGCCGCCTTGCTTGCCTTCGGCGAGGGCAAATTCGCCCAGGAAATATTCGAACACATGCCCCAGCACATCGGCGCTGCGCTGCCGCGCGTCGTCCAGCGCGATGTTGCCGATCAGATCAATCAAGCCGCCCAGACTGGCCGGATCGAGATTTTGCCGCGCGTAGACTTTGGGGAGCACGCCCTTGAGCGAAGGATTTTCCTTTTCGATGGCGTCCATCGCGGCGTCCACGTGCGTGCCGATATCCGGCTGTTTGGCCATTGCCACCAGATGCGCCCAACGCGCCGCGGCGGGAACGAAGAAGACATTTTCCGCCTTGTATTCATCGCGATCTTCGGGATCAGCGCCGGCATAATCGCCCTTGCCCTGTTGCAACTTTTCGTAGAGCTGGGTGAACGAAACCGAGATATAACGCAAAAAGATAAGTCCCATAACGACATGCTTATATTCAGCGGCGTCGATATTCTTACGCAGCTTGTCGGCAGCTTTCCACAGAATGCTTTCGAGTGGTTCTTCTTTGATGGTTTTAGTTTTTGGCATGGCTAAAAGTACTTTTGATTGGGATGATGGAATTATAAGCGATGTTATTGTTACCCGCAAAATCCAATGCGCTGATAGGGGGAGTATCGCCGCCGCGACTGCGATATTTTTGCAGTGAATATGTTAGCTCATGTTTAGGATTTGTGTGCGTGATGTATAACCGTGTCATTTCGACCGTAGCGAGGAACGAGCGGAGTGGAGAAATCTTGTAAGAGTAGCCGAACGGCAAGATTTCTCCACTCCAAAATTTGTTGAAACAAATTTTTCCGGTCGAAATGACACTGCACAAATCTGGACATGAACCAATATGCTTTTCAATTTTGTCCGCACTCGCGTTACACTTTATGGCGATGAAGAAAACATCCTCATCCGCCGCCATCCTGCAATCGTTCCACGCGCCCGTGCGCGAATGGTTTGCGGCGTCATTTAAATCCCCCACTCCTGCGCAGGCCAAAGGCTGGGCGCCGATTGTTGCGGGAAAATCCACTTTATTATTAGCGCCCACAGGTTCGGGCAAAACGCTGGCGGCGTTTTTGACGGCGATAAATCGGTTGATGTTTTCGGAAGAACCGCTAAAAAAAGAACGCTGCAAAGTACTTTATATATCGCCGCTCAAGGCATTGGCCGTGGACGTGGAACGCAATCTACGCGCGCCACTGGCGGGCATTGCGGCGGTGGCGGCGCGGCAGGAAGCGGAATATCGTATGCCGACTATCGCTATTCGCACCGGCGATACTTCGCAGGGCGAGCGCGCGCAAATCCGCCGCACGCCGCCGGATATTTTGATCACCACGCCGGAGTCGTTGTTTCTCTTATTGACTTCCGCGTCGCGTGAAATTCTTGCTTCTGTGGACACGGTTATCATCGATGAAATCCATTCCATGGTTCCCACCAAACGCGGTTCGCATTTGTTTGTTTCGTTGGAGCGATTGGAAGCGCTGCGGCAAAACACGTTCCCTGAGCGGAGCCGAAGGGAAAATTCCGGGAAAGCCGCTTCGGCTCCGCTCAGCGACCGTGAAGATTTGCCCGGCGACCGGCTGCCGTTGCAGCGCATCGGTTTATCCGCCACGCAACGCCCGCTGGAAGAAATCGCGCGGTTGCTGGGCGGGGGAAAAGTACTTTTACCGGATGAGCCGTGGCAGCCGCGCGATGTGGAAATTGTGGATGCGGGCAGCAAAAAGAATTTCGATCTGCGCATCGAAGTGGCCGTGGAAGACATGGCCAAACTGGGCGAAGTTTCGGAAATTCCTTCCGGCCCGGCGTCCGGCGGCGGCGCGCGGCATTCCATCTGGCCGTCGATGTATCCGCGTCTGGTGGAACTGATCCGGGAAAATCGTTCCACCATGATTTTCGTCAATTCGCGCCGCCTCGCCGAGCGCATGGCCGGCGCGCTCAACGAAAACGCCGGTGAAGAAATTGCCCTGGCGCATCATGGTTCCATCGCGCGTGAAAAACGCAGCGAGATTGAAGACCGTCTCAAACGCGGAACCTTGCCGGCGATTGTGGCGACATCGTCGTTGGAACTCGGAATCGATATGGGCGCGGTGGATCTGGTGATTCAAATCGAAGCGCCGCCGTCGGTGGCTTCGGGAATGCAGCGCATCGGCCGCGCCAGCCATCAGGTGGACGCGGTTTCGCGCGGCGTGATATTTCCTAAGTTCCGCGGCGATTTGCTTTCCTGCGCCGCCGCTGCCGAACGCATGGAAGATGGCCTTGTGGAAGAAACATTTTATGGCCGCAATCCGCTGGATGTGTTGGCGCAGCAAATTGTGGCCGTGGCGGCGATGGATGAAATCGCGGTGGATGATTTATTTTGCCTAATGCGCCGTGCTGCGCCGTTCGCGGAATTGCCGCGCAGCTCATTTGAAGGCGTGCTGGATATGCTTTCGGGCCGTTATCCGTCGGATGAATTTGCGGAATTAAAACCGCGTCTTACCTGGGACAGAATAGGCGGCGTGGTGCGGGCGCGCCAGGGAGCGCAACGTGTGGCGGTGATTAACGCGGGCACCATTCCCGATCGCGGATTATACGGCGTTTTTCTGGAAGGCGACGATCCCAAAACCAGCAAGCGGGTAGGGGAGCTGGACGAGGAAATGGTTTTTGAATCGCGTCCTGGTGAGATATTTTTGCTGGGCGCTTCGTCGTGGCGCATTGAGCAAATTACCCATGACCGCGTCATCGTTTCGCCCGCGCCGGGGCAACCGGGAAAGATGCCTTTCTGGCATGGCGACAGCCTGGGGCGTCCGCTGGAATTTGGCCGCGCCATCGGCGCATTGAGCCGAACGCTATTAACGCAAAAACCACGAGCAGCTCATAAGCGCTTACAGGAAAGACACGCGTTGACTTCCGGCGCGGCGGATAATTTGTTGGCTTATTTGCGCGAGCAGCAGGAAGCCACCGGCGATGTTCCCAGCGATAAGGTTTTAGTTGTAGAACGATATATCGACGAAATCGGCGATTGGCGCGTTTGCCTGCTTTCGCCGTTTGGCGCGCCGGTGCATGCGCCGTGGGCGATGGCGATTAGCGCGCGGTCGCAGGCCGCTGATGAACATCTGGAAATTGATACCATGTGGACGGATGATGGAATTGTGTTCCGTTTGCCGGAATCGGATGCGCCGCCGGACATCGCCGAATTCCTGCCCGACCCCGATGACGTGGAAGATTTGATCGTGCGCCAGCTTGGGCAAACCGCCCTGTTCGCATCGCATTTTCGCGAGAACGCGGCGCGCGCATTGCTATTGCCGCGCCGCCATCCAGGACGCCGTTCGCCGTTGTGGGCGCAGCGCAAACGCGCCGCGGATTTGCTGGGCGTGGCCTCGCGTTATGGCTCGTTTCCCATCTTGCTGGAGACCTATCGAGAATGCCTGCGCGAGGTTTTCGACCTGCCCGCGTTGGTTGAATTATTGCGGCAAATCAAAAATCGTCAGATCCGCGTGGTCACGGTTGATTCGCGCATTCCGTCGCCATTCGCGTCGTCGCTTTTATTTTCCTACGTGGCGAATTTTATTTACGACGGCGATGCGCCGCTGGCCGAACGCCGCGCCCAGGCGCTTTCCGTCGATCAGGCGCAGCTCAAGGAATTGCTGGGCGATGCGCAATTGCGCGAGCTATTGGATGCCGATGCCATCACTTCCGTGGAGTTACAATTGCAGCGATTGGATGCGGCGTATCCACTCAAACATGTGGATGCGTTGCATGACATGTTGCTGTCATTGGGTGATTTGAGTCACGATGAAATTGTATCTCGCGCCGGCGCGGATGCGGAAATCGACGAGTGGTTAAAAGTACTTTTGCAGGAACGCCGCGCCGTGCCGGTGATGATCGCGGGCGAAGAACGCTGGATTGCCGCCGAAGATGCGGGGCGAATGCGCGACGCGCTGGGCGTGCCGCCGCCGCTTGGTTTGCCGGAAGCGTTTTTGGAAAATGCGCCGGATGCACTCACTGATTTGATCTCGCGTTACGCGCGCACGCACGGGCCGTTTGCCGCCGAACAAGCGGCGGCGCGGTTTGGATTGGGAATCGCCGTGGTCAGCGGAGCGCTGGAAAAATTAGCGGCGCGCGATCGCGTTTTGGAAGGCGAATTCACGCCCGGCAAACGTGGCCGAGAATGGTGCGATCCCGAAGTATTGCGATTGATCAAGCGCCGCTCGCTGGCAAAGTTGCGCCGCGAAGTGGAGCCGGTCGCGCCTGCTGCGTATGGGCGTTTTCTGGTGGAATGGCAGGAAGTGAATTCGCGGCGCAGCGGATTGGAACCGCTGCTTTCAGTCATCGAACAATTGCAAGGCGTGCCGATTCCGGCATCGGTTTTGGAAAGCGAAGTCCTGCCGGCACGGCTCGAAAAATATCATCCATCGGATCTCGATACATTGTGCGCGGCGGGTGAAGTGATCTGGCGCGGGCTGGAACCGCTGGGGCCGAATGATGGCCGCATCGCATTGTATTTGACGGATCGTTATCGCTTGCTCGCGCCTAAAAGTACTTTTGTTAACAACGTCATTCTGAGGGAGCGTAGCGACCGAAGAATCCCCCGAAGTTTCCCTTCGACTCCGCTCAGGGAGCGGTCGCTGAGCGGAGCCGAAGCGGATTCTTTAGTCGCTGCGCTCCCTCAGAATGACGATGGAAATGATGATTCATTAGATAATCAAGTCCGCGCAATTCTGCAAAAACGCGGCGCGCAATTCTTCTCTGATCTGGCCTCGGAAACCGGCGCGTTTCCCGCGGATATTTTGGCGGCGTTGTGGGATTTGGTGTGGCATGGCGAAGTCACCAATGACACATTGGCTCCGCTGCGCTCCTATCTGCGTGCGGGTTCTTCCGCTCAATCAAAACATAAAAGCACGCGGCGCAATACCTTTCGTTCGCGCCGTTCCACGCTTCCCGGTAGCGAAGGCCGCTGGGCGTTATTGCCTCAAAATGAAAAGGCCTCCGAAACCGAACGCCGCACTGCGCTGGCCACGCAACTATTAGATCGCTATGGCGTGCTGACGCGCGAAGTCATCCAGACCGAAAACGTTCCCGGCGGCTTTTCGGCTATTTATGAAATTCTCAAAGCGATGGAAGAAAATGGCAAAATCCGGCGCGGCTATTTTGTCTCCGGGCGCGGCGCCACGCAGTTTGCCTTGCCCGGCGCGGATGATCGTTTGCGCGCTTTGCGGCAGGAACCGGAAGAATCGCGAACGCTGATATTAGCCGCCACCGATCCGGCAAATCCCTATGGCGCGGCATTGCCCTGGCCGGAACGCGAAGGTGCCAGAGCCGGACGTGCGGCGGGCGCGCAAGTCATTTTGCATAATGGAAACCTGGCTGCATGGATCGGCCGCACCGAACGCAGCCTGCTGACTTTCCTTCCCGAGAACGAACCCGAACGCAGCGAATTCGCGGAAGCGATTACACGCGCATTGGCGGAATTAGTGGAAGAAGGCCATCGCCGCGCCGTGCTGATTTCCAAAATCGATGGACATTCGCCCGAAGCATCCGCGCTCGCGCCGTTCTTGAAAGCGGCTGGATTTTCGCTGGGGAGTAAGGGATTTTTGAAACGGCAGGTAGGATGATAATGGAATGTCGGCAAAAAGCCTCGGTTGGGATGAGGATGAATATACCGTAAAAGTACTTTTGTTGGATTTGCTACTATTATTGTTCTTACAAAACGCGCGCGCCGTCCACGGCGGTGACAGTCCAGCATTGGGGCTGGATGCCGCTGAAGGCGTGATAGGCGGCGGGCAGAGCGCGCATGAAAGCTGTCGCATTTTCTTTGCGTATTAATGTTACAGTGCAGCCGCCAAAACCGGCGCCGGTGAGGCGGCTTCCCAAAACGCCAGGATGTTTTCTCGCCCAATCGACCAGCCAGTTCAGCTCCTTGCTGCTCACTTCATAATCATCGCGCAGTGAGTTGTGGGTTTGATCCATCAATTCGCCCAGCCGGTTCCAGTCCTCCTTTTTGAGAGCGGCCGCGGATTGTTTGGTGCGATCGATTTCGGTGATGACATGGCGTGCGCGTTGGAATAATTGCGGCGAAAGTACTTTTTGTGCCAGCGGCAGATCATCTGGCGAGAGGTCGCAAAGTTGTTGAATGTGCGGTTTGTGTTGTTGCAATATTATTAATGCTTCCTGGCAACTGGCGCGCCGCTGGTTATAAGCGGATGATGCCAGCTCACGCGGGGCGCCGCTATAAGTGACCACCAGAACGTGCTCTTGCAGCGCAAAGGGAATTTGTTCCATTTCCATGCTATTGCAATAGAGCAGCAGCGCGTGATCTGCCCGGCAGGCGGCGATGGCGGTTTGATCGAGGATGCCGCATTGCACGCCCACAAATTTATTTTCGGCCCGCTGGCAGAGCAGTGCTATTTCTGTAGGTGATAGCGATATTTTGGCGAGATGTAAAAATGCCAGCGCTGATGCCACTTCGAGTGCCGCGGAAGAACTGAGTCCCGCGGCCATCGGCAAAGTACTTTTGACGGTGCCGCGAAATCCGTGCAAAGGAATCCCCAATTGCGCCAGCTCCACCGCAACGCCCTGCACATAATCGATCCAGCTGTGCTGCGGTTGCAGTTGATCCAGCACGAAGGCATCGCGGCGATCTATTTCTTCCGCGTATAATTCCACCGTGTTGCCGCCGGTGGCTTCCAGATGCAATTCGATATAAAGCGGAATGGCGATAGGAATGACCGGCCCGCCGTTATAATCCACGTGCCCGCCCATGACGCTGACGCGGCCCGGCGCGCGCACTGTAAAAGTACTTTTTGGCATGGAATTATGGTATCACAAAATCAGTCATTGGTAGGACGTGTTTCTGCATCCGAGAAATTTTCGTGAAATCGTTCGGTCAGCCGGGCAAATTCTTCGAGTGTCACGGTTTGGGGGCGGCGCTCGGGCGCAATGGCGCAGTCGTTTAATAGTTGGATTAATGTTGCCTTATCGCGCGCCAGCGGTTGCAGGGAATTGAGCAATTGCTTGCGTCTCATGTTAAATGCGGCGCGCACGATTTTCCAGAAGAGGGATTCATCGGCGAGAGCCACGCGCGGCTCGGGGTGCAGCGTGAGATGGACGACGGATGAGGTGATGGCGGGCGGCGGCCAGAAACATCCCGGTGCGATATCAAAGCAGCGTGCGGCGTCGCTATATAAACCGGCCATGATGCCCATCGGCCCCCAGTCGCCATCACCCGCTTTGGCGGTGAGGCGGAGCGCGACTTCCTTTTGCACCATAATGGTGGCGCTGTGCAGATGCGGCCGCCAGTTTTCGAGGATGCGGCGCAGCAGCGGCTTGGAAACGGAATAGGGCAGGTTGGCGACTAATTTTACTGCTTGATCGGGCAGGCCGGTTTGCTCCCAGGTGATTTTGAGCGCATCGCCTGCGATGATGGCGGTGTTGGTGGCGTGCACCCAGGATTGGCATTGTAGCCAATGCGCGAGGCGATCATCTTTTTCGATGG
>Ga0182738_1008470_pt1 | contig 10209 bp, 8 predicted proteins | sample eDN5th30CBELigMG_FD_128876 | JGI IMG/M metagenome (GOLD analysis project Ga0182738, IMG submission 128876) | Enriched Miracle-Growth compost microbial communities from Emeryville, California, USA - eDNA 5th pass 30_C BE-Lig MG (version 2)... ... | reverse complement strand
GGTTCAATCCTGGATCAGTAAGCGAGGCGGTGGCCTGTCGGTAGCCCAGACCGCCAGCGATCGCGACCATGGCCAGCTTGGCGCAAAGGACGGCACCGGCGTCGCGCAGGCGGCGGATCACGGTGGCTTCGTCGTCGAGGATGCGATCGCGCAACGGCGCGGCGCCCCAACTGGTCGGTATGCCGGGCGTGGCTAACAGATCCTTTGCCCCGTAAGGTATGCCGTGCACCGGGCCGCGATCGAGGCCGCGCGCCAGTTCCTCATCGGCCTGGCGAGCCTGGGCTCGGGCCAAGTCTTCGGTAAGCGTCACCACGGCGTTAAGCCGCGGGCCATGCCGGCGCAAACGGTCGAGAAAGAACTCGGTCAGTTCAAGCGAGGTGAACCGCCCCGCGCGCAGGTGGCGGCCCAGGGTCCGGATCGAAACAAACGCCAGCGAAGGTTCAACGGCCATACGATTTCACCTGACTCTCACTGCGTTGATGGCGCGCTCGACAACGGCTAACCAAGGTGCGTTTTCCAAGCGGCGTGCGCGGCACCAGTCTAACAACGGCAGCGCGGCAAGGACACTTCTTGCGGTATGATGTTGGCAGAGGTTCAGCGCGCCAAACCGCGCTCGCAAGCATGACGTTCTGACGTTGTGAAAGGTACCTCTGGCGATGTTGCGTAGGCCATGACCGACGGCGCTGGGAAAAAAAGTTGTAGAAGTTGTCCAGAATGTACCGATCCGCCTTGACGTAAGTGCGGTTAAGCTGCTTCAATTTGGCGCAACGGGCGAAGGTTATTAGTGATACCTGTGCCGCCCACGCCGAAAGCGACTTTGAGGCAGCCGACAACACGGCAACCAACCAGTCGCGAACCGATAGGCGTAGGCCGCACAAACATCCATAGCCTCCGGCGGCATGGAAGACGGACCACTTGGAGTACTGGGAGTTCTGATCGGTAATCTGAAGTCGTCGTGGCCGACGGCTTCCTTCTCTTGAAACGCCCAACCCACTTCGAGCACGCATCGCCGCCGAACACAAGGAACATGCTCCTCTGAGATAACAGTAACCGGCCGGGCAGCATCGCCCCCAGGAACTAACTTGGGGTACGTCTGAACGCCGGCCTGCCTGGCAAGCGAAAACCCGTGGGGCTGAATCCTTGGCCGCTCGGCAAGAGGGGCCACGATTCGCTGGCAGGTTTTCTGGTTTGCAGCCAAGGTCTTGAACTACGCAGATAACGCGCGCTGCCGCCGGCAGCGAGTACGGATACACGGTTCAAAGATTCACTCGGCAAACAAGTTGTTTTGCCCCGTCAAGTCACGGACGAAACGCTTGCCGGCCGAAACTGGGCATCAAACACCCGCGGCCCGTGCGCCGGGGTGAAATACCACGGACGAAACACACCGCCACCTGTGCGGCGGAAACCTCTTCCCGCTGGACGCCCTGAGGAAGAGGGCTTTGGAGTTCGGGGCGTCATCTTCAGGAGCGTTAGGATGCCCACAGCGAAGAAGTCGCCGGCCAAGGCTGCCAAGCCCAAGGCTTCGCCCAAGACCAAGGCGTCGACCGCCAAGAAGGCTCCGGCCAAGGCTGCCAAGCCCAAGGCCGCCCCCAAGGCGAAGGCCTCGCCCAAGAAGGCTGCGGCCAAGACCACTGCCGCCAAGGCTGCCAAGCCCAAGGCTGCTAAGCCGGCCAAGCCCAAGGCTTCGCCCAAGGCCAAGGCCTCCGTTGCCAAGAAGGCTCCGGCTGCCAAGAAGCCTGCCGCCAAGAAGACCGCCAGCAAGTAGTTCACGGCGGACGGGGCCGGCCGCGCCCACGACCGCGGCCGCGTGACACGATACAGCGAGAGAGGCCGACTCGCCCGCTATCCTAGCGGGCTGGAGTCGGCCTAAATTTTGCGCGGGCAGGTAACCACGCAGCGCGGCTGCCAGCATGTATGTACGAATCTCTAATGACTGCGCGCCCCCAGCCTGCCGGGGCCGCTGATGGAATAAGCGCCATGCCGGCGGTTCGCGAACCGACTCCAGAACTGCTCGACGGCTTTCTCGCGCGGCAGGAGCAACGGCCCTTCTCGTACGACGCGGTCGGGGCCACCAACACCCATCCGCCAGCAGGCTATCGCGTCAACCATACGCGCTGTCCCTTGGGCCAGGGCGAGGATGTGTTCGCGGCGGCCTGCGATGCTCTTCGAAGTTGGCGGCAGTTCACCCTTCCGTGGCTGCGCTTGTATCCGCCGCTAGCGCCTATCCAAGCAGGCCAGGTGGTGATCATCGTTGCTCGGGCAGTCGGCCTGTGGTGGCTGAACCCGTGCCGGATTGTGTACGTGATCGATGAAACCAATGGCGCAGGACGGCGCTTCGGCTTTGCCTACGGCACGCTACCCGGCCATGCCGGTCGGGGCGAAGAACGTTTCTTGGTGGAGATGGAGCCTGGGGGCCGGGTCATGTTCGACGTTTTCGCATTCTCGCGTCCTGGACACTTCGCCGCGCGGCTTGGCTACCCCCTGATGCGGCGGTACCAGCGGCGATTCGGCCACGACTCTGCGGCAGCCATGCTGCTAGCGGTGACGGACGCTCTCGCCGCCCCGGGTCGCGCACGCTGGGACTAGCGCGGCCACCCCTACGCCGCACCATAACGCCCGCGACAGCGCAAAAAAGAACCCGGCCCTCTGTGCGTGCAGAGGGCCGGGCCGTTTGACTCGTAGTGTTGATCGGAAGTGATCCTACGAGTGATGGTGGCTGCCTGGCTTAATAGACAGACCGCCGACTGTCATCAGGCGGAACCACCTACATGGCTCGTACAGTCAGATAACACTGATCACCTCCTTTCACTAGAACCCGCCGCTTCGACCGGGAGCCACCCAGCCACCTCGCAGCCTCTAGTCCGTCGTGCCGCGTATCGCACGACCCACTGATGTCATCTTTCTCCGGCCTGTGAAAATTGGCAAGGGCAATTCGCACATTTGGCCCCTGGGATCATGCACCAAAATTGATGCATAGACAGCACTTATTGGGGGATCTACTCCTAGCGCCGCTGCTGCGGTTGGCCGGGAACTACCGCCACCAAGGGCGATTCCGTCGCGCTGAACTCGGCCCAGACCGGCATGTGGTCCGACAGGGCCAGCGCCTGCTCCATGGTGATTCCCAGCTCCTTCATCAGGTTGTACACCCCGCTGCGGCCGGTGAACTCGGCTGTCTGCCGATTCCAGATGAGGTTGTCGTACGTCTTGTTCAAACGCGTGTTGGTGGGCTGCCCACTGATGGCCCACATCATGCCGGGCATATCACCCAGGCGGCCGAGCTTTTGATCGCTCACGTTCAGGTCGCCCAGCAGAATCACGTCGTCGTCGGCCCCAGGCTGTTGCATCACCGCGACGTACACATCGGCCAGGGCGTCGACCTCCAGGTCGGCTTCATCCGGGTCGGTGTGAATGTTAATCAGCGTAAACGTGAACGGGTTAGGCGGCCCGCGTACGCGAAAGCCGGCCACCAGCGGCGGACGGTGCAACAGGTCTTCCGGATCAGGCACCACGTACACCGAGTCGGGCACCAGTTCCAGCGTGGCTGCGTTATAGACATACGCATACTGCTCTTTGCTGACGGTGCGTCCCTGGCGAGGACCGATCACGTAGTCATAGCGCGCGCCGTCGACATTGATGTATTCCAGGAAGGTCGGCAGGACGTTCTGTTCCTTGGACCGGATCTCCTGGATGGCCACCACGTCGAACTGGCGAACAACGTGCGCCAGCTTCCTCATCACGTCGGCCTGGTCGAGCTTGGCCTGGCCAAAGACCTGGATGTTGAACGACGCGACGCGGATCGTCGAATCCGACTGCGCAAAAGCCGGCACGTGCGAAACGGGCGTCGTTTCCTCGTCCTGGGCCGTGGGAACCGGTGGCGGTTCTAAACCACATCCCAACAACAGTCCGGTGGTAAGCAACACAACCGCGGATCGAAGCTTCCAGCGGCAAACGCGGGCGGCAATGCCCAAAGCGTGCATGGCTCCCTCCCTGGAGTTGCAGCGACTGCTGTGATAGCAGTCCAAGGCGAAGTGATGGCCTGCTCCCTGACGGCCAGAGCCGCAGACCATAGCAGAGGGTGCCCTGCCGTTAAACAGCAGTCAGGGGGCAGGGCTGCCGGGGGGTGAATCACGCGCGGAAATCAGATGCCGGCGTCAGCGTCCCCTTGCGTTTGAAACATGCGTTCAACGGCATTACGCCTTGCCGGCGGTAGGACCGGCCATCTTCTTTTCGAACTGGCGGCGCAGTTCCCGGCACACGGCTTCTAGCTCGGCGATACTGCCGGTCAGGCCAACTTCGCCCAGCGGGAGGCGGCGATGGTGATCGAGCGACAGCGTGGACGGTTGCTCGCCGTCGGCCGTTTCGTCGCCCGCGACTTGGGGTAGCGCGGCCATCGCATCCTTGGCGGGGTGAGCCTGCTCGCCATCGTGATACCAGGTGCAGTTGCGACCGGCCTGCTTGGCGGCATACAGGGCCGCGTCGGCACGCTCCAGCAGACTGCTCAGGGTTTCGTCCACCTGGGCCGTCGCAACGCCCATGCTGACCGTCACACGATGAGGCTGACCGTCGATCACCACCACCTGTTGGGCCAACTGTTGGCGGACGCGCTCGGCCGGCAAGAGCGCCTCGGGCAGGGCCGTTTCCGTCAGCAGGATAGCGAACTCTTCGCCGCCGAACCGGCAAACGGTATCGGTCGCCCGGCCGCCTTTGAGGCCGCCGGCCACGGCTTGCAGCACGGCATCGCCAGCCAGGTGTCCGAACTGATCGTTAAACTGTTTAAAGCGATCGACGTCCATCAACACCAGCGTGAAGTGGTGGCCGTAGCGTTGCCACTGGGCCAAACTACGGGCACAGGCTTCGTCAAACGCCCGGCGGTTGGGCAAACCGGTCAGGGCATCGGTGCGGGCTTCCGAGGCATGCCGCGCCAGTTGATCGCGCTGCTGGGCCAGTTGCTCTTCGGTATCGGTCAGGCGGGCTTGCAGCGCGCGGTTGACCGTCACCATCTGCCGCATCAGCTCGACCAGTCGCTGTTCCAAGTGCGGGCGGTCTTCCGCCGAGGCGTGAACAATCGCGCGGCTCACCGACTCGATCTGCGCGGCGTATTGCCCCAGGCCCGTTACGACGTCGCCGGTCAGGCTTCGCATCTGTTGCAGGATGCGGCTGGCCAATAGATTCAGGTCGCGGTCGCGCGAGATGTCGGCCTTGCGGCGCGTCTCGCGGATTAGCAGGCCCGCCAACAGCGTCAGCAAAATGCCGTACACCATGACGATCACCAGTTCCAGGTGCGGCGTAGGGCCGAAGTCGCCGAGCAGACACCCGGCACCTGGCACGCCACCGGCGGTCGCCAGCGTGATCGTTCCGTTGCCAAAGCCGCCTTGGCACCAAGCATTGAACATAGGGCGCAATTCCGGGGGCTAGTTACGAGCAGGTGCCAAAGCAAACGGCATATCGTGATCGCCGCAGTGGGCGTCATCGAACTCCTCGCGCACCAGCCGCATTTCGTCGAGCGACTGAAGCAGCGCTGCATGAACGTCGGGGTCGAATTGCCGGCCGACTTCCTTGCCCAAGATGGACAATGCCTCACCCTCGGAATACGCCGGCTTGTAAGGCCGCTCCGAGAGCAGGGCATCGTACACGTCGGACAAGGCCACGATGCGGCCCACCAGCGGAATCTCCTGCCCAGCCAGGCCGCGGGGATAGCCACGACCGTCCCAGCGTTCGTGATGTGTGAGCGAGATGGTACACGCCATTTCCAGCAGGCCGTCGACGGGTTCGCGGCGTTGGCCGCTGGGGTGTACGCCACGCCAGGCGCGAAACGCGCCCATCGCCTTGGAATCATCGCGCAAGATGCGTTCGCCGATCTCGCAGTGCTGTTGCATGACCGCGCGTTCTTCGGCGGTGAGCGGGCCCGGCTTCCGCAGGATGGCGTCGGGGATGCCGATCTTGCCGATATCGTGCAGCGGCGCGGTCACGAAGATCGACTCGACGAAGTCGCGGTCCATGCCCATCGTCTCAGCCAAGATCTTGCTGTAACAGCCGACGCGGACCACGTGATTACCGGTGACTTCGTCGCGGCACTCTGCCGCCTTCGCCAGTCGCCACACGATCGAAAGCCGGCTTTCGGCGATCTGCTGCTTGGCCCGACAACGCTCGATCGATGTGCGGATCGCCCGGGTAAGCGAGCGGGCAGTCAGCTCGTTCCACAGCAGGTAATCCTGCGCGCCCAAGCACACCGCCTGGAGGGCGAGGTCGTCGTCGGCCTCGGTGGCGATGGCCACAATCGGCGCGTAGGGGGCCGCGTCGAGCAGGCGGGCCACCAGTGAGGCGGAGTCCTTGATGGCTTCGCCCAGGCACAGCAGCACGGCATCAAACGACTGCGACGCCAGCAAATTGCACACGTTGCGGCCGCTGGCCGGCACGATCACCAGTTCGTACGTTCCCCACATCAGTTCCGCGGCCCCGCGCGCATGCATCAACACCTGCTCGATGCGAGCACCGTCGCCGGGACGGTTTTCGAGGGTGAGGATGCGTTGGGGGGCCGGAGGCATGACGCTGAGCGTTAAACTGTGGCGGATCAGGAAGTTCTGAAAATCGCGGCCGGCGGCGCCAGCTTCGTCCTTCGGCCGACGACCTTCCGGTCGGCGCGAGGAACATCCAAGATTAGTTCACGCCAAGGCGCGCAGGCGGCGATATTGCCTTGTGACAAAAACCTGGCGCGCCGCAACTTCGTTACATCTGGCAGAACCGCGCCCAGCACCAGGCCGCCCGCCCGGCGTGCCAAACGCCGGGCACGCCATCACCTCGGCGGCTTGTTGTGTTCTATGATTTGGGTGTACGTTGACGATGGAGGGCCGCTGCCATTGCGAGCGGTGCCACCGTCGGCCGCCCCGGCAAGCCCCGCTGGGGGCTAAAATCAAGCAGAACGCGCCTGGCCTGGAGGAACGGGCAGGCGTAGCCTTCGAATGCAGCCAAGCTATCAGCGGCCGCGTGGTTTCCTGGCGGCCCATGCCTGAGTGTGGCCGCCATCTGTCGCGGCCCCCCCCGGCTGCTGTGAGAGGCGTAAGGGAAGGTCAATCGTGACGCAGCTTCAGTTCGTACTGCCGTGGGTACTGGCAAGCGTCTTTGTCGGCGTGGGGGTCGGCTATTACCTGGGCCGCTCGCACCGCAAGCCGACCAAGCGCTCGTCCAGCGTCCGCAAGGAACGCGAAGTCACGCTCAAGGTCCTGACCAACCTGCTCACCACCGCCGATCGCCTGCACAACGACGTCGATGTGCACAATAGTGAGATCAAACAGGTCGGGCGGAACCTGATCGACATGCCGGTCGATCCCCAAATGCGGCAGATCCAGCATGCACTGCTGGACCAGGTAGCCACGGTGCTGGAATCCAACCGCAAGCTCGAAGACGACCTGACCTACGCCCGGCTCAAACTTGAACAACAGGCCCAGGAGATCGACCGCACTCGCCGCGAAGCCCGGACCGATGCCCTCAGCGGCGTGGCCAACCGCAAGGCGTTTGACGAGCGGCTCGATTTTATGCTCCGCACCTGGCGGCGTGAGGGCGAGCCGTTTGTGCTGATTCTGACCGACATCGACCACTTCAAGTGGATCAACGACACGCACGGCCACCAAGCCGGCGACTGCGTGGTGGCACATGTCGGCCAGTTCATCAAGAAGCGCTTGCGCGAAGACGACTTTGTGGCCCGCTACGGCGGCGATGAGTTCGCCATGCTGTTGCCGGGGGCCACTTTGCAGACGGCCGCGGCAATTGCCGAACGCATCCGCTCAGAGATTGCCAAGCAGAACTTCGACACTGTCGAAGCCGAGCGGGTGGCGATCACGTTCAGCATTGGCGTGGCGGCCGCCGAAGAAGGCGACACGGCCGAAACCATTCTGAAACACGCCGACGAAGCGCTCTATAAATCGAAGGAAGCCGGCCGCAACAAGGTGTACTGCTACCAGCCCGGCGATGCCGCCTCGCTGGAAGCTACGGTCGTGGCTCAAACGGTGTGAGCGAACGGCCGCCGGTTTAGTACCGGTTGCGCGTGGTGAACGCCCGCCCCATCGTGGGCGTCAGCGGCGGCGGAGCCGAAATATCCTGCGACAACCGCGGCAGCGAAAGCTGCAATGCCGCCACGCGCGAAGCCACTTCCGGCTGGGCCTGATCGTAGTACAACGACCGCTTGTAGTCGGCCAGCGCCTGGGCGTAATTGCCCTGCCGCTCGTGAATGTTGCCCAGCGCGGCCAGGGCCCGAGGATGGTTGGGCTCCAGCTTCAGGGCTTCCATCAGCTTTTCTTTGGCCGGCTCCATCTCGTTGAATTCTTCATACAGCCGGGCCAGTTCAATCCGCGGATCCGCCGATTTGGGGCTGCGCATCGCCCAGCCTTCCAGCAGCGTGAACGCCTGTTCGGCCCGATCCTGCTCCATCAACAACACGGCCAACGCGCGATAGCAGTCGCGGTTGTTGTCGTCCTGGTCGAGGGCCAAGTGGAAGTAGCTCTCGGCCTTCTGGAGGTCGGCTTCGCTTTGCAGCGCCTTACCCCGCTGCTGATGGACGCGGCCTAAGTTGTAGTAGATGTTGGAGTTCTGCGGATCGTGCGTGAGCGCTTGCTGAAACGCCACCTGCGAGGCGTCGAGGTTCCCCTGCTGAAACAGTTGCACGCCTTGGCCGTTGAGCCGCCGCCCCTCAAAATTGCAGCCCACCAAGGGCGCTACCAGGGCCGCTGCCAGCAGCCAGGCTCGGGACCGGCCCCAGGCCGAGGCCGCGCCAAGTGCCGAAGGCTGTCGTACTGTATCCACCATGCCAACTCCGTCCGCGACGGTTGCGGGAAAGGCGGGCGCGAGTTCCGCCGGAGAAAGGTCGCAGGACCATAGCGATGGCGGCAGGCACGGGCAAGGGCAATGTGCCCCCCTTTTCTGGCACAAACCGCTTGCCGGCTCGCGCCAGCACATTTGGATGCGTGCGCGCAGTCCGCTGTTCGCGAGGGAATCAGGCAGCCCGCCGCCAATTGCGCCCCTTGTTTCCTCGGCTGGTTTCATCAAAATGGCGGCTTGGTGCCGTGCTGGCACCCGGTCTTGCCTGATTGCCCCCGTTTTTTCCCCGGAACCTCCCTCGATGAGTAAGCTTGCCGATATCGGACTGATGGGCCTCGCCGTGATGGGCGAAAACCTGGCCCTCAATATGGAAAGCCGCGGTTACACCGTCGCCGTCTACAACCGCACCACCGAAAAGGTCGACGAGTTCATCCAGGGCCGGGCCAAAGGCAAGAACTTCATCGGCTGTCACGAATTGACCGACCTGGTCAAGTCGCTCAAGCGGCCCCGCAAGATCATGCTGATGATCAAGGCTGGCCCCGCGGTCGATGCGGTCATTGAGGACCTCATCCCGCTGCTGGAGCCTGGCGATGTGATCATCGACGGCGGCAACACTCACTACGCCGACACCGAGCGCCGCACGGCTTATGTGGAAAGCAAGGGGCTGCTGTTCATCGGCACCGGCGTGTCCGGCGGCGAGGAAGGCGCCCTCAAGGGCCCCAGCATGATGCCCGGCGGCAGCGAGAAAGCCTGGCCGCTGGTCGAGCCCATCTTCAAGGCCATCGCCGCCAAGGTGGGCCCCAAGGAAGACATCCCTTGCTGCGAGTGGGTGGGCCCACGCGGTGCCGGCCACTACGTGAAGATGGTCCATAACGGCATCGAGTACGGCGATATGCAGTTGATCTGCGAAGCCTACTTCATGCTCAAGCACGTGCTCGGCCTCACCAATGACGAACTGTACGACGTGTTCGACGAGTGGAATCGCGGTGAGCTGAACAGCTACCTGATCGAGATCACTCGCGACATCTTCAGCGTCGAAGACGATGAAACCAACCAGCGGTTAGTCGACGTGATTCTCGACCGGGCCGGGGCCAAGGGCACCGGCAAGTGGATGAGCCAATTGGCCCTGGACCTGGGCGTGCCCAGCACGCTCGTCACCGAGGCCGTGTTCGCTCGCGCCCTCTCGGCCATGAAAGATGCCCGCGTTCGGGCCAGCAAGGTGCTGCACGGCCCCGACGGCGAGTACGACGGCGATCCCAAGCAGTTCATCGAGCAGGTGCGGCAGGCGCTGTACGCCTCGAAGATCTGCAGCTACGCCCAAGGCTTTGTGCAGTTGGAAGCGGCGGCCAAGGAGCATGATTGGCCGCTGAAGTACGGCGACATCGCCCTGCTGTGGCG